>OLQA01000993.1_pt1 | contig 26391 bp, 18 predicted proteins | sample 1673151 | NCBI WGS metagenome assembly OLQA01 (sample SAMEA3136760, study PRJEB25190) | human gut metagenome | biome: human gut; feature: human-associated habitat; material: faeces | place: Austria | collected 2013
GCGTCCGGAGCAGGGCGAGCTCCACTCCAAATTGCATTTTGGAGTGGAAAATACGACTCCGCTAGTCTTGTGCCGCGTGTGAGCGTAGCGACTTCGGACTCAACGCACCACAAATGTTCCGACTGAAACGCCACAAATGTTCCGATCGAAATGCCACAAATGTTCCGATCGGATTGGATATCTGTCTGACATTTAGTTGTTTTGACTGTTATCCCATTTTGGGGTAAATAAGAAACGGATTAACCGCCTTCTCGAGGAAGACGACTAATCCGTTTCTTCTGTTTTGTAGGGGTGTACGGGTTTACTGACAATACGAGTAACCCTTTGTATGGGGCTGTGTCAAAAGTCTCTCCCCCAACAGAAAGTAAAAGACAGAGGATCTTGCATCTTTCGGTGTTTATTCTTAGAGCTAAACACTTGCTTATCTAGTTAGTTTTTAGTAACTTAGCGGTATAAACGAGAGGTTCCTAACTAATGGAAAAACGACACTTCCGACCCTATATACAAAATCAGATAGTCCTTTTCCCAGAAAGAGTCGACAAGGACATTGCCGAGGATGATCCTGTGCGTTTCATCAGCGCTATTGTGGATGGTTTGGATTTAGAGCCATTCAAAAAACTTTACTACACGATGGGTCGCAGCCCCTATCACCCTAAGATGATGCTCAAGGTGATCATCTACGCCTATATGAACAATGTATACTCCTGCCGTGAGATGGAAAAGCGCCTCCTCAGAGATACGCATTTCATCTGGCTTGCTGGTGGTGAGAAGCCTGACTTCGTCACGATCAATCGCTTTCTCAATCGTGTCAAGCGAGAGATCAATGAGATCTTTACACAACTGGTACTCCTACTAGCAGAGAGAGGTCTGATCTCTTTAGATGTTGAGTATATCGATGGGACAAAGATCGAGTCTAAGGCAAACAAATACACCTTTGTTTGGCGAAAGAACGTAGAGCGCTATCGGTCAAACCTGATGGAGAAGTTGCGTGTCCTACTGCAACAAATCGATGATGTCATCATCCAGGATCAGCAAGCCAAGCCAGAGGTCGTAGAGTTTACTCCGACTGAGCTGACCTCTATCGTGGAGGAACTCAAGGAAGCTCTTGACAAGGAACCCGCTCCTGAAACCAAAGAGGCGAAAGCCGAACATAGAAAGCGCAAAAAGCAGATTAAAACCTTAGAGGAGCATCGAGACAAGCTAGCTGAGTACGACCAACGTCTCGACCAACTAGGCAAGCGCAACTCTATGTCTAAGACTGACCCCGATGCGACTTTTATGCGTATGAAAGAAGACGCCAAAGGTAAAGGCCTCGCTAAGCCTGGGTACAACCTACAGATTGCTACAGAAAACCAAATTATCACAGACTATGCACTCTTTCCCAACCCCTCGGACACCTGTACTCTCATACCATTTGTAGAAAGCTTTCAAGAGCGTTACGATCATCTGCCGACCACGGTTGTAGCTGATGCAGGCTATGGTTCAGAGGAGAACTACCGCTTTATGGAAGAGTCTGAAATGAATGCTTACGTCAAGTACAATTACTTTCATCAAGAGCAGCGTCCACGCTACAAAAACAACCCCTTTCTCCCAGAGCATTTATACTACAACGCTCAGGAGAACTATTACGTCTGCCCGATGGGACAGCATCTAGAGTTCCGTGAGACTACGACCACAAAGACCAGCACGGGCTATACTTCAGAGAGCTCTATCTACGAAGCAAAAAACTGTAGGGGTTGCCCATTACGAAGTCAATGCTACAAAGGAAAAGAAGATAGGCGCAAGATCAGCGTGAACCATCGCCTTAACAGCTACAAGCAAAAAGCTCGTACACTGCTCACCTCAGATAAAGGCATCAAGCATCGAAAGCGACGATCTGTGGAACCCGAGTCAGTCTTTGGACAGATGAAAAACAAGATGCACTATCGGCGCTTCCGTCACTTCGGTCAAGACAAAGTTCTGATGGACTTTGCCTTTTTCGCCATAGCCTTCAATCTCAAAAAAGTGGCTGCCCAACTCAAGAAAACGCAAGAAAATGACCCTTTACCCTCTCAAGACGCCACTTCGAGAGGCAAAGAGGGTGTTGAGCGCTCCGAGACGATCACTTTTACACACTTCAAGCCCTACTTGTCGAAAAACGTCTTCAGCATCGCTGCTTAAAAAATTCCCAGCCTCCCCCCTCTCTCAAACAACAAATGGACTATTGACACAGCCCCGTTGCATCAAAAGTTACAGCATCGTGGTTTTAACGGGGACGGATGCCCTCTCACTAGACACTACCCGAGCGTCCCTACAAAGAGGGCTACACCTCTCTTGTGAAGTGGTGGCTATGTCCTAAAGCAGGTAGTTAGAACTGGAGCATCCGCTCGATGGAGCGCCACGCCTTCTGACGGAGCTCTTCGTCGACATGCACCTCGTACTGCTCGTAGAGGAGTGCGTCGCGGAGTCCCTCGAGGGTGATCATCTTCATATATTCGCAGACCTGATCGGGGAGGATGGGGATCAACTCCTTGTCTGGATAGCGTCTCGTCATCTCAGCCAGCACCTCAGGCTCCGTGGCGATGATGTACTGCTTCAGGTCAGAGACCCCAGGACGATTGATGATCGTGGTGGTCGAGCCGATGATGCAGCGAGGATTGTCGACGATCGACTGGTCGCTAGCAGCTACCGACTCAGGGTGTATTAGGATCTCTGCCTCGGGATAGCGATCCAGCATCGTGTGAACCAGCTCGGAGGTGATGTCAGCATGCACGTAGCAAGCGCCCTGCCATAGATCCATCTCCCGTCCCGTTACATTCATGATGTACTGTCCGAGGTTCTTGTCAGGACCAAAGAGGATCGGTTGACCCGTGGGAAGGGCGCGTACGATCTTTAGCGCATTGGCACTGGTCACGCAGTAGTCGGTGACCGCCTTGACAGCTGCTGTCGTATTGACATAGCTGACCACAATGCCGTCGGGGTGCTTGACGCGCCAAGTGTTGATACCCTCAGCCGTGGCACCCTCAGCGAGGGTACAGCCAGCATGTGGTACGGGGCAGAGCACCTTCTTATTGGGCGAAATGATCTTTGCGGTCTCACCCATGAAGCTAACTCCGCAGAAGACGATCATGTCCGCCTCGGTCTCGCCAGCGATCTGTGAGAGCGCCAGTGAGTCGCCTAGATGGTCTGCGATACGCTGTATCTCGGGGCGAGCATAGTAGTGCGCTAGGATGACAGCGTTCTTCTGCTCCTTGAGCGTACGAATCTCTGCATAGAGAGCCTCTATCTGTTGTTGTGTCATGTGTAAGTAGTCAGTTAGTGTGTAGTTGGTAGTGTGTCAAGCCTTTTTATTGGATCGGCTTGATCTTCATACTAATGTCGAAAGCACGTACCGAGTGGGTCAGTGCTCCAATGCTAATGTAGTCCACGCCGACAGCAGCCACGGCAGCTAGACGCTCAGCTGTCATATTGCCCGAAGCCTCTACCTTAGCTTGTCCATCGATGAGCTCGACGGCACGGCGCATCGTCTCTATGTCCATATTGTCCAGCATGATGATGTCGGCACCAGCGTCTATAGCCTCCTGCACCTCCTCCAGTGTGGTGGTCTCGACCTCAATCTGTATAGAGATCGGCAGATGAGGACGCACCTCCTCCACGGCAGGCAAGATGCCACCCGCCATGGCAATGTGATTGTCCTTGAGCATCACCATGTCTGAGAGCGAAGCTCGGTGGTTAGTTCCCCCGCCGTCGCGTACCGCCATCTTGTCCGTGAGGCGATGTCCCGGAGCTGTCTTGCGGGTGTCTAGGATTTGTGTCTTGGTACCAGCGACGCACTGCACACATTGGTGGGTGTAGGTAGCGATGCCGCTCATGCGCTGCATGAAGTTGAGCATGATACGCTCAGCCCGTAGCAGGTCCGCATAAGGTGCCTCGATGGTGGCTAAGATATCGCCCTTGCACACTTCGTCGCCATCCTCATACTCTGATGTAAAGGTGATCTCCTCCTCAGGAGTGCATCGACAGAGGACCATATAAGCTACCTCAAGTCCAGAGACGATGCCGTCGTCCTTGGCTATCAGTGTGGCGATAGCTCGGTCGCTCTCGCTCAGTATGTAGCGTGTCGATAGGTCTCCCGTAGGAGCATCCTCGCGGTAAGCAAGCTCGATGAGCGTGGCAAACTCCTCGCTGTTGTATATATCCGTCATACCTCTTGTGTGCTAATTGATCGGTTGATGTGTTATTTGTCCATTGAGCAGTCTCGTTCGATAAGCTTCGCTCTCAGGTAGTGTCTCCGTGTAGTCGCTGCGGTAGTGACCTCCACGGCTCTCCTCACGCAGTAGTGCAGCATGCGCCATCATGTGCGCCACCTCTACCCGTCTGCGAGTCATGTAGGCGTGGATGCTGTGCTGTGCATCCTCTGCGAGTCCGTCTGAGAGATGCTGTAGCTCATGGAGCGCTGAGACGAGCCCCTCCTTAGAGCGGATGATCCCCACCCGGCTCATGAGTATGTCGCCCAGCTGTCGATTGATCTTCGTCTGCTGCTCTAGCGCATAGATCTGCTCTTTGTCTAGGCTCCACGACAGGTCGGGGAGGTTCGTTGGGGTCGCTAGCGACGCAGTCTCAGTAGGCGTAGTCGGGTGGGCGATTGCATAGTTAGCAATCCGCTTGCCGAAGACGATACACTCGATGAGCGAGTTAGAGGCCAAGCGGTTGGCACCCATCACCCCTGTCGAGGAAACCTCTCCGACAGCATACAGCCCAGGCAGGCGAGTACATCCGTTGAGATCTACGCCTATGCCCCCTACCGTGTAGTGCGCTGCGGGAGCTACGGGTATCTCGTCCGTAATGTCTAGTCCCAGCTGGCGGCAGTGCTCCGAGATGGTCGGGAAGCGCTGTAACAGTCGCTTCGGGTCAATGTGTCTCAGTCTCAGTCGTACATGGTCGGTACCCTCCTCTTGCATCTTGAGGAAGATGCTTCGCGCCACCACATCTCTCGGTGCCAGCTCTGCGAGGGGGTGTAATGCGGGCATAAAGCGCTCACCGTGCTTGTCTACAAGGTAAGCACCCTCGCCACGTACCGCCTCACTAATGAGAAAAGAGGCGTACCCAGGCAGATAAAGTGCTGTGGGGTGAAACTGTATAAACTCCAAGTCCATCAGCTCGGCACCCACTTCACTGGCTAGCCACAAGCCATCGCCTAGAGCCGTGGGTGGATTGGTCGTGGGGTAGTAAAGCGCGGCAGCACCGCCAGTGGCTAGTACGACAGCCGATGCGAGGATCGTATCGTAGAGATGAGCGCGCTCGTCATAGGTTACCAGTCCCTGACAGTGTGTCCCATCAGCAGAGCGTAGCACCTGCACGGCACTGTGATGGTCGAAGATCGTGATGTGCTGTGCCTTTCTGACCTGCTCGATCATAAAGGTGGTCACTAGTCGTCCCGTAGCATCTCCACCCGCGTGAAGGATGCGACGATGGTGATGTCCCCCCTCGAGACCGAGGGCTAGATGTCCATCTTCGCTGTCGAAAGCCATACCCATCTGGATCAACTCATTGATCCGGTCGGGAGCTTCGTCGGTCAGCACCTTGACTGCCTCTGGGATGCAGAGCCCACGCCCTGCCACGATCGTGTCTTCGTAGTGATCTGTCGGTGAGTCCTTCTGGTCGGTGACAGCAGCCATCCCACCCTGTGCGTAGTAGGAGTTGCTCTCCTCGATGGTGCGTCGAGCAATGAGCGCTACCGACCCATGCTGCGCTAGAAAGTAAGCGCAGTAAAGCCCCGCGAGGCCACCACCTATGATGATGTAATCATATCGCTGAGGAGATTGCTGCTGTTTCATATACTATTGCCCGTTAACTAAGTCGCACCATGCAGAAGCCGTAATCATAGCTCGCAGAGTACTATTGCGGAGGCAAATGTAGTGAAATAATCCTTACGAACGAGTGACAACAGCCCAGGAAGCTCATATTTCGCACCTCAACACCACCGTTTTGCAATGTTTAGTTGTCAATTGGCGTTTTTAGACTTCGTTTCTGATAGGCGCGCAGAGCGTTTTGATGGGGCGCGCGATACGAGACGAGCGTCCCGATATGTCGCTACTCGTTCCGTTGTCGTACAATAAGGCGAGTGCAGGTGACGAAGGAAGCGACCGCTTGCAGTCGGACGAATCATATCCCCCAGTCGGAGGAGCAAAGCTCCGAACGACTGGGGGATATAGGTGGTGTAAGGGGGGACGACCTCCCCTGGCGGGAGGTCGGACTGGAGTTGTAGATTCGTCTAGTCCGACCCACAAGGGGTCGATAAATCAGGTGGCGTCTAGCTTCCGTGGGTCGTTCGGGGCTTTGCTCCTTCGACCCACGGCTATGATTCGTCGGACCTCTGCGAGGTCCTTCTGTATGCGTCTGATGGGTGGTGTTGTCGTGTTGATGTAGTTCGTGTAGGGTCGGACCTGCGTGTTCGCCCACAGGGTATACAGCACTCCAAGTTCCAACGAGAATGGGCGGACACGCAGGTTCGCCCCTACAAAGGGTTACACGTTCAAAGGGTTACACGTCCCGCTGTCCTACCACAACTAGTCGATAGCTTCATTACTGGGAGCTCCATAAGCTACTCTCGGACACCAACCAAACCAAGTAGAGACTATTGATAATCTATGCCACAGTCTCAAATGTAGCTCGTGTGGAAGCTCGCCAGAATGAAGTCTATATGGGGCAAGAGCGTTGTCGCATCATGCCGCCTTCTGAGCTGATCGCTTATGATGCCATGCTAGGTATGCACCGATCAGAACGAAGGTGACGAGGATCGCGATCATCTCGCCGATATGCTCTAGCGGAGCGATCCAGATCTCGTTAAAGAGGTTGTTGCGCCCCAGTATCTCGACAGGGGTCCAGAGGACGATGACGGCTGGGATCGCCATGCGTATGTTGGCACCCCACTGCTTGCGAGCGAGCTGCTTGCGAAAGATGAAGAAGAAGCCGATGAAGCAGCCCACCCCCACGGCGATCGTCACGGGATGACTCTGACCGAGGAAGCGAGGATCGTAGCAAAACATCAGCAGCAAGTAGCAGCTCCACAGTAGCATCATCGTCTCCATAAAGGTCACCATAGCTGGGTGGCGTGTCATGCCCGAGCGCACCACAAGGTCGCGCTTCTTACCGAGGAGTACCCGCTGACACCAAAGTATGAAGTTGCACCCCGTACGTACATTAAATATATAGAGTAGCATGATCGACACCCAGAAGCCAAACGTCGCCGGCATCAGTAGGTACTCTGGTCTAGTCACGACGATATCCTTGATGTCGTGCATGTGCTGTACGGGTACACCATCGATAGAGAGGATGGGATTTGCAGCTATCCCCTGCACGTAGGTCGTCGTAGTGGTTACGACTCCATTGACAATCTCTGGGTGGGCACCGAAGCGCTGAGCGTAGTACATAAAGAGGAACTCGACCCATCCAGTCCATAGGAACAGCCCCCCGATGAGTCCGCAGATCGTCTGAGGGGTATCTTTCTTAGCAAAGACCCCACACACAGCGATCACCAGCCCTAGTAGTCCTAGTCCGAAAGCACTATATGGCAGCACCGCTGGGGCTATGAGCAGCTCCATAAGGATCATAAAGGCGTGTCCTAGAGGCATCAAGCATAGGACGAGGAGGAAGGAGAGCAGCGACTGCTTCCATGCGAGCTTAGGCTGCAAACTAGCTGATTGCATAGATTTATTCATAAGGTTGTACCATGGTTTGTTGTGAATAACGACGCAAATATACGAAATTGATCCGATATAGAAACAATAGTGTACTAAAATCGCAGAGATGACGCATTATATATACAATGAACTCATCGACCATCTCTACTCCTCGTTTGTCGCTAATGTGTAGCTGTTGGCTATTGGCTGTTGGCTGTTAGCTGTTAGCTAGTAGTGCTAGTGCTCTTGGCTGGGCAAATTCGACGCTGGCTTGTTACAATAATTTAGAGCCGAATACATATCGAAACTGTGCTGTGTCGGGGAAAAGTGATTTCCACGTGGATATTTCGAAATCTCCACGTGGAGAATAAAAAATTCTTCGGAGGAATGAAATGAAACTTCGGAAGAATCAAATGAAACTTCGGAAGAAATGAATCACGCCCACGTGGAAAATAAAAAACATCCACGTGGAGATTTGAGATTCCCCACGTGGATATTCGAGAAAGGAGGGGATCGGACAAATTTCCTCGTAAAGATATGTAAAGGCACTAGAGGTTAGAAATTAGAGGTTAGAAGTTAGAGATCCGATCACTCTGATAGCTCCGATGGTTCCGATAGTTAACAGCTAACAGCCAACAGCCAATCCATGGCGGACACATTATTATATAGAGTGATCTCATCTATGCCTCGCTGGTCGCTCATGTGTAGCTCCTGACAGAGGCCTCGCTAAGAGACTCATCCTGTGGCTGTCTGCCCATACGCTCTCTCTTTGCAACAAATAGGGCGTTAAATCGTCTTTACAATAGAATCGCATTAATAAACAAGTAGACCACAAACTATGAGTAGCAAGAATTACCTCCGTTTGTGGGGAGTGATAGCACTCCTCCTCATCACCGCAGGCGCGCTGCGTGCGCAGACCATCACGATTCAGGGGCGCGTACTCGCTAGTAGCGACTCGACCGCGCTCGTCGGGGCTAGCGTCGGGCTATTTGACGACAAGGGGCAGCTAACCGCAGGCGTCTCGACAGAGAGCCAGGGGCAGTTTGTCCTGAAGGCAGATCCGCAAGTCGCTAGAGAGCTGCGGATCAGTAGCGTAGGTTACACACCGATCACCATCGAGATAGCGGGCGATGCACAAGGGGTGATCGCTCTCGGCACGCTCTACATGTCGGAGGATAGTCAGCTACTAGACCAGGTGGTCGTGCAGGGCGAGCGAAGCCGTGTAGACAAGATGCTACTCTTCCCCAAGCAGGCAGAGCTGGCGCGCAGTCAGGACTTCCTCAGCTTGCTACAGACCATGCATCTACGTGGTCTGACCATTGACCTGATGAACAAGCAGGCGACTATCCGTGGCGTGGCGGTGCAGTGGCAGATTGATGGCGTGCCCCGCACGATAGAGGATGTGCAGAGCATCGACCCTGAGCGCATCCTGCGCATTGAGTACTCTGACATGGTCTCAGCGCGCTACACCGATCGTGGCATCGGGGGCATCGTCAATGTGATCCTCAAGGAGCGTCTGCATGGAGGCTCCGTCTGGGCGCAGGTAGAGTCAGCACTGACGACGGGCTTTGTCAATGGAGCTTTGGGGGCTCGCTATGATCGTGGGCGTCATTCCTTTACACTAGACTACAACAATGGCTTCCGAAACTACCGCAAGCGCTTTGCCTACCTAGAGACGAAGTACATAGCTCCGCATCAGGAGCGGATCCGCACGGAGACACCTGAGGCTAGCCCCTTTGGTTATTTGGTTCAGGACCTTAACCTCTCCTATTTATATAAGCCCAGCGAGCGACAGCAGTTCAGTGCTACGCTACGCAATGAGTTCTTAAATTACCACAGCAACTCCACCTCGCAAATAGCGCAGAGCGACAGCGACCCCTTTCATAGGGAGTCTAGAGTCAAGGAGCGTAGTTACACGCCAGCACTTGACCTGTATTATGCCTATATGCTGAGCAATGGGGGCAAGCTGGAGGTCAATCTCGTAGGCTCTTACAGCGGTGGTCATCGAGACTTCTTGCTACAAGATCAGATGCCCACGCAGCTACGTGAGGTGCAGAACTCTGTCGACGTGAGCCGCACGGCTCTCATCGGGGAGGTGGTCTACAACCATCCTTTCAGCAGTCACTTCATACTCGCCACAGGCCTGCAGCATACGACCGCCTACTCGCTCAATAAGTATGTTGAGGTGACGGACAATCTACTGGAAAACAACAGCTACCTCTTTGCCAATGCGCAGGGACAACTCGGTAAGGTGCAGTACAGTATCGGTACGGGTGCCAAGCTCTTTGTCGTGCAGGATGCGACCGACCGAAAGAGCTTCGTGCGAAATCAGAGTACGCTCTCGCTTTTCTACAGCCCGATCAACCATCTGACGCTCGTCCTCAAGTCTACCTTCCTGCCTACGCTCCCCTCGCTGAGTATGCTCTCACGGGTGCGACAGCGTGTGGACGACCTGATGGTGACGAGTGGCAATCCAGATCTTAAGGCGGCTCAGTCGCTCTACAACCGCCTCGGGGTGTACTACCAGACGAACCTCTTCACGAGCAATGTAGACTTCTCAATAAACAACACGTGGTCGCCTATCCTCTGGGATGCGACCTACGATGCGGCGGGCGGTTATTTCCTCAACCGTGCTATGAATGGACGCTACAATCGTCAGTATAGTATCTCTTGGCAGGGCGGGCTAAACAACTTGTGGAACTTCCTGACGCTGCAAAGCACCGTGCGCTACGATCTGTTTCGCACGCATACGGGTGTCGCCGCCTACAAGCTCAACAGTCTCTACTGGGATGCCAGCGTGATGATGAACTACAAGGGGTGGACGCTCGGCTATGCCTATCTCCATCCGCAGTGGACGCTTTCGGGGCATACGAAGTCTCTGGGCGAAAACTCCTCCCGCCTGATGCTCCTCTACAAGTATCGCGACTGGAGCTTCTATGCGAGCTGTATCTTCCCCTTTACGCCACGTGGTGCCGAGTATCGTAGCGAGTCTCTCTCGCCCGTCATACCCAGTACGAGTCACGTTTACATCCTAGACAACCGCAATATGGTGACTGTCGGGGTCTCTTGGCGACTGAACTTCGGTAAGCAGCTCCAGCTCATCGACCGCACGCTCCAAAACAAGGACTCCAACGAGAGCGTCGTTAAGTGAAGTGAGAGCAGACTCATAACATTTAAGTATTTCGATACACAAGACTGGTCGCAAGGTCTGTCGCTTTGTGGCGTGAAGACTCTTGTCTATGCAGATATATTGTCTTATATTTGCCTACATCGAGATCGGAGCAGGATTTACCTCTTACCTTCTCGCTACTAAATAGTTTAACCAGTTATAGAAGTACTATGAGAAAGAATCTACGCATTATTCCGCTGCTGATTTTACTAAGCTTCGCTTTCGGAGCTTGTGATTCTGACAGCTGCAATGAGCCCGTCTGTATAGCGGTGGCTCCATCTGAATTGACCCTAGAGGTGGGGGAGATGCAAGCACTATCCGTCTCGGTCGGTGAGAGCGCCCGTGGGCTCGCGGTGTCATTCACGAGTAGCGCAACAGACATCGCAACTGTCGATGCCAAGGGGTGCGTGACCGCCATCAAGGTTGGCTCTGCCACCATCTCCGTTCAAGTCGGATCTAGTACGACCTCTGTGCCAGTGACGGTCGTGCCCAACAAAAACGACGCTCCGCAGCAGTTACCGCTGATTAAGTTTGATGTCACTTACGATGACTCGGGAAATGTCTCTGATGAGGATATCTTAAACCACGAAAAGAGCCTCGGGCGTGAGTCACGTCCTATCTTTTACTCAGAGACCATCGTCTACAAGGGCTTCGTAAATACGAATCTTAGTACCATCACGGGTGCGATATACGGCCTAGAGCTGGGAGACGGTTCGAAGATCGTCGTCGCCTATAGCACGGAGACAGTCAGTGACTGCCCCAAGACGAGGGAGATGCTACGTCAGCTGGGCTTTAGCCACATAGAGGAGCGCTCCGTAGGGCTGGATGTGCTAGGCAAGACGACGCCTGGACTTTATGCAATCCATGACAGTGATCCTAGTCTGTCCGTCCTTATGTACGACCAGCGTAACAAGGACCTCAAGTCCAATATGTACATCCAGTTTAGCCGCATAGCCACTGTCGAGGCACAGCACCCGCTCATCCCGGATGTGCTAGACTTCCCCTCCTTGGAGATCTTTGCTAAGCATGATGTGGATGCGATCAAGGCCTTCGAAGAGCGTATCGGCTTCAGAGACTTTAGCCAAGAAGAGTCTTACGAAACAAATCTCTGCTTTAACACAAAGAGCGATAAGGTAGACAAGAGCAATCTTGCGTGGGTCATTTATTGCAATGAGTCAGAGGCTGGACCTGCTTTCATCAACTCTGAGGTGACAGGTATCCGCACGCTACGTGAGCTAACCTCTGATGATGTGCGTAACTATCTAAGCAAGAATGGATTTGACCGTAATTACAGCATCACCACGGGCAACTACATCCAAGTCTACAACGCACAGGGAGACCTATGCCACCTATTCATGCAGGCGTATGAGGATGGCAACGCCTGTATGATGCAGTTCATCTGCAAGTCTGATCTCGCAGAGGAAGAGGCGCAAGCACGTCTGCAGCTCCCGACTCAATTAGCGTCGCCAAAGCCCCTTGCCTCAAAAGGAGTAAAGCGAAGACTCTGGAGAGCTAAGTAATCGTCTGAGAGGGTTACTAGTCTCTGATGAGTAAGAAGGCGATTCGTGTAGAGGCGGACGAAGCTGTCCGTCTCTACACTAATATATATGGAGAAAACTCAAGACTCTCTCTTCCCTTCAAGTGAAGCATGTAATGCCACAGAGGGTGGGGTATTGTGAGATCCAAAAAGAATGTGTACCTTTGCACCAGCAAACGTGAAGGGAAGTATCTCCCAGGAGTAGCGAGGTGGCTACTTTTAGTGCGGTTGCTGCGATGGTGATCATAGCTCAGCTGGTTAGAGCATCAGATTGTGGTTCTGAGGGTCGTGGGTTCGAATCCCACTGGTCACCCTATAGCTTCGCTAGTTTTTTTCTTTTCTCTGTCCTAGCGTTGTTATTTCGATCAGTTTTTTGATTACAACTTATTTGTTTTGAGGTTGCTAAGACGTTTGTTTTAGCAGCCTTTTTTCTTTGCTGGGGAGGGGAGAGGGCAGTGTTGTGTCGTCTCAAAGTGTAGCCTTGTGGCGTCAGGGTGTGTCGTAGACAAGGAGATTTTTACTATCTTTGCACCGTATTGTTGTCTTGCAGACAATAAGTGGCTGGGATGTCTGGCCAAGTTGCTCTGCCTTTGCTGGTCTATGTGTTGCCAGAGGCGGTCTGTCTAGCAGATCGTGTGAGACGACGATGTCGAGGGTGACTATCACGGTGGTGGCGGTCGCTCAGCTCAATCACTTACTTAATTACTAACAGAATACCAAATATAATTTCCCCCAAATGAAGAACAAGAAGAGAATCTACACCTTTGGCAATGGAAGTGCCGAGGGTAATGCTCAGATGAGAGATCTACTTGGAGGTAAGGGTGCTAACCTTGCGGAGATGAACCGCATAGGTGTGCCTGTACCTCCCGGATTTACTATTTCGACTGAGGTATGTACAGAATATTATGAGCGTGGCCGTGAGGCTGTTGTCGCTGACCTCAAGGATGACTTGATGGCTGCCGTCAAGCATATCGAGACTATCATGGGCTTTAAGTTTGGCGATGTAGAGAATCCTCTTCTCGTCTCTGTCCGCTCGGGCAGTAGAGCCTCTATGCCTGGTATGATGGACACGATCCTCAACCTTGGTCTCAACGATACGGTCGTCGATGGCTTGGCTCGCAAGAGTGGTAACGAGCGCTTCGCTTGGGACTCTTATCGCCGCTTCGTGCAGATGTATGGCGATGTCGTACTCGGTATGAAGCCTGTCAATAAGGACGACATTGACCCCTTTGAGGCAATCATCGAGGAGGTCAAGAAGGAGGCTGGCGTCAAGCTCGACAACGAGCTCACGACAGATCACCTCAAGGATCTCGTCAAGCGCTTCAAGGCAGCCGTCATGAAGGCTACGGGACACGACTTCCCCACTGATCCATACGAGCAGCTATGGGGCGCTATTATGGCGGTCTTTGGCTCATGGATGAATGATCGTGCGATCCTCTACCGTAAGATGGAGGGTATACCCGATGATTGGGGTACTGCCGTAAACGTCCAGGCGATGGTCTTCGGTAACATGGGTGACAAGTCCGCTACGGGTGTGGCTTTCACTCGTGACTCTGCTACTGGTGAGAACCTCTTCAACGGTGAGTACCTAGTCAATGCACAGGGTGAGGATGTCGTCGCTGGTATCCGCACGCCTCAAGAGATTACAATAGAAGGCTCACGTCGCTGGGCTGAGCGTGCTGGTATCGACGAGGCAACTCGTAAGGCTCAGTATCCCTCTATGGAGGAGACCTTCCCCGAGATCTATGCTGAGCTAGATGCTATACAGCACAAGCTCGAGGAGCACTACCACGATATGCAGGATCTTGAGTTTACCGTACAGGAGGGCAAGCTCTGGCTCCTCCAGACACGTAATGGTAAGCGTACAGGTCAGGCGATGGTCAAGATCGCTATGGACCTCCTACGCGACAAGCAGATCTCCGAGGAGGAAGCGCTACTACGTGTGGAGCCTGCTAAGCTTGATGAGCTACTGCACCCAGTCTTTGACAAGAAGGCGCTTCAGTCTGCTAAGGTGCTGAGCAAGGGTCTCCCCGCCTCTCCAGGTGCAGCTACGGGACAGATCGTATTCTTTGCTGATGACGCTGCTAGCTGGCACGAGCAGGGCAAGGAGGTGATCATGGTACGCATCGAGACCTCGCCTGAGGATCTCGCTGGTATGAGCGTGGCACAGGGTATCCTCACGGCACGTGGTGGTATGACCTCACACGCAGCTGTCGTGGCTCGCGGTATGGGTAAGTGCTGTATCACGGGTGCTGGTGGCCTCATTGTCGACTATAAGGCTCGCACCGTAACCGTCGATGATAAGGTCCTCCGCGAGGGTGACTTCATCTCGATCAACGGCTCTACGGGTGAGATCTACGAGGGACAGGTCGAGACCATCGCTGCTGAGATGGATGCTGACTTCCGTCAGCTAATGGAGCTAGCCGACAAGCACTCTAAACTCGCTGTACGTACCAACGCTGATACGCCTCACGATGCTGCTACGGCACGTAACTTTGGTGCTGTCGGTATCGGACTCTGCCGTACGGAGCACATGTTCTTTGAGGACAACAAGATCAAGGCAATGCGTGAGATGATCCTCGCGACAGACACAGAGGGTCGTCGTAAGGCTTTGGCAAAGCTTCTCCCGATCCAGACTGAGGACTTTAAGGGTATCTTCCGTGCTATGAAGGGGCTTCCCGTCACCGTGCGCCTACTAGATCCTCCTCTTCACGAGTTTGTACCTCAGACGGAGGCAGGTCAGATAGAGCTGGCGAAGGCTATGGGCGTCGAGCCTAAGTTCGTTCACGACCGTGTCGAGCAGCTTCACGAGCTGAACCCAATGCTTGGACATCGTGGCTGCCGTCTAGGCAACACCTATCCTGAGATCACTGAGATGCAGACACGTGCTATCCTAGGCGCCTGCCTCGAGCTCAAGAAGGAGGGTGTCGAGACGCATCCTGAGATTATGGTGCCACTCGTTGGTGTCGTCGAGGAGTTTAAGCTACAGGCTCGCGTGATCCGCGAGGCCGCTGAGGCTCTCTTTAAGGAGCAGGGCGATCGTATTGACTTCCACATTGGTACTATGATCGAGGTGCCACGTGCAGCTCTGACCGCCGATGAGATTGCTAAGGAGGCTGACTTCTTCTCCTTCGGTACGAACGACCTCACGCAGATGACCTTCGGATACTCTCGTGACGATGTCAATACCTTCCTACCTACCTATCTAGACAAGAAGATCCTCAAAGTAGATCCCTTCCAGCAGTTGGATCAGAGAGGCGTAGGTCAGTTGGTAAAAATGGGCGCCGAAAAGGGTCGCTCTGCGAAGTCTACGATCAAGCTCGGCATCTGTGGTGAGCATGGTGGTGATCCATCATCAGTAGAGTTCTGCCACCGTGTAGGGCTCAACTACGTCAGCTGCTCGCCCTTCCGTGTGCCTATCGCACGCCTAGCAGCAGCTCGTGCCGCAGTCGAGGATAAGAAGTAAGTAGCGCAGGTGAGCAGTGCTCTCGTTGCAGAGTGCTTCGCTCGCTAAGCTAACTACAATAATAAAGCAACTCTCTGGAGTCACTCCCTAGCGGAGTCTCTGGAGAGTTGCTTTCGTTTTGTAGCTCCTGATAGAGCGATTATAATGCGTCAGCCCTGTTTGCTCTGGGTGGGCTTATTGCCAGTTTGCAAAATAGTTGTACCTTTGCGGTGCTGATTATTATCGAAACGAGATAACCAGAGCAAGCTTTTGACCTCACATGAGTGTCGTAGTGGTATCTGTGTCGGTGTATACGGAGTGCGTCCACGCTCCATCGATAGCCTACCGACAGGTGAACGGATCCCTCGCGACAGCCCTAGAGTGACACGCCTCATATAATAGTATAGGTGTCATGATCGGGGAGCTCGAGGAGCCTGCGCCTAGGGAGATCTCCTTTTGTATTAATCCCAATCAAACTATTAGCGTGAACACATTAAGCTATAAAACACAATCCGCCACCAAGGAGTCTGCTCAGAAGGAGTGGCTCGTGGTAGATGCCGAGGGGCAGCGTCTCGGACGCCTCTGCTCTATTGTTGCTAAGATACTGCGTGGCAAGTACAAGCCTTGCTTTACACCTCATGCAGACTGCGGTGACAATGTTATCATCATCAATGCCGACAAGATCGAACTTACAGGCAATAAGTGGGACACCCCAAGCTATCTGACCTTCTCAGGCTATCCTGGAGGACAGAGAGAGTTCTCACCAAGAGACTTCCAGAAGAAGAGCTCTCGCAAGCTCTTCGAGAAGGTGCTCAAAGGGATGCTCCCTAAAAACAAGCTCGGTGCTGAGCTGCTGACGCACGTCCGGGTCTTCGATGGTCCCGACCACACTATGGAGGGTGTACAGCCCCGTAAGATCGATATCAATACACTTAAATAAATACGCGGTAAACGATGGAACAAATCAATGCTATAGGTAGACGTAAGGCTGCAGTAGCCCGCGTATATCTCACAGAGGGTTCGGGCAAGATAACGATCAATAAGAAGGATATTGCTAACTACTTCCCCTCATCAATACTTCAGTACATTGTGAAGCAACCTCTCCTCAAGCTAGAGGTGGCTGACAAGTATGATGTCATGATCAACCTCACGGGTGGAGGCTTCAAGGGACAGAGCGAAGCAGCTCGTCTTGGCATCGCTCGTGCACTGATCAAGATCAACCCTGAGGACAAGGCTACGCTGCGTGCAGCAGGCTTCGTAACACGTGATCCACGTGTCGTAGAGCGTAAGAAGCCAGGACGTCCTAAGGCTCGTAAGAAATTCCAGTTCAGCAAGCGTTGATGGTGCTGGGGGAATGCTATCGCAGCTTGAGCAACTCATTGTGGTGCTCCTCCTGTGGTACTGCACACCCCGCACGATCTCTCGCGTTTAGTATCTAAATTGCATCGATGGCGTACTAGACTTTAGACTTTAGAAATTAGACCTTAGAGGTTAGACCTATCTTGCTTCAGTCTATATAGTAGCCCTACCCTGCAATTGCTTATTTCACAAGAACGTAAACGAAAAAACAAAGACTATTATGTCACAAGTATCATTTGACCAGCTACTAGAGGCTGGTGCACACTTTGGCCACATGCCACGTAAGTGGAACCCCGCTATGGCTCCCTACATCTTTATGGAGCGCAACGGCATCCACATTATCGACCTGCACAAGACTGTCGCTAAGATCGATGAGTGTGCTGAGATTATCAAGAATATGGCCAGCTCGGGCAAGAAGATCCTCTTCGTCGGCACCAAGCGTCAGGCTAAGGATCCTGTTGCTGAGCTCGCTAAGAGCGTAGGGATGCCCTACGTTACAGAGCGTTGGCCAGGTGGTATGCTCACCAACTTCCCCACGATCCGCAAGGCTGTCAAGAAGATGGCTCAGATCGACAAGATGCGTGAGGATGGCACCTACAACAACCTCTCCAAGCGTGAGCGCCTACAGCTCGATCGCCAGCAGGCTAAGCTAGACAAGAACCTCGGCTCTATCCGCGACATGAACCGTCTGCCTAACGCTCTCTTCGTTGTAGACGTTATGCGTGAGCACATCGCTGTACGTGAGGCTCAGCGTCTAGGTATCCCCGTATTTGCTATTGTCGATACGAATGCTAACCCCAAGGATGTCGACTACGTCATCCCAGCTAATGATGACTCTACACAAGCTATCGAGCTGATCATCTCGGCTATGTGCCAGGCTATCAACGAGGGCCAGGTAGAGTACAAGGCTATCAAGGCTGAGAAGGAGGCTGAGGAGGCTGCTGAGCTAGCTCCCTCAGGACGTCGCCAGCGCACAGGTGCTCGCCGTGAGCGCATCCGCCCCGCCAATGCTGAGGCTGAGCGTGAGGAGGAAGGTGCTGAGGAGGCAGCTCCCGAGACTGTAGAGGCTGAAGAGACTGCTCCAGCTAATGAGGAAGCAGCTAACCAACAATAATACTATACACCATGAGCGTAACAATTGAAGATATCAAGAAACTTCGTAAGATGACCGGTGCTGGTCTCTCTGACTGCAAGAATGCACTCAACGAGACTGCCGGAGACTTTGAGAAGGCTATCGAGATCATACGTGCCAAGGGTAAGGCTGTCGCAGCTAAGCGTTCTGACCGTGAGGCTGCTGAGGGCTGTGTCCTAGCAGCACATAGCGAGGGCTTTGCAGCCATCGTATCACTCCAGTGCGAGACTGACTTCGTTGCTAAGAACGAGGGTCACATCGCTCTCACACAGCAGATCCTAGACGTGGCTATGAAGGAGCAACCCGCCACTAAGGAGGAGCTACTCCAGCTACCTCTAGCTGATGGACGTGCAGTCGCTGAGCATATCACCGACCGCATCGGTAGCACGGGTGAGAAGATGGAGCTGGGTAGCTATGAGTATCTCAAGGCTCCCTACACCACTTCCTATATCCACTTCGGCAACAAGCTGGCTGCTATCGTCGCTTTCAACGAGGCTATCGATCAGGAGATGGCTCGTGAGGTCGCTATGCAGGTAGCGTCTATGAATCCAGTCGCAGTATGCGAGAAGGACGTACCAGCTCATGTCCTAGAGGAGGAGCGCAAGGTAGCTATGGATCGTGCTCGTGAGAGTGGCAAGCCTGAGGCTATCTGTGAGCGCATCGTCGAGGGCTCCATACAGAAGTTCTACAAGGAGAGCACGCTACTCCACCAGCCTTTCGTCCGTGACAACAAGATGGATGTACAGGGCTACCTGCACACCGCATCTAAGACGCTGACGGCTACAGGCTTCAAGCGTGTCAATCTAAACGAAGACTAATCAATACTGAGGATAAGTAGTCGCTTTCCGGTGGCTATGAAGCCTAATTGAGAAAGCCCTGTACACCTTCGTGGTGTGCAGGGCTTCGTCGATGTTAGGGGGGGGGAGCATAGGAGACTGTTGCAAAAGTCAGCAGTCTCACAATCTTGCCTGCAAGATTGTTCAGACTTCACAGAAAGGATGAAGCGCAAGGCACTGAGGGTGAGGTCTGAAGGAAGCATACCCCCCGTATGTGACCGAAGCTGAATCCCGAAAGCAACAGAGCGATTCGCCTTTATGCAACAGTCTCCGTATGTAACCGAAGCCGAAGCCCGAAAGCAACACAGCGATTCGCCTTTATGCAACAGTCTCCGTATGTGACCGAAGCCCGAAAGCAACACAGCGATGCGCCTCTATGCAACAGTCTCCGTATGTAACCGAAGCCCGAAAGCAACACAGCGATTCGCCTTTATGCAACAGTATCCGTATGTAACCGAAGCCCGAAAGCAACAGAGCGATTCGCCTTTATGCAACAGCCTCTATATGTGTTCTGCATTCGCTTGCCTTGGTCATCTCAGAGAGCGCGTAGGTAGGCGAAGTGGGAGGCGGTGGGGAGATCAGTGGCGGTGAGCGGGAGGAGACCCGAGCGGAGGCGACCAGCGTCGTCTAGTGTGGGGGCATTCGCTGTGGAGAGGAGTGCTTTGGCTCGCGGTGCCGAGAGGATGCCAAAGCGATACTTGCTAGTACTTCCTTGAGGGACGCGCTCATGGTAGAGGTCTAGTGCATAGTGTCCCATCGTATAGCGCAGATTGATCTCGACCCACGGGTGCAGGGCGATACGGCTGCTGACTCCGTCGGGGCGGTAGGTGAGTAAGTCGATGCCAACGGCCCCACGGTAATAAGGTGCCACCTCACGGGAGAGATAAGCTCGGTGCTGCGCCAGAGTTTGGGTGAGTTCATCGGGATCGGAGAGGCTGTCGGCAAGTTGTTGGAGCGTTTCCTCGGGAGCTTGGCAGAGACTCTCTAGATAGCGTCCCTGGCCGTCCGTCTCGAAGGCGCACAGCCCGACGAATTGCACTTCGCCAGCTTCGTCTATGTAATACTCGGCACCATAGTCCTGCAGCTTGTCGAGCAGCGGCTCCACGAGGAGGGTGCCGTGCCGTTGCAAGAGCTTGCGGAGCGTTCCCTCAAGCTGGCTGTCCAATTGGTTGATGCGCCAGAGTCCTCTCCCCGAACTGCTATACGGGAGCTTCACCAGACAAGCCCCTTGGGTCAAAAGCTTCGCTAGCTCCTCTACCTGTGTAATCATCGCCACACGACTGCGCCACGGCACGCTACTGTAGCTCTCAAAGAAGCGGACACTCGCAGCTCTCGTCCAGCAAGGCATCAGCTCCTGGGGCAGTTCGCTACATGCCTCTCCACCGCTCAGCCCGTACTGCTTCGCGATGCTGTGCGCCAAGCTTCGTTCGTGACCCCACAGGATGAGTTCCGAGTCCCCGACATCACCTTTTGCTATATGGCTCAGCTCACGGTCGGTCAGATAGGGCGAGAGGCTTTCGCTAAAAGGGTGTACCCACCACGAGTCCCCAGCTAACCACGCTGGGGATGCCCAGAGCGGCAGGCTCCAGAGAGCGGAGCGCATCTGTCGAATGAGTCGTGGCGGGGTGTAGTGTAGTGGGTCGTCAGCCTCCAGAGCGACCTCGTGGCCGATGTTGCAGACGATGAGTGGTGTGCGCATGGCCTCAGTGACGGCGCGGCTACTTACGGCCGAAGTCTGCGGGGATCTCGCCCCAAGCGACTGTGTCCCACTTCAACAGTGGTACCCGAAAGGTGTGCGTCTTCAGCCAATGTGTGGCACGCACGATCAGTTCGTAGGTCTTAGCACTACGTGGATCCGTCGAGTCCAGTCGCGTGCGACAACGTGCCTGCGCCACCCAGCCGAGTGCTACCTTGCTGTCGGAGTAGATAGGCAGAGGCGGGAGCTTGCCCTGCTCCATAAGCGCCAAGGCGTGAACGATGGCTAAGTACTCGCCAATGTTGTTCGTACCCCACGGGATCACCGCCCGAAAGACCTCCCCATGGCTAAAGGTGTAGACGCCACGATACTCCGTCACGCCTGGGTTAGACGAGCAGGCTCCATCGACAGCTATCGAGTGGTTGAGGAAGCCTTTGGGCGCGACCTTGTCGCCGATGAGTTGATCAGGTGCTTGCGCCACGTTGTGCTGCACTTGTAGCTTATTGCTCTCAGGCTTAGCAACACGATGCTGCTGTCCCAGCTTACGTTCCTCGTCGTAGCCTAGTTCGAAGGCCTCTTGCGCTTGCTCTGACGTCGGGTAGGACTTATACTTAGCCCCTTGGAAGCCCTCGATCTGCATCTTGCAGTCCTGCCAATCATCATAGATGCCTGGCTGATAACCCTCCCATACGACGTACCACTTGCGCTGCTTGGCTGACATAGAGCTTGTCTTTTCTAGTAAAAGCCACCAGCGTACAGATTGGCGAAGTTGACTTCACCCGCCTTTGTCTCAGCGTCTTCAGGAAGATCCACCAGCATCTGCTGCACTCCCTCGTACTGCTCCGTGCGGTCGCACTCCTTATATAGTGAGGCGGCATACTCTAGGAGCGCACGGGTCGGTTGGGGGATCATATCCAGAGCCTGCTCCATCTCATCGGCAGCAGCCTCCTTGCCCCGCAGCTCCTCCACAAGATGCGTCAGGTGCATGTAGCCCTCCACGTTGAAAGGATCCGTCTCCACCACCTGTCGGAAAGCATGCTCAGCACGCTCCTTGTCGCCCTCGTGGTAAGTGATCAAGCCCTCGTAGAGGTAAGCTCGCTCCTCCTCGGGAAACTTCTCCGCCGTCTCTAGAGCAACCGCCAAAGCCTCCTCCCAACGCTCCAGTGCTATCAGCACCTTCACCTTGATGAGCCAGTAGAGTGGCACCTCGTTCGTCAGTTGTAATGCTTGGTCGATGGTTGCGAGTGCTTGCTCAGACTCACTTAGAGCCAGCTGCGCCTGCGCTTTCATACGGTGCAGCTCAGCTTGCTGTGCCGTCTCCAGCTCAGTTGCCAAGGCGCGCTCAGCGTAGGCAATCGTCTCGCTGTGCTGGTCCAGTCCGTTAGAGACTTTGGTCGCCTCATAGAGAGCCATCGGATAGTCAGGATAAGCCTCCAGTATGGTCGTCAGCTCAGCCAATGAACCCGCTAGATCGGGCTTACGCTGCAAAGCCTGCGCTAGGTAAAGGCGACACTCAGGGTCGTCGATCTCCTCCAGCGAAGTGTGCAAAGCGCGTATCGCAAAGTCCACCTCTCCTATCTTGAGTGCCCGGAGCGCGTCAAACTTCAGCGTGTTCGCCTTGAGCGTGTCCGCCTTGGGGTCCGTTGCTTGCTCCGCTACCTCCTGCGTGACGTCAGTCGTCTCCTGCTCGACCTCTTCGGTTGAGACAGGAGACTTTTTATTTGATTTCTTGAAGCGCGAGAATAGTCCCATAGCTCTTGTCCACTAGTGGCAAAGCTCCTCGATACGCTGTGCCACCGCCTCAGCGGTGAAGCCGAGCTTCTCGTCCAGCACCGTGTAGGGAGCGGAGAAGCCGAAGCTCTCCAACCCGTGGATATGCTCCATATCCCCGACCAGGCGGAGGAGCGTCACAGGTAGCCCAGCGGTCAGACCGAAGCGTGCGCCCTCTGCGGGGATCACGCTCTCACGATACTCTTCAGGCTGATCGTAGAAGAGCCCCTCGCTCGGTACCGATACGATGCGCAGCTTGTACCCCTTGCCCTGAAGGAGTTCAGCAGCCTGTACCAGCGTACTCACCTCACTACCCGAGGCGATGAGCGTCAGGTCGGGCGTCTCGCCAGCTGGCGTCGTATCAGAGACCACGTAAGCGCCACGCTTCAGCTGGCAAGCACGCTCATAGGTGGGGTTAGGTAAGTCTTGGATGTTTTGGCGAGAGAAGATGAGAGCCGTCGGCGTGTGGAGGTTTTCCATAGCCATCTGCCAGGCGACCGTAGCCTCATGCACATCAGCTGGACGTAGCACCTGTAGGGCGCGACGACCCGAGTGGTTGTGCAGATGCTCGAGGAGACGTATCTGCGCCTCCTGCTCGACCGGCTCGTGTGTAGGCCCGTCCTCACCAACTCTAAAGGAGTCGTGTGACCAGATGAAGATGACCGGTTGCTCCATCAGCCCAGCCATACGAACGACGGGCTTCATATAGTCTGAGAAGACAAAGAAGGTACCGCACGCCGCACGCATACCGCCATGTAGGGTGATACCCACGCAGATCGCTGCCATCGTAAGCTCCGAGACACCAGCCTGGAGGAACTTACCTGAGAAGTCGCCCGCCTCCAGAGCCTTCGTACCCTTGAGATAGCCGTCCGTCTTGTCCGAGTTAGAGAGGTCGGCCGAGGCAACGATCATATTATCCACCCGCTTGGCCAGTTCGCTCAGTACCGTTGCCGAGGCGGCACGCGTAGCCTGATTAGCCTTCTGAGCTATCTCCTGCCAAGCCACATCGTAGGTAGGCTCTGCAGCAAACCAACGGTCATAGAGCTTCGCCTGATCAGGGTGCTCCTTCTTGTATTTCTCCTGGATCTTGTACTGACCATCCCAGTAGGCGATGAGTTCCTCGCGACGATCAGCGTAGAAGGCAGCCACATCCTCATATATGGTAAAAGGATTGTTCGGGTCAGCACCCAGCGCCTCCATCGTCTTAGCATACGAAGCACCCGCCTTAGAGATCGGTTGACCGTGTGTTGCGATCAGATTAGCCAGCGGATTACCTTCCTCGTCGACCGCCTTGTAAGCCATATTGGTGTAGCCAATGATAAGCGTCGGAGCGCCTGTCTCTTCGGAAGTCTCAATAGCGTCTTGTAGCACCTGACTCAGCGCTGCGGGGTCATTGCCCGGCACCTCAAAGACGTTCCAGCCCCACGCATCATACTTAGCCGCAACGTCCTCAGCCGTGATATCCTCGACACGCGTCGAGAGCTGTATGTCGTTGCAGTCGTAGTACATGATCAGGTTGTCCAGCCCTAGGTCGCCTGCGATGCGTCCTGCGCCCTGACTGATCTCCTCCTGGATACCGCCATCAGAGATAAAAGCGTAGATACGTTGTGGCATCAGCGTATCACCAAGACGGTGCTGGAGGAACTTCGCTGCGATGGCTGCACCCACAGCGTAGGTGTGTCCCTGTCCCAGCGGACCACTCGTGTTCTCGATCATACGGCTACGCGATAGCTCTGGGTGTCCAGGCGTAGGACTGCCCCACGAGCGGAAAGCTGCCAGCTCCTCCATCGTAAAGAATCCCGCCAGTGCCAACTGTGCGTAGAGCATCGGCGACATGTGGCCAGGATCCATAAAGAAGCGATCCCGCGAGGGGTGCTCTGGGTTACGTGGGTCATAGCGCAGTTGCTCGGAGAAGAGGACCTGGATAAAGTCCGCTCCGCCCATAGCCCCACCCGGGTGGCCACTCTTAGCGCGCTCGACCATCGAGATAGCGAGGGCGCGGATATTGTCGGCAGCACGCTCAGCGATGTCGATAGGCTGCTCTTGGGTTGATGAAGTCTGATCAGTCATTTTGTTGCTCATAATGCGATAGAGGTTCTTTACTTTAAAGGTGAGACCATCGGCTCACGGGTAAAACTTACGACTTCAAAGGTACGAAAATTAGAGATTAGGGGTTAGCTGTTGGCTGTTGGCTCTTAGCTGTTGGCGATTGGCTGGAACCCCTGCGTCCCTACAGGGTTCAGTCACGGCTAGTATCGAGTCATAGTGCGTCCCTCGCCCTCCATCCCCACGTCGTCCTGTAGGGACGCACGATCTGTGCGTCCGTTGTGTCAAAAGTTACAGCATCGTGGTCTTGACGGGGATGGACGCCCTCCGGCTAGACACTCTCGTTCGTCTCTACACAGGATTCTGTCACGGCTAGTATCGAGTCATAGTGCGACCCTCGCCCTCCCCCCTCACATCGTCCTGTAGGGACGCACGATCTGTGCGTCCGTTGTTGAACGATCTTGACGATATAACCTTTGACGGGCAAAGGTTACAGCATCGTGGTATTAACGGGGACGGACGCCCTCCGGCTAGACACTCTCGTTCGTCTCTACACAGGATTCAGTCACGGCTAATACAAGTCGGAGTGCGTCCCTCGCCCTCCATCCCCACGTCGTCCTGTTTTCGTCCTCGTCATCCCCACTTCGTCCTGTAGGGACGCACGATCTGTGCGTCCGTCCCCGTCAAAGCGAAACGTCGTCAAGATCGTTCAACAACGGACGCCCTCCGGCTAGATACTCTCGTGCGTCCCTACAGGATTCAGTCACGGCTATTATCGAGTCGGAGGGCGTCCGTTGTGTCAAAAGTTACAGCATCGTGATTTAACGACAACGGACGCACAGATCGTGCGTCCCTACACAGGATTCAGTCACGGCTAGTATCGAGTCGGAGGAACGTCCGTTATGTCAAAGGTTAAAGCATCGTGATTTAACGGGGACGGATGTTGTGTCAAAGGTTACAGCATCGTGATTTAACGGGGCCGTCCGTTGTGTCAAAGGTTACAGCATCGTGGTATTAACGGGGACGGACGCCCTCCGGCTAGATACTCTCGTGCGTCCCTACAGGGAGCAGTAACACTAGCCAAAGGCCAACAGCTAACGGCCAACGGCCAACAGCTAACAGCCAAAAGCCAACAGCCAAAAAAAGAGTCCCCAGACAGGTATCGTACCTATCTGAGGACTCTGCAATGGGAAAGGCGGTTACCTACTCTCCCGATTTTACTCAGTACCATCGGCGCTATTGGGCTTAACTGCTCTGTTCGGAATGGGAAGAGGTGGATCCCCAACGCTATAACCACCTTAATGGGGCGACATACGTAGACTTATATAGTTACTCTAGATAGCGAATGAGTCAACATAGCTGCAAACTCACGAATACGCTGCTTCGTTTTTAGGCGTACACTCTAAGTAAGTCGTATAACTCAACTCTCTTAGCGAATCGTTCGGGTAATTAGTACTACTCGGCTTTGACATTACTGTCTTTACACCTGTAGCCTATCAAGGTCATCGTCTTTGACCACCCTCAATGAGATCTTATCTTAGGGTCGGCTTCGTGCTTAGATGCTTTCAGCACTTATCCTAGCCCGACTTAGCTACTCGGCATTACACCTGGCGGCATAACCGATAGACCAGCGGTCGGTCCAACACGGTCCTCTCGTACTAGTGTCAGAGCCCTGCAAATCTCTACGCCCACAACAGATAGAGACCGAACTGTCTCACGACGTTCTGAACCCAGCTCGCG
>OLQA01001004.1_pt1 | contig 26196 bp, 17 predicted proteins | sample 1673151 | NCBI WGS metagenome assembly OLQA01 (sample SAMEA3136760, study PRJEB25190) | human gut metagenome | biome: human gut; feature: human-associated habitat; material: faeces | place: Austria | collected 2013
CGGCGTGCGTACAGTTCCACCAACCGTGCCAGTTTGCTTAAGCCCGCCACTTGGCCGTTCTGCGGGATGTAGCCGACGTGGGCCACGCCATGGAACGGCAACAGATGATGCTCGCAGACGGAGAACAGCTCAATGTCGCGCACCAGCACCATTTCGTCGGTGTCCACCTTGAAACGGGTTTTCAGCACTTCCTCTGGCCCGTGTCCGAGGCCGGCGAACAGCTCCTTGCACGCGCGCCCGATACGGTCCGGCGTGTCCAGCAGACCCTCACGTTCGGGGTCCTCGCCGATGGACTTCAAGAACAGGCGCACGGCCTGGCGCACGCCTTCCTCGTCATAGCCGACAGGCCCGGCCGCATGAGCGGCACGGGCCTTGTCGTCGAAGAGGGTATCGAAATCGGTATCGCTCATCAGTTGGTCAATCCTGCGCTTTTCTTCAGCTTGTCGGGAATCGGGACCGGCGGAATGTCGGAATCGGGACGCTTCTCGTCGCTCAACCAGACCTCGCGCTTCGGCGCCTTCTTGATGTTGGCGAAGATGGCGGCAAGCTCCTTCTCGTTGAGCGTTTCCTTGACGAGCAGCTGACGTACCAGCTCGTCGAGGATGTCGCGGTTCTCGTTAATGACGTTCCATGCTTCGGTATGCGCGGTCTCCACAAGCTTGAGCACTTCCTCGTCGATGATTTCGGCGGTTCGCGCGGAGTACTTGTGGGTGAGCGCGCCGAGATCGCTTTGCTCGTCGTCGGACCACTTGATGGCGCCAAGCTTCTCGGAGAAGCCGTAGTCGAGCACCATCTGACGCGCGATGTTCGTGGCCTTTTCGATATCGTTGGAAGCACCGGTGGTCGGGTCGTGGAACACGACCTCTTCGGCGGTACGGCCGCCCATGGCGTACGCCATCTGATCGAGCAGCTGGTTGCGGGACATGGAGTAACGGTCCTCGGTTGGCATGACCGCGGTGTAGCCCAGTGCACGGCCGCGCGGCAGAATCGTCACCTTGGTCACCGGATCGGTGTCGTTCATGGCGGCCGCGACCAGCGCATGGCCACCCTCGTGATATGCGGTGTTGCGCAGCTCGTCGAGAGCCATGCCCTTGGAACGACGCTTCGGACCGGCCTGAACACGGTCGATGGCCTCGTCGATGGCGCGGTTGTCGATGAGCTGGGCGCCGGCACGGGCGCACAGCAACGCGGCTTCGTTCAACACGTTGGCAAGGTCGGCGCCGGTGAAGCCCGGCGTGCGCACGGCGATCATATGCAGGTCGACGTCCGGCACGAACGGCTTGCCCTTGGCGTGTACCTTCAGAATCGCCTCGCGGCCTTCCAAATCAGGTGCTTCGACGGCCACCTGACGGTCGAAACGACCCGGGCGCAGCAATGCCGGATCGAGCACATCCGGACGGTTGGTCGCAGCGATGATGATGAGGTTCGTATCGTTGTCGAAGCCGTCCATCTCGACGAGCAGCTGGTTCAGCGTCTGCTCGCGTTCGTCGTGGCCACCGCTCATGCCGGAACCGCCACGCTTGCGGCCGACAGCGTCAATCTCATCGATGAAGATGATGGCCGGAGCGTTCTTCTTGGCCTCATCGAACAGGTCACGCACACGGGAGGCGCCAAGGCCCACGAACATCTCCACGAAGTCGGAGCCGGCCATGGAGTAGAACGGCACGCCGGCCTCGCCTGCGATGGCGCGCGCCAGCAGCGTCTTACCGGTGCCTGGAGGGCCGTACAGCAGCACGCCGCGCGGAATGCGGGCGCCCAAAGCCTTGTAACGGGACGGGTCCTTGAGGAAGTCCTTGATTTCCTCGACCTCCTGCACGGCAGCGTCTTCGCCGGCCACGTCGGAGAACTTGGTGGTCGGGGTCTGGCCGTCGAGCAGTTTGCCGCTGTTCTTCTTGCCGCCCATGCCGAACATGCCGCCGGCGGCACCGCCCATACGGCTCATCAGGAACCAGAACAGGCCGAAGATGATCAGGAACGGCAACAGCGAGGTGAGCAGGTAGGTCCAAATGCTGGTCTGCTGCATGGACGCGGTCCAGCCCTTGGCCGGATCGGCCTTCTGCACGGCCTTGACCACGGCCGCGGACTGCGCATACGTGTAGTAGAACTGCACGTTCTTGCCGTAGTTCTTCGTACGTCCGGTGTCCGGGTCGGTGGCGGAGTAATCGCTCGACAGCTTGAGCTTGACCTGCTGGGTGTTGTCCACGATCGTCGCATACTCGACGGTGTTGCCGTTGAGGATCTGCATGCCATCCTTGGTGTCGATGGTCTGCGAGCCCGCACCGGCGAAAAGCTGGAACATGGTCACGGCAAGCAATGCCACGACCACAACCCACAGCCACGGCGACTGCCAGAACGGACGGGGGCCGTTGGACTTGTTGCCGTTCGCCCCGCTGCCACCGTTCTTGCCGTCATTGTTGCGGCTAAACGGATTGGTGAACGGGTTATTGCCCCCGTTGGGCTTGTTGCCGCCGCCATTGCTTGGCGGCTGGTTCGGACCAGGGAAACTCATGCCTGACCTCCTTCATAGACTGACGGCTTCAGCACCGCGATCGAATCGAGGTTGCGGTAGTACTCGTCGTAATCCAAGCCGAAACCGACCACGAATTCATCGGGAATCTCACGTCCCTTGTATTTCACATCAACATTGACCTTGCGACGTGCCGGCTTCTCCAGAAGCGCAAAAATTTCCACGGAAGCCGCTCTACGGCGCTTGAGCTCGTCGACCAGCCAAGCCAGGGTGATGCCCGAATCGATGATGTCCTCAACGATCAGCACATGGCGTCCTCGCACATCCGTGGACAGATCCTGACGAACCGTGATCTTGCCGCTCGACTCCGTGCCGGAACCGTAGCTCGACAGGCTCATGAAATCCATTTGGACCGGAATGCTCATGGCCTGGGAGAACGCCGCAAGCGTGTTCACGGCTCCCTTGAGCACGCAGACCAGCAGCGGGTTCTTGCCACGATAGTCTTCACTGGCTTGTGCCGCGGCACGGTTGATGATGTCGGAGATCTCTTCTTTGCTGATCAGCTCGTGATCAATGTCTTCTTGTACGTCAGCGATTCGCATGCCCACCATCTTGGCACATGCGAATGACGTGTTTCTGGCTATATGCTGAATATCCGCTGGGAAGATTCACACGTGGCCGTTCACAGCTTCGGCAGACCGGCCACGAATGTGTCGATGGCCGCCTTCGCCGCCGCGAAATCGGTGGGATTGTTGACGATCACCGCGAAGGTCAACGCTCCGCCGTTCAACCGCGACACATTGCCGGTCATGGAGGTCACGTCGCCCAGACTGCCGGTTTTCACACGGATCAGCCCCGCTTCGTCAGCATCGTTCAGACGGCTCTCAGCGGTGCCGACGAAGCCCATGACGGACATTCCTTCGGCTGCGGCCGCCCCCGATCCCGCAGCCAGATTGCGCAGTTGCACTTCGAGCAGGGTGCGCGCCGTCAGTTTCGAATCCTCCGTAAGTCCCGAACAATTGCGCATGTCGAGCCCGGTCGTAGTGATGCCTTTGCGCTCCAGCACGCTTTTCACAGCCTGCACCGCGCCAGCCGGCGAATTGTCCGTGCCGACCTGCAACGCCAGCAGCCTGCCGAATTCCTCGGCGAGCGAATTGTCGGAATGCCGCATGGTGAACGCCATAATCTCGTTCAACGACGCCGAACGCACGGAGGCAAGCGGATGGGATGCCCCCGCAACCGTGCCTTGCGATACAAATCCCTGAACCGTGATGCCCTGTTCGGCCAGCCGCTGCTGGAACACCAGCGCCGCGTCACGCGCCGGCTGCATGCTCAATGCCGGATACGCCGAGAACACATCAGGATTGGCCGGACCTGTCCCGTTCCAATTCCTGCCGCCGTCCACGGCCATTGAAGCTGTCGGGGCGTAGTACAGGTGGTCCGTGTCGAGTTCGGCGATGCCTTGCGGCCAGCGGTCGTTGTCGAACAGTGTGTCGTCATAAGCCAATGTCACGGAGGTGATGCCACGCTGCCGCAACGCCTGTGCGGTCCGCCCGGCAAGCGTGCCCAATCCGGCACGTCCGTTGATGTGGTTCGCGTCGGACGCTCCGGCTCCCAACAGCATGTCGCCGTTGCCTTTGAACACCAGCCGCGCGGTGCCGTCCTGGGACTGTTCCAGATAGGTCTGCGTGTCCAGGGTCTTGCCCATGTCGAGTTCGACGGCGGCCGCATACGCCGTCAACGTTTTCATGGTGGATGCTGGCGTGCGGGGCACGTCGATGTTGTTTTCCGCGACCACGTTGCCCGACGCGTCGGCGATGGCGATGGAGAATTCGCCGCCGAAGCCGGCGGCTGAGGCTCGGAACGCGTCGGTCAGCGCGCGCGCAGCGGCCGGATCGATGGTCTTGGAAGCGTCGATGTCGGCGACCACGTCGGCCGCCTCGATCGAACGGCCGGCAGCGGCGGCCGTCGAATGTTCGACATGGCGCAATGTGAGGACGCCCGGTGCGACATCGCACATGTCGGCCACTGCATAGCCGACGCACAGTGCGACGGTGGCCACGACGGAAACCGCCACCGTGATCGCTCGGCGTCGTCGCGCATAGCGGTAATCGCCAGCGTCATCCATAGCCAAACCACACCCTCTCTTCGTCATCTTTTCACCATCCGCACCGTATGGATCGCCACGAAACATCTCATGACCGTTCACACCGCCGCGGGCAAGCCTCAGCCCTTATGCTCGATCGGCTTCCATTCGGACTTGGCGAACACCGCCTGGAACGAAATCGGCACATAGCTCAGCATGTAGATCGGGAAGGCCAGCACGTAGGCGAGCAGCTCCTTGTTGGTGGCGCCCACGTGATCGCGTTCCGCCACGATGGTCAATGCGGCGAGTCCCATCATGCCGATCACCGATATCACAATGCCGGATGTCCAGCCGGTCAGCGAATTCAGCTGGCTTTGCCATGTCACGAAACCGCAGGCGGCGAACAGCATGCCCAACAGCACGCGTGCGATGCCGAGCACGGTGAACGGGCACAGCAGCAGCGTGAAATCGACGGCGGAGAAATCACGTTCCCTGACCGCGCGCTTGATCAACGCCGGTCCGTAATAGCGGAACACCTGCAGGAAGCCCTTGCTCCAACGCAGGCGTTGACGCCAGCTTTGCGCGAAGGTGACCGGCTGCTCGTCGTACAGGATGGCGGTGCCGCAGTAGCCGATGCGGTCGCCGTGCAGCACGCTGTCCATGGTGAATTCCAGATCCTCGGTGAGTAGGTGGAATTTCCAGCCGTTGTTGCGACGCATGATCTCCTGGGAGAACATGAAGCCGGTGCCGCCCACGTGGCAGCTGTTGCCGAGCCACATGCGGGAGGCGGAAACGAAGCGCGATTCGCGGATGAACCACAACGCGGAACCGGACGACACCCAATTGTCGGACAGGTTCACGGAATTGCGGTAGCTGGTGAGGATTTTGAAACCGGCTTGGAAGCCCTTGTTCATTTCCTCGATGTAGTGCTTGTCGAGTTTGTTGTCGGCATCGAACACGAAAAAGGCGTCATACGGGTCGGATGCGCCCGACTCGTTCATCTGGTCGAGCAGATAGGTCAGCGCGTAGCCTTTGCCGACCTGCTCCTTGTTGAATCGTTCGATGACGTGGCATCCCATGTTTCGGGCCACTTCGGCGGTGTTGTCGGTGCAGTTGTCGGCCACCAGCCAGATGTCGATGAGCTCGCTCGGATAGGTTTGCGAATGCAGACAGTCGATGAGGTTGCCGATGACGTTCGCTTCGTTTCGCGCGGAAATCAGCACCGCGTACCGTTTGTTCATCGGCGCTTCGGGGAACTTGATCGGCTTGGCGAACAGCGAGATGACGATGCAGACCGCTTGGTAGAGCATGCCGGCGCCGCCCAAAACCACCAGCACGACATCAAGTACGCTCAGCAATACCATTAACGCCACCTACTTCTCGGATTGTCATCCGTTCCCTGCGATTGCGACCCGTCCGCTACCTGCGGTCCGGCTTCCGTCTGCGCTCCGTCCGCTTCCGCGGTTCCCCGCAGCGGCTTGCGATCGACCCCGTCCAACACGTGCTTCGGAATGGCGACGGTCTGCGATTCGTCGGCATCCCCGGTCTCGTCGGACCGAGTGATATTGTACGCCTGCTCCTGCAGGAAGCGCACGTCGTCGGGAATCGGCACATGCGCGCTCGACCCCTGCACGGCGCGCGGCACGGCGTGCAGGTGCTCGCTGATGACTTCGGCGCCTTCCACCAGCTTCGACTTCTTGTCCGGAACCGGATCGTCCATCAGCGGCGAATCGACCAGATCGTACCGCTTGGTGTAGGTGCGGGCGATCGTCTGGATCGAGGCGACGATAGGCAGCGCCAGGAACGCGCCGATCGCGCCGAACAGCGAGCCGAAGGCCAGGACGGCAAGGAAGGCGACCGCATCGTTGACGTCCATGGTGCGGCGGGAGATCTTCGGCGCGAAGATCAGGTTTTCGATCTGCTGGTAGACGCAGATGAACGCCACCACGGCGATCGCCTGCCACAAACCACAGCTGCCCCAGGCGAACAGCACCGGCAACGCGCCGCCGATGTACGTGCCGAGCATCGGGATGAACTGCGATACGACGCCGCAGAACAACGCCAACGGCATCCAATACGGCACGTGCAACGCCATCAGGCAGATCGAGGTGAAGAACGCGTTGAGCACGGCGAGGATGGCACGTGAGAACAGGAACGATGAGATCTGCGTCTGGCTGACGGTCCAGACGAACAGGAACCGGCGCTGCGCGGAGGGAGCCATCCACTGGCAGGCCGCGCGGCGCAGCTTCGGGCCGGCCGCCGAAATGTAGAACGTGGTCATGATCACCGTCATGAGGTTCAGCAGGAAGCTGAAGAATCCGGACACCGTGCTGATGGCGGTGCCCGCGAAATCCGTGACCCACGAGGTCTGGATGTTCTTCAGAATCTCACCGCCGAGACTGTTGATCTCAGGAAGCTTGAAATCCGTGTATTGCGCCACGAAATCGCAGATCTGCTGGTAGAGGGCCGGCAGACCGTTGCACAAAGCGATGACCTGTTGCACGAACAGATTGCCGAACAGACCGAACATCACGCAAAGCAGGACACCCAACATCAGCAACGCGAAAATCGAAGCGAACGAACGCTTCCAGCCATGCTTGACCAGCGGAATCACCACCGGCTCCACGGCGAGCGCCAGGAACAGCGAGATGACGACGTCGATGATGAGGTATTCGATTTTGCCCCAACTGCGCCAGCAGAAGGAGAGCAGCACGATGGCGATGGCGATGTACAGCAGCGCGCGACCCAGCCATTCCGGAGGTCTGCGTGGATCGCCTTTCGCAGGGAACAGCGTGCCGAGATCCCAACGCATTTCGTCGGTATTGCCGCACTGTCCGGACGTTCCCGTCCTCTTGTCCGTATCCATATGCTGTTCGCGTTCGCTCATGGCTCCTTATTGTAGACAGGCACCGTGTACGGGCTGGAACCTATTCTTGAAACCATGCTGAACGTTTCAATTGTCATCCCCGCCTGGAATGAACAGGAGCGTATCAACGATTGCCTGCTCAACGCCACTCGGCAGACCGTGATGCCTCATGAGGTGATTGTCGTCGATAACCGTTCCACTGATTCGACCGTTGCCGTGGTGGAGCAGTTCATGAAGGACCATCCGGAAGCGCCGGTGAAGCTGCTGCATCAGGATGATGAGCAGGGTCTGATTCCAACGCGTGATTATGGTTTGAATCATGCCACCGGCGATATTCTTGGCCGTTTCGATGCCGACTGCATGATCCGCCCGGACTGGGTGGAGGTGGTGTCCGGCATTTTCACCGAGGATCCGGATGCGATGGGCGCCACCGGTCCGGTGATGTATTACGATTTGCCGAGCCGTCATTTCGGGCTTCGCGGGGACAATTCCACCCGCAAACGTATTTATAGGGCCGATGATGGGCAACCTCTGCTGTTCGGTTCCAACATGGCCCTGCGCGCCACCGCCTGGCGCGAAATCGCCGACGAGGTCTGCCAAGACAAGGCGGATGTGATGCATGAGGACATCGACATCTCGCTGCATCTGTTGGGCAAGGATCTCAAGACCGTGTATTGTCCGCGGATGATCGCGGGCATCAGCGCACGTCGTATGGACACGTCTCCGGCATCGTTCCTCAACTATATGCGCCGTTTCAAGAACACGTTCAACGCGCATCCGCAGCATTACCGCAAGCACAAGCCGGAAATCCTCATCACCGCGTTATATCCTGTGATGCATCTGCTGTATCCGGTGTGGCAGAAGGTGTTGAACACCGCTGATATCAATCCGGCCGAGGCCGCGTGGATCAACGAGCAGATGGAATTGGCCGAACAGGAAGGCCATGAGCTGTATGACGACACTCCCACTGATGAGGAGTGGAGCGAGAAGCACGAGGAATAGCGATTAGGTATAGCGATTATTCGCGGCGTATTTTCCGCGGATAGCGAACGGACGGCACCGACCATGCGATCGATGCCGTCCGTTTTGTTTTTACGATTGCGGTTTTGCGATTGCGCCTACCGCAGTCGGACCTACATCAGGCTCTTGTAGATGGCGAGGATGTCTTCCTGGGTGGCCTGGCGCGGGTTGCCCGGCGTGCACACGTCGTGGAAGGCGTCATGGGCCAGCGGCTCCAGGTCGGCTTCGGTGGCGCCAACTTCGGAGATCTTGATCGGGTTCTTCAGATCCACGGTGAGCTTGTGCACCGCCTGGACGGCCTCTTCACGCACGGTTTCGATGTCGCCGGTGTAGGCGTCGGCGATACCGAAGGCGTCGGCGATGTCACGGTACTTCTCGCCGGTGTAGTCCTTGTTGTATTCCATGACCGGGGCCAGCAGGATGCCGTTGGCCACACCGTGCGCCACGCCGAGGCGGCCGCCCAGCGGGTGGGCCATGCCGTGCACCAGACCGAGGCCGACGTTGGAGTAGGCCATGCCGGTGATGTAGGAGGCGTAGGCCATCTGTTCGCCGGCCGGAATGTCTCCATCGGCGCTCTTGGCGAGGTTCTTGGCGATCATGCGGATGGTCTGCATGGACAGGCAGTCGGACAGGCTCCACGCGCCCGGTGTGATATAGCCTTCGATGGCGTGGGTCAGGGCGTCGAGTCCGGTGGCCACCTTGAGGCCGCGCGGCATGGAGTCGGTCAGGTCCGGATCCACGAAGGCGACGATTGGGATGTCGTGCGGGTCGACGGCCACGAACTTGCGCTTGTTGGCCGTGTCGGTGATCACATAGTTGATGGTCGTTTCGGACGCGGTGCCAGCGGTGGTCGGCACACCGAAAATCGGCACGGACGGGTTCTTGGTGTCGGCCACGCCTTCAAGGGACAGCACGTCGGCGAATTCCGGATTGGCAGTCACGATGCCGATGCCCTTGCAGGTATCCTGCGGGGAACCACCGCCCAGGCCGATCAGGAAGTCGGCTCCGGAGGCTGCGAACTTGGCGACGCCATCCTGGATGCACTCGACCGGCGGATTCGGCTTGACGTTGTCGAACACCTCATACGGCATGCCCGCCTCGTCAAGAACGTCGGTGACCTTCTTGACGGTGCCGGTCTCCAGCAGCACCGGATCGGTGACGATGAACGCCTTGGTGAAGCCATGGGACCTGGCGACGCCCGGAATCTCCTTGATGGCTCCGCGGCCGAAATACGCGGTCTGGTTGAAAATCATGCGATAGACCATAGTGCTCTCCTTTAAGCGACTGTGTGTTCAAGCGAAGACCACGGCATCCATTGCCGCGGCCAACGGTTTCATCATAAGCCCTTTTCCATGCGAGGAAGCACCCACGACACACAATTTTTTCGTCAATATCCCACAACACCGGCAAAACCGGACAGCATACCGTCCGATGCCCGAAATCCTATTCTTCGGACGACGTGTCTTCTTTGGCGAACACCCACATGACCTCGTCCACGGAATGGGTGTCGGGGAAAATCGTAATCAGGAACCGTTCGCCGTCGTTTCTGACGTAGGCGTACCGTATAGCGCCTTCCCTGCATATCCGGTCGCGGACGTAATCGTAGTCGAACAGCATGCGGAAGCCGTCCCGGTAGGCCGGCGCCACCAATTTGTCGCAATAGTCGAGCAGCATCTCGTGGAAGGAACCGCCATGTTTGTCAAGCATTTTTTGCACATAGCCGGGAACCACGACCGGCCGTTGCGTATCGGCACGCAGATTGACCACATAAGCGATCGAATACCGTGTATTCAAATGCTGCAGCAACGATTCCATGTCTTTGTTGCGTACCAGGATGTCCTCAAGCTGCTTGTTCAACGTGCGCAACTGCCTTTTGCCGCTGCCGCTGGCGTAGTAGCGCTTCTTGTCCTTGCGCATCTCGTTTTCCGCCTGGTTGACCAGATCCGGAATATCCTCGCCGTCATCGGATTCGGCCATGCCCACGGACAGCTCGCAACCGTGATCAAGCAGCTCCTGACGCATATATCCCATCTGTCGGGCGCTCTGCGCCATCGAATGGGCGAAACTGATGATCACGAACTCGTCGCCGCCGATGCGGTAGATATTATCGTCGCCGAAATAGGCGCGCGCCGCGTCCGCAAGCTCGCACAGCACCACGTCGCCTCTGGCATGACCCAAATGATTATTGATCTCATGCAGGCCAATCAGATCCATGTACATCACCGTCAACGGCTTGTCATGGGTGGCTTGGATGAATTCCACATCATCGTCGAAAGCGTTGCGGTTGAGCAGCCCCGTCAATGAATCCCGTCGGTACTCCTCGCCGTTCAACCGGACAAAGGACTCTATCGGCAGGTTCCGGCCAACCATCACCACGGCCCATGGATCGCTTTCGGAGCATTCACGTGAGGGAATCACCGCGAAGGAGATCATGCCGGTTCTGGCCAGCACCTCACTGCGGTACACTCCGAACGCGGATTTCTGCGAGAACAGCAGCGAACGGAGCGAAGCCAGATCCATATCAGCACGGAACCTGTCGGCATCGTCCGGATGCACCACGCGTTCGGCGATCAGCGTCTGCACGTAGGTTTCGAAATCATCGGTTTCCGGCGTCGGCAGTATGCCATCGCGTTTGACCGCGCGGTACTCGCCCGTCTTCACATTCAGTCGGGAGAGTTCCGCCATGCCATTGGCCAGAATCTCGAAGGTGCTGGCGGCGAGCGCGGACGTCTCAAGCATGGTACGGCCGTTGACGGGCACATAGCTGCCATGCATGAAATCGTTTGACATATCCCAGAAATGCCGGTCGTCGGGACGTTCGGCCAACAGCTTCTCCATCCGTCCCACCGGAAGCGGTTCGTGGAAGTAATACCCTTGGATGTACCGGCATCCCACGGACAGCAGCTGGTCGACCTGCTGTTTGGTCTGTGCGCCTTCGGCGATGACCAGCAGTCGCAGCTTTCTGGCCATGTTGACCACCGATTCGACGATTTTCAGCCCTTTGCTGGCATTGTCCTCATCGAGGTCGATGAATTTCATGTCAAGTTTGATCACATCGACGTTGATGTCCTTGAGCATGTTCAGCGACGAATACGCCGATCCGAAATCATCCATCAGCACCGCGATGTTGTCCGCATGCAGCTTGCGGATGGTGCTTTCCACTTTGGACAGGTTCCTGGCCACGGCGCTTTCGGTGATTTCCGCTTGGAGCAGCCGAGCGTCGACATCGTATTCGTTCAGCAGTCCGGTGAGCGTGTCCGCCACATCCATCTGGTCGATGTCCACCATGGAGACGTTCACGGAAATCGGCACCAGATTGCGGCCCTCACGTTCCCAACGTGCCAGCATCCGGACCACGGAACGCCATACGAACACGTCCAGTCGGGAGATTTGTCCGGCCTGTTCCAGCATGGGAACGAACCTGCCCGGAGATACCACACCATATTTGGGGTGGTTCCAACGCACCAGCGCCTCGGCACCGACGATGGCACCCGTAGCCGCATTGCATTTGGGCTGCAGGTAGAAGCAGAACTCGTTGTTGTCGAACGCACGGTCGATCTCGTCGAACGTCAGCTCCGGCACAAGCTCGTCGGTGGACGGCGTCCTGCCCATTTCCGGTGTGTCAGCCAAACAGATTCCTTCCTGTCACCACGTCCTATCCGTGATATTCACCGTTGTACTGTATCAGGGTGACGTCCTCAACACCCTCGATGGCACGAATCCGCTCGGCGAACGTCATGTCCTTGTCGTCGCAGAACACTTCCACGGCCATCTCCACATGGTCGCCACGCATGGTTTTGGATTTGACGAAGAACTTCGTGCGGCCGAACGCGCGCGTGATGTCGTCCCCGACCGCGTCGGAAGCGTAATGGATCACCGCGATGTACACGCGGCCCTTGTCCTGATGCGAATAGAACAGGGCGAGCATGCCGATCATCACCGCGCCGGCGACCACCACCAGCAGATACATGCCCGCGCCGGCCGCGATGCCGGACGTGATGGCCCAGAACAGGTACAACAGGTCCATCGGATCCTTCACGGCGGTACGGTAACGCACGATGGACAGCGCGCCCACCATACCAAGCGAGATCACGATGTTCGTGCTGATGGCCAATGTGACCATGCAGGTGAGCACGCACATGCCCACCAGCGTCACCGCGAAGCTGCGCGAATACACGACGCCCGTGTAGAACCGCCGGTATACGCAGTAGATGACGATGCCCACCAGCAGCGCCACCAGCAGGGCCAGCGCCATTTTGGGCATGTTGTATTGGCTGAAGGAGTTCAGCACCGATTTCTTGATCATGTCGTTTACGCTCATGGTTTCGCTCTCTCTTTTGCGATTGTTCGGTTATTACGTTTTCTACGATTGCCGATGTTTTCGGCTGCGCGTTTTCGTCCGTCTGTTTTCGGTCTTCCGCGATACGTCCGACCGGTGCGCTCAAGTCACACGCTCGGCACGTTCCAGCCTTCCTGCCAGTAGTCGAAACCCCGCAGATACGAGGCTTTGTCATAGCACAGCACGTATTTCGAGGCGGCCGTTATCTCCTGCGCCTTGCCTGGCAGAATGTCACGCACGATCTGCGGCAGGAATTCGGTGAATTTGACCTCCATCACCAGCTTGCCCGGCTCAAGTACCGGCAGAGTGGGCAGACCACGGTCGAAAACGTCGAATCCATCCACCGCCGCGCGCACGTTCATATCGAAGGTGATGCGCACCGTGCCCGCGTCGAGGATCCACGGCTCACGCTCGTAATCGACGATCACCCGCGGCCGCAGCACATTGCTCATGTATTCCACATAGAATTCCCGGCACAACGGCTCTTCGCTGTGTTCCATGAATCCGACGTCGCCGGCCAGTATCCGGTCGAACTGCTCGTGCGTGAGCGGCGCGTCCTCCTTGTAGATCCAACTGTCGCTTTTGCGCTTGCGTTCCAGCTTGATCACCCGGTCGCTGTAATCGTAAATACGGATACGGTATTTCTTGCGCATCAGCACGCCGTCCACCTTCTCCTGGTAGGCGGTGTTCCAATAATCGTCGAAATACAGGCTGCGAATCATATAGCAGCCGCCACGCGCATGGCTGTCCTGTTCAAGCAACGGAGCCAAACGCAAGTTCAGATCGGCTTTCTGCCCGTACGAAATCAGATACTTGAGCTCATGCCGGTAATGTTCCTCACAGCGGCGCGGAGGCATGGAAAGCTCCTCGCCGACACGGCGGCGGACCCGTTCCAGCAGTTTCGACGCCCCGCCATCACCGCGCATTGACATCCTCCACTATCTTCCCGGATTTGATGTAGAAGCATCTCGTGCCGTACGTCTTGCCGGTGTCGGTCATGTAGTAGTCGAAGGCGTCCTGCGTCTTGCCGGAGGCGTTGCGCGCCCGCACTCGTATGAAATACTGTCCGTCGCCTGGCAGGTCCGTCACCGTCTCCGGCAATGCCAGATCGGTTTTGGAGAAGATGACGTCCTCACACAGATAGTCCTTGGCGACGGTGACGTCGTAGCTCAGATCCTCGCCACGGAAATCGTACGAGGTGTCCCAGCTGAATTTGAGTTTGCCGTCTGCGGCCTGTGGAGCGTCGATGAAAAACGGCATGGGCTTGTCGAAGCTTTCTTTGTAGATCCTGTAGTTCTGCGCGACCTCGTCGTGCAGCTGCCCCGCCACTTCGTCATACTGGGCGCGCGTCAGCGGCTCGTACATGGAATCGGGCGTCCTCCACAAATACTGCCTGGTGATGGACTCGTAGTGGTCCACCATCGTATTGATGCGTTTTGCGCTCATATAGCGGTATTCCCGCTTCACGGCCTTGTCGAGTTCGTCGCGGAACGATTTGGTCTGCAGGCAGCGTTTGAACAGCACGTTGCCCCAATAGTTGCTGACTCCCTGCTCCCAGCTGGAACCGGTGGAGATATTGCGGATCTGGTTCTCCTTGCGCATGAGCATGCCGTCATTGTCCCAGTCCAGCACATAGAAGGTGTCGGAATTCGTAGGGCTGTACAGGTACATGTTGCGGCTCTGCGTGTCGGTGTTGCCGGTCAGCAGCTGGAACGCCATCCAGTATGCGAGATTTTCCGTATCGAAATATTTGCCGAGGATGCTGCTCATCGGCACCGAATAATCGTTGAGCTGGTTGAGCATGGCGATGAGTTTGGTATGGTCGCTGTTGCCTTTGACCTCCAGCTTCTCCTCGAATTTCGACAGATTGTATTTGGGATCGTCGGCGAGTCTGATCACGTCCGCGTCGCGTTGGAATTCGAAGTAGTTGACCTTGTACAGCTGGCCGTTCTTGTCGAGGCCGTGCGCTTGGAGCGCGCTTTTGTTGAGCTGCTCCACCTGCGTGTACAGGCCATAGTCGTCGAAGGAGTTGGAACCGGAGGTTTCGTCCTTGACGTACAGGTGCACGAATTGCGTGCGCAGTCCCATCATCTGGTCGATGCCGCGGATCAGGTCGTATGCCATCTTGTTGCGGAATCGCAGCCCTTCGCCCATATGCTTGTTCAATGCGATGGTGCGCTGCCCGCGCCATTTGCCTTTGCCGCTTTTCAGCTCGATTTTGTAGTTCTTCTGCTTATTGAGACTGGACGACTGGCCGCGCACCTGCACGGTGGCGTTCGGCGCTTTTTCACCGTAGCCGAGTTCGCCGGATACAGGCCCCTGTTCGTCGCCGACCTGCAGCAGACCGTTGACTTGGTACCGGTTGGTGCGCATGGCCGCGTAATCATCCACGGAATACTGGTTGATTTCGCTCCAACTGTGGTCGGTGCCTTCCGACTTGTTGCCGCGCGAGACCGTCAGATACATGGTTTCCACACCGCTGTCGTCATACACCTTGTACAGCGAGTCGTTGTCACGCAGATGCGCGCCGTCAAGCCCCTGCGTGGCGCTTTTCTTGACTTTCTCATGCTTTCCTTGCGATTGCGCCGCCGATTTGTCTGCCGTGGAACCACTGTCCGCAGCGTTTCCGCAGGCGACGCAGGAGAACGTCGTCACGACCGTGGCGATGATCGCCACGCATTTGAATATGGCATTGCGGCCGCACGGCCGATTACCCATCGTCATTCGTCCGTTCCTTTCCATGCTTTCCACGCTTTCCCTCATGATTCCTTCCGTCCGAAAGTTCCATGCAGCCGTTCGCCGAATTCGTCCAACGCTTCGCCCAGTTTCGTAAACCATCCGCGCTTTTCGGTCTCCACAATCGGCTGCGCGCCGAGCACACGATACGGCAGATTGTCGGTGAACACCGCCAATCGCACGACCGCGGCCAGCAGGAACGCCGACGCGCCCAGCAGGAAGCCGAATCCCATCAGCGCGACCGGAACGAACTGCGAAATGACAGTCAAGACCGTGGCCGACCCGGCGAATATCGCGGCGCAGCACACCGCGCCGAAGTAATCAGTGAAATACAGCAGAATCATCAGCACGGTGTTGCCGACCGCGTACAGGGCGTATCCGACGCACAGCACACGGAAATAACCATGCATGCCATCGTTGAAACCGAGCGGCAGCACGCCCAACACCATCTTTTCCAACGAGATGACCGCCGCGGTGACGAACAGCTGCTTCAACGCGGTGTAGTACAGCTCACGGTTGAGCACGGCGAGCATCTCGCGTTCGGCCACCACGATGTCCTTCACGGTGCCGCCGTCGTTGAGCAGCGCGTAGTAGGCACGGTATTTCGGATAGAAATTGACTTCCACCGACACCACGAAATTCACGGTGGTGATCAGAATCGTCAGGAACGCCAGTAACGCGGGCACATCATAGTAGGGGGCACCGTAGAACAGTCCCTTCACATGCACGCCAAGCGGACCACACCAGGTGATCACCAAGTGGGAGAACAAGCCGAGGGTGGTCAGCAGTCCCGTCAGGGCGAGCGGCAGGAACCGGTCCAGCCATGCGAGGAACGTCCACGGGCTTTCCGAGCTTTGCGGGAAATACCGGTGCAGCAGCACCACGTCCCAGACCATCATCACGCCGTAGCCGAACGCCACTGCGGCCAGCAGGCTTTCCACCTGCGGCAGGCCCAGCGCCATCATCGCGCATGCGGACAGGAACGCCACGACCACCGCCGCGACGAACGACCACATGATGCCTTGGTAATCCTTGATGGCCGTCAGATAGCTCATCGCATTCCAATTGACGATCATTTCCAGGAACAGCCATAGGCAGAGTAACCCCTGCATGAGGGTCGCGCCGGAAAACAGCAGGAACACCGCGTACAGCACCGCACCCACCGCCAGCATGAGGGTCGTGGATCCCCAGAACGATGGAAGAATGGTCTCCTCATGATGTTCGAACAGCATGTCCGCAAGGAAACGCGTCACCGGCATGGACAGGAAGCTGGTCAACACCAATGAGGCGAGCAGCGTGTACGTGATCATGCAGACCAGCAGATTCTGGTCCGCGCGGGGCACGTGCCACCAACCGCTGACCGCCAGCACGCCGAACTGCAGCAGGATGCCCAGCAGCATCGGTCCGGTGCAGATCACACCGGCATAACCGTAGGCGCGCACCATGGCGACCAGGCCCTTGCGGTGGAACAGTTTCTTGAGTTCGAATCCGATTCCCGCCATATCAGTGCTCCAACCCGTAATGGTCGGCGGTATCGAGATACAGCGCACGGTATTCGTCAAGCATGCGCTCATGCCGATAGTAGGTTTTCACGCGTTCGCGTCCCACTTGGCCCATGGCTTCGCGCAGCTTGCGGCTCGCGCACATGCGTTCCATGGCGCGGGCAAGGCCCTCGCGGTACATCGGAGGCACGTAGAAGCCGGCCACGCCGAGGTCGTCGCCTTCCTCGCCTTCCAGCAGTTCACGGCAGCAGCCCACGTCGGTGGTCACGCAAGGGCGGGCCGCCGCGAACGATTCCAACACCGACAGAGGCTGGCCTTCGGAGATGCTGGTCAGCACCGTGAAATCCAGTTTGCGCATGTATTCGACCACATTCACGCGTCCGGTGAATTCAAGGTTCTTCACTTCAAGCTGTTTCACCAGCTCATAGCATTCGTCGGCATAGTCCTGGTCGTCCACACCACCGAGGATGTGCAGCCTGACATTGTCCACGCGGTTCGACAGTTCGCTGAACGCGTGGATGAGGGTTTTCACGTCCTTGATGGGAGCCAGACGTACCACGGCGCCGATATCCACCCAACCGTCCTCAGGCTTGAGCGGAATGTCGCAGAACCGTTCGTATTGGATGCCGTTGGGAATGACCAGGCATTTGCTTGCCGGAGCGCCCATGTCGATCTGGGTCTGGCGAGCGCGGCCGAACAGGCTGGTCACACGCCATGCCCTACGGTAGATCTCCTGTGACAGCATGGCGAAGAAACGGATCCACCGTTGCCGGAACGCGGGCGCAACCCATTCGGCGGAAAGAATCTCCTCCTCGCGTTCGCGCGTGTAGATGCCATGTTCGGTTAGTAATACGGGTGCGTGGTTGATACTGCCGCCCAAGCATGCCAGCAGGCCGCCGTAACCGGTGGAGATGGCATGGTAGATCTGCGCTTTCGGCACTTCTCCCGTCATCAGGTACAGCACCGGCAGCAGCATGGATCGCACGGTGTGGAACGCATCCGCGTAGGCGACGTACGGGTATTCCTCCATGCAGATCTTCGTAAACAGGTCGATGAATTCGTTGCTTTGCAGGAACGACAGCGGATGCACGCCTTTGTTGTGGAACAGGTTGAACAGTACGTCCCAGTCGGGATCGTTCAGATTCACCAGCTCACGCAGTGCCTTGACTTCCTCGTCGGTGAAGATCACTTTCGCATGTTCACCGCTCAGACGCAACGCGTCGTCGAGGAACACCTCATGCACTTCCACCACGTTGGATGGAAGGTCGTACACGAATTTGCCACGGTCCTTGGCTTTCGCGCCGATCACCCACAGCACGAACTCGTGTTCCTTCATGGCGGTGATGTAGCTGTGCATCCATGTGGACACGCCTCCATGCACGTACGGGTAGCAACCTTCCAATACCAGGCAGATTCTCATGCCGCGCCTCCAGCCTTGCGTTCGACGTGCACTGCGGAGTCCGTGGCCTTGATGAGGTACAGATTCCCCGTCATCCGGATCATGCTTCCGCCTTGGATTCTGCCGGGCGTGCCATGGTTCGCGCGGAGCAGCAGCCAAGCCTGGTCCTTGAAATTACCCAAGTCGAATTCCCACTCATTGGCGGATTCCCTCATCTTGACAGTCAGTCCAGAAAAGCGTTGCACCGCGGACGCGCATTCCGTGCCTGTCTGCATGCGGATGGACGGTGCGGACGCTTCAAGCCAGTCGAGATAGTTCTCAAGGCCTTTTCTGTAGACCGCCCAGCCTTCTTTCGCGCCACGGTCAGGGTCGAGCATGTCGTCCGGATGCATGAAGTGGGTGCTGACGAAATGCATGTTCAGTTCGGATTCTGCGGCGAGCCGCATGTAATCTCCCACCATGCCGCCGGAGACGATGCGCGGCGCCTCGACGATGCCGTCATCGGCCACACCGAATTCCTGCACGTAAGGCAGTTTGCTGTCGCTTGGCAGGTAGGTGCTGGCGATAGTGCGGATTTCGGGCACGTCTCGTCCGATTGTCTGCCGTCCTTCCTTGGACAGGATGTTGGACGGCGGCACATATACCGACGCTGTGGCCGCCGGCAGCACGGACTTTTGGAATGCGATCAGCTCGCGCAGCGAGGCGACGACAGCTTTGCGATTCGGCCACTGATGGTACGCGTATTCGTCGCCATAATCGGTGTTCGGCAGTACGAGCGGCTGATGGTTGTAGCCATGGTAGCCGATTTCGCCGTTCTGTTTGAGCAGCAGTCCGCCGAAATAGCTGAAATGCGATTCGTCCTTCTGCCGTACGGGAGCGTCTTTCGTATCGTCCCCGTAATTCTCAATCATCACGCCGGTGAACCGAATACCGTAGCGTTCCGCGAGTTTGGTCAGGTCCGGCCACCAGACCTTCGAATAGAAGTCGGCGATGCTCATGCCGTAGTCGCGTTTGATGTAGGTGGCGTCTCCGCTGGGGACCGGGGATGGAAAATCGTCCAGATAGAACGCGGCGCTGTTGATGACCGGGTATGCCGTGGCGGAACCCAGCAGGCTGAACGCGGAGGCATAGAAGCCGCGCACCACCTTGCCATAGATGCCGATATTGCAGGTCACGGTTCGTCCGGAACGCACATCGGCACTCCAGATCAGTGGCGTATGGCCATTGGCACTGACCGCTTCGACGGTGGCCTTCTCATTGAGGTTCAGACTCAACGACGATTTGAACGGGCCACTGAACATGTAGGTGTGCCCGCCACCCAGCATAAAGTCCCTGGCAGGCTTGATGCCTTTGGTCATCACGTAGTCGTATGCGGAGGATTCGATGCCGATTTGAGGCCCGATCGCGTCCAGATAGCCTGTTTTTTCAGGCGTCATGGCAAGCATCATGTTGCCGCCGCCTTCAACCCATCTCATGATGGACACCAGCTCATCCCCCAGCGAATCAAGTTCCGGCATGACGATCAGCACGGTGCGGTACCGATTCAATGAGGGGATGTCGTCGGGATCGGTTTTGGCCAGATCCACGGTGGCGGTCGGCACTTTCATGTCGAGCAGCACCTGTTTCATCATGGCTTCGGCCTCGTCCACACCATCCTGGGAACTATCCACGAGCATCAGGTTCGTGGCGCGCTGCCCCATGATGGCGTTCTGGGCCGGAATGGCCTCGTTACGAGCCATGTATTTCAAAGTGAATTTCGTCGCGCCGTAGTGGATGCCCAAGGTTTGCGCCAACAGCACCAAGGCGATGGCCATGAATACGGCCCACACGCGGACCAGGTTTTTCCAACGGAAGCGCTTCCATATGCGCCATGCGGAACGTATCATGCGCGCCCAGCCTCCTTGTCGCCGAGCCAGAATCGCAGGATGTCGTGGCCTCGGCCGCCAAGGTAGATGTGGTCGTCCTTGATGTGCCGGACGGTGCGTTGCACCGCCTCGCCATCGTGACGTGCGGCTTCCAATCGCAGTTTCATCAGCCAGACGTCACCTTGACGCGGCCATGCGGACAGCGCCGCTTCGATGGTGCGAGACGCGGCATCGAACGAACCGAGATCCATCTGCGTCTTCGCCAACGAGCATACGGTGCGGTAGTCGTTATGCCGTTTGAACCGTTCGGCGAGCAGGTCGGCGTATCGGCGCATCTGCAACGTTCTGGCATACCCCTGTTCCATGGAGGATTTCAAGTAGTGTTCGAGCGCCTCACGGTACCGGTCGAGCGCCTCGTCCGAATCGCGGTTCCGCTCGTATTCCTCCATGCGTTGCTGCAACGCGATGTCTTCCTTCGCGCTGATCTGCGCCATGGCCGTGGCCGCGTAATGCACGACTTCCACGTCCTCGTTCAGACGGGCTTGGGAGAGCAGATTGGCGTATTGGCCGGGATTCTCGTTAAGAATGGACAGCATCAGATTACGACGCTGCCGTGGATTGTCCACGATCAGCGCCTCTTCCAACGGCACGGTGTTGGCGTAATCCGTACGGTCGTCCACAAGAATGTTGCGTTGTTCCTGATCCTCGACCTTCAGTTCCTGCAGACCGGCGGGAATCCGTCGTCCCCCACGAAGCACGGCACGCGAATGCATGAGCGCCACGCTCAACGGCCCCCATAGGGGAATCAACGCCATGAACGGGAGCAGCAGTCCATCGACTTTCAGCACTCCGACGTGGTGCAACAGACACAGCGTCATGCAGACCAACAGATGCACGGCGATGATGATCAACGCGGCGATAGTCGTCGACCCCATCAGCTTTCACCCCCATCGTCGGCTTGCGCGATATGCGATTGGGCTTCGGAAAGCAGGGCATCCTCTTGGGTCTGCGGAACGTAGGAGCAGTGCAAGCCGGAACGGGTCAGACGTTTGAGGATGATCGGCAGTTCCTTCTCCCCCGCCTGGTTCATCAGCAGATACACGCCGTCATCCGTCAGCATGCCGGCCTCATCGGTCTGGCGGATGCTTTGCATCAGCAGGGAGTCCGCGTCCTCAAGGTTTCCCTCGCATTCGACTTTGAGCAGCAGATGGTCGCCCATATGGTCGTGTTTGAGGTCGTTGGCAGCCAGCGCCTTCGGCAGGAACGCTTCTGGCTTCAGCAGGTTCGTTCCCGGCACCAGCATGGACCGGCGCGCCACGTCCTCGTATTCGAAGGCCCTGATCATGGCCGATTCGACCAGACCGCACATGATGCTGAACAGATTCTGGAAGTACAGGTTCATCTGGTCCGGTTTGGCCTCTCCCATGGTGATGATCACGGCCAGTTCGCCACGGTCACGCACGCCGACGGCGTACATCGGGAATTTGTCCTTTAACGTTCGGTTCACCCATATGCCGTTGTGTTCCAGCGCGGTGATGATTTCACCGTAATCCGAGACGCGTACGGAGCGGAAGCTGCCGACGTCGAACCGTGGGCTCGCCGCCACAAGACGGGCGAACTGTCCGCTGTTGTCCACTCGGAAGATGGCGAGGCTGTCGCTATCGAGGCTTTCCTGCATGATGCGGATCGCCGTATGGTACAGCTTCTGCGGTTGCACTTCGTCCAATTCTCGGGTCACGGCGTACAGTTTGCCGAAACTGTCGCGTCTGCCGATGATCTGGTCGCGCAACTGTCTGCGGTCGTCGAGCACATCCTGATACAGCCCGCGCAGGAAGTCCAGACGATTGCGCAACAACCCGTTCTCGTCGCGCACGAACCTCACGCTCTCCTGGTTGCGTGACTGCACATAGCCGCATACCGATCCGGCCACGAAATAAATGACGAAGGCAAGCCAGTTCGATGTGTCGTAGAACAACGGGGCGAAGGACGCGCCCTGCGACGCGTAGGACATGGCCACGCCGGCGCAGGCCAGTACGGCTGCGAACACGCCGGCATGCAGCCCGTAGATGGTGCCGACGATCACCACGAACAGCAATCGCAGGTCCACGGTTTCCAGCTGGCTGTTGCCTTGTGTAAAAGTGCGGAGCCATTCCGTCAGCAGGAACGCGCCGATGATTTCCAGCACGGTCCACCATTTGTTGTGGCTGCGTAGGAAATCCCATACCGGATACTTGTCGGTTTTGTTCTCGCGGAGCTTCAACCAGCCTTCGATGACGTGCGGAAAATCCTCGCGAAGCGAGTATCGTGGCGAAAAGCCGTACCGCAATCGCAATTCGTGGTCGTCGGCGGGGTATGCCTGCGGACGGTCCTCGCCGTATACGACCTTCGTTCCCGGAAAATATCCCGCGATCAGCGTTCCCAAATCGCCGTAAGTGAAGTCGAACACGTTCGGAACGTGGAACAGCTCGCTGTCGGCGGTCCAGTCGTCGAATATGCGGTAGATAAGTTCGGCCAGATCGTCGGCGCATAGGAAGCAGGTGCGTTGTTCGGCGCGTTCATGGAAGCGCAGTTCTCCCGCTTGTGCCTGTTCGAACAAGCCGTTGAAATATGCGGTGACGCCATTGCGTTGCGGCGCGTACAGATAGGGGCAGCGCACGATCTTCACTTCCAGATCGTAGGTGCGCGCATAGTACAGGCCGAGCTCTTCGCCGGCACGCGACATCAGGCTTTTGCTGGTCTCGTGCACGTCCGTTTCCTGCGGATAGGTGAATTCCGATTCCGGCCCGCTCACCATCAGCATCTGGACCTTGCGATTGCGGACGGTGTGCAGCAGTCGGCGCAGGTAGCCCAGGTCGCCGTCACGTTCGCTGCGGGGCGTCAGATCTTCGGAGAAGTAGACGATTCGATCGAATTCGTAGTTGGAGAACACTTCCGACACGGCGTCACGGTCGGGCATGTCGATGATTTTGAGATCCTCGCCGCTGGATTCGGTCCCTTTGCGGAGGGCCACCACCACCTTGTCTTGGGGGAACGTGTGCTCGATCCACTGCTTCGTCACGAAGTCGGTGTTGCCGATTAACAGTATCTCCACTCGCCTCACCCCAGGGATACACCCGTTTAGAGGTCAACATCATGGAACAGTACAGCCGTCAACCCCTTGTCTACCTGCACCATAGTTTAGCAACAGAGGGGACAGAACATCCCTCTTCGTTGGGGGTAATGGGCGTATGTCTTTCGCCGATATGGTTCGGATGGCGCTTGTGCTGGAAAACGAGCGGAAATCACGCAGGTAAATCGGAAAAGATATGCGAGAAAAACAAAACCCCAGATTGCTCCGGGGTGTATCTGGTGGCTCCGAGCGGCATCGATCCGCTGACCTAACGATTTTCAGTCGTTCGCTCTACCAACTGAGCTACAGAGCCATGAACAACTTGCGCTGTTCCAGCGACCACGGCCGGACTTGAACCGGTGACCTCCGCCGTGACAGGGCGGCGCTCTAACCAACTGAGCTACGCGGCCGTTGTTTCGGTCTTGCGACTGACAACAGATAGAAATACTACGGCAAAATCGCAATTATGCAAAACTGCGGCGTGTCACGGTGTGTTGGGCGTGGCGCGCCGCGGTTTCGCGGGAAAGGAGACGAATCTCAGTCGGTCTGCTTCCAGGTGTCGACGTCGATGTGGTGCTCCGGGTTGGCCTGCCATGCGTCCCAAGCGGACTTCACAATGTCCTCGACATTGTACTTGGCGTGCCAGCCCATCTCCTCGTTGATGCGCTTCGGGGAGCCGATCAGGTGCGGCGGATCACCGGCGCGGCGGCCCATGACGGTCTCCTTGAACGGCAGACCGGTGACCTTCTTGACCTCATCGACGATTTGGCGCACGGAGGTGCCCTCGCCGGTGCCGACGTTGAACGCGTCATACTTTCGCTCGTCGCGGTCCAGATACTTCAGCGCGGCGATATGCGCGTCGGCCAGATCGGACACGTGGATGTAGTCGCGCACGCAGGTGCCGTCCGGAGTCGGGTAGTCGTCGCCGAAGATCGCCGGGGCCTTGCCCTTCTTCAGACGGTCGAACAGCATCGGGATGAGGTTCAGGATAGCCGGATCCTCAAGTTCCACCGGGCCGCAGCCGGCCACGTTGAAGTAACGCAGGCCGCAGAAGCGGATGCCATACGGTTCCTCGCAGGCGCGGGCCATCCACTCGCCGAACAGCTTGGTCTGGCCGTACGGGTTGATCGGCAGCATCGGCACGACGTCTTCCGGCACCACATCGACCGGCGGCACGCCGTAGGTGGCGGCGGAGGAGGAGAAGACGAGCTTCTTGGCGCCGGAATCGCGCATGCCGATCAGCACGTTGAGCATGCCGTTGAGGTTCTGCTGGTAGTACCACAGCGGCTTCTCGACGGATTCGCCGACCTGCTTGCGGGCCGCGAAATGAATCACGGAATCGACGCCTTCGGCCTTCATAATCTCCGCGAGGCGCTCGCCGGCGCCCGGAGCGGCGATGTCCATGCCGTACAGGCGGGAGCCTTCGATGCGGGTGGGCTTGCCGTAGCTCAGATCGTCGACGACGACAACCTTTTCGCCGGCCTGATGAAGTGCGTGAACGACGTGGGCGCCGATGTATCCGCACCCACCAGTGACGAGAACTGTCATGTTCTGGCCTTTCCTCCGAATGAGCAGTAAAGCGCAACAGTTGGTGAAAATGTCAACCATTGTTCACTTTTGCTCAGGTTTGTTACCTTTTGAACAATTTGAGTATAACACGTGAACACGAACGCACACTAACGGCTCGTTCCTGCGTTTCCTCTATAAATTAGGGTATGCAACATGACGAAAACACGCCGACCGATGGTCGCAAAACAGAAGAAAACGCACAGAATATACAACATGTGCAGTCGGCCGCTGCTGGCGGCAGGCCGGCCCTCTACGGTCGCAAGGTGCTGTCCTTCGTGCGGCGGTCCGCCCGGCTCGACGCGCGACTGCAGCGGGCCTGGGACACCTACGCCGATACGTATCTGCTGAACATCAACGCGGGCGAAGGGTCCCTCGACGTGCGTGAGGGTTTCGTGTTCGACCAAGCCTATATCCGCGAAACGTGGGGCAATACCAATCCTCTGATCGTGGAAATCGGCTCCGGACAAGGCGAGAACGTCGTTGCCGCCGCAGCCGCCCGGCCGGACGTCAACTTCCTTGCTCTGGAGGTCTACGATCCGGGCGTGGCGCACACGCTGCTGCTCGCCGGCAAGCAGAACCTGAAGAACCTGCGGATCGCCCAGATCAACGCGCCAGAACTGTTCAAGGCGGCCGTCGACGGCTCGATCGCCGAAGTGTGGACCTTCTTCCCCGACCCGTGGCCGAAGATGCGCCATCACAAGCGCCGCATCGTACAGCCCGAGCTCGCTGCGGACATCCACCGCGCGTTGACGGACGAAGGCGTGTGGCGCATCGCCACCGACATCGAGGATTACGCGCTGCACGTTCACGAGGTGATGGACGAGCTGGACGGCTTCCATAACGACGGCGCATTGACCGTGAGCCTGCCCGTCGAGCACGTCGGCAAAGGCAACGCGGATGAGGCGGCCGCATTGCGACACGCCGATTTCGCTGAATCCGAGCGATTCGATGGCCGTGTTTTGACCAATTTCGAGAAGAAGGGACTTGCCGCCGGGCGCGTGATTCACGATTTCACCTATCGTCGCGTGTAATGCGATAAGGCTTGGAATTTCAGTGTTTTACGAGAATTCCTGTCTTATTGTGGCGGTGTGTGACACCGGCGCGACACGCCGAGGTTTGCATGTCGGCCAGATTTGCGTATAGTAGGGCGAGTTGTCAAGCGGAAACGCTGAAAGCGCCCCCTTCGTCTAACGGTTAGGACACCAGACTTTCAATCTGACAACGAGAGTTCGACTCTC
>OLQA01001011.1_pt1 | contig 26122 bp, 28 predicted proteins | sample 1673151 | NCBI WGS metagenome assembly OLQA01 (sample SAMEA3136760, study PRJEB25190) | human gut metagenome | biome: human gut; feature: human-associated habitat; material: faeces | place: Austria | collected 2013
CCTCTGCCACCTTGCCGCCAGGGTCATGGGCGAAAATACTTTTTCCCTCTGCGCTAATTTCCTTTGCACGGACAGAGTGTGGAATCTCCGTTCCAAAGACTTTGATTTTACTTCCATAGGTGTCCCGCAGCAAAGCAGCAATCTCTTTGGCAAAGTTGGTGCGGTTATCCACCATCGTCAGCAGGATACCGTCAATCTGGAGCTTTGGATTGATCTGCCGTTTCACCTTACTGACCGTAGATAGAAGCTGTTCCAGTCCTTTGGCGGGCAGATACTCTGCCTGAACGGGAATTATGATCCTGTTCGCAGCCGCCAGCGCATTGACCGTAAGCATCCCCAACGAGGGCTGACAGTCAATCAGGATATGGGAATATTGTCCCTTCAGTGTGTCCAGATATTGCCGTAAAACCGTTTCACGGCTCATGGCGTTTACCAGAGAAACCTCCATACCGGAAAGCTGAATATCCGCAGGCATCAGGTCAACGCCTTCTGCATGATGCAGAATACCTTCTCCGGGGCGTATAGGCTGATCCATCAGAATTTTGCCCATTGCATCCGACAGTGTAAATGGCAGCTTGTCTGGTTGCGGATTTCCCAAGCTGATTGTCAGGCTTCCTTGCGGGTCCCCGTCGATCAGAAGCACTTTCTTTCCGGCCTGTGCCAGACCTATTCCCAAGTTCGCACAGGTTGTTGTTTTGCCAACGCCGCCTTTCTGGTTGGCGATGGCGATGATTTGCGTGTTCAAATAAACCTCCTCCTTCTACAAAAAATATCCCTATTCCGAAAAATAGGGATGAAAAAAGCCGCTTACTCAAATAAATGAATAAACGGCTATGTAAGAAATATTCGATTGTAAGTAAAGTTTTATATCACTGCAAAATAACGAAGTGCATCTTTGATTGCTTCTACCTTTTCTGGTGTCGGATGTTTCCTCGGCTGTTTCAATTCTTCTACCGCATTAGGAGCATCATACATCGGCAATCCCAAATTTCGCTTTACCTCTGCGATATATGCGGTATGTACCTTGAAGCCGTATTTCGCTTCTATGTACTCCTTAATCATTTTGTAGGTCACTTTTTCTTTGGGCTTGTACGCTTCGGCTCTTTTAGCAATACTATCTACCGGAATCTTGCCCTCGCCCTCTCCAAACTCCACATCAATGTGGATATAACTGTCGGCTTTTTTGTGGGACAAAAGAACTACCGTCTCAACATGTTCACCGTTGTCCAAACCAATGCTTAAATCATTTTCAATAATCGGTAGCTTAAACCGCATTGATTTAAGCCACTGACCATTGGGTTTGCGTTCCTCATATATCTGTATTTCAGCAATCAAAGCTTCTATAAGCTGTCGCCGTTCCACATCGTTCATAGCGAAATACAGCTTGTCAAAACAAATCAATACTTTGTAAATATTATCCCCTGTGATTTTCTCTGCTTCGATAGATGTCTTTTTCGCTCTGGCATCAATCAACTGTGATTCCAATTCTTCTATTTTGTCATACATCCGATAAAGCCTGTCATCAAGGTCTGACTTTCTTCTGATATAATGTCTGTCATCAGGGTCAAGATTATCAATTTCCTCCATCAGCTTCGATTTGATAGAGTAATCTTGACGGAGCTGTTTTTCATAATTTTCTATTTCTTGGTCTATGGCAGTCGTATCAACTTTCATGTTGATTTTTTCCTGCATCATAGTTGCAAAATTAGGGTTGCTGACGAGCTTCACTATCACTTCAGCTACGGCATCATCCAGAAGTTCCTCCCGTATCTGCTTTTTGTAATCACATTTATGCCCACGTTGCATACTACGGTGTTTGCACCCATAATAGAAGAAATCCTTGTATTTCGTGCCGTCTTTTTTGTGTTTTATACTTTTGTTCCCATACATCCCTGCACCGCATATAGGACATTTCACAATCCCAGAGAGCAGATGTGTCCGTTCATTTTTCCCTTTATTGACATGCTCATACTTTTTTGCCTGTGCAACCAATTTTACCTGTGCAGCATTCCAGACATCCTCTGGAATAATAGCCTCATGCAATCCATCTACCAAAAGGAAATTATCCTGTTCCACAAGATGGTATTCATTCCGTGTCCCGTGGACTTTTTCTGTTTTCCTGCGTCCATAAGCAATTTTACCGCAGTAGACGGGATTTTTCAATATCAAGCGGACTAAATGGGCATCAAAGAGAGGGTTCTTCCCATTTTGACGCTGTATCTTGCGGATACCGTGATTCTCCAGATATTTTGAAATCCCGTTCGAGCCAATATCCGTATTCACATACTGGTCGTAGATGGTTCGGACTGCAACCGCTTCTTCCTCGTTGATTTCCAACTTGCCATTCACAAGTTGGTATCCATATGGTGCAAATCCACCATTCCATTTTCCCTCTCTGGCTTTCTGGATTCTACCCTCCATTGTTTGAACACGGATATTCTCACGCTCAATTTCTGCTACTGCTGACAAAACGGAAATCATCAGCTTGCCTGCATCTTTGGACGAGTCAATCCCATCTTCGACGCAGATTAGGTTTACACCAAAATCCTGCATGACCTGCAAAGTTGAAAGAACATCCGCTGCATTTCTCCCGAATCGGGAAAGCTTGAACACCAATACATATGCGATGTTATCTTTTCCAGACTTTACATCTTCCATCATCTGCCTGAATTGTAGCCGCCCCTCGATTGATTTCCCCGACTTTCCTGCGTCCTCATACTCACCGACAATTTCATAATCATTAAAATCTGCATACGCTTTCATTCTTGCTCGTTGTGCATCAAGCGAATAACCGTCAATCTGCATAGCCGTGGATACTCTTTTATAAGTGTAAACCTTTATCTTTTCTTTCTTCATAATAACAGCAACTCCTTTTCAATCAAAACCGTGATATTTGTTTCCTACACTTAAAATTGTATCAGCGGTTTTCTGAAACAACAAATGTGCGATTTGGGTAAGTTTTAGAATCGCTGCTACATTCTCTGGTATGACTGACATCGGGCATAGCGTCTATGCCCAGTTCGGAAGCATATTTCGCTATAAGATTTGCCAACAGGTCTGCCAAGCCATTCCACTCATCGTCAATGAGCATATTTCGATACACCTCCTTTATTTGTCTGCCAGAGAAATACTAATGGCAAGAGCCTTGTCAACTCTTGCCATTATGCTATCGGGCATCATTCCCATATACTGTTTTAACCTTTGTTTATCAATCGTCCGTATCTGTTCAAGTAAGATAATTGAATCTTTGTCGAGCTTATCACAATCTTTTACCTCGGTATGTGTCGGGAGCTTCGCTTTCGTGTGTGTACGGCTCGTTATCGGAGCAATAATAATTGTCGGGCTGTACCTGTTTCCTGTATTGTTGGAGATAACAAGAACAGGTCTTATGCCGCCCTGCTCCGAGCCGACAACGGGATTTAAGTCTGCGTAGAAGATGTCCCCACGCTTAATAGTCCTTTCCATTATGTGTTTAACCTCCTATCTGGATTTAGGCAGGGGCTTCCTGCCTATGTAGCAGCCAGATACAAGGAAGTATTTAAGGTCGGGAGAGCATTAACAAAATCTCTGTTCTTATGACCGCCTTATATCTGGCGTTATGATAGGAGCATCTCTATTTGTCCTCGACACCCCGAAATGCAATGCGTCTTTGACGCAGGGAAGTCGCCAAACGGTCAGCAGCGAACTGACGCCACGGGAGTTCCACCCCAACTGTCGGTCTGACAGAGCCGCCCTCATTGCCTGCGACGGGTTGGATACCGTTCGGACTGTGACTGGACGGGAGTACCATTGTTCTCTTTGTGGGTCATGGCGAAATCGGGAGCTGCCCAATATTTTGAGTCGGTATTTGTCCGCTCACCACCTTTCATCGCTATTCTGCTTATCGGCAGGTCATGGCGTACCGCTGCACACGCTTATGCTCATCACAATCACAAAGAGGAAGTATTTGGCGAATGATTATTCGGTTGTCAAGGAACTGTCCCCGTTTTCACCACACAAAGAAAAACTGGGTAAGAGGATTTTTGTCCTCTCACCCAGTAGCCGATGGGGAAGCCCCCAATATTAGATGGTTACAAAATATTTTTCAATTTTTTTCTAAGATGCCATAGGCGGAAGTTAATTGCACTGACAGTCAGACCACATTTTTCAGAAATTTCCGAGCTGCTATATCCATCCATTTTCCACAACGCAATTTGAATGGTGAGCTTGTCCACCTTAATCAAGACCTGATAAAGCTCCTGATTTTCAATGCTGTCCAAGAAATCATCCACCGTCTTTATTTCGGGTAGTGTGGTATCCTCTGCGACTTCCTCAAGGTATGTACCTGCATCCTGCAATTTCTCATAGTACCGCCTGTCGGAATTGAAGATAGCCCAATCGTGTATACGGAGCTTCTTAATGGTATCTTCATCGACACCCAAGCTCCGCATCTGCTTTTCCTCGGCTTCTTTCCAGATGCGCCATTTGCGTTCTTCTTTTGCTTTGTTATAAGCCATAATCCGTTACCTCCAATCTGAATTTTTTTGAAAAAATCCAGATTAGATGGCGGCGAACGGCATCCTACGCTGAAAAAGTGTGTTTGACAGCGTTCTTTAAAAAACGACATAAGAAAAACCGCAAAGGTTGTCACACCATTGCGGTTATAAGAAAAATAAACGCTATTATGTAGAGATTTGGCATCTACTTTTGGGGTATAAGAATACCATGTACAAGCAAAGATTTTTTTTACAGGTTACCCTCGCTTATTCGTGATACTATGTAAATAACTGCTGCTCTTGATAAGCAGCGGCGTGGCGGTTTTAGACCAACACATAAAAAATCCCCTCCAAACTCAAAACGGGTTTAGAGGGAAGATAAGTTTTTACTAGGGTATGACAAATCCGCCCACCAAAAGCACCGTTTTTTTTATTCGGTGGGCTTGTCCTGCCTACGATATATAAAAATAGAGCCGACAAACTGTGATTTCATTTCACAAGTTCATTGGCTCTGCGTCTTTGCGTCTGGCTCTTTTTTTCTTATGGCAACCAAGTAAAAACATCTAAAGCTACCAAAAAGCTATTTTGAAATTTGGGACTTAATATGCAGAGTTTTAATATACTGACGAGTATCATCAAAACGCTAATAACGCAGATTACAAAACCCAAAAAACCATTTGGCTTTTGATACATAAAAATTTGCAAAATAAAGCTCAAAAGCCCTACAAACAATAAAATTCCATATATAATCAATTTCCTCTTTTTAGTCATATGGACTTTCCTTTCTTAGTATTATCATCTCTGTGTCTGCTTCTTTCATTACTGTTATCTGCAATTCTTTCGCTTCAATCAAACTTTCCTGCTTGCATTTTGGACAGTAGAGAGGATAGTTTATTAACACCGTATCCTCTCGTATTCGGTCACGGGTCTTGTTTCCGCAAACAGGACATAGTATCCATTCCGTTTTTTCCACTCTCTTCTCCTTTTGATTTTTCTCGATATTAACCGCATCTATTTGATTTCGTATTCACATTTGGTAAATTTCCAATTCCCGATTTCAAATTTATTGCCATTCATTCGCTTTGCAAGCTGACGTGTTTCTATAAATTCGTCCGTCACGGTAACAAAAAATTGCTTGCCGTCTTTTTCCACCAAATAGAACTGTTTATCCGTATTTTTTACCGAATTGATAAAACCAGTTATTCCGAACGGAGCATCGGTAAAGATGCCAAGCACGTTGTCAATTACTTTTTCACCCTTTGTCAGTTTCTGTTCCCCGATAAGGGTGTGGATTTCTGCATCAGGGAACTTGTCCAGCACAGCACGGTCTTTCCGTTTACCCTTACTGCCCTTACCGTATTCCAATAAGTTATACGGTTCACGCATAACCAATTCGTCAATCGCTTCGCCGTTGTCGAGCAGATAATCAATGCTTACATTCAGCAATTTGGAAAGAATTTTCAAATTATCTACATCGGGAATACCGTTACCCGTTTCCCATTTTGCAACCGCAGAACGGGAAACACCCAATTTCTCAGATAACTGTTCTTGGGAAAGACCTGCCTGTTTTCTTGCTTCTTTTAATTTTTCACCTAATGTCATTATGATGACCTCCTTGATTGTTTTGATGAACCCAATGTAATCTGAAGCGTCATCAAATGCAATAAACTATCTATGACAATGCTGTTACTCTGCGTGACAAAGCCGAAATATAAGATATTCAGTTACTTTTGCTCTTTTCTCCTTTTGATTTTTCTCTGGCTTTACCGATACATTTTCCAATATAGTAACCAGCGAAGCACCATACAAATCCTACAGCAGCCGAAGCAAATGGACTTCTCAAAAGATATGCCGTAATGCCTGCACAAATCGCTCCCAGTACGCCGCCAATGAGTACACTTAAAATTTTTGTGGCATTCATCGTACTTTTTGTTCCTCCGTTTTTATTCTGTCTTGTTGTTTTTTCCCTGTCGATATATTCTCTCTTTAATGAAAATTCTCAGTTCAAAGAACAGCATAAACAGCGTTGCAATTAAAAATCCAATCATCAAAATCCTGTGGCAGACAGCAAAATAAGCGATATATGCCACGATAGCCAATAAGTACACGATAACTAATATGTGCCATTTCTTAGCGGAGCTATCGGCAATGATTTTCTTTTTTACAGCAACATCTCCCTTAATCAGCTCGTCAAGGCTCAACCCAAATTCATCGCTGATTGCAATCAGATTAGCAACATCGGGAATGCCTTTGTCCGTTTCCCATTTGGTAATTGCCTGTCTGGACACATTTAATTTTTCAGCAAGCTGTTCCTGTGAAAGACCTGCTTGTTTTCTTTGTTCTCTGATTTTTTCTCCTAAACTCATTTTTGAGTCCTCCTTGTTTTTTATTTGCAGGCTCATCATAGCGATTTGGCAGGAATTTCACAAGAAACAATCGATTACATTTATGCTACTTAGCGTAGCAAGTGCAAAATGTTGCTTAATTTAAGAAAATGTGCATTAATAGTCCAATCAAAATACAGACCAGAGCAGCAACACCGGAACCAGCAAACACTTTCAAGATGTTTTGATACGGACGTTTTCCTGCTTCAACCGCTTTGTGGAGTTCATCTAATTTTTTACCTTCACAAAACGCAACAATTTCCTTGTAGGTCTGTATATCATTTTCTTTCTTGATTTTTTCAACTTTCAGTGCCCAAAACATTGTAACTGCAAACAACACGCCGAAAGGTATGAACGCATATTCTTCTAACCAAATGAACAGCGGTGCCGCTGAGAGAATCAAAATCAAAAAATGAATACTGAAAATATTTCCGTAATAATTAAACTTCTTGACTTCCTGTTCGTTGATGATTTCTTTCATTGTCTCTATATCTCCTTTAATCAGTTGGTCGAGAGATACATTAAACAATGAACTGAGAAGCAGCAGGCTGTGAATATCGGGGTAGCTCTTTCCGTTCTCCCAATTTGAAATCGTCTGTCTTGTCACATATACCTTTTCAGCCAATTCCTCTTGGGCAGATTAAGCGACTTTCGGTATTTTTTTATCTGTGCGTTCAGCTCCATAAATTTTCCTCCTTCGCAAGTGATTTGTTCTCTTGACCTACTCTGAGAATAATCACTTTTTCTTTTTCTGTCTATCAAACCTGTTTTACTTCACTGAAAACACGGTGTCAAAAGTATTTGACAGCATATAAAACCTTATAAAAACAGCTTGATTATTTCTTTTGCCCACGAAAGATAAGCAGGAACAACCGTATCAAGTGATTGCTGTACAGCAGTAATATCCTGTGCGGAAAGTTCACCGATTTTTTGAAATACGCTTCCTGCGGCTTCGGTATCTCCTAATGCAATCATTGCTCTGGCATTGTCACCAAGGGCAAAATATTTTCCAATGGATAATGCTCCGACGGAAAAATCGCCGATTGCGATTGCACCGATAGAAATAATACCCAAACTGATTGCCCCAGTTGCAAATACCCCGATTGAAAAACATCCTGCGGACAAAAGTCCGAGAGCAAACATACCGATTGAAAGCAAACCAACCGAAAACATACCGAGCGATAACACTCCCATGGATAGCATACCGAGAGAAACAATCCCTTTCGCCTTTAATCCGACTGCAATCACTCCACGGGCATTTAAGCCAACAGCAATAAAGCCCTTTGCGTTCCTACCAATATGCCATAGAGGCATACCCCATACTGTTTTTTCACTTTTTCTCTCACGCAGACGCTTTCTGAAAAACAGGATTTTCTCATTGGAATTGGATTGATTGTTACGGTCTGTTTCTTCTGCGTCTTTGAGCAGATAATCCAACGAGAAGTCAAATAACTCACTCATCCGTATCAGTTTGTCGGTTTCGGGATATGTAATATTGCTTTCCCATTTGCTGATTGCTTGTCTTGATACGCCAAGAATATTCGCCAGTTGCTCCTGTGTGTAATTGTTTTCTTTTCGTAGTTTTGATAATTTATCGCCTAATGTCATAGTGCGTCCTCCAATCTGAACAACTTGTTCGTATTAATGATACCTGTTTGATGTCTGAAAGACCACCATCATCGAAGTTCTAAATGTAAACTACAGGTTGCATTGATGATTTTATAGCCTATTATGAGGATTTCTAGCTCTCCCTTTACTTTTCTTCATCTTCCGTAAACTCAAACAATTCCTCAACAGATACCGAAAAGACTTTGGCTATGTCCATTGCTAATTTTAACGATGGATTATATCGTCCATTTTCCAAATGAACGATTGTTTCACGCCTTGTGTGTACCAATTGCGCCAAATCAGCCTGTTTCAGCCCTGCTATTTCACGATACTCTTTGATTTTTGTTTTGAGAGCCATACTTAGACCCCCTTGCTATCCATAATACAAAAAACAATAAATCGAATTATCGCTAAAACAAGTATTATTCCAACAAGTGCATATCCTGCCATTCTCACATCAAAAAGAGCCATTGCTCCTGCAAAAGCAATAATGATAGCGGCAACTATCATTATTTTGAGACATATGGCATCTGTTCGTCTCAAATTCTGAACAGCCAGTTCATCCTTTGTTTCCTTGCTATACTTACGAATACGGTCTATTTGAATTAAGAAAAACAAAATAGAAAACCCTACGACTGCATATTGAATAGACATATAGTAATCATGCCAATCACGTCTTGCCCACATCCAGTAATAGCAAACAAGAAGAAGGGCATAAACAATTTTAGTTCCTACTAATTCTTTCAATGAGACTTTTGATTTCATAAATAAAACCTCCGTGTGATATATTTGTAACTCTTGCGTGTTATAAATATATCACATGCACATCTCAAAGTCAATACAAAAGTGAATTATTTATAACTTAAAAACCGATGGTCTATGACTGTTCACAAGTTCATCAGTTCTGCGTCTTTGCGTCTGGCTCTTTGATAACGGTTATTTGTAAATTCTTTGCCTCAATCAATGTTTCCTGTTTGCATTTCGGACAGTAAAGAGGAAAGTTTTTTTAACTCTGTATCTGCCCGTATCTGTAACCTCGTTTTATTTTCGCAGATAGGGCAGCGTACCCATTCTGTTTCTCGTTTCATAAACACTCCAATATAAATTTTTCAAGTATTGGATTAAGTTGCTTGGCATTACGCATTGGAAAGTCGTGGTTTACTCCTTGTAATGTCATTGTCTGACAGTTTGGATTTTGAACAAGTAATGTTAGAGAAGTTTTCATATCTTCGACTTCCTTACTCCCACAAATCGCCAACATTGGTATCGTTACTGCTTGATATTCAGGTAACTTTGATAAATCTAACGTATTAGCAAAAAAAGAACGATACACCTGTGGAGTAATCTGTTTTGAATATTCTGCCATATTATTTGCTTGTTCTCTGGTGCAATGCCAATACTTTCCTTGAAGCAGCACCAACCATCTCCAATGCAGCATTTTTGCCGATAATCCCGCAAGAGAACAGTACATCCGAATTGTTTTCGGCTTCGGATTTACCCATGCACTTAAAAATACAGCAAAGTTAAATAATTCGGGATTTTTGCTGACAAGCATTATTGCAATCTGACCTCCAAGCGAATGACCGATTACGCCGATTCGCTTTTTATGCAGGGATTTAATGAGCGTAAAGAGTTCTTCTATGGTCTTTTCTGGCTCATAAATCTCAGCCGCCGCCTTTCCCGCACCCGCTAAGTGAGGTACAACAAGATGATATTTATCAAGGAAGCAATACTGCCTACAAAATGTATCAAGCGCACCCGCACCATGTAGCAGCAGGATAGTCGGATTTTCCTTGTTTCCATATTCGTCATAATACAGCATAATTTTCCCTTTCCTGGCGGACAGTTTCGATAATAAAGTTTTGTATTTCATTATTTACTTGCTCTGGATTATCTCCATTTGAAAAATGCTTTGCCTGTTTTATAAAATGCAAAGGAAAACCTGTTTGTTTTGCCCATTCTTTGCAATATGCCTTAACCTTGCCTGTACTGTCTTTCTCACCCACCAATATCAATACGGGGAACGAAAAATCAACATCTTTATTTTCTACGATAAAATATTCATAGGCGATTCGCATTTGCTGGATAATTTCTGCTTTAGATAGTGGTTTTAACATATACAACATTTTTTGATAGGAGTAGCGGCTCTCTGATACCGATCGTGCCATGCTCTTTCGCAAAAGATTGGTTGTAAAGCATTTTGCCATAGGAGCGACCTGCTTCAGCCACCACAAGTCTGATTTTGAGTAATATTTAAGTCCCAATGGCGTTGTATCTAACGCCACAAATCCTTTTACCATATCAGGGTACAAAGCAGCAAAATGTTGACTTGGATAGCCGCCCATAGACATTCCCACTAAAAATGTTTTTTCAATGTTTTCTTTCTGCAATATGCTATGTAATATTTCTGCTGTATCTTGATAAGTGAATTGCTGATATGGTCTCGACAATCCATGCATAGGAACATCCCATAAAATGATGGTGTAATCATCTGAAAAGTAGGGTATCTGCTTTTCAAACATGGTATGGTCTGCGGTTACTCCATGCGTAAATACAATACAGTCTGATACATTATTATTTCTGGCAATCCAATAATGTACAATTCCACCTTGTGCCAAAATTGTCTTATGCTGCATTTTGTTCACACCTCCTGCGTATAAACCTTTTTCCAAAAATCAATTAAAACAATAATTTCTTTCTCAATTTCGTCTGGTATAATACAATTTGAACGATATTTTTTCAGCATATATCCATCGACAGCGTAAAAGATTTCAGCATACATTGTTTTTATATCAATATCTTTCCGAAATTTTGATATATCTATTTTCTCAAACACTATCATTTCACTCGCCTTGCTAACATCATTAAAATTTTCTTGAATGGAATTTTGTATTTCTGGAGCCGTTTCATAATATGCTCTTAGCGAAAAAGCATATAAATGCGGATAATCACGCATAAGTGAACACTTCGATAATAAGCTTCTTTTCAGCATTTCAAAAAAATCATCTGTTTCTAAAGTTTTGTATTCTGCAACCGCTTTCCTTGTCATCTCAATAGCGTTCGCCCATAGGTACATATATAATTCTTTTTTGTTTGTAAAGTAGTGAAAAAGCAACGCTTTTGAAATGCCGCTCTCGTCTGCAATTTCCGACATTGGGGCTTTTTTGTAGCTGTTTTCGGAAAACACTTTGTAAGCAGCGTTTATGATACGCCGTTGTTTTTCTAATGGAAGTTTGAAAAACTTGTCATTCATATACATTCTCCTTATTGACCGCAGCGGTTAATTCAAGTATATTATATATCCATTGACCGTTTTTGAGAAGACCATTGCTAAAATTAAAAAAATAGCGACAGAGCTTTCACTCTCTGCCGCCTTGCTATCTATGCGTATATGATTTACTCATTCACAATCTCCATCGAACAAGCCCGTATGTTATTGAGCCGTCCTGTCCATTCTAAGGCGTTTTTAGCCTTTAGCTGTTCCGTTATACCCTGTGCCCGTTTCTTTTGATTTTTACGATATGACTTTTTATCTCTTATAACAAGAGATTATATCTCCTATTTCAAGAGATTTCACATCGTTTAACTGGAAGCCACATCTCTGTAAAATATAAGGGTAAGATTTTCAGAGTATAGGTGGTGAGCTAATGGACGAAAGGAACAATCATTTTGACTTCGATTTTACTCCGATAGGACAGGCTATCAAAAAAGCCCGTGAAGCCAGAGGAATGACGAGGGAGCAGCTTTCTGGGATAATCGGCTATGCCCCCAGACACATCCAATCTATCGAAAACGAGGGGCAGTATCCAAGTATCGAGCTATTCATCCAACTTATTACGATGTTTGATGTGTCGGTTGACGAGTACATATTCCCAAATAAGGAAGTTGAAAAAAGTTCTGTCCGCAGACGCTTAGACGCACAGCTCAACAGATTAGACGATAAAGAGCTTTCCGTCATAGAAGCAACGGTAAACGGACTATGTAAGGCAAAAGAGCCAGAGGAATAAACCTCTGGTTTTCTTTCGCCCTTTTCTAATAGCTCGGACAGCCATAGCCGAGGATTTCATAATATCCTACGGGATAGCTGTTCTGTCGGCAGGCATCTCCAGAGTTGCCCTCCACGGTGTAAACAACGCCGTTCTCACATTTCTCCACGATACCCACATGGTCAGCATCTCCGTCCTGCCCGTCGTTGCTCCAGTCGAAAAAGATAATGTCGCCTGCTTTCGGCTCATAATCCTTTCCCTGCCATTGTCCGTTGCCGTTAAACCAATCCACACCGTCCGAGCAGAGGGAGAATTTCGGCACGATGCCGCTTTCCAGATAGCCGCATTGGTCGGCACACCACGACACAAAGCAGGCACACCATTCCACACGCCCATCAAAACCGTACCAACTCCAATAAGGCTGACCGCCCTCATTGCCGAGCTGCGTCAAAGCGACTTCTACAATGGCTTGATTGCCGCCGCTTGTGAACGCCCGTCCATACGGATAATAGCGTAACACATGGGCGGGGTACTGTGTGTCGCCGTACTTTTCCCACCCTAACCGCTGTGCCTGCATGGTGGAAAATTCTACCGCATTGGCATAGGAATAACCGCCATAGTTGGTTTTTGCCCATGAGATATACCCGTTGCCGAAGTTATAGCCCTGCAAGGCGAGCTTGATACGCTCCATGTCAATCGGGTTTTCCACCTCGGCAGAGATAAGTGCGGCTTTCAGCTCCTGCACGCCGCACTGGATGGAATACTCTGGGTCTTGTATCCCGTTCGGCTCATGGGGATACCTTGTGTTAAAGCTGCCCTCCGCCGCCTGCATGGGGTCAAGCCCACGCCCGCCGCTTTCCTGCATCATCACCGCCTTGATAAGCTCCACATATTCGGGGATGCCGTACTGCTTCGCATATTTCTGTATCAACGGCGTATAGGCTTCCACCTCCGCACTGACGGGGGTATAGGAAGTGCTTTCGCTTCCTCCTCCAAATAAGGACACGGCACAACCGAGCAGGACAACAATCAAGATAATCACGACGGCAATCCAGCCGCCTGCGATTAGGGCGGAAACCAACGCCTTTGTGCCTGCGATAATCGCCTTGACTGCGGCAATGGTAGCCTTTACGGTTGCTTTTGTCGCTTCGGCTGCCGCCTTTGCGGTGGCTTTCGCTGCCTGTGCCGCTTTCTGGGCGGCTTTGGCAGACGCTTTCGCCGTTTTCTGTGCCGCCTTGACAGTCTGCTCGGTGGTCTTAATCGCCGTCTTAGAGGTTGCCTGTGCGGTCTTTACGCCTTTTTCCGCTACCTTGACCGTGCCTTTTGCCGTAGATTTCACGGTCTTTTCCGCATTTTGGGCGGTGCTCTTGATGGTCTTTTTCCCTTGCTGACGGGTCTTTATCAACTGGCTTTTCCCATTTGCGGGAGCATCGGGGGCAGGAGAACGGCTCACAGTTCCGTGGCGGATCTGTGAGCCGTTCCGTTCTGCAGCAGCCTGTGCTTTTTTCTGCTCGGCAGCTTTCATTGCCCTTTTCTGCTTAAAGTCTGAAACCTTATCCTTTGCCTTGACGATATTTTCTTTCGTGGTCTGGACGGATTTCTGTCCCTGCTTATTAAACTGGTGGATTCCCTCGTCCTTTACACGGTCTGCGGTATGGGAGATTTTATCCGCCGCATACTCGGTGGCAGAGTTTTCCTCTGCATAATATCCCTGCTCCGCCTTTTCCTTTGTCTTGGCATAAGCGGATTTCATACGCTCACTGGCTATGGCGGCTTTGTCTATGGTCTTTATTGTACCCTTGACCGCATCTCTGGTCTCTATATCAGCCATGCAAAACCTCCTTTCCCAGAGGGTTTGCGGTCATTTCAGTTTGCCTTTTTCGCCACCACGACAAGCCTGCCGTTCTGTGCGGAGTATTCGCAGGTGGAGAGGGTAATGAGCCTGTCGCCATACTCGGCGGTCACGCCCGTATCATACAATGCAAGTTCCTTACACTTCCCGACATAGGTGTTAAATTCTTCCTCATTCTCCGCATCCACAAAATCATAATAGCGGTAGCCCTCCGCACTGTACGCCACGGTCTTAAATACGGCGATAATTTCATATTCAGCCTGCTCCGTGAGCGTGTCAAACTGGATGGTCTTGTGCGTTTCATAAAAGCTCTCGGATTTGTAATCCTCCAACGCTCCAAACATCTTTTGACCTTTGATATGGTGTCCGTAAATAATCAGATTGTCGCTTGCTGCAAGGTCGCAGTCCTCTTGGATATACGGCACTCCCAAATCGCTGTATTCCTTTTCAAAGTTGTGCTTCAGATAGAAATTCGGGTTGTTCTTCGTCTGCATGACAGGGTAATTGATGGTCGTTCCGTCAATGGAAATCCAACCTGCCATATCCTCATTCTGCAAATACAGCTCCTTATATTTCCCCAGAATGTCCTCGCCCTCGCTGACGGGCGTATCCTCTGGCGTTTCTTCCTCCGCAGGGGCGTTCTCCACGACCTCGGCAATCTCCGCAAAGGCTTCGGTCTGCTCATCCACCTGTGCATAGTGGTGGCAGATATGCCAGCCGCAAAAAGCCGCTGCCCCTAAAAGGGCAACGGCGACGATAGTACAGATAATGGATTTATATTTTTTCAGATTCATAGGCTTATCCTTTCTTCAGTCTTGCCCTGCTTCTTGGGCATAGAGGGATGCCCGCAGGGTGTTTCTTTGATTTTTTTAATATTTGGTTTTACCGTGCAGGCTCGGTCTGCTTCTTAGGCGTGGGTAAATCCCTGCAATATTCGGGATACCTCACCTTGATGCCCTCCATAAAGTAGGGGGCAAATTCGCAGCAGAACAATTCCTCTGGCGTGAAATACCTCTCACGCCCGTCCTCCGCATAGCCGTTCCAGAGGTTAAAAGCAAGGTGGCAGACCTTGACCGTGCCGCTTGTCTGCCATCCGCCGTGCATTCCCTCTGGCTCAATGCAGTCCGTCTTAAAATCGAACATGGCATTGATGTTGTTCCTTGTTTCCTCCGCAATCCCCATCACATAGAAAAACGCCCTGTGGTAACAGTCGTTCACCCTGCATTTCATCATATTTTCCAGAAAGAAATCACGGTGGGCTTTATTGCGAAACCTTATCTCTGACATAAAAATCTCCTTTCTTAGACCTCCCCAAATTTGGTTGTCATCAGCTTGTAAAGCTCCGTATTGCGTGGAAACTTATTAACGAACGGCACGAGGGAGCTGCCCACTTTCAAAAGCCCCTGACCTGCACCGACATTGGTGATATAGCTCATCTGCAAATCGGAGATATTTAAGAGCTTCGCAAGCTCGATACGGTCTGTGGACGCTTGATTGAGCATGATGATAAACTCGGAGTTTGCAAGCATCGTCCTTGCCGTGTGGCTCTGCAACAGGTCGTAGGGTAGGGCAAAGGCGCCTTATTGCATAAGCAACAGGTTTCCTACACCCTCCCTCGGAACCGGACTTACACGTCTCCATGTATCCGGCTCCCCATTAGTAATTCACATATCGCTTATTTATGGATTCTTCTATGACAATCACTACAAACCACTAACGTTTTTCTACGCTTAGCTTTCATAGCCAATTCCCAATCAGAACTACCCAATTCGTTTAAATTTCTTATCACATGCACTTCATATAAATCTGCATGCTTTTTACCACATAATTCACAAACGCCAGCATTTAACCTTTGTCTGATTGTGGATTTCCAGTTGAATTTTGTCCTTTGGAACACGATGTCACTAGCCTCGCCTCTTTTACAGTCAGCGATTTTGACAGGACGCACTCTTTTTGTTCCTTCTTTTGTTTCATAGGGAACAGACCATGTTTTTCCGTCTTTGTACTGTCTGATAATTTTGTGGATTGACGACTTATGCTTGTTAGCAATCGTTTTTAAACAGCTGTATTCCATTAAATAGCAGAAATAATCAAGGGTATGGTAATCAACCGCTAAATTATAATAATTCAGCAATCCTCTCATTTCCGCATTGTACTGTTCTACAATCTCACTGTCAGACTGATTTAAAAGTGCTGTCCTGTGGACTGGCTTAAATCTGCCATCTTCTGTCTGAATAATGGCTTTCTTTGCAAACATAAATTTCTCTATCTTTTCGATATGAGGAATTGTAAGAGCAACTTTGAGGTGTAAGGAACGTGACTTTCGCCACTTTCCGTTTTTCATTTTATAACCCTTTATTTCCTGACTTCTCCAGACACAAATATCATATCCTAAGAAGCGTACCTTTTCAGAGCTATGCGTTATCAGTGTTTTTTCTTCACTAAGCGTCAATTTCAGCTCATTCTTCAGATATTCCGCTATTTCCATTTTAAGTGCAATACATTCTTCCTTTGTTCCACACACTCCCACCAACCAATCATCGGCATAGCGTACAAACGTAAATTTCTTGTTTGTCTGTGGATGGCATGGTATCTTGTGGATTTCCTTTTTCAGATGTTTATACTTGTCAATTAATTCTCGTCTTTCATTAACATCTTCTGTATGGTCAACCCAGTAAGATATTTTCTTCATCTCATTATCCACTTCCCTATATTCGGGTGTTTTCTCATGTCGGATGTCTCTTGGCTTGTCAAATCTCTTCTTGATTTCTTCAAACTTTTGGTCTAATTCATTCAGATAAATATTTGCAAGTATCGGAGAACAGATACCGCCCTGTGGAGTACCACTGTACGTTTTATTGTATCTCCAGTTCTCTACATACCCCGCTTTCAGAAACTGACGGATAATGTTCAAAAATTTGCTGTCTTTAATTTTTCTTGCAAGAATATCAATCAGTATTTCGTGGTCGATATTATCAAAACAGCCTGTTATATCGCCCTCTATAAACCATACAACGCCTGTGAAGTCAGAAGAAATCTGACGTAGTGCTGTGTGACAGCTCCTATTAGGTCTGAAACCGTGGGAGTGGTCGTGAAAAATTGGCTCATAGATTGCTTCCAGTATCATTCTGACAGCTTCTTGCAAGAGCTTGTCCCTAAAGGACGGTATTCCCAATGGACGCTTTTTCCCATTTTTCTTCGGGATATATTCGCGCCTTACGGGATTCGCCCTGTATGTTCCGTTGTGTAAATCCTGGATTAGTTCCTTAATATATAATTCGCTGAATCCGTCTGCGGTATCATCATCAATACCTTTTGTTGTTGCACCTCTGTTTGCATAGAGTTTTTGGTAGGCGGCATAATAAATATCTTCACGCAGCAAATATCTGTACAGCCTTGTGAATACGCCGTCTTTGTGTTCTTTAGAACTTTTTGCGATACGTTCTAAAATCTCCGATGTTGGTTTCATTGAGGTTTCTCCTCCCTTTCATTCTTACAATTTTAGATGTTACTAACTAGCTCCCTTCGCCATGTAGACGCCATTAACGCCCTCGGACTACTATGGAGCTTCCGTTACCATATCAGACAAATGAGCCTGACTTAGGTAATCCCCAGTTAACATTGTGTATAGGTTTGCGAAGATTGTCGGACCTGCTTTCGGTTCTTTATGACGTGTTCTCACGCCTGTTCCATAACATGATGATAGTTGTCTTACCGTCGAAGATGATAAAACAGTGTTATGGTATGGGTTTCAAGGCTTATTCCCATATCTGCAAAAAACAGAAACTCGAACCTCACATTCGATAAATACAATCTAATCCTCATATCTTCTTATCATTGGAGTACAGTCGCACCTAAAGCCTTTTGGTGACTAACCCCTTTCTCACCATGCGATGTTCCCGTATGGTGTTTCCACCAAGTCGGTAAGGTGAGTTGATTCGCTCACTATCATAAGCGGTAGCACCTACGCTACTTTACACAATGCCCTATCTGGGCGCACGTCCACATTCTGGGTGATACCCGTACAATACGCCCCGTATTTACGCACACGCTTCCAGAGGGTAAAGAGGAAGTTTGCCGAGTATTCATGCTGAAAGAGCAGGTAAATCTCGTCAATGAAAATAAAGGTGTTCCTGCCTTTTGCCCTGTTCTGGGTGATGCGGTTCAAGATACTGTCAAGCACCACAAGCATACCGATAGGCTGTAACTGCTTGCCTAAATCCAGAATGTCATAGCAGATAAGGCGGCTCTTGGTATCCACATTCGTGTGCTTGGCAAAGGTGTTTAGAGAGCCGTCCGTGAAAAGCTCAATGGCAAGGGCGATTTCCTGTGCTTCTGGCTCATTTTGTTTCAGAAGTTCCTCACGGAAGTCCTGCAAGGTCGGCGGCGTCCCCATATAGTTGCCCTGCTGATAGTAGCGGTACACGCTCGCCGTACAGCGGTCAATAATGGATTTCTGCTTTGCCCCAAGGCTTGCCCCGCCGATGAGCTGTTCGCACAAAGACAAAATGAACTCTGATTTTAAGATGACGGGGTTTGCACCGTCGCCGTAATCAGAGTTCATATCCATAGCGTTGATGTGGTTTTCGCTTGTTGCCGAAATGTGAATAACCTCGCCCTGCATGGCTTTCACAAGCGGGGAATACTCCCGCTCTGGGTCTATAATAATCACATCTGCGTTAGGGTCGGTCAAAATGATGTTCGTCATTTCCTCTTTCGCCGTGAACGATTTACCTGCACCAGACACACCGAGGATAAAGGAATTACCGTTCAGCAGGTGGCGGCGGTTTGCAATAATCATGTTCTTTGAGATTACATTCTGACCGTAATACACGCCGTCCTTGTGGTAGATTTCCTGCACACGGAACGGGATAAACACCGCAAGGCTCTCCGTTGTGAGGGTACGCAGGGCATCAATCTTCCTTACGCCGAACGGCAGGGCGGTATTCAGACCGTCCATCTGCTGATACTTCAGCACGGCAAACTGGCAGAGATGCTTTCTTGCAGTCGTGAGCAGGGCTTCCGTGTCGTTGTCGAGCTGCTCCTTTGTTTCCGCCGTATGCACCATCGTGAGGACGGCAAACATCATCCTCTGGTCACGGGTCGTCAAATCGTCCAGAAATTCCTTGCTTTCCTTTCGCTGCTGCTCCAAGTCATAGGGGATAACGGCAGAAAAGTTGTTGTTCTGGTTTTGTTTCCTCTGCCAGTTGGTGATGTTGGTTTCCACGCCAAGCAGACGGTTTTCCACCTCCCGCACGGCTTCGTCCGTAGGGACGGGAACAACATCCACAGAGAACATCATGTTACGGTTTAATTCGCAAAGCTCCGCCACCATGCTGTCCTTAATATAGGCAGCATATTCACGCAGGAAAATCACACGCCCGTACCGATTGCCCATCTTGAAGTAATCCTTTTCAAACTCAAAGGAGTCGGGGCAGATATAGTCCTTGAAGTCGTGACCTTTCCGCATCGTCTGGGAGAGGTCGAAAGAAAACGCCGTTTCCTCGCCCATGCGGTAGAAGTCATGGAAGATACGCAGCTTGTCATTTGCGTCAAGCTCCGTACACTTTGAGCCAAGACGGTTGAAATGCCCGATAAGGTCAGCACCCACACGGGCAAAATAATTCCTCGCTTCCTCGATGTTCTTCTTGCAGACGGAGATTGTCACATACTTGTCCTGCACGATGGAGTTAGCCCCCGTTGCCTTGTCAAGCAGCATCCTGTTGTATTCCTTACGGTACTTATCCAGTCCGTCCTCCGCCATAGGAATAAGGATGGTCTGCTCAAAATCCGCCTTGTTCAAGCGGCGGTTGTTGATGGTGATTTTCGTGGTCGCCCCGCTGTCGAGGGCATTTAACAGCTCCGAGTATTCAAGGAACATGGCTTCCTTGTCCTCACGGCTCGCCACGGCATAGTTGATGTCCTCAAACTGAAAGGTCTTTGCATATTTGTTCTTCCCGACAAGGAAAATGCCGTCCTCCCACATGGTTTTCAGCGGGATGACCGCCTGCACCGATTTCGGCACGATAAATTTTTCCTTGTCCTGCTTGAACAGGTTTCTAAGCGTCTTTATCATGGCTTACCTCCTTACGCTTTCTTGATTTCTTAGCTTTCTTTTTCTCTGGCTTTCCTGCCTGCCGCTTCTGCTTTTTGGTCGTGGCGGGCAAGCCCTTTTCCCTCGCTTCGATGTTGGGTTTCAACGCTTCATAGTAGAGATTGTCTGGAACAAATAAAATTTTCTTTGGCATTAAGAACTCCGATTTTATCCACGCCCAGACGAATTGCTCCGCCGTCATGCCGTTGTACTTGATAAAGCCCATCATGGCAAAGGGGGAAGCCCCCAGAATACACATCCAACTGAGGGTTTCCGTGCCGAACTGCGGGCGGAGCAGGAAATACAATCCCACCGCCACGCCGCAGGCAAGGACAGAAAAAATGAACTGCCGCATAGACAGCCCGAAAAACATACTCTCCGTGTAGTTGCGGATTTCCTTATTTATCTTGACTTCCAATCATTCTCACCTCCCTTATAAGCCCATCATTTCTCTGACAACACGGTCTGCCATCTTGACCGCACCGACAAGGACGAGCATATTGAATACAAGCTCCCCGATATAGCTCCATACCATTGTGACCGCCGCCGCATCGGGATTAACGACAGGCGGGGAAGCCGCAAACAGGGAGAAAATAATACACGCAAGCACGGTGACAGCCCCCTCAAGGCACACGGCGGAATAGCTTTTGATAAAGCTCTTGCCTACGCTCTGACTCGGCTCTCCTGCAAACGAGGACAGGGGAACGGGAGCGATGGCGGTGTAAATATACAGCTTGAAAAACCTGCCGTACACCGACATAATCATAATGAACGAGAGTACCGTGATAAACAGACCACCGATAAGCGTCACCGCCCACAGGGGGATGCTCTCGAAAAAGCCGCAGTCCTCCACGGCTGTCACAATTTCCTGCGGCAATACCGTCTGCTGTGACGCCCCGAAGCCTGCGGCGTTCATAACCGTGGATATGATACCCTGCACAATCTTAAACAGAGCCATCATCAGCTCCAAGCCATAGGTCACTGCACCTTTGGCGAGGGCGAAGCGGATAAACAGCTTCAACGCCTGCTCTGGACGCTTCACCTCCGCAAAGTTGCCGCAGGTACGCATCACGCCTACCACAAAGAACAGGACGAGCAGGGCAAGCCCGATAGCCTGCACCGCACCGTGAATATCCACGATGACATTCCATATCGCCCCGCCCTTGAAATTCTCTGGGGATTGGGTAATGAGCTGCCATATCTCGGCTAACTTCTCATTCCAAGTATTTAGGGCGTTCTCTAAATTCTGTACCACCCAGTTATCAGACATTCGACCACCTCCTTGTTAAAAATCGGCTTATGGGGCAATCCGCAAAGCGGATCTGCCCCGTAAGCCCTGTCTTGTGTCTTTGGGTTATTTTGTCTGCCGCTTCCTAATCAGCCTGTGATTAGGGTCAGAATCTCCTTTGCAAAGGTAATGACAACGCCACCTGCAAGGGTCAGAAAGCCGTTCGCCCTCTGGGAAGGGTCGTGGGATTTCAGCGACAAGCCAATCTGCACGATGCCGAAGCCGAGCATAATCATGCCGACAGCCCTTACCAGACCGAAAATGAAATCAGAGAGGTTGTTGACTACCTGTATCGGGTCGTTGGCGGCAAAGGCGGTCATGGAAGTGCCAAGCACCATCGTGAGGGCAAGCACCGCCACGCAGTAGCGGCGGAAGCCCGTTCTGACCTTGCCCGTCATGGGCAGCTTCGTGGTTGCTTTCTTCTGGGTGTCCTTTTTGTTGAAAATTCGCATAGATAAATCCTCCTTATAAATTGAATAGTTCTTCCAAGTCCTCCTCGGACAGAAGCTCATAGGAAGTGCTGACAGCGTTCACGCTCACGGCGTTTTCTGGAATGTCGCTGTCAAACACAAGGGTTGCGACAGCCTGCGTCGGCTCGCCGTGGATATAAGGCGGCTGTCCTCCGTCTGCTGTCAGTTTCACATTAGGGTGCTTCAAGATGTCATACTTAAAGTCCATGACGGGGCGTTCCCCACGCACAAAAAGAAGTGCGTAGCGGTTGTCGAGCATACGCACTTCATCGGGCGTTAAAAGCTCACGCCCCGAAATCTGGTAGTTGGTGGAATAGTTCCCGCTGCGTCCAGAGCTTTTCCCGTAGGTGTTCGTGTCAATGGTTTCCTTGCCTAAAAGCTCCGACACATACTTGTGGGTACTCTGCTCGTTGCCGCCCAGATAGAGGAATTCATCGCAGTTGCCGCAGATGCTTTCCCATTGCTTCTCAAAGAGGGCTTTGAGCTGTGCCAGATTTTGCAGGATAATCGAAACGGATACACCTCTGGAACGCATGACACTCAAAATCTTGTCAAAGTCATCGGGCAGCGAAACATTCGCAAATTCGTCCATGATGAAATGGCAATGGACGGGCAGGCTCCCGCCGTACTTATGGTCGGCAAGGTAGAAAAGCTGTTGGAATAGCTGCGTATAAAGGATGCTGACAAGGAAGTTGAAGCTCGTGTCGTTGTCTGGTATCAAGGCGAACAGGGCGACTTTCTTTTCCCCCAGAGAGGGCAAATCAAGCTCGTCCGTTGCGGTCAAGGACGCAAGGCTCTCCAGATTGAACTTTTCAAGCCGTGCGGCAAGGGTTATCTGGATGCTCTTTAGGGTCTTGGCAGAGCCAGAGTGGTAATCACGGTAATACTTGAGGGCGATATGCTCTGGGTTTACCATCTCCAGACGGTCAAACAGCTCGTCTAACGGGCTTACATAGCTGTCGTCGTCCTCCCGTACCTCGCCTGCACGGAGCAGCTCCATCACCATCGGGAAATTCTGCTCGTCTGGCGGTGCTTCGTATTTCAGATAGAACACAAGGGAAAGGAGCAGCATACTCGCCGCCGTATCCCAGAACGGGTCTTGCGACTGGCTTCCTTTCGGCGTGGTGGCTTTGAATAGATTGGTCACAAGCCGCTGCACATCGTTGTCGTTCCTTAAATACACAAAAGGGTTGTAGCAATGGCTCTTGTGCATATTGATAAGGTCAAGCACACGCACCTCATATCCTTTCTCCTCCAAAAGACCGCCCACATCACGGACAATTTATAGCGATAGGTAACTTTTTGATGTTATCTCCAAGTTTTCCCCCGCTTCACACCGTACATGAAACTTTCGCTTCATACGGCGTTCCATCATATCCAAATAGATTTATAAGTTATTTCCCAGTTATTGTCTGGTATCCGTAATTCGTCCGTATTCTGTTCAGTTTTTTCTTCTGCTGACTATTAAGAACATAACCTTTTAACAGTGATTTTGCTTCGTCTGCTGATTCTGTTAGGATTGCCTTTGCAATGGGAATTTCCACAAATGCCAGATTAGAATATCTATCAAGGTTATCTCCTTTGTCTGATTTGTGAATACATATCAGAGTGGACGGAGTTCCTCGACGATTCATTACATAGCAGTTGCCTTGTTGTGCGATATATGCCGAAATACGATTGTCGTTAAACTCTACGCTATCGGCAGGGTTTTCATTTTCCAACAACGCTCGGATTTCTTCTTTTGTTACAACTACAACGTCCTCATGCACCTTGTTTCTCCCTTGCTTTGTAAAATTACAAATATCTTGCGAGAAATTCATAGGATTTTTGTGTTGTACTCCTTGAATCGGCAATAGCGGATTATCCGCAATCATCACTATTTTTGTTTTTGGTCTGATTCCTTTTGTCCTGCTCTGAAATTCTGAACTTGTACTTTCAAATGGAACTGATTTTGCAATGTTCCTTAAACGGATTCGTATGGTCGGTAAGAGAGCGTAACTTACTTCTGTCAGGTTGTTATATACGTTAGTTGCTATGCAGTAGTAATTCTGCATACCGATAACTGTCAGATTATATCTGCTGATATTGAAGCCAGTCGTATGTCTGGCTATATCTTTTACCTTTAACTTTAGATTTGTTTTCGCTTTCTTTAATGCTTTTTGGTTCATATCTGTTTTGGCAACATAACCGTGTTTCGTTCTTCCTTTTGGAATGACTTTGATTTTGAACCCCAGAAAATCTGATGAATTTTTCTTCAGATTTACTACCTTTGATTTCTCTGGACTGATTTCTAATTTCAGCCTTTTATTAAGAAAATCTACGGTACTGCGGTAAAATCTTTGTGCTTCTCCATAGGTTGAACACATGATTTTAAAATCATCAGCGTAACGTACAATAAAACCGCTTTTCAGTTTGGTATATTTCTTTGCGTATTGAAGCCACCCATTTTTACTGCGGTTCTTCGGCTGGAATGTTTCCCACTGACTGCTTACCCACCAGTCTAATTCATTAAGGACTATGAGGGAGAGCAGTGGACTTAACAGACCGCCTTGTGGCGTTCCTTTTTCTGGGACACCCTCGCCGTCAATTTCGGCTTTCAGCATTTTGCTGATAATGCAAATCAATCTTTTATCCCGAATACCAAGTGTCCAGATTTGTTTTAATAGTTTTCCATGATTGACATTATCGAAAAATCCTTTAATGTCTACGTCAACACAGTAATGATATTTTGATAAATTTATCAGTGTCGTTACTCTGCTGACTGCATGGTGGGAACTTCGATTCGCACGGAATCCATAGGAATGATTATGGAACTTTGGTTCGCATATCGGCTCTAGGACTTGCAGGATACATTGTTGTACCAGCCTGTCCCAGATACACGGAATCCCCAATGGACGCATTTTATCGCTCCCAGCTTTTGGAATGAAAACACGTCTGACTGATTTGGGGCGGTAGTTGCTAAGGCTTTCCCGAACGGTAGCAACAATCTCAGCATTGCTGAGTTGTTTTATATCGTCTATCGTCATTCCATCCGTTCCAGCCGTTTTACTGCCACTGTTTGATTTCAGATTACGGTAAGCTAAACAAATATTTTGTTCCGAACCAATAATTTCAAGTAACTTATAAAAGTTATTACCGTTCTTGCTCTGTGCGTATAACTCGTCATAAATATGTTGCATATCATAATACTCGTTATAGCGGAGCTTGTTTTTCTTTAGCATGGTCTGTACCCTCCTTGTTTGCAGGAGCAAGTACATCTCTTAGTCTTACTCGAACCCATACCATTTTTCTTAGTAATTCTATTCTTCATATGACTAGTGGCTATCCCTCCACCGCTTGTTATCACGGTTTCATAGGTACTGTGCCACCACTCTCACTGACATTAACACACCTTATATCATTGCTAATCTCACAATAACTTTCTGATGTGAACACTTCACAGACAGTAAAATCTCCATGTTGTCAGCTTTCAACGTTCCAAACACACTATCTGTACATATATCCTTAGGTTTCCTCTATAAGCCTGCTACCTTGATAACGCCTTTAACGTTATATGGATTTTCATAAATGCGGAGTCTTACTCACCCACAGTAGCGACACTGTTTGTGTCACTGGACATTTCTATCCAGCCCCGATATAGACCTGTACATTCAAGGATTCGTCAGTAGACCTCTCATCTACATTCTAACCATAGATATTTTATAGACTTCCGGCATATAGGACACAACGCCCACCTCTGGGAATCTTTCGTCAGCATTATCTGTTACGGTGTCTGTCTGCCGACTTCACCGAGCTTCTGACAGAGCCTTGTTTACTCAAGTTTCTGCCAGTCGGAGTATTAAAGTAGCCTTTCAGGGCGTTACCCCGTCATTCGACTATTCGTGTGTTTAGTTCTCCAACACACATTAAATATTGATTTAATGAAGTGCTGTGCCTACTCTTTTCAAGTAGGAACGTTTCGCACC
>OLQA01001013.1_pt1 | contig 26102 bp, 24 predicted proteins | sample 1673151 | NCBI WGS metagenome assembly OLQA01 (sample SAMEA3136760, study PRJEB25190) | human gut metagenome | biome: human gut; feature: human-associated habitat; material: faeces | place: Austria | collected 2013
GAGACTCTAAAAAGCTTTCTGCATAGTGTGTAACATATGTTTGACAAACCAACAAAACAGCCGGCAATGGATCACCGACTGCGCTTCCCTACAACGCTGCGTCAATGAGCGCTTGCGTGTACGGATGCTGCGGCTGCTGGATGATGGCGTCGGGCGTTCCCTGTTCGGCGATGCGGCCGTTGTGCATGACGAGGGCGCGATCACAAAACTCCTGCACGAGGGCGAGGTCGTGGCTGATAAAGAGAATGGCGAGGCCGGTCTGCCGGCGCAGATCAGCGAGCAGCTCGAGGATCTGCTTCTGCACGGTGACATCGAGGGCGCTGGTGGCTTCGTCGCAGATGAGCAGCTGTGGCTGGATGGCGAGGGCACGGGCGATCGCAGCGCGTTGACATTGACCGCCGCTGGCTTCGTGGGGATAGCGTCGAGCGATCTCTGGCGCGAGTCCGCACTGGACGAGAAGGTCTGCCACGCGCACTTCTCGCTCGCGACGCGTGCAGCCGTTTGTGCGCAGGCTTTCGCCGATGCCGTCGCCAAGAGTGCGCCGCGGATCAAACGAGGCGGCTGGCTGCTGAAAAACCATCTGCACCTGCTGATAATACGCGCGCAGAGCGCGTCCGTGGAGCGCGCCGATCTCCTGCCCATCGAAGCGGATCGTGCCGGCACATTTTGGAACGAGCTGCAAAATAGCGCGGGCCAGGGTGCTCTTCCCGCTGCCGGAGCCGCCGACGACGCCGAGGGTTTCGTGGCGCGCCAGAGAAAAATGTACGCTCTCGACGGCGTTGAACGTGGTCGCGCCGCGCGTAAAACGCACGCTGAGCCCGCGCACTTCCAACAATGGCTGGGTCATCTCATTCCCTCCTTAATCGCGGCACTGCTGCGAGCAATTCTTTAGTGTACGCTGCCTGCGGCGAAGAGAAAACCTGCGCCGTCGGCCCGGCTTCGACGATCCTGCCGGACTGGAGCACGATCACCTGATCAGCAAGCCGCTCGCAAACGCCGATGTTGTGGGTGACGAGGACAATGGCGCTGCCATTTTTCTGTCGCAAAAAAGAAAGCGCGTCCAACACCTGGCGCTGGCTGATCATATCAAGGGCACTGGTGGGTTCATCGGCGAGAAGCAGCGCGGGGTTCAAGAGCATGGCGATGGCGAGCGCAACGCGCTGACTCATACCGCCAGAGAGCGCAAAGGGATAGCTGGTCAGAATCTTTTCCGGCGCGGCGAGGCCGAGTTGCGTGAAGAGCGCAGCGGCGGCAGCATCGCTCTCAGCGCGCGAGCAGGGATGCTGCGCGTTTAGGGTTTCATGCAGCTGATCGCCAATGGTGCGCACAGGACAGAATGAGACTGCCGGATCCTGAAAGATCATGCCGATGGCATTCCCGCGCAGCGCACTCAACGCACGCTCGTTCAGCGCCGCTCCCTGAAAGGAAATGCAGCCGCTGGTAATGCGCGCATTTCCCGCGAGCAGGCCGGCAATGGCGCGCAAAAGTGTGCTCTTGCCGCTGCCGGAACCGCCAACGACGCCAAGGATCTCGCCCGGCGCGAGGTTAAACGACACCTGCTCCAGCGCAGGCTGGCTGCCATAAGCGACGGATAGCCCGTCGACGCTCAGAAGCGCCATCTCTCCACCTCCTTATTCTGTCTTATCAAGCGCGGCGCTGATCTCATAGTAATCGCACGGATGTGCAACGAGTCCTGTGACGCTGTCTTTGGCGATCATGCTCATGCGCAGATGGGCGCAGAAGACAAACGCATTGTCGTCCAACAGGACCTGCTGCATTTCCACGGCGAGCGCGCTGCGTGCCTCTGTGTCAAATGTCTGCGAAAGGGCAGCCGCCAGCGTTTCCAGCTGCGCGCTGTGATAAGCACCGTCGTTGTTCGACGAACTGTCGAGACAATGGTACGCGAAAAAATACTCTGGATCGCCAGTCGGCGCTGTGACCATGGCGCTGGCGTAAATGTCCCAGGCGCTGCGGTCGGCGCGGATGCGGTTGTGATCTGGCGTGCTCTGAATCTCGACGTCGAAGCCGATGGCGCCCAGCGTTGCCTGGGCAGATTCAGCGAGCAGCGGCAGCTCCTGTCGGCTTGGGTAGGTGAGCCAGCGCAGCACGAGGCGCTGCCCATCTTTTTCGCGCATACCGTCGCCATCGTTGTCGATCCAGCCAGCGCTTTCAAGCAGCGCAGCAGCAGCGGCTGGATCATAGCTTTTTGCCTGAACAGCGTCGCCGCCAAAGCTGAAATTCGCCGGAAACGCGCCTGCAGCAGCCTCGCCGTTGCCAGCCATCAGCGCCTCCGCAAAGCCCTTCTTATCAATGCCGAGAGCAATGGCCTGGCGCACAGCTGGATCGCTGGTGATCGGGCTGTCGAAATTCATCGCCGCAAAAAACGTGCGGCTTGTGGCGCAGCTTGTGAAACGATAGTCGCCGTTTTCAAACAGCGGATAGCTGACATACGGCATGCCGTAGGCAGCGTCAATCTCGCCAGATCGCAGCGCCATGGTCAGCGTATCGCCGTCGGAAATGGTGCGCACAGTGATGTGATCGAGCTTGGGCGTGCCGTTCCAGTAATCGCTGTTGGGCGCAAGCTCCAGCCGACTGTCTGTGACGAGCGCCACCGCTTTATAAGGACCGGTGCCAACGACGACGCCATCCTCGCCGACGCCAGCGTCCATGTCGATGATGCAGGCGTAGGGATCGGCGAGAAAATTTGGCAGCGCCGGCACGGGAATCTCTGTGCGGATCGTGAGGGTCTGTCCCTCTGCTGTGATCGCAGCGATGTGCAGATCGCCAGCAGCGCGTGCGTGCGTCTGCACAAGCGCGTCGAGACACTCCTTCGCTGCCTGCGCATCGAGGGCGCGTCCGCTCGAAAAGCAAATGTCTTCACGCAGCGTGATGCGCCAGGTCAGCGCATCCTCCTGCGCGATCGTTTCCGCCAGCCAGGGCTCCAGCTGCATCTCGTCTGTGAAACGGAACAGCGTCTCGCCAACGCCGTAGCGAATGCAGGCCCAGCCGCTGTTGTCGCGGTGCGGATTGATGTCCGGCTCACCATTTTCAGCGTTGAAGGTGGTGTCGCCAAAAACGAAGGTCTTGCCTTGCGTCTGCTGCGTCGCCTCCTCTTCAGCTGCACAGCCGCAAAGGCCGAGCGCCAGCGCAAACAGCGCCAGCAGCAAAAATAAACGAGATTTTTTCATCGCAGAGTCCCCCTGTCGCGTGGATCGAGCGCGTCGCGCAGCGCATCGCCGAAAAGATTGAACAGCGCCACAGCGACAAAAATGCCGATCCCCGGCGTCAGCACCACCCAGGGATAGACCCAGAGCAGACTGCGCCCGGCACTCATCATGCTGCCCCATTCCGCCGTCGGCGGCTCAGCGCCGAGACCGAGAAACGACAGCGCCGCAAGCTCCATCATCATCGTGCCGATGTCGAGCACCGCTGTGACAAGAATCTGCCCGCCAATGTTCGGCAGAATATGGCGCCACACAAGGCCAGCCGTTGTATTTCCTGCAAGCCGAGCCGCGGCGATAAAATCTGCGCCGAACAGCGTCCGCGTTTGGCTGCGCGCAAGGCGGGCGTATTTCGGCCAGCTCACCACAGCCAGCGCCAGCACAGCGCCCCAGATGCCGCCATCGATCACCGCCGCAAGCGCAAGCGCGAAAACGATTCCCGGAAAAGCCAGACAAACGTCTGCAATACGCATGAAAAGCGTGTCGATCACGCCGCCGCAGATCGCGCAGAGTACACCGACCAGCGTACCGCAAATAGCGATCACTGCTACCAGCACCAGCGCCGAAAAAATGCTCGTCTGCGCGCCGACGATCACCCGCGAGAGCAGATCGCGGCCGAAGCGGTCCGTGCCAAAGGGATGTGCCCAGCTCGGCGCTTCCAGCGCATGCGCGAGATCCTGCGCGTAGGGATCGTAGGGACAGATCTGCGCCGCAAACACCGTTGCCACAAGCAGCATCCCCACCAACGCTGCAAAGACAGCGAGCCGCCTTTGGCTGCGCGCTGGTCGCGAAAATTCAACGCTCATCGCCCGCACCTCCTTCGCGCAGCCGTGGATCCAGCACAGGCTGCAGCAGATCTGTGAGCAGGTTGATGAGCACATAGATCAGCGCCATCCACGCCACATAAGCCTGGATCATCGGATAATCGCGCATGCTCACCGCATCCACCGCCAGCTTGCCGACGCCATCCCACATGAAGATCGTTTCAACAACCGCCATGCCGCCCAGCAAGCTGCCGCAAGACAGCGCCAGCAGCGTCATGATCGTCGACAGCGCCGCGCGCAGCACGCTTTTCACCAGCGTCGTGCGAAAAGGAATGCCCCGCGCTCTGGCGCCGAGCACATACGCCTTGCTCAGCTCCTCCAGTACCGCCGCGCGCACCTGGCGCAAATACCGCGACGACATCGCGATCGCCAGCGTCAGCGTCGGCAGCACCGCGCTCGCCAGACTTGTTCCCTCAGCGATCACCGGAAAGAGTGGGATGCGGATGGAAAACAGCATCATCAGCACCAGCGCCACGAAAAAATTTGGCAGACTGTTGCCGACAAAGCTCGCTGCGCGGATAAGAAAATCCGTCGCGCGATTCTGTCGCACAGCAGCGAGGATCCCCAGCGGAATCGAGATCACCAGCGTCAGCAGCATCGACATCGCCGCAAGCAGCAGCGTCGCCGGCAGCTTTGACAGAAACGTCGCGAACACATCCTCGCCAGACACATAGCTCACGCCCAGATCTCCGCGCAGAAATCCTTCCAGCCAGATCAAATACTGCACCAGAAATGGCTTATCCAGCCCCAGCTTCGCGCGCTCAGCGGCGAGCGCTTCCGCAGACAGCTGCACGCCCGACGCATCCACGCGCGCCAACACCGCATCGCCGCCGGCGAGATGCATCAGCGCAAAGGAAAGAAAGGTGATCCCGAACAAGATCGGAACCAGCGCCAGCAGGCGCTGAATGATAAGTCTTCGCATGGTGCCTCCTTTCATCGTCGTGAACGATCGTCGCTTTCTCGCGCAAAAAAAGTCTGCTGCAGGTCTTCTGACTCATGCAACAGACTTCTGTCTGAATGTCGTTTATAAACTCTTCGTCCGTGCGGACCGGAGAATTCGTTCCCCGCGCGTCTGCTTCAGCAGCGCCATAGGATTATTCTAACACAATGTCAAAACATACGAAAGCCCTATTTTCATCACGCGTCGGCTCAGAGCTTCTTCTCCAGCTTCACCATCTGATAGATCGCCACACCTTCGACAAAAAGAAAGGCAGCGATGAGCATCAACAGCACCACCAGCTCCACCTGCATCAGGCCGAAGCAGATGATCAGCGCCGCGAACAGATAGCTCATCACATCATAGGCGCGCGCCTTCGCAGCGTTGGCGATGAAAATGCGCCGCTCATCCGTGCGCTCCACCTCCAGCTCGAACGCCAGCTCCGGATTTCCCCGCAGCGCCCGCGCCCGCAGAAGCTCGCCAGCGCCCCAGCCAAATGCTCCGCAGCCGATGCCCATGAAGTAATACGGCAACACCTCCATCACCCCTTCGTCAGCAGGGAAAAATTTCAACAGCACAAATCCTGCAATCACCAGCGCAATGCCACCGATCGTGAACGCAATGGATTTTCTTTTACTCCCAGTGGTCATGGTTCTTCCTCCTCCTCATAAATGAAAATCTCTTCGATCGTCAGTCCAAAATAGCGAGCAATCTTGAACGCCAGCAGGATCGACGGATTGTAACGCCCCTTCTCCAGGGAGCTGATCGTCTGGCGCGACACCGAAAGCTCGCGCGCCAACTCCTCCTGGCGCAAACCACGCGCCTTGCGAATCTCTTCCAGTCGATTTTTCATCGGCGTTCACCTCCTGCGAAAATGTAAAGCTCGCTTTCCATCTATGGGTTCAGTATACCAACCGCCACAGAAAATGTCAAGTGCACTTTCCATTTCTGACAATTTTTCGCAAAATGAAATGCAATGTGCTATACTAAAACAAACGAACCATTCTCAACATCGAAAGGAGTGTTGGACCATGTCCATGCTTGGCGCTATCATAACCCCTCATCCACCGGTGCTGCTGCCGGAAGTCGGCGGCGGCCGCGAGCGCGAGATCGCCGCCACCGACCGCGCCATGCGCACCGCTGCAGAAACCGTCGCTGCCTGGCAGCCAGATGTGATCATCGTCAGCTCGCCGCACACGATCCTCTACCGCGATTATTTCCACATCGCACCTGGAGACGGCGCAGTCGGCGACATGAGCCGCTTTGGCGCGCCAGAGGTACGCATCCAGGCCAGCTACGACACATTGCTGCGCGAAGAGATCATCCGCCGCGCTGAAGCGGAAGGTCTCCACGCCGGCACATTGGGGCAGCGCGATCCCGAGCTGGATCACGGCGTGCTGATCCCGCTCTACTATCTGCGCAAGGCCGGCGTGCGTTGCCCGATCGTGCGCATGGGGCTTTCTGGCTTTTCGCCGCTCGACCACTACCGACTCGGCAAATGTGTGCAGGACGCAGTGAACGCCTTCGGCCGTCGCGCCGTTTTTCTCGCCAGCGGCGACCTCTCGCACAAGCTCAAAGCCGACGGTCCTTACGGTTGTGCGCCAGAGGGACCACAGTTTGACGACGCCGTCACCCACACCATGGCCAGCGGCGATTTTCTTGAATTTCTCACCATCGATCCCGCGCTCTGTGAACGCGCAGCAGAGTGCGGGATGCGCAGTTTTCAAGTGATGGCCGGCGCCCTCGACGGACTCGCTGTAGAGCCACAGCTTTTGAGCCACGAAGGCACCTTCGGCGTTGGCTACGCGATCGCGCTCTTCCCGGTCACCGGACGCGACGACAGCCGCTGCTACGAGAAAGATTATCTCCTCGCGAAAAACGATCGCCTCGCGACACGCAAAGCAAGCGAAGACCCCTGGGTCAAACTTGCGCGCCGCTCTCTTGAAACCTACGTCAAAACCGGTCAGCGACTGACCAGCCTGCCAGAAGATCTGCCAGCAGAAATGACCACACAGCAGGCAGGTGCATTCGTTTCTTTGCACAAAAACGGCCAGCTGCGCGGCTGCATCGGCACCATCGCACCAACCTGCGAGAATCTCGCCTGGGAGATCGTGCAGAATGCCGTTTCCGCCTGCTCCCGCGATCCACGCTTTTCGCCCGTTCGTCCGGATGAGCTCGATGAGCTGGAATACAGTGTTGACGTGCTGGGCGCGCCGGAGCCAGTCGATTCGCCAGCAGCCCTCGATCCGAAAACCTACGGCGTCATCGTCTCCTGCGGCGGCAGACGCGGACTGCTCCTGCCAGATCTTGACGGCGTCGACAGCGTGGAGGCGCAGCTTTCCATCGCACTGCAGAAAGGCGGCATTCGCGAAAACGAGCCATACAAGATCGAGCGCTTCAAGGTGGTGCGTCACCTATGAGCCAGACCTGCACCCTCTGCTTTCACCATTGCCAGCTCGATGAAGGCCAAACCGGCTTCTGCCGCGCCCGCGCGGGTCGGGGCGACAAGATCGTCCCGCTGAACTACGGCCACCTCACCTCTCTCGCCCTCGATCCCATCGAAAAGAAACCGCTGCGACGCTTCCATCCCGGAAGCCAGATCCTCTCCGTCGGCAGCTTCGGCTGCAACCTCCGCTGTCCCTTCTGCCAAAACGCATCCATCGCTCAAGTTGGCAGCGAAGCACCCACGCGCAATGTGACGCCAGAGGAACTCGCCAACCTCGCCAGAGAGCTCGTACCACGCGGCAACATCGGTGTCGCTTACACCTACAACGAACCTCTCGTTGGCTATGAATACGTGCGCGACTGTGCCGAACACATTCGCCAGGCCGGCCTGCTCAACGTCCTCGTCAGCAACGGCACCATCGAAGAAAAACCCTGGCGCGAACTTCTCCCCCTCATCGATGCCGCAAACATCGATCTCAAAGGCTTTAACGACAGCTGGTACCGCTCCCTCAGCGGCGACCTCGCCACCGTCAAACGCAACATCGCCATCGCCGCAGAACACTGCCACGTCGAAGTCACCACCCTCATCATCCCCGGCAGCAACGACAGCCCAGCAGAAATGCAGGCCGAAGCAAAATGGCTCGCCGCAATCAACCCCGACATTTCCCTCCACATCTCCCGCTTCTTCCCCCGCCACCACATGACCAATCACTCACCAACCCCAGTCGACACCATCTACCACCTAGCAGACATCGCCCGCGAACACCTGCAATACGTGTACACCGGGAATTGCTGAATAGGAAAACAAAAATTACCCCCACCACCTTGCGATATCCAAACGTTTGGCTATATCTTCAAGATGGTGGGGTTTTATCTGTTAAATAATAGAAAACACATTTATCTAAAGTCACTTTTTGTCATATCTTCCACCAGTTTGAGACCATACAGAAATTACAAGGTTCTCAAGCAAGGCCATGACAAAATAGGCACGTTAGATAGTTTGAGACCATACAGAAATTACAAGGTTCTCAAGCACGTGCGGCCTAGGCTTAACGGCCTCCGGCGTTTGAGACCATACAGAAATTACAAGGTTCTCAAGCTGGCGACTGGTATAAGTTTATGGAAGCATGGTTTGAGACCATACAGAAATTACAAGGTTCTCAAGCTTGACGTATTTCATCATCTTTCGGGAAGAAAGTTTGAGACCATACAGAAATTACAAGGTTCTCAAGCAGGTGTGCAGACATTACGACCTTGACGTTGTGTTTGAGACCATACAGAAATTACAAGGTTCTCAAGCTAGCATCGTCTCATTGATGACAGTGTGCCTGTTTGAGACCATACAGAAATTACAAGGTTCTCAAGCATATTTTGTGTTTGCTGAGTGATATATCCGGTTTGAGACCATACAGAAATTACAAGGTTCTCAAGCAATACGTGTCTTGCTTTAGTTACCGTCTCAGTTTGAGACCATACAGAAATTACAAGGTTCTCAAGCGGGCGACGTGCCGGTGGCGGTGTATGAAAGTTTGAGACCATACAGAAATTACAAGGTTCTCAAGCCTACGGTAAGAGATTCACCATTGACCGTTAGTTTGAGACCATACAGAAATTACAAGGTTCTCAAGCTCAGGGAGTTTCCAAACTTTCATAGGCATGTTTGAGACCATACAGAAATTACAAGGTTCTCAAGCTGGGTGTATTGCTGACACGATACAACGCGCGTTTGAGACCATACAGAAATTACAAGGTTCTCAAGCGGAATCAACATATGGTAATTATGTAAGACTGTTTGAGACCATACAGAAATTACAAGGTTCTCAAGCACAAGGTGCACAACGTGGATATTATCCGCCAGTTTGAGACCATACAGAAATTACAAGGTTCTCAAGCACAAATCTGCTCGATGTACTTGTCATCTGTGTTTGAGACCATACAGAAATTACAAGGTTCTCAAGCTTCGTCTGAGCAATCCCAGCCGCCAGCTCTGTTTGAGACCATACAGAAATTACAAGGTTCTCAAGCGATAGTATGCGGTTTCGCATAGCAACAAAGGTTTGAGACCATACAGAAATTACAAGGTTCTCAAGCCAAAAGATCACCATCATTATCTTCTAGGTAGTTTGAGACCATACAGAAATTACAAGGTTCTCAAGCCAGCAGTTGGTCATGCTTGCCTGGCCAATGGTTTGAGACCATACAGAAATTACAAGGTTCTCAAGCCGCACAACAAGTCTATCATCGTTCGCTATCGTTTGAGACCATACAGAAATTACAAGGTTCTCAAGCTCTACCACAACTCACACTTGAGGAAATTAAGTTTGAGACCATACAGAAATTACAAGGTTCTCAAGCCTCAAATATCACTTTAAAGCTCTCCCCGAACCATTACATGTTGGTCATGCTGTACTCTCTGTAAGGCTATGCCCAAAGAACTCACTACTTTTCCATATCAGAGATTACACAGTAATCCTTATCTAAAATGCAGTAGCGATCATTTTCAGAATAATGTCCCAAACCAGCATCTACATAAATCAATATTATTTTATGATAATTTGCTGTCTGTTGCAAGTCTCGCTGTTCTTCCTTGGTCAAATATTTCTCAATATCTACAAGGAACAAAATTTGAATGCCACATAACTGTGACAGCAGCGTAACATAGCCACAAAGCTTTTCTGCCAATGTATCGTATTGATAATCGATGTGCACCTTGAATAATTTACAAACATCCTTAAAGTCTAGCACTTCTTCATATGAAACAGGATATGGGACTTTCATTGCTACAGTTTCAATAAAAGGTTGGAGCTCGCCTTGGAGCCCAATATATTCTGAATAGCATTCGTCCAATGTGATCTGCGTCAACTCTTTGTACAATTTGGTATTGATTTTTTTCGTATCAAATTGCAGTGAAAATGGCTCCAACAAGATCTCGGCATATTTATCAAACTCAAGAGGCTGAACGCCATCGCTTAGGATGGCGTTCCCCTCTTCTCCGTTACACTGTTGATATAATGATTGAACGATCTCGGCATACGCCTGCGGTGATTCAATGCACAGTCGATGAACACTATTTTCTTTAAGCGACAATTCTATGCCATAATCTGTATACTGCAATTTCATAAAATAACCAGCCTTTCGTCGGTATCCAATACCGTGCTGTTTGCTTCACCAACAATGTACTCCATATTGGCAAATTGTTTTTCTGTAACTTGCAACACTTGAACCAGACCTTCTTCAGGCTTATTTTTCCGCACGTTACCTATGATTGCATAAGCTGCTGCATGATTTAGCGCAATCTTCGTGTAGATGGATTTTTGCATCATCATAAAGCCGTTCTGCACGAGATATTTTCGAAAAACGCGATATGCTCTTCGCTGCTTTTCTGTTTCAACAGGCAAGTCAAACATTACCAAAATTCTCATAAATCTATAACTCATTTTCGTAGAATCGAATCAATGTTGGATCATTTTTATCGATCGCATTAAATACACTTTGGCAGTATAATCGTATCGCATTACTAACCAGCTCCTTACGATTTTTCAGTATTACTTGATGATTCATCACATCAACCAACTGATGCTTCTCTTCTTTTCCAAATATTTCCAGCTCCATCCCATAAACCATTTCATCGATTAACGGGCGAAACGGCTCCATAAGATCCGACGCCAAATTGAAATGATTAAAAACGCTGTCATGACTTAATCCCAATTGTGTAATATATCCAATTGCTACAATCTCACGACTAAATGCTGCGAGTAAAATGCTATAGCCATAATTCAGAGCGGCATTTACTGTGCAATCGCTTCCACGCGTAAAATCCAGACCAAACAAAGCACTGAAGTATACCTTGGCTGCTTGCCCTTCACGATTTGTTGCATCTGCCTCTTCTACAGTTCGCTGATATTCATTCAATAGATGATGTTTCTCTTTACCCAATCGTTCCAGTAGTTGCTGTTGTTTACGAATCTTTTCTCGCACAATCGTGGTCCATATATTGCATTTGGTTTCAGAAGCCCACTTTGCTTGAGCACGAATTTTTCGTGTACTATCATGCGCGCCGTAATACGGCATAAGTTCTGCAGAAGGTAGATGCTTTTCGTCACAAAAGACGATCTTTACTTTTGCCTTGCTTAATTCTGCCAACAATGCTGCCGTCAGGGAAACGGCTGTGGATTCGATAATGAGCGTTTGGATTTCTTCGATTAAAACTTTATCCACTTTATTCCCCCGACGTACTACCATGCGCTTTTGTGAGAGATCAAGCTTGGCACAGCTGTCAATGACAAGGGTTCTCCAGCCACTCATACCGTTAGCAGGTCTATTCTACGCTCATAAAGACCTGTGGCTGATTGCTCAATAAGGATAGCTTCAGTACTATTAGATAATTTACGCGATGTTTTTAAAAATCCAGAATTTGCTGATCCACCAATATCTTTTAAATCTACAGTTTGTTGTGAAGAATTAATCCATGCAAATATTTTTAATATAACGCTACATTGCGCTTCTAAATTCAGTGAATCAAATTTTTCTTCTCCATTAACCAAAATATTAATAATTGATGCTTTTCTATGAGAATATATTCCCTTTGTGAGTTTATGGAGCAATAAATCGTATGTTTCCGCATTATTTTCTTTAGTGATAATCACTTCGTTTTTACTATTAATCTCATCATATCTTTGAGTTTCCATTGCTTTTTCAATTTTTTTAATATACATCACTACTTTTTGTGGCAAATACATTGGGACTGCATCAATTAAATAAAACATACTACCTGCTCCTCCACCTAAATGGTAATAATACCCATCTAGTTTTAGCAACGACCGCTGACGCACTGGATACAATCTCACGGATACGTTTTCTACTAGGTTCTTTTTATTTTCAAACTGCAATGATTCTCGCAAATAGTTCAACAACTTCTCATCATCTTTTCCTGTCGCATCAACATATAACGGCACGGACTCCAGACTACGAACCATCTTCCCTTTTACTTTGTATTCAACCAGTGCATAGGCAGTATTTAAAACCGATGTAATACCTCCATATTTAGTGACATCACTCAGACGCGAATCAGAAGATTTTACCGGCAGATAACTTCCTGGCTTAGCTGTGTCCTTACCATAAATTGTTGCTTTATTCGAGATTCCACCATGTGCCATGTAGCTTCGCCGTGTCATCAATATAGTATTGCGTGCCAATTGATTTTTCACACGCTCGATGGTCAACGGCATATCCATTCCATCATTCTGAGCAATCCACACATAACGATTTCCGCGTTTCACATTATAATCGAACACTTTGGCCATATTATAATTAAAAACACCCTTATTACGGCATTCCTTAATAAAATTGATCGGATGAGATGTAAACTTCGCATCATAAACGTTACCTGCTACGATATTTAAATAAGCATCATGTGCATGATGGAGATTATTCACGCTGCGCGCTTTCGGCAGATCATATTTATGCCGAAAATCTGCAGTAACCTCTGCTTTTGTAAAAACAATACGCGTATCATCATTTTTGAAAGCTTCTTTAAGAATCTGAGTGATCGCTTTGGTGCCTTGACGTGTTTCCACAAGCTGACGATTAATAAATCCTGCCAATTCTTCATTGCTGAATCCTGTCGCACGCGTCAAACGATTAAACTTATTTTGTGTGATAAGTCCACGATCCAACAAGCTTCTCCAGAAAGCATACTGTTTCTTGCGCAGTTCTGCTTCCAGTGGAAAAGTATCGCTTTTATGCGCATTGATTGTCTTCTTAACCAGAACCAAATTATTCTCCAAACTGTCATCCTTTACAAAATGCCGCGGATAGATGTGATCGATGTCATATTGTTCATTACCAGCCATAAGCGCATGCAGATCGATGGCTTCTCCAGAATACATACAACGTCCCATCTGAACATAATACAGGTACAGCTTTTTGATGCGAAACTCAGCTTCGTCTCTTGATTCGATTTCTTTTCGCCATTCCTTATCTTCTTTGTACGCATTAATCAAGAAATCCTTGCGAGACTGGGTACGTTTTCCTTTGTTACGTGCACGTGTTTGCGCAGAATCTCTCGCCATCTCAACAAATATCTTATCTGGTGCATAACCGCGCACTTCGACAATTTCGTTTAAGATCTTCAACGTTTGCCAAACCATACGTTTTACGGAAGGAGACAGATACAAATCATCCAAATCTTCGATTTTCCATTCCGACAATGGTTTCTCTGCATCTCCAACCATTTTTTCCAACTTTTCTGTGTAAGTGTAGCGCTCACTCATCAATTGCATGAGATTATCATTGGTTTCCCACAGGGATTGAATGATAGAGCGATATACACCATCCTCTTTAGATGCACCCTGTAATTCGAGGAACGTTTTGGAAAGATTTCCCCATCCATTGAACTTCATTCCACAGATACGCTTGATCTGCTGATCATCCAAACTGTCTCCGTAGTGCTCTTTGATACGATTTTTCAGAAAATGTTTGTCATCGCCATAAATCGTTGCCCAGAAAATAATTTGCTCGATCATCGCGCGATTGCTATCATACACTGCTGCATCCCCAAGAACGCCTTTAAATTTATTCAAACTTGACAATGAGGCCTTAAAATCCTGATCAATACCGCTGACCATGTCGCCGTCATCTTCATTTAACAAACCATTTGCGGCCAGGTATTTCAACAGTTGCTTGCGTGTCACACGCTTCCCTGTCATAAACAATGTTTCGTAAATATCTTGTTTGACTTCAACGCTTGGCTTTTCACCACGGATGCGAAGATTATTCAATTCATTGAGAACCATGAATTTCTCATAAAGAAGCGATTGTTTTGGCAATGTGTTCTCGCCTTTTAGATAGGTACAATGACGTACCATTCGCTTAATAAAATCTTCAGCAGCCTGATTTACATCTATCTTCTGCTCAAAGTTCCACGGCAGAATCCGTCCCTTTGCTTCACCAGGGCGACGCTTTGCCCAGACATTGTATCCCTTTTCTCCTGCATGCTGCTGGCCCAATGGCCCAACATAATACGGGATCTGAAAACTGTACAGTTCCAGAATGCGTTCCTTCACTGTTAATCCAGAGTCATCTTTTTCATTAAGAAATGGTAAATAACCAGAAGCTTTTTCAAGGATCGCTTTCAGTTCTCGAGTGTGTACCTGGTTGGGGATGATGCCATTGCTCGCTGTCAATTGTTTTTGCAAAAACGCTTCGCCTTCGATTTTTGTGCGAATGTCTTTTACATCCGGATCATTCTGAGCTATTTCAGGAAGCTTATCCATTACCTTTTTAACATTTTTGTAAAAAGCCTCGACATCTTTTCCCTTTCCACCATTACGCCGCACTTTATTTTCGTTATAGTTCACACTACCCACATAAGCACTGTAGTTGTCCTGGCCCATCATGCGGAACATTTTGTCATACTCATCTTTATCATATTTTTTCAATACACGTTTGAGTTGCAACAAATCTTCATGGTGTGCATCGTACTGCTTGACACGTGCCATCGAAAGATACTGTTCACCTTCCAGGATATGCGCCAGCAGACCAATATCATGAACTTCCTTCACAGCCTCAAGTAAAGCGAAATTATCTTCTCCAATTAATGCTACAATCTCCGCAGCTTCCTCTTCGTAGTTCATGTCGCGGAAAGAGATCTTCATTCCTTTGTGCTCATCATCAATAAGATCACTACCATAAATCTTTTGCAATGTCCCCTTCAATCCGCACATCATGCTGATAAGTTCTGTAGCAGCTTTATCTTTTTTCGAAACCACCAAAAGTTCCATCACATTTTCTTTGATCGTGGAACGCGATAAGCCTTTTTCTCCCAGACAGGCTTCTAACGCTTGCGTATCAAGCGCTTCTGGCAAGATAATCTCTTGATTACGTGCTTCTTCTACTAAAGTTTCGTAAGCCTCTGCCATACTGCTCTCGCCGCCATCGGCAGAGAGGCCCTTATTCAAGAAGTGTCCACGACGTTTAAAAAGATTCAAGATCGCAAGAAATACAAAGCGAACATCGTGCGGATCCGATGATTCAATGAGCTCTTTTCGTAAATGAAAAATTGTTGGATACTGCGCATAGTATTCTTTATCGGTGAAATTTTTGTCATTAAAAAGTGCAAACTTTTGTTGATTGTCATCATCTCTGTCTTCCAGATAATATTTGCTTTCTTCCAAACGATGGAAAAAGCCAGGGTCTACCTCATGAATCGCATCAGCAAAATATTCGCGCAGCAAACCAATTCTTGCCACTTCTCGCTGACGACGTCTGCGCGCAACACGAAATGTGCGACGTTCCGCAGCCGTCTTGGCTTCATCAAACAATCGCACTCCCCACATATCTTTTCCTTTGCCACGCAAGATTTTATAGTCTTCATCGGTTACTGCCCAGCCAACAGAACTGGTTCCCATATCAAGACCAATATAGTACGGAGCTTGCTTAACTTTATCCATAAATATTCTCCTTTTTAAAAAACAACTTCCACTCTTAATCATTACATAAAAGCCTTGCCTTTATTGTATATGACAATCACTATAAATGCTAGGATTTTCAGCTAAATAGTCTGATTTTTTGCAATTTATTTTGACAAATTAGCAAAATTATGCTATTATAGCATCAGAAATTACAAGGTGAGTGCAAGTAAGGATTCATCCGATTTCGTTTGCTCGCATTGTGCGACATATGGGCGCCTGCAAAGGCTATTGATTCTTCAGTAGCTTTTGCAGGCGCCCTTCCTTTTTACCAATCTGCCCAACAAAAAATCCCCGCTCTCGCTAGATACTTCCAGCGGTCGCAGGGGTTATGGGTGTATATTTTATGCAAAAATTTCTTCCGTCGAGAGATAGCGCATGCCGGTATCTGGAAGCAAAACGACGATATTTTTACCGGCATTTTCAGGCTGTTTTGCTGCTTTGAGCGCGCCGATGAGAGCGGCTGCTGAGGAGATGCCCATGAAGAGGCCTTCGCTGCGCGCGAGGGTGCCGACAATGGCGAGGGCGTCTTCGTTGCTCACAGGAATGATCTGGTCGTAGATCGTGGTATCGAGAGCTTTTGGCACGAACCCTGCGCCAATGCCCTGGATGGCGTGTGGACCAGCCTGGCCACCGCTGAGCACGGCAGAACTGGCTGGCTCGACGGCAACGACTTTGATCGCTGGGTTCTGATCCTTGAGATAGCGTCCTGTGCCGCTGATGCTGCCGCCGGTGCCGACACCGGCAACAAGAATGTCGATCTGACCTTCCATCTGCTGCCAAAGCTCTGGACCGGTGGTGTCGATGTGGGCTTGTGGGTTTGCTGGATTTTCAAACTGCCCAGCAACAATGGCGCCCGGGATCTCCTGAGCAAGCGCGTCGGCTTTGGCGATGGCGCCGCTCATGCCTTGCGCGCCCGGCGTCAGCACCAGCTCAGCCCCGTAAATCTGCATCAGTTTGCGGCGTTCCACCGTCATAGAATCCGGCATGACAATGATCACGCGATAGCCAAGATACGCGCCAATCGCCGCAAGACCAATACCCGTGTTGCCGCTGGTCGGTTCAATGATCGTGCCGCCAGGTGCAAGCTTGCCATCTGCCTCTGCCTGGCGGATCATGGCAAGTGCAACGCGGTCCTTCATGCTGCCGGTTGGATTATAAGCTTCCAGCTTGGCAAAAATGCGCGCATTTGCGCCTTGTTCGCGGGCAAATTTAGCAAGTTCTACGACTGGTGTGTGGCCGACAAGTTCTGTGATATTATGATAAATGGTCATGGTAAATTCCCTCCTACGTGGTATGTTTGCTTCTATTATACCTGTTGTGCGCACGATCGGGAATATTTTTTCGTCGGGAATGACGAATTTCATGATTAATAAAATTTGTCAAAAGAAAAGCCCTTGTAACAAAATTTTCTACCGCCTGTCCGTCATTGACATTTCTCGAAAAATTCTCTATACTATAATCAACCTTTTAACTAAAAGGTTTATATCTTTGCAAAGGTGGTGTTGTCCATGCTGGAAGTCGCCAATCTTTCTTTTCACTATCAGCCCCAACTTCCCATCCTGAACAACCTCTCGTTCTCTGTGCCGGACGGAAAAATTGTCGGCCTGCTTGGCAAAAACGGCGTCGGTAAGACCACCACATTAAAATTGCTTTTGGGCTTGTTGCCAATCGAGCGTGGCCATATCACCCTTGACGCCATCTCCTTGACCGCGCAGCCCTTGCGCTACAAAGAACGGCTGAATTATGTCTCAGACAGCCACGCCATTTACAGCAACCTCACCGGAAAAGAATACTTAAACTTTGTGGCCGATATGTACAATGTTTCTAGCGAAGCCAGAAATCAAATTTATCCACCGTTGGTTCAGGCTTTCCAAATCGAACACTATCTCCCCTTCCCCATCAAAAAATTGTCCCACGGCACGGCACAAAAAATTGCCATCGTCGCTTCACTGGTCAACGATCCCGCGCTCTGGATTTTGGACGAACCCATGACCGGGCTGGACGTTGAAGCCGTCCAGATTTTGAAAGCGTTAATCCGCTCCAAAACAGCACGCGGAAAATCGGTGCTGTTTTCCTCTCACATATTGGAAATCTGTGAAAAGCTCTGTGACATCGTTCTCATTATGCACCATGAAACCATCGCCAAAACCATCACAGCCCCTTGCCGATTCTCTGGAAAATCTTTATCTGGAGGTGATCGCAAATGACCCACTGGCGGAAGATCATGCGATTAAGCATCGTCCTTAGCAAAATCAACTTCAGTTTTTTAGGCGCAAGACACCGCTTCAAGCAACCGCCTGATTTTTACACAGTCGTCCTTTTCTGTTTCATCGCAAGCCTTTCAGGCGTTATTTATTATTACTACGCGCAGACCATCGCACGTCTCTACGCAACCTTGGCAGCAGCGGCAATGACCGTCTTCTTCGACCGGCTGCTCTTCTTCGTGCTCTCCATCATTCTCACCTTTGTCGGCGCTTTTTTATTGCTGAACCTCTTCTGTTTCGAAAAAGACACCGCCCATCTTCTACTGTTTCCGTTGCAGCCTTGCGATATTTTCACCGGTAAATACCTGCTGCTGCTTTGCCTCTGTTATGTCCTGGAGCTGGTGCTCTTGCTGCCGGCAGCCATCGTCCACACGCTCCACGAAGGAAGTCTTTCCGGCGCTGTCACCTATGGTGCCACTTTCCTGCTTCTGCCCATACTCACCCTCTTTCCGCTGCTCCTTATCACGACACTTTGTCTAAAACTTTCCAGTCTCCTTCATTGTCTTAAAACAGTTCTGGTAGGGCTCGGCATCCTGCTCTGCCTCTCAGCGAACATTTTCCTGCGTCTCCTTGCTGCTGACGCCTTTACCAAACCGCTCGCCGCGCATCTCGATGCATTCATTCTCCCCTTTCCTTATTACGATGCCTACCTGCACGCCCCTCCAGGACTTCAACTTCTCTGCGCCCTGCTTGTTTTACCAGCTTCCGTGCTCCTCTACCGCACTTTGAGCCATGGCATCATCGGCGCCAACTATATTCCAGCCGAACGCCGCACTCGCCCCCGCCGCGATACCTCGCCTTACCAGTCATCCGGCAAATTTGGCAGCTATTTTAAGAAAGAATGCAAACGCTTCTTCCGCACGCCGGTGTACGTGGTCAACGGCCTATTTTGGATCCTTCTGCCACCCTTTATGCTGCCACTGTCTTTCCATATGACCTCGGCTGCGGAAAGCATCGAGCAAATACGAGCGCTCGTGTCAATGCCAGCGTTTTCAGTTTATGCCATCCTGTTCGCGCTGGCCGTCGTCGTGCTCCCCGCTTCTCTCAACGCCATCGCAGCCAGCAGTTTTTCCCGCGAAGGAGCCAGCTACTGGATCGTACAGCTCATTCCCTATTCAATGACACAGCAAACCTTGGTAAAGCTTCTCTTTTCCACCAGCCTTTCTCTGGCAGGATTATTCATCAACAGCGTGATCTTCTGGCTCTATTTTCAGTACAGCCCGCTGCAACTTCTAACGATCGTCTTTTTAGGCACCTTGTTTATCCTTCTCTACAACATTCTCGGCGTCCTCATTGACCGGCTGCATCCCAAACTGACCTGGGTCAATGAGAGCGAAGCCATCAAACAAAACATCAATGTACTCCTCGCCACACTCGCCGGCATTGTGCTTTCACTAGGCTTTCTCTACGCTGTCGTAACCATGCTTCAAAAAGACTGGCCGCCGGCCCTTGTGATCACACTCCTTACTTCCAGCCTCATCATTTTCATTGCGCTTGGCTTCAAATGCCTCTGCGTCCTCAAAGAATCCTAATCCTCCCGTCAATCCAAAGGAGAAATGACTTATGAACAAACAACAACGAACCACAGCCCTCTTGCTCGTTGGAACATTTTTACTGCTGTTCCTGGCAACCTTTTTCCTCCCGGACGAAATCCCCTTCCACTTCGACGCCAACGGAGAAGCAGGATGGTACGCAAGCAAATATTTTATCCTCTTGCTCACCCCCGTACCTTATCTGATTTATCATCAGTTCTCCCGCAAAACAAAATAATAACCATCCAAAAAAAGGCCCCACGCTCAAGCCCTCATCAAGACCTTGCCTGCTGAAACTTGGCGACCTTAATTATTCAAAAACCGCCGCTGACCGTGCACATAAAAGCTGCACGCCCAGCGGTGTTTTTTCCTCAGGCAGGATGCCCCACATGTTCTATTCAGTCTTGCTTTCGTAAAGCGGCCTCTTTCAGCCGCAAAAAACTTTCATCGCTGATAATGTGTTCAATCCGGCAGGCATCTGCCTCCGCCGTTTTCGGGGCAACGCTGGATAATGTTAAACCGTTTTCTCCGAGATTGAAGTCTCATGAAACAACGTGTATAATAAAAGATAACGACAAACGACGCGAAGATCAGGCGAAAGGAGACCCATTATGCATTATTCAGAGATTTTGTACCGCCCGCCGCAGGAATATGCCACACCACTTTTGGAAATCACTCAGGGCTGCACCCACAATACCTGCCGCTTTTGCACGATGTATCGCGAGTCGCCGTTTCGCATGACGCCGCTGGCGATTGTTGAAGAAGATTTACAGGAACTGGCCGAATGTGTGCCCCAGGCGACGCGCCTTTATTTCACTGGCGGCAACCCTTTTGCGCTGAGTTTTGCCAACCTCAAGGCACGGTTGGAGTTGGTGCGAAAATACCTGCCGCAGGTGAGAGAGATTGCCATGAACGCACGCATTGACGACATCACTCCGAAAAGCGATGAAGAGCTGACGGTGTTACGTTCTCTTGGCGTGACCGAGCTTTACATTGGTCAGGAAAGTGGCGATGACGCCACGCTGACCCTCGTTGGCAAAGGCATCACCGCCGCTGACATTCGCCGCGAATGCCGCCGTCTCGAAAAAGCGGGGATTCTCTATTGGTCCACCTTCCTCAACGGTGTCACAGACCGCAGTCTCAGCCACCAACACGCGCTGAACACTGCAGAGGTGTTCAATAGCCTGCATCAGAAAGCCATCGACATCACTTCTTTCACAATGTTCCCAGGCACACCTCTTGCCGAAGACGCTGCTACTGGGCACTTCACGCCAGTGAGTGAAAAAGAACGGTTGGAAGAACTGTTGCTTTTCATTGAATCGCTGGAGGTCGAGGCAGATATCTGGACCTCTCCAACCTCTGCCATTCGGCTGCTCGGCCATCTGCCTGAGGATCGAGAAACCATGATGGGGCAACTGATTGAGATGCTCACCCATCTGGATGAAACCGCCCTGACGGATCGACGAAAGAATATACAACATCTTTAATCGGACGATTTTTCCCACGGTGTTGTTTTCCAGCTTTTATTTGATCGCTCACATTTCTTACGAAAAATGATCTAAAACCCATCTTACCAAAGGAGATTCACACTCATGACCACTGTCTTTAAGGCCCTGTCGGATGACACACGGCGACAGATTTTGAAATTGCTTGCAGATGGTGATATGACAGCAAAAGATATTTCCGAACACTTCACAATATCCAGACCTGCCATTTCCAAGCATTTAGATATATTGAAAGAAGCAAACCTGGTGACCAGTGAACGCACAGGTATGTCTGTCACCTATTCTCTCAACGCTTCTGTACTGCAAACAACCTTAGGTGCTTTTCTGGGCTATTTCGATCACGCTATGCCTGCAAAAGAAGGCGACGGCAATGAAATAGTATAAATATTTAAATACGATCCTGCTCATTCTTTTCATTGCAGGAACCATCCTTTCGTACCAACATCTCCCCTCTGCAATCACGTTGTATATGCAAAGTCCACGTCGAACCGTGTTTATTGGGGTGAGTTTTTTCATTCTTTTCGTTTTGGCCTGTGCGGCAATACATCCCGAAAAAATCTCACGCAACAATAACGCCGTCAGGAACGAAACCACCCTCGTCGTTTTGAACCTTCTGGGACTCAGTGTTTTTCTGTTCTATTTTGTCACGATAGCACCCTATATCGGCTTTCAGCTCAACTCTCTAAAACTCATCGTCATCATCATTGGTTGCTTGCTGATTGTCGCTGGCAACTTTTTGCCGCAAATGCCTTTTCGCAGCCGCATCGGTTTCAAACTACCATAGATTTTAAAGGACAAACGCTGCTGGCAAAAAACGCACCGCTTCGCAGGCTATACCGCCATTCCCTTCGGCATTCTACAATGTCTGCTCGTCTTTTTTTGTCTCTAACACAAACCTTATCTTTTTATTCGGCGTTGGCCTATGGCTTTTGATTGTTTGCCTTTATTCGCTAACCGTCCTCAAAAAGCAATAGTCGCCACTCTTTTCCAGCCGTTCTTACAACAACATCATTATTCATGAATTTTCTTGCAAGGGCTTGAAAATCTTTGCGCGCTATGCTATTCTATGCTCAACAACGAAATATTTTAGACACAATGGAGAACACCACCAAAAGGGCGTTTATTTCATTGTGTCTTTTTTTGTGCAAAGGAGGAAGAACATGCGCGTCAATGGTAAAGATGTGCGGCTCTCGGTGCCGCTGGATCTCCTGTCGTATCTCTCGCAGGCTGGGTTTAATGTGCAACGCGTTGTGGTGGAGCGCAATGGCGCGATCATCACGCGCGAACATTTTGCGGAAACGCTGCTCGCAGACGATGACAGTCTGGAGGTGGTGCAGTTTGTCGGCGGTGGTTGAAAAATCGATTCGCTTAAACGGTGCGTCAGTCACGACAGCAGCCAAAACCTACGCGGATCTGCGCACAGATGCTGTCGACACGCTGATCGTAAACGGTCACGCGCGCCCCTGGCAGCAAATGGTCATCGAAGGAGACGATGTGCTGCTCTTCGCTGCGGACAAGCGGCCATCATCTGCGCTTTGGCGGGCGATCTACGATGCGCGTTATGGGCGCGATGTGATGGACCGGCTGCAGGCAGGCTCGGTAGCGATCTGCGGGCTCGGAGGACTGGGCTCGCTGGTGGCGTTGGAGCTGGGGCGTCTTGGCGTGGGCAGGCTTTTGCTTATCGATGGCGATGTGGTCGATCCAACGAATCTGGCAAGGCAGCACTATTTTGCCAGCCAGATTGGCCAGCGCAAAACGGATGCGCTGGCGTCAACGCTTGCGGAGTGTGCACCGCTGACAGCGGTGGAAACGCGCTCTGTCTGGTTGGACGGTGATAACATTGCTTCTCTACTGGCGCATTGGCCGATCATCTGCGAATGTGTGGACCGACCGGAAACGAAAGCGCTGCTCACACAATCGGTGCTCAGTGAATTACCAGACGCAACACTTGTCGGCGCCAGCGGCATGGCTGGCTATGGATCAGGCAATGCGATCGTGACTAAACGCGTTCTCCCCCGGCTTTACATGACTGGCGACGGCGCCAGCGAAGGCGAAGAAGGCATCGGTCTGATGGCGCCGCGCGTGGGACTCTGCGCGAGCGCGCAGGCGACGATGGTGATGCGACTGTTGCTCGGCGAACCGACGCCATAGTGCTCTTAAAACTGCTCTTATGTGCTCTTATTTTTGAAAGGACGAATGATCAATGAACGATCTCTTACATCTTGGCGGTAAGGAATTCACCAGCCGCCTCATTCTCGGGAGTGGAAAATTCTCCCTCGATCTTATCACTGCTGTTATCGAAGAAGGCGGCGGCGAAATCATCACGCTGGCGCTGCGCCGTGCCAATCCTGATGGCGCGGAAGACATTCTCTCGCATATTCCTGAAGGTGTAACGCTTCTGCCAAACACCTCCGGAGCGCGCAACGCCGAAGAGGCTGTGCGTATCGCAGAGCTTTCCCGTGCCATGGGCTGCGGCAACTGGGTCAAGGTGGAAGTCATCAACGACAGCCGTTGGCTGCTCCCGGACAACGCCGAAACAGTCCGCGCCACAAAAATGCTCGCTGAACGCGGTTTCGTCGTGCTCCCTTACATGTTCCCGGATCTCGACACAGCAAAAGCGTTGGTCGATGCCGGTGCTGCTGCTGTCATGCCGCTGGCTGCGCCGATCGGCACCAACCGCGGCCTCGTGCACAAAGCAGAGATCGCCGAGATCATCGCAAACATTGACCTTCCGATCATTGTCGATGCCGGCATTGGCAAACCAAGCCAGGCTGCTGAAGCCATGGAGATGGGCGCTGACGCGATCATGTGCAACACAGCCATCGCCACCGCTGACGACGTTCGTATGATGGCGCGCGCTTTCGGACTGGCCACCCAAGCCGGGCGTCTCGCTTATCTCGCTAAACCTGGCCGTGTGCTGACAGATAAAGCCAGCGCATCCAGCCCACTCACCGGATTTTTGGAGGACTGAAAAATGATCGCAGAAACTTGGGATGTTATGACTTATCGCGAGGGTATGGACGAACTCGATCCAACCACCCTCAATACCGTACTCGACGCCGTAAAGGCGTACGATCCAGACAGCTACACGAGCGCAGATGTCGAAAGAGCACTCGCAAACGACGAGTGCTCATTAGACGATTTCAAAGCGCTCTTATCCCCTGCCGCCGAACCATATATTGAAGAAATGGCACAGAAGGCTCAGGCCATCACCCGCGCACGTTTTGGCAACAGCGTCTCCCTCTTCACGCCGCTGTACATCGCCAATTATTGCGACAATGGCTGCATCTACTGCGGTTTCAACTGCTCCAATAAGATCAAGCGCAGCGCCCTTTCCCACGACGATCTCGTGAAAGAGCTCGACACCATCGCCGCCACCGGCCTGCAGGATATCCTCATCCTCACCGGCGAATCCCAGCGCATGAGCAGCGTGGAATGGATCGGCGAAGCCATCAAGCTCGCCGCTGAACGTTTCTCCACCGTCGGTATCGAGATCTATCCAGCCAATGTCGCCGACTACAAATACCTCCACGAATGCGGCGCCGATTTCGTCACTGTTTTCCAGGAAACCTACGATCCTGTAAAATACGCCGAAGTCCATCTCCGCGGCAACAAGCGCAGCCTGCCATACCGTTTTTACGCGCAAGAACGTGCCCTCATGGGCGGTTTCCGCGGCGCTGGCTTTGGTGCGCTCCTGGGGCTTTCCGACGATTTCCGTAAGGACGCTTTCGCCACCGGCCTGCACATCGAGCTCACTCAGCAGAAATTCCCTGAAGCCGACCTCGCCATCAGCGTGCCACGCATCCGTCCGTTTGTAAACGAAGAAGAATCCGATGCCCGCGAACACATCACCGACGCTGTGCACGAAACGCAGCTCCTGCAGATCATGTGCGCCCACCGCATCTATCATCCACAGATCAGCATGACCATCTCCACCCGCGAGCGCCAGGGATTCCGCGACGCCGCTGTGGACATCTGCGCCACCAAAATCTCTGCCGGCGTTCACACCGATGTTGGCGGTCATACCGAAGATGAGACGCAGACCGATGCTCAGTTCGATATTTCCGATCCTCGCAGCGTCGACGAAGTGCATCAGGCCCTGCTCGAAAAAGGCCTTCAGCCTGTCTACACCGACTACATCCACGTCGGCTGACCGCAATGAAGCTGATCTACGTCACCGAACGACGCCGCATTGTCGGCGACCCCCTCGATTATCTGACGCGGCTCTTCAGCGGGCGGCCCGACGGGCTCCTCATTCGTGAAAAGGATTTGCATGCCGATGCCCTTTGCACCTTCGCCGCACCGCTCGTGCCCATCGCAGAGCGCTACGGCGTACCGTTGATACTGCGCGGCACGCCCGCCCTTGCGCAGCGCCTTGGCATTCGCAACCTCCAGCTTTCCTACGCAGAAGCCCTCGCTACACCCCTGCCGCAGGATTTCGACAGCGTCGGCGTCTCCGTGCACAGCCTGGCAGAAGCTCTCGAGGCCCAGCGGCGCGGCGCCACAACCGTCACCTACGGCCACATCTTCACATCACCGTGCAAACCGGGTCTTCCACCACGAGGCACCGCCGCACTTGATGAAATCGTTCGCGCCTGCACCATCCCCGTTCATGCCATCGGCGGCATCACCGCAGACACCCTGCCCTTCTTACTCCCAATCCATCCGGCAGCCGCCTGTCTCATGAGCGCCAGCATGACGGATCCCGAACCAGAGACCCTCACCACACGTCTCCGCCGCATCCTCGAACGATCATAAACAGAAACACCTCCACAACCGATTCACCACTCGGTCGTGGAGGTGTCTTTTGTTTACGGTGTCTTTTGTTTACGGTGTCTTTTGTTTACATGTGAATTTACAATCTAAGTGCAACAAATAAAAATGACCCATAGAACTTCTGGTA
>OLQA01001026.1_pt1 | contig 25959 bp, 21 predicted proteins | sample 1673151 | NCBI WGS metagenome assembly OLQA01 (sample SAMEA3136760, study PRJEB25190) | human gut metagenome | biome: human gut; feature: human-associated habitat; material: faeces | place: Austria | collected 2013
AAACAGGCTGAATATCTCGCACTTTCCCGGTGCTTGATACTCAGCCTTTATTTGTATGTTTAGTATACCAGATTTATTCCTTTCTGTAACAGAAAGCAAAGCGGTTCTGCGTGGTTATTCCAAACCAAAGATGTGGAAGATATAATTCTTTTGTGCGTCTGCCAGATGGTAGACGAAAACAGTATCATGCTCAATTTTATAGACGCATACATACTGGCCGATAAACAAGGCACGAAACCCATACTTTCCCATGAGGGTATCGTATTTTAAGACGCCCATTTCAGGAAAGTCGGCCAACTGCTCGATGGCATGAAGGGTCTTGTTCATAAATTTCTGGGCATAGGGTTTGCCTACGTTTGTCTGATAATAATGAAGAAGCTCACGCAACTCATTGCGAGCTTCGCTGAGCCACTCAATCTTCACAAAGAAACTCCTCCATCTCGGCCCGGATGTCTTGGGCAGAGTATGTTTTGGCGCCAGCCAACCGATTTTGTTCCCGTCGAAGCATTTCAGCCAGCAAGGAAAGCTCTGCTTCCCGCTTCTCCCAGAGATCAATCGGAAGGAAGACCATTTCGCCCTCACCATTTCTGGTGAGATAAATTGGCTCCTGTTTTTCTTTTGACAGCCTTACCATGCCGTCGTAATCGTTGCGTAAGGATGTTGCAGAACGGATCATCATAGCACGACACACCTCCAAATGCTTTATTCTAACAGAATAATACCGGAATTATTCCTTCTAGTCAAGAAAAAACTCGGTTGTTACCTATGAGATGGGTGTAACATAGCTCGACTTTTCCTCCAATTTATGCTAAACTAGAAAAAATACTCCCCAACAACTACAAGGAGGAATGAAGAGATGAGAAAGAGAATTTTGGCAAGGCTTCTGACCGTCGCCCTGGCGCTGAGCCTGCTGCCCGTCTCCGCGCTGGCCAGCACCACGACCTTCTCACCGGGACAGACCTGCGCACCCGCGCCCAGATCGTGACCTTCCTGTGGCGCGATATGGCCTGAGCGTTGCGGACGCATTCCCTCCTAAGGCCATCTGATTTTCACGAAAAATTTTGAACCATGGTTAATTTTGCTTCAAAGTGAGTCATTTTTGCAAAAAGGTTGTTTTCAACAGAAAAATCGATACACTGGGATTTGTAGTACATAGAAGAGAGACTATGAGATGTGTGCTATAAATTTATGTCGAAGGAGAATGACTATGTCAAGAAGCAAGAAGATCATGGCCCTGTTTCTGAGTATCGTCATGGTACTGGGGCTGCTGCCGGCCTCTGCGTTTGCAGCAAACGACACCAGCGCATTTTCTGACGTGAAGACCTCTGCCTGGTATCACGAAGATGTGCAGTATGTCTCCGAGAACGGACTCATGAAGGGGACCGGAGAGAACCTCTTCAGCCCGGACGCGACCACGACACGCGGGATGATCGTGACCATCCTCTACCGCTTAGAGGGTGAGCCGTCCCCCACCGGGGCTTGCCCATTCCAGGATGTGGCCTCTGGCAAATACTATGAAAAGGCCATCACCTGGGCAGCGGAGAATGGGATCGTCAGCGGTTTCAGCGCGGACACCTTTGGTCCCGACCAAAACATCACCCGCGAGCAGATGGCGGCGATCCTGTATCGCTACGCGACCTACAAAAAATATGACGTGTCCACCGCTGGGGACCTGAGCAAATTCCCCGATGCAGACAAAGTCAGCAGCTACGCCGTGGATGCCATGAAGTGGGCCAATGCCGCGGGCCTTATCAACGGCAGCGACGACGGGAACCTCTACCCTGCCGGGAACGCGACCCGTGCCCAAGTCGCTGCGATCCTGACCCGTTTCTGCAAGAATATCGCCGCACAGTGCACCGTGACCTTCCAGCTCAACTATGGCTCTGAGGGCACCTACACGACCCTCAAAGTAGCCAAAGGCGACACCATCACCGCCCCCAAAGCCCCCACCCGCAGCGGGTACACCTTCAGCAGTTGGTCTGAGAAGACCAGCGGCAGCGCCTTTGATTTCAAGACGCCGATCGAGAAGGATATCACACTGTATGCGCAGTGGAATAAGAGAAGTAGTAGTGGGAGTTCTAGCAGCGTTGCGAGTTACACTGTTACATTTGACGCCAATGGTGGCAGCAAAGTAGAATCTCAAACGATTCGTAGCGGAGAACACGCAACTCAGCCTAGTGACCCTGAAAAAGAAAACTGTACGTTTATAGGTTGGTATTGTAACAACGGATATTCTGATGTTTATGATTTCAATACTCCAATTAACCATAACACGACTGTCTATGCAAAATGGTTTGATACCAGTGACACCGAAGATTCGGACGGAGATGGCTTAAGCGATGCACTTGAAAAAGAGTTTGGAACAGACCCAACCAAAGCGGATACTGATAATGACGGAATACCGGACTACATCGAACTTGATTGGCTGAACTATGATCCGACTTCTCCCGACACAGACAAGAATGGTATTCTTGATGTAAAGGAAGACCCGGATGGCGACGGTTTGACCAACGGGGAAGAAGTTCGTCTTGGAACTAACCCAATTGCTAGTGATTCTGACAGTGATGGCCTTTCCGACTATGATGAAGTAAACAAATACCATACAAAGCCCTTAGAGGAAGACACAGATTCCGATGGCGTGAAGGATGGCACAGAAATTGAGCTTGATACTAACCCTCTCGTAGCAGAATCACAGTTTACAACTTCCATGGACATTGGCGCAGTGGATGAATTCACGACAGTAGCCGCCTCTGCTAAGGTTAACACTGACGCTAAAGGAGCAGGTACCCTTCAGATCGAAGAAGTTACACCGCTTGATAATCCTCTGCTCTCTGAGAATATCGCTGGCTATTTAGGCTCAGCCTATAATTTCTCTACAGACGGAGAATTTAAATCTGCGGAAATTACATTCTCTTATAATACAGACCTTGGCCAGATTGGAGAAGACTTCCAGCCCAGAATCTACTATTTCAACGAAGAAACTGGCTTGTTAGAAGAACTGCCTGATCAAGATGTGACAAATGGTAAAGTCAAAGCACAAGTTTCACATTTTTCGACTTATGTACTATTAAATAAGGTTGCTGTTGATAAAGCGTGGGCCACAGACATAAAAACGCCCCAAAATCAAGGGGATTCTCAGTACACTGGAATTGATGTAGTGTTTGTTATTGATTCTTCTGGAAGTATGATGGATAATGATCGTTCCGGATTGCGAAAAGAAGCTGCAAAGGCATTCGTTGACAAACTTGGAAGCAATGATCGAGCGGCAGTAATTGATTTTGATTATTATGCTAGCGTATATCAAGACTTTACAAGCGACCATACCAGCCTGAAAAATGCAATCAATCGTATTGACAGTCGCGGTGGCACAAATTTAAGCGCTGGCATGAGCCAAGCGATTAACCTGTTTACAAGCAACTATACAAGAACTGATGCATATAAGTACATTATCTTCCTAACAGATGGTGATGGTCGATATAGTGAGCAATACACATCTACTGCATCCAATAACGGTATTGTAGTTTATACAGTTGGATTAGGTAGGGGGGTTAGAGAAAGCACTCTTAAAGACATTGCTGATGGGACCGGTGGCAAGTATTATTTTGCCTCTACAGCCGATGCACTTTCTGGTATTTACAAAGATGTGTCGTTTGAAACTGTCGACTACACAACCGATTCCAATAAGGATGGCATCTCTGACTACTATACTAAACTACTAAACGATGGTGATTTGCTACTCTCTACCGGATGCTATGATTTGGTCGATGTAATTGAGATGTACGGTAAAAACTGCGACGACTGGGATGGCGATGGATTAAAGAATGGCGAAGAGATTCAAGTTTGTGTGGTGGGAAAGACTGTATATATCAAAATGTATTCTCATCCACTGATTGCTGACTCTGATGGAGATGGCTACTCGGATGCTGTAGAGAAAAAACTTGGACTCCCGCCTATGAAATTTACTTCTGGTGCTTATTCATCCCTTGAGAGTTTAGAGGACGACGGTAGGTATGTTTATCCTAGTGTAGCCAATGACCGAGGTATTCTCTCGAATATCAATGCTTTCTTTGACTGGAAAAAAGAAAAGGAAGCAAAAGAACAACTGATTAGTTATTTTTATGACTACGCTTCAAAAGAAACTATTGATAAGAATCAGGAACAAATTGCTAAGTTGAAAGTTCGCGAAGAATACTTAAAATATGCACAAAGTCTTGCAAATATTGCAAAAACAGCCAAGAATGTCTGCACAATTGCGGACGATATGTCGGGAATGTTGGATGGTATTTCCGATACAGGGGATGCCAAAACATTTATAGACGAAGCAAGGGCCAAAAAGATTAAGCTTGAGAAAGCATCTGCTCAAATCAGGTCATCGAGAAAAAAGATTTTGGATGCCATGAATACGGGCAATGTTTCAGACGTAGCTGCTACGAAGACATTACTCTCTGATATAGACCTTGTGCGTTCTTCGATCGAAGACTTTGATAGTTTATTTAAGGAGTACAATTCTGCATCCTTTATTCAAGACTTAACCTCTAGTTGGGCCGCAGCAACATCTGGTCTTGCAACCGCTGTAAGTACAGTTAAAACCTGTCATGATGGTATTAAGTATATGAAACTTGATACAGGTTTTCGGTCAATTTCAGATGGGTACAAGAAATTCTTGAAGGAAAAAGGTTCTAATTCGACCGGTACCTATGTTAGCGTCGCCCTTGAATTAGTGGATGGGGGACTGGAGATTTGGGACACCTGTAACACATATGGTAAAATGAAAGCAAATAGGGATGCCTATGTTGCATATATAGACCTACTGTACTATATTACAGAACATGCATCTGAGAAATATGATAAAATTGCAGCAGATACAATCGTAAAGATTGTTCAAGATGAATCTTGGAGTATATATGACAGCGAATTATCCCAGGAAAATGCTAAAACTGTTGCACTTACATCGCTTTCTATTGCTATGGACCTCTGCCCATATACAAAAGTAGCAAAGTCTGCATATGACGTTGCTAAGCTAGCAATCAGTGTTACTGGACTGAGTAATAACGCTAGATGTATTGTAAGTTGCAGAACCATGCAAGCTGTTTCTAACGGGTGTATTCACATAATTAATTCCAACATCGAAAAGAATGAGCTATTCTTTTCCTATACGCCAAATGAACTCGCATATATGTCTCAGTTGGCCCAGTGTAGATTAGTTGGCGAAGATTATGCCAAAAAGCGCACACAGAAAGGCGATTTGGCTGCTCTGATTTCTCGCTTTATCACACAAACGGGGAAAGATGATCTTGAAGAAATGTTTAAAACAATTTCCGGAGGGATTTATTCTAGCGCAGCCAACTTGAACCTTGAGCTTTCGAGTGCACTTCCCTACTATAGTGACTTCTGTAGTAGCACTGGCGGATGAGAAAGCTGGTAAGGAGGCAGATAAAAACAAAACGGCGTAAAAAATGAAATCTTAAAAAAGTAGTGTGTCTCCCCTTTACTGAATGTCCAGTGAAGGGGAGACATATTTAAGTATAAGATTATCAGCGTATGATTTCTATGACAGCCTCCCCACTCCCCTCTTGCAACCTACCCCTGGTTGTGATATGATGGAATCTAATCATAAAGTATTTTAAGTAGGACCCGCTGGCCTTTGCTCAGTGGGCAAAGGAACGTAGTTTTATGGAAATCAATGGCATTGAGGTCGAGCTTGACCTCCGATACAGCGAAATGAATCTCTCCCAGGGCATTTTGAAGGCCCTGGACCAAAAAGGCTTCACCATGGCCACCCCCGTCCAGGCCGGGGCCATCCCCTGCTTTAAGGACTGGAAGGACGTGATCGCCAAGGCCCCCACCGGCTCCGGCAAGACGTTTGCCTTCGGCATCCCCATGGTGGAGCACACCGACCCGGAGGGGACGGACGTGACCGGCCTGGTCCTGGCCCCCACGCGGGAGCTGGCGATGCAGATCCAGGATGAACTGCGCCAGCTGTGCGCCTATCTGCCCGGCATCCGGGTGGCCTGCTTGTACGGCGGCCAGCCCATCGACCGGCAGATCAACGTCCTGAAAAAACGCCCCCAGATCGTCGTGGCCACCCCCGGCCGGCTCATGGACCACATGAAGCGCCGCACCGTCCGCCTGCAAAAGGTGGAGACCGTCGTGCTGGACGAGGCCGACCGGATGCTGGACATGGGCTTTATCAAAGACGTGACCCATATTCTCAAGCAGATCCCCCACCGGAAGAACCTGGGCATGTTCTCCGCGACCATCTCCCGCGAGGTCATGGACATCTCCTGGGTCTACCAGCGGGACCCGGTGGAGATCGTCGTCCGCCCCGTCCAGGAGAACCAGCCTAAGATCAGCCAGTTCCGCATCAAAGTGGACATGGGCGGCAAAGTCGATCTGCTGGCCCACATCCTGGAAAAGGAGCATCTGGAGCGCGTCATCGTCTTCTGCAACACGAAGAACACGACCGACCGCATCACGGGCCTGCTCCAGATGAAGGGCATCGCCGCCCAGTGCATCCACGGCGACCTGGGCCAGAAGGTCCGGGAAAAGGTCTTGTCCGACTTCCGCTCCGGCAGCCTGCGGGTGCTGGTGGCGACAGACGTGGCCGCCCGCGGCCTGGACATTGACGATGTGGACGGCGTCATCAATTATGATATTCCCGAAGAAGGGGAATACTACGTCCACCGCATCGGCCGGACCGGCCGCGCCAAGCACCAGGGGAAGGCCTATAACCTCATCTCCTCCGTGACCGATGACGTGCGCCTGGACGGCATCATCCGCAACAACCGCTACGATGTAAAGACCATCACCCTTTGACCTGACTATATTAAATAACGCGCCTATGACACCATTTCAATTCCCCAAAGCAACCGATGCCGCCTGGGTCAAGCCCCTGCTCAACGCAGAGGGACTGGCCCTGTGCAATTACAGCTTCCCCGTCCTCTTCTGCTGGCAGCACGCCTACGACTTCCGGTACGCCCGCGAGGGCGACCGCCTGCTCACCCGCCTGACCAGCTCCCTGGGCCACTCGTATCTCTGGCCCGTGGGCGAAGGGGACCCCAGGCCTGCCCTGGATGCCATCACCCAGGACGCCAGGGAGGAGGGCCAGCCCCTGCGCCTGATCGCCCTCACCCAGTACCACAAGAATTGGCTGGAAGCCAATTACCCCGACCGTTTCGCCTTCGAGGAGGCGAGGGACGGCTTCGACTATCTCTACGACATCGACCGCCTGGCCGACCTGCCCGGCAAGAAGCTCCACGCCAAGCGCAACCATATCCACCGCCTGGACGAGGCCTATCCCGGCTGGGACTGGACCCCCATGACCCAGGCCGACATCGCCCCCTGCCTGGCCATGGACGCCGCCTGGCACCAGGAGGCCCTGACCCGCGAAGCCGCCGAAGGCGGCCTGTCCACCCTGGACGACGAGCACCGCGCCCTGGTCCTGGCCCTGGAAAACCGGGAGGCCCTGGGCCTAGACGGCATCGTCCTGCGCTGGCAGGAGGAGATCCTGGGCTTCACCCTGGGCGCCCTGCTCACGGAGAACGTCTTCGATGTGCACTTCGAGCGGGCCAGAGGGGACATTCAAGGGGCCTACCCGGCGGTGAACCGCTCCTTTGCCCGGTACATCCGGGAGAAGTACCCCCAGGTCCGCTACCTGGACCGGGAGGATGATATGGGCCTGCCCGGCCTGCGCAAGGCCAAGGAATCCTATTATCCCGATTACCTGGAAGTTAATTTTAGCGCAGTGGAGATCCGCTGCGACTTGACCTCCCGTCCCAAGACGGAAGGATAACGGACCGTCCTGTCAGCTGATCCCGGCGGCCCAGTGAATACGGAGAAGGAGGAATCCCCATGATCACCATTCGCCCCGCAGTTCCCGAAGAACTGCCCCAGCTGAAGGACCTCTGGCGCAAATGCTTTGGCGATCCCAGCACCTATGTCGACATCTTCTATCAGAAGTTCTGCCCCGTGGAGCAGGTCCTGGTGGTAGATGAAGTGGGGGAGCTGGACTCCATGGCCGCCATGCTGCCCGGCACCGTTCACCTGCCGGATGGCACCGACATCCCCGTGGGCTACGTCTATGCGCTGGCCACCAACCCCTATATGCAGGGCAAGGGCCACGCCCGCCAGCTGCTCAAGTATGCCGACGAATACCTCCAGAAGCGGGGCGACAAGGCCATGATCCTGGTCCCCGCCTCCCCCTCCCTGCACCGCTTCTTCGAGACGGTGGGCATGGACGAGTGCTTCGCCACCCGGAAGGTCGAGTTCCTCGCCTCTTCCCTCACCGGTGACACCGGCGGCGGTGTCATGACGCCCGTGGCCCCCCGCGAGTACAACGAGATCCGCGAGAGCTATCTCAAAGACACGTTCCACGTGACTTACAGCGACAACATGATCACCTTCCAGCAGATCGGCAGCCACATGGCCTACGGCGACCTGTACAAGATCGAGGTGGACGGCGTGGTCGGCTGCGCGGCCATTGAGTATGTCCAGAAGCGCCGCCTGTTGGCCAAAGAGCTGCTCATCCCCCACGCCCAGATGGGCAAGGCCGTGGAGACCATCGCCAAGGAGATGGAGGCCTCCCGCTACCACATCCGCACCCCGGCTTTCTGGGATGGCCTGTCCGGCAGCTACACCCAGGCCTTCGGCATGATCAAATGGTACGACCAAGACCTGCACGCCAAGTATTGCAGCACCCAAGACGCCTACCTGGGCCTGGGCTTCGATTGAAAGTCTATTTCCTCGGAAGAGAAATCTCTCTTCCGAGGAAATAGATAAAAACTATTAGAAAACAACAATATAGCTTAGAGAAATGTTAATCAAATAAGAGGATATAAAAAATGGAAATAGATAACAAAAAGTACAGAGATATACTAATTAATCCGATTTTGGAGTGTGCGAAGTATACCCCTAAATTTGGGCATGGAAGAAATGGCGGATTTTCGCTTTTAGACTTTCAAACTTTATATAGTGCTGATTCATTCTATAAATGGTTAGGTTTAGATAATCCTCTTATGTATTCTGCACATAAAGCAGCAGGTGGTATTACAAGTATTTATCGACAAATTGGTATTGGATGTGAACGTCTTATAAGAACTATTTTTATGGATTATCTTGGCCTGAACGTTGAGGATGTTACCTGGTCGTATACGGTGACAGGAGTGAATGGAAAAGAGCGTAAGCTTTCTCTTGACGGAAGAATTATAATTGATAAGATACCTGATAGTGAGATTAGGGATCGATGTGTAGTATGGATGATGCAAGTGGCAGATAATCTAGAGTTAGCCAATCCGATTCGTAAAGCAATAACTGGAATAGTTTTTGAAGTCAGACAAGGGTATAAAAGCAAGGATTCTAAGCGACAAAATGCGGATATTGCTAATGCTGCAAATGCCTATGCTAATGGATATATTCCTTGTTTAATGGTTATGTCATCGCAAATTGATGATGATATTGTTTCTCGCTATAGCATCGCAAAATGGGTTATTCTTCAAGGCATTATGGATGTGTCTCCATATACGTCAACCTTTAGCTTTTTTAAAAAAGTGATAGGTTTTGATTTTGTTGAATTTATGAACAATAACCAAGGATACTTTCAAGAAAGAATCCATTTTGTTTTAAAACAGCTGATGGGGGCAGAATAAATGAACACAACAAGAAATGAGCATTATACATTTAAACATAACTTAGCATTAGGGAGACATGGATGGTTGCGTCTTACACCTGCATATTCTGTTCGCTTAGTTGAAGAGATAGTAGGGGGATTAGATTATTTACCCAGTTGTATCATGGAGCCTTTTTCTGGTACAGGAACAACGGGATTAGTATGTGCAAACAGAGGAATCCCCTCATGTGCATTGGAAATTAATCCGTTTTTAGTTTGGCTAGGAAATGCTAAGTTAAGTTATTATCCAGCGGATAAAATTAGTGAATTTTTAGAGATAGCGGATAGCCTAATGAAAAATTTAGAAAAGTTTGTTTCTGCAGATTTACCGCCTATACATAATATATATCGCTGGTGGGGGCCGCTACAAGCTGACTTTCTGGCTAAGTTAAAATCAGCGATTAAAACTATCGAGGACAGCGTTGTTGGACAACTGCTTCAAGTAGCCTTTTGCCGCGTGATAATTGAAATATCAAATGCATCGTTTCGGCATGTATCTACATCATTTAGAGATGACAAAGATGATTTTTTCTCAATTCAAAGTGCAAAGGATATATTTATTTCTGCATGTAAAATGGTTGCTAAAGGAGCACTTGACGAGCCACGTATTCCTGTGAAAATCATAGAACATGACTCAAGAACAATACCTAAAGAATATTACAATAAATATGATACAGTGATTACTTCTCCCCCATATCCAAATAGGATTTCATATATTCGTGAATTACGGCCATACATGTATTGGTTGGACTATCTAAAAACTCCCAGTCAAGCTAGTAACCTTGATTGGCGGGCGATAGGAGGAACGTGGGGCAAAGCTACAAGTCTGTTAAGCACATGGCAGAGGAAAGGAATACTTCCTCAATATGTTTATGAAATTGCAGGGAAAATTTCAAATGTAGATAATAAGTCTGCAAATTTAATGAAAAATTATGTGCTAAAATATTTTGAAGATATGTATGAACATCTGCTATCTATATATACAGGCTTAAAATGCAACGGAAGGGTATTTTATATCGTTGGAAATTCAAATTTTTATGGAATTACCGTTCCATCAGAAAAAATATATGCTGACATAATGAGTGAAATTGGATTTGTAAATGTTCAATATCAAATTGTTCGGAAACGAAATTGTAATAAACAACTCTATGAGTTTGTTGTTTCTGGGCGAAAAACTAGGAGGTAGATATGGAGATAGTTTGTCTAGTATTAAGTATAGTTAGCACACTTGCTGCGGTTGTATCAGCAGTCACAGCTGTGTGTGCAAGAAATGAGGTTAAGAAATTACATAATAGTATTAATGGAAATGATAATGTTCAGCTATCCGGAAGTGTATCTGTTAACAATGGTGGCGATAATCGAGGTATTATTTCGGGAGTGAATTCTGGTGAAATCAATGAGTAATTTACTTGGAACAAAGGTAGAACTTGAAAACACTGGAGATAATTATGGGGTTGAATCGGCGACTAATTCTGGAGTTATTATAGTTAATCAAGGATTGGGTTATGATAATACTAAAGCATTATGCCTTGATATAGTGAATGATGAACTGAACAAATATAAAACTGAAGCTTATCAAGAGGCGAGAAAACGGGATAGTGATTTATTTGAGCGTATTGTTGAAGAACTTGATAAACGCCACATGACAGATGAACAAGCCCTATCTGAATTCAGGGAACCATCAATGCAATATGATTATGCGGAAGCTCAAAAAGCATATATCAAAGCTGGAACACCAGAATTGGCAGCTGTATTGTCTAGTATTATTGTAGAGCGTATAGGACAACCATCACGTACTTTATTGCAAATTGCTCTAGGAGAATCAATTCAAGTTGCACCGAAACTAATTAAAACACAAATGGCAACACTGGCACTAGCATTCTCACTAAAACATACAGTTAGTTTAAAAGTTAATGGCCATCAAGAGTTATCTGATTATATAAAACATGCGATTCTGCCGATATATAATTGCGGTCTTAGTCACAAACAGTCAGAATTTCAACATCTGAACTTTACTGGATGTAGTCAATATTCGGCTGTAAGTGAAAAATTGTCATCCTTATTGCTAAGAACATATACTGGCCTTTTTATGAAAGGACTAGAAATTGAAAAGTTGCCAAAGGATTTTAGAGGAAATAGTTTCAACGATATATATCCAAGCTTATTTTTAAAATGTTTAAATAATGATGAACTATTACAGTTCAATGCAATGTCTGATGAGGTTTTACTGAATTCAATGAAAAACTTGAATATACAGGAAGAACATCAACAATTGATTAGAAAAATTTTTGCAGGAAATAGAATGTCAGAAGAGGAAACTCAGGATTTAGTTGTTAAACTTGTTCCAGAAATGCAGGATGTGTTTGAATATTGGGATACTAGCGGAATTGCGCTTCTATCTTTAACCTCTGTAGGAATTATTATTGGTGCGCAATACGCAAAACTTGTTACAGGTGAGGAATATGACTTGAATATTTGGATTTAAAGGTTAGGTATGTGTAGTGTTGTATGATCCTGGTCCCCGCCTCCCCCTCCCTGCACCGCTTCTTCGAGACGGTGGGCATGGACGAGTGCTTCGCCACCCGGAAGGTCGAGTTCCTCGCCTCTTCCCTCACCGGTGACACCGGCGGCGGTGTCATGACGCCCGTGGCCCCCCGCGAGTACAACGAGATCCGCGAGAGCTATCTCAAAGACACGTTCCACGTGACTTACAGCGACAACATGATCACCTTCCAGCAGATCGGCAGCCACATGGCCTACGGCGACCTGTACAAGATCGAGGTGGACGGCGTGGTCGGCTGCGCGGCCATTGAGTATGTCCAGAAGCGCCGCCTGTTGGCCAAAGAGCTGCTCATCCCCCACGCCCAGATGGGCAAGGCCGTGGAGACCATCGCCAAGGAGATGGAGGCCTCCCGCTACCACATCCGCACCCCGGCTTTCTGGGATGGCCTGTCCGGCAGCTACACCCAGGCCTTCGGCATGATCAAATGGTACGACCAAGACCTGCACGCCAAGTATTGCAGCACCCAAGACGCCTACCTGGGCCTGGGCTTCGATTGATGGAAAGTTTTTCCTTAAAATTGTCATAAACGCAAGACCCCGGAAGAGTTTTTTCACACTTCCGGGGTCGTTTTGTAAAAAAAGATCCCCCTTGCCCAGGCAATGGAACCATGCCGCGGCAAGGGGGATTCGTTTGTTGTTTAGGATCTGCCGGGGAAGAAGCTCACCGCACGACCAGCTGGTCGTTCTCGCAGTCCACCACCAGGGTGGTGCCGGGGAGCACTTCGTCGGCGATCATCTTGCGGCCCACCAGGGTCTCGACCGTGTGCTGTAAGAACCGGCGCAGCGGACGGGCACCGTACAGCGGGTCATAGCCGTTGTCGATGACGTAGGTCTTGGCGGCAGGGGTCAGCTCCACGGTCAGCTGCTTGTCGGCCAGGCGCTTGTTCAGGCTGCCGATGAGCAGGTCCACGATGGAGGTGATGTTCTCCTTGGTCAGGGGCTTATAGTAGACGATCTCGTCCAGACGGTTCAGGAACTCCGGGCGGAAGGACCTCTTGAGCAGCTGATCCACCTGGTCCTTGGCTTCCTGGGAAATTTCGCCGTTGGCATCGATGCCGTCCAGCAAATACTGAGAGCCCAGGTTGGAGGTCAGGATGAGGATGGTGTTCTTAAAGTCGATGGTCCGGCCCTGGCTGTCGGTGATGCGGCCATCGTCCAGCACTTGCAGGAGGATGTTGAACACATCCGGGTGGGCCTTCTCCACCTCGTCGAACAGGACCACGGAGTAGGGCTTGCGGCGGACGGCCTCGGTCAGCTGACCGCCCTCTTCATAGCCCACATATCCGGGAGGGGCACCGATGAGCCGGGAGACGGAGAATTTCTCCATGTACTCCGACATGTCGATGCGGACCAGATTCTTCTCAGAGTCGAACAGGGCCTCGGCCAGGGTCTTGGCCAGCTCCGTCTTGCCCACGCCCGTGGGGCCTAAGAAGAGGAAGGAACCGATGGGCTTATCCGGGTCGGCGATCCCGGCGCGGCTGCGCAGGATGGCCTCGGAGACCAGGCGCACGGCCTCGTCCTGGCCGACGACCCGCTTGTGCAGGATGTCCTCCAGGTGGAGCAGCTTCTCCCGCTCGCCCTCCATCAGGCGGGCCACGGGGATGCCGGTCCAGCGCTCGATGATGCGGGCGATCTCCTGGTCGGTGACCTTATCCCGCAGCAGGGAGCGGGCCTTGCCCTCGTTGGCGATCTGCTCCTCTTCCTCCAGGGATTTTTTCAGGGCGGGGATCTTGCCGTATTGCAGCTCGGCGGCCTTGTTCAGGTCATACTCGCGCTGGGCCTTTTCCAGCTCGGCGTTGGCAGCTTCCAAATCGGCGCGGAGCTGCTGGACCTTACCGATGGCCTCCTTCTCGTTGTCCCACTGGGCCTTCTTCGCCTTGAACTCCTCGCGCATGTCCGAGAGCTCCTTCTGGATCTCGGCCAGGTGCTCCTGGGAGAGGTGGTCGCTCTCCTTTTTCAGGGCGGCTTCCTCGATCTCATGCTGGATGATCTTCCGCTGGATGACGTCCAGCTCGGTGGGCATGGAGTCGATCTCCGTGCGGATCAGAGCGCAGGCCTCGTCCACCAGGTCGATGGCCTTGTCGGGCAGGAACCGGTCGGTGATGTACCGGTTGGACAGAGTAGCAGCGGCGATGATGGCGCTATCCGTGATCTTCACGCCGTGGAAGACCTCATAGCGTTCTTTCAAACCACGGAGAATGGCGATGGTGTCCTCCACCGTCGGCTCGTTGACCATGACGGGCTGGAACCGACGCTCCAGGGCGGCGTCCTTCTCGATGTACTGGCGGTACTCGTTCAGGGTGGTGGCGCCGATGCAGTGCAGCTCGCCGCGGGCCAGCATGGGCTTGAGCAGGTTGCCGGCGTCCATGGCGCCCTCCGTCTTGCCGGCGCCCACGATGGTGTGCAGCTCGTCGATGAAGAGGATGATCTTGCCCTCGGACTTCTTCACCTCGTTCAGGACGGCCTTCAGCCGTTCCTCAAATTCGCCGCGGTACTTGGCCCCGGCAACGAGGGAGCCCATGTCCAGGGCAAAGATCGTCTTGTCCTTCAAGGAATTGGGCACGTCGCCCTTGACGATCCGCTGGGCCAAGCCCTCGGCGATGGCGGTCTTGCCGACGCCAGGCTCACCGATGAGGACGGGGTTATTCTTGGACTTCCGGGACAGGATCCGGATGACGTTCCGGATCTCGTCGTCTCGGCCGATCACGGGGTCCAGCTTGTTCTGCCGGGCCCGCTCCACCAGGTCAGAGCCGTACTTCTTCAAGGCCCCGTAGGTCTCTTCGGGGTTATCCGAGGTGACCCGCTGGTTGCCCCGGACGGAGGTCAGGGCCTGCAAGGCCCGCTCCTTGGTGATGCGATACTCCGAGAAGATGCTGCCCAGCTCCCGGCCGGCCGTCTCCAGCAGGCCCAGGAACAGGTGTTCCACGGAGGTGTATTCGTCTTTCATCTCCCCGGCGATCTTCTCGGCCCGGTTCAGGGCCTTTTCGGTCTCTGCGGAGATATAGATCTTCCCGGCCTCGTGGCCGGAAGAGGAGACCCGCGGCTGGCGCTCCAGCAGGTTCTTCACGGCGGCCTCCAGCGAGGGGACGGTGACGCCCATGCCGGAGAGCAGCTGAGGGATGAGGCCCTCACTGTCCTGGAGCAGCGCCCAGAGCAGATGGACCTGCTCGATCTGGGGGTTGCCGTATTCCTGGGCGATCTGTTGGGCCGAGCGGATAGCCTCGGCGGATTTCTGTGTCAAACGTTCAGCGTTCATAAAGTCAACACTCCTTTCGGGAGAAAGGGCACCGGGAGACCCGGTGCCCTAAAGTTTCATGCAAACTTAACCAATGGTGATCTGGCGTGCCTGGGGCACCACGGGGGCCTGCTTGGGCAGGGTCAGCTCCAGGATGCCGTTGTGGTAGGCGGCGGTGATGCCGCTCTCGTCGATGCCGGAGACATCGAAGGTCCGGGCGAAGGAACCGTAGCGGCGCTCCCGGCGGACGTACTCGCCCTTCTTGGCCTGCTCCTCTTCGCTCTCCTTGTGCTCTGCCCTGATGGTGAGGATGCCCTCCTTCAGCTCCAGGGAGATCTCCTCCTTCTGAAAGCCGGGCAGCTCTGCCTCCAGCAAGAACTTGTCGCCCTGGTCCCGGATGTCCGTCCGGAAGGCGGGCAGCTTGGCGTTGGAATCATTGAAGAACTTCTTCTGGAAGTTATCGAACATATCAAACATATTGTCATCGTGACGCTCAAAGGGAATCATACCGAACATAATGCAACCGCTCCTTTTTTATCATAAACACGTTCTCGCAAGGCCTTTGGCCTGCGTTTTGTTTTTCACTCGATTCACAGGAGTGCTTGGCATTTTCCCAGGTATTCCCGGGAACCTCCTGTCTACGGTGCTTATACTACTGCGATTTTATGAAAAAAATTCGAGGATTTTATGTCTAAATTGTAAACGTTAGCACTCTTACTTGTTGAGTGCTAAAAGCAGAAACGCTGTTTCTCTCATTGTTCCCCGCCCCGATTTGTGCTATACTGACCTCACACAACATTTTACCCCAAGACGGGAGGTACTTACCCTATGACGAACGTATCCCAACGCATGTTAAATCTCGGCACGGCCCGCTCGGAGATCCGTGAGGCCTTTGCCTTTGCCCAGGCGAGAGCTGCGGAAGTGGGCGCGGAGAACGTGGACGATTTCTCCATCGGCAATCCCAGCGTCCCCGCCCCAGCCACGGTGGCCGAGGCTGTCCACAAACTGGTGGATGCCATCGACCCCATCAAGCTCCATGGCTACACCCCCGCCCAGGGCGACGGGCAGGCCCGTGGGGCGCTGGCCGACGATCTCAACCGCCGCTTCGGCACGAACTACACCGCCGACAACTTCTATCTCACCGCCGGTGCCGCCGGTGCCCTGTGCTGCGCCCTGTCCGCCCTGTCCTGCCCCGGCGATACCTTTATTGCGTTTGCGCCGTATTTTCCGGAGTATAAGGTCTTCGTGGAGAGCGCCGGGGCGGAGCTGGTGACGGTCCCCGCCGACATCGAGGACTTCCAGATCAACTTTGCCGCCTTTGACCAAGCCCTCACGCCGAACACCAAGGGCGTCATCATCAACAGCCCCAACAACCCCACCGGCGTTGTCTACTCCGAGGCCACGATCCAAAAACTGGCGCAGGTCTTGACGGAGAAGTCGAAGGAATACAGCCACACGATCTGGCTCATCTCCGACGAGCCGTACCGGGAGATCGTCTACCGGGATACCCCCCTGCCCTGGGTGCCCAATTACTATCCCAACACCCTGGTCTGCTATTCGTACAGTAAGTCCCTCTCCCTGCCCGGCCAGCGCATCGGCTATGTGCTCGTGCCCCCCCAGGCGGAGGATGCGGACATCGTCTACGCCGCCGTGTGCGGCGCGGGCCGCGCCCTGGGTTATGTCTGCGCCCCCAGCCTCTTCCAGCTGGTGGCGGCGGAATGCACCGGCCAGACGGCAGACATCGAGATCTATCACAAGAACCGCGACCTGCTGCTCAACGCCCTGCGGGACATGGGCTACACCTGCGCCCAGCCGGACGGGGCCTTCTACCTCTTCCCCCGCAGCTTAGAGCCGGACGCCCGCGCCTTCTGCGAGCGGGCCAGGAAGTATGACCTGGTCCTGGTCCCCGGCGACAGCTTCGGCTGCCCCGGCCACGTCCGCATCTCTTACTGCGTGCCGACCGAGCAGATCCAGCGTGCCCTGCACAAATTTGAACAGCTGGCGGCAGAATACAAGTAAGCTCTGCTCGCTTTGACTTTTCTGGTTTTCCGCTCCCACCGTCCCCTGCGGCGGTGGGGGCTTCTGCCGTCTTAAGAAAATCTTAACCTTCCCCCACCTTGTATCTTAATCCCTCAAACGCTATGCTAGACCCAAGAGGTGACGACCATGTACAACATCCTAGTCTGCGACGACGAAAAGGACATTGTGTCCGCATTGACCATCTATCTGACCACCGCCGGGTATCAGGTCTTCCCCGCCTACGACGGGACGGAGGCCCTGGACCTGCTTCGCCGGGAGGACATCCACCTGGTCCTGCTGGACATCATGATGCCCAAGCTGGACGGCATCGCCGCCCTGACCCGCCTGCGGGAAGCGTCCAACGTGCCGGTGATCCTGCTCACGGCCAAATCCGAGGACACGGACAAAATTCAGGGCCTGAATCTGGGGGCGGACGACTATGTCACCAAGCCCTTCAACCCCGTGGAGGTCCTGGCGCGGGTCAAGTCTCAGCTTCGCCGGTATTTGCAGCTGGGCGGCGGCACCGTCCGCCCCACGGCCCTGCGGCTGGGGGGCATCGCCCTGGACGACCGGACAAAGGAAGTCACCCTGGACGGCGACCCCGTGTCGCTCACCCCCAGGGAGTATGACATTCTGCACCTGCTCATGGGGTCCCCCGGCACCGTGTTCTCTCCCAAGCGCATCTACCGCGCCGTGTGGGGCGAAGAGCCGTTCGGGGTGGAGAACGCCGTGGCCGTCCACATCCGTCACCTCCGGGAAAAATTGGAGATCGACCCCTCCGACCCCCGTTATATTAAGGTAGTCTGGGGCCAGGGGTACAAGATGGAAGGGGGAAAACCATGAAACCAAACTTACGTCAGCGGCCCTGGGCCAGGATCGTGGTCGGCCTCGTCTGTGTTCTGGCCTTGACCCTACTCGCCGCCTGCGGCAGTCAAGTCGTGATTCTGGCCCAAGGGGGCGCGTTTCGGCCCAGTGGCGCACATCATATGCAACGCCATGTTGCGCAGGACTTGACAGTGCAGTATACGCGGGATGTTGCCAATGCCTATAGTGTAAACATGCCACTTACTGGTTTGAACGACATCATAGAGGATCAGAATTTCTTCTATACCATCCAGGACAAGAACGATAACGTGCTGGCCTCCGGCGGGACAGAGGGTGCTTCTCAGGCCACCTGGTCTGAAACGATTCAGATCAGCGACGGTCGGGATGTTCAAACGGTCCGCCAGACCTTTGACTCCGAACGGAAGATGCAGGATTTCCTGAACAATCTCTATGAGAATTATGACGATGTTGAGGTCATGGAGGAGACGGCAACGGAGGATGCCACGGAAAGCACCTATTATGTTCTCGTTGCACAATGCACTACCTATGGGACAGAACGCACCGTGACCGTCGACGGTGCTCTGCGCTCTGATTTGATCGATGAGGGTTACGCTTACGAAACCTTGAACAACCTCGCTACTTTGCTGGCGTATCAAACGCCTCTTGTCGCCGGGACGATCTTTGGTGGTGTGCTGGCTCTGCTGTGCCTGCTCTTCCTGCTCTGGCCGGACCCCGTTTGGCCGGGCGTGGAGGAGGAGACGGACGAAGCGGGCGATCTGCCCGGTCTCTGCCGCCGTCGCCCCTGGCTGGACCGGGCTGTGCCCACGGACCTGCTGGTGATCGTGGCCGGGATCGTCCTGCTGTGCTGTGCGGCGGCGCTCTCCGACGATTTGAATTACCAATTCATGCCGGGCAATACGATCGCGGCGGCGCTGGTGGGCAGTCTGATTTTCCTTCCTACCCTCTGCTCCCTGGTCCGCCGGGGGCGGGAGGGGGCGCTGGGTGAAAACCTGCTCTTCCGCCGCATTCTCCACCCCTTCGGCCGGTTCTTCCGCTGGATGGGCGGGGGCATTCGGGAGACCGTGCAAAAGCTGCCCCTCTTCTGGCAGGCGGGCCTGCTGTTTGTGGGCTTCGGCTTTTTGGAGCTGCTGTGTCTGCTGGGCGTTTGGAACAACGGCGCCGGGATGGCCCTTCTGTGGCTTCTGCTGAAGGTCGTGGAGCTGATCTTCTTCATCCGCCTGGTGTTGCAGCTGATCCACTTGCAGGCGGGCGGCCAAAAGCTGACCCAAGGGGACCTGAACTACCAGCTCCCGCTGGAAAAGCTCCACGGCCCCTTCCGCGCCCACGGCGAAGCCCTGAACAACATCCGCCAGGGCATTCAGCACGCCGTGGAGGAACAGATGAAGAGCGAGCGGATGAAAACGGAGCTGATTACCAACGTCTCCCACGACATCAAAACGCCCCTGACCGCCATCGTGAGCTACGTGGACCTGCTCAAGCAGGAGCCGATGCCCAACGAGAAGGCCAAGGAATACCTGGACGTACTGGACCGCCAGTCTGCCCGCCTGAAAAAGCTGACGGAGGACTTAGTGGAAGCCTCCAAAGCCACCACAGGCAACCTGAGCGTCGACCTCCAGCCCACGGACGTGAACGTCTTCCTGGGCCAGACCACCGGGGAATATGAGGAGCGCCTGGCCGCCAAGCAGCTGACCCTCTGCCTCACCCCGGCGGAGGGAACGCCCATTATCTCCGCCGACGGCCGTCTGCTCTGGCGGGTGTTTGAGAATCTCTTCAGCAACATCCAAAAGTACGCCCAGCCGGGCACGCGGGTGTATCTCACCTGCCAGGCCACCGATGAGCAAGTGACCATCACCTTCCGCAACATCTCTGCGGAACCGCTGAACATCTCCGCCGATGAGCTGATGGAGCGCTTTGTCCGGGGCGACGCCTCCCGGAATACTGAGGGGAGCGGCCTGGGCCTCTCCATCGCCCGGAGCCTCACCCAGCTCCAGCACGGGACCTTCGCCCTGGCGGTGGACGGGGACCTGTTCAAAGCCATTTTGACCTTCCCCCGGCTGAGGGATGGGGAAGGATAACGATCCGCACGAATTGGATGCAAGGGACTGCCGTTTTTGCGGCGGTCCCTTTTGCTTGACAGGGGTCGTAGGGGACACTATACTGTATAGAGCAAACGATGTCACCCGATTCTCCAAAGGAGTTCATCTTGGAAGAAAACCTACTCCACTGCGCTGCCACCCTGGGCATGGCGGCGGTCCCTGTGGTTGAGCTGCGGGGTGCCATTCCCTTCGGGCTGGCCTTTGGTCTGCCGGCAGATCTCGTCTTTCTGCTGGCCGTGGTGGGCAATATGCTGCCCATGCCCTTTCTGTTGTTTTTTGTGCGGAAGGTCTTTCGCCTGCTCCGTCAGCGGCCCTGGTGGGGGGAGAAGATCGACCGCCTGGAATCCCGCGCCCATCTCAAGGGGCGCATGGTCCGAAAATATCGGATCCTGGGGCTGATCATTTTGGTCGCCATCCCCCTCCCCGGCACGGGCGCCTGGACGGGGGCGCTGGTGGCGACGATCTTCCGCATCCCCATTCGGAAAGCCCTGCCCGCCCTGCTGATCGGCGTGCTCATCGCCGGGGCCATCGTGACCGCCGTCTCCTGCGGCGTGATCTCCCTCTGGGTCTAATGGACCCGCCGCCGCGCATAGACTGTACGGCATGATCGGAGGGGGGCGCGGCAGATGGGAACGCGGAGGACACGCAGGTTTTGGTTGTGCTGGGCTTTGGCCCTGGCGGTGACGGCGGTCTGGACCATATCGGCCTCTCCCGTCCAAACGAGCCAGCCCGTCGGCGGCGCGGCCCACGGGAGCTATGTGGCCCTGACCTTTGACGACGGCCCCTGGCCGGGCACCACCAACGCCCTTTTGGACGGCCTGGCCCAGCGGGGCGTAAAGGCCACGTTTTTTCTGGTGGGCGAGCAGGTGGCGGACCGGGCCGAGACCGTCCGCCGCATGGCCGACGAGGGGCACCAGATCGGCCTGCACACCTGGCACCACGTTTCTCTGAAGGGCATGACGCCCGACCAGATCACATCCCAATTAGACCAGACCTGCGCCGCCATCCGCGAGATCGTCGGGCCGGTGGACCTGATGCTCCGCCCGCCCTACGGCTTTGTGGACGACACCCTGCGGCAGTGGGCCAAGGCCCCCATCATCTGCTGGTCCTTAGATACCGAGGACTGGAAAGACCCCACCCCGTCCCGCATCACGGCGGATATTCTGCGCCAGGTGAAGGACGGGGACATCATTCTCATGCACGATATTTTTGACACCTCCGTGACGGCGGCTCTGGCTGCGGTGGACCAACTGCTGGCCCAGGGCTATCGGCTCGTCACGGTGGAAGAATTGTTCGCCCAGCGCGGGCAGGACCCACAGCCGGGAGCAGTCTATTGCAGCATCCCCCCGGCGCAGAAGGAGGAAGTAGAACCATGAAAAAGATCATCGGCGTGGCCATCTTGGCGGCGGCCGCCGTATTTGTCCTGGCGGCCCTCATCCACCAGGGCCAGAAGCAGGAGAACCAGGACCCGCAAGTGGAGACGCAGCAGGAGGTCGCCCTGCCCGACAGCGGACACACGCTCAAGATCCAGGGCAGCGACGGCCAGATCACCCAGATGGATCTGAACCAATATCTCTGGGGCGTGGTGGCAGCAGAGATGCCCGCCTCGTTCCACGAAGAGGCCCTGAAGGCCCAGGCCGTGGCCGCCCGGACCTACGCCCTCCACCGGGGCACAACCAACAACCACCCCGATGCCGACCTCTGCACCGACTACCGCTGCTGCCAGGCCTGGATCGCCAAGGACCAGGCCCAGAGCAACTGGGGGGACAAGGCCATCGAGTACACGAATAAAATTACCGCCGCCGTGGCGGACACGGCCAACCAAGTGATCCTCTACGATGGTCAGCTTATCGACGCCGTCTTCCACTCCTCCTCCGCCAGCGCCACCCAGGACGCCGTGGAGGTCTGGGGCAACAGTGTCCCCTACCTGCAAAGCGTCACTTCCCCGGAGGGGGACGGTGTGCCTGACTATGAGAGCCAAGTGACCTTCTCCAGCCAGGAATTCAAGGACAAGTTCTCCGCCGCCCAGCCCGACGCCGTCTTCGGCGACGATCCCGCCGCCTGGGTCACGGATACCCAGCGCACCACCGGCGGCAGCGTCCACAGCGTCACCATCGGCGGCGTCACCGTCACCGGTGCCCAGGCCCGGACCATCTTCGGCCTGCGCTCGGCCACCTTCACCCTGACCTACGCCGACGGTACCTTCACGTTTTCCGTCACCGGCTTCGGCCACGGCGTGGGCATGAGCCAATACGGTGCCGACGCCATGGCAGAAGAAGGCAAGACCTATTCCGAGATCTTACAGCACTACTACACCGGCGTGACCGTGGAGGAGTGCCCAGCAGAGATCTTTAAGGAGGCCACCCCATGATCACCACCCTGCTCTGGGATCTAGACAACACATTATTAGATTTCCCCTCTGCCGAGCGCCAGGCGCTCATCACGACCTTTGCCGATTTCACCCTCGGCCCCTGTTCCCCCGACCTGCTGGTTCGGTACTCTGCCCTCAACGCCCGTTGGTGGCGGCGGTTGGAGGAGGGGAAAGTGACCAAGGCCGAGCTGCTCCCCGGCCGGTTCCGGGAGTTCTTTGCCGCCGAGGGCATTGCCTGCACGGAGTACGATGCCTTCAACGCCGCCTATCAGCACCATTTGGGCGACACCATCGTCTTTCTGGACAATGGCTATGAGCTGGTCAAAGACCTGCACGGCCAGGTGAAGCAATACCTCGTCACCAACGGCAGCTTGCAGGCCCAGACCCGGAAGCTGAAACGTTCCGGCTTGGGGGAACTGTTTGACGGCGTGTTCATCTCCGAGGTGGTGGGCGCGGAAAAGCCCAGCCGGGCGTTTTTCGACGCCGTGCTCTCCGCCATCGGGCCGGTGGACAAGGAGGAGCTGTTGCTCATCGGCGACTCCCTCACCAGCGACATGGCCGGGGGCTGCGGGGCGGGCATCCCCTGCTGCTGGTACGACCCCAAGGGCCTGCCGGTGCCGGAGGACCTGCCCATCCGCCATACCATTCGGAATCTCAACGAGATCCCACAAATCTTAGCAGCAAGCAAATGAAAAACGAGCGGTTCCCTTCCATGTTAAAAAGGGAAACCGCTCGTTTTTCGTCTGTTTCAATGTTCAATACCGCCGGACCAGCTCAACCACCTTGCCGATGATCTGGGCATAGGTGCCGTCGATGGGAGCGTAGTCGGGGTTGGCGGGCAGGAGCCAGACCTCGCCGTTTTTCCGGGAGTAGGTCTTCACCGTGGCTTCGTCCTCAAAGAGGGCCACGACGATCTCTCCGTTCACGGCCTCGCTCTGCCGGCGGACCACCACGATGTCGTCCGGGTGGATGCCCGCACCCAGCATGGACTCCCCCCGCACCCGCAGGGCGAAGAAGTCCTCCGGGTGCCCGCCGGTGGGGTAAGGGAGGTATTCCTCGATGCACTGCTCGGCCAGGATGGGCGACCCGGCGGCTACGTTGCCCAGCACGGGGACCTGGTCCGGCCCCGGCACCATTTCATCCTTGGGCAGGGTGATGGAGCGGGTCTTGCCGCCGTCCCAGTGGAGCAGACCCAGGGTGCGGAGATTGTCCAGATGATACTTCACCGTGGACGGCGAGCGCACCCCCACCTGCTGGCCGATCTCCCGCAGGGTGGGGGGATAGCCGTTGGCCTGGGTGGACGCTCGGATGAACTGATAGATCTGTTGCTGTTTGGGGGTGAGGTTGGTCATAGGCGTCGCCCTCCCGCAGGTCGTGAGATCGCAGAGCGATCAAAATAGGATGGACGCATTTTACCATATCCACCAGGGGAAGTCAAAGGGACGTTCCAAAAAGGACTTGCTGCGAGATCATGCACAGCAAGTCCTTTTTGAAGTATGATTGTGTTTGCTTAGTATTGCTCTGCCCAGAGGGACAGCAAGAGCACCGGCACGAACCACAGCAGCAGGAAGAGGGCCATGTGCCACGCGGACATGGCGCCCAGCGCTCCCGCGCTGGAGAGCGTTGCCGTTAAGATCACACCCACGCAGGCGCTCAACCGCACGAAAAAGCTGCTCAGCCCTGCGGCCCGGCGCACACGCTTGGCGGCGATGAGGGCCAGGGTGAAGGGGGCCATGCCCTCCCGGCAGAGGATGGCCACGATGGTCTGGCCGTGGGCCTGGTTGGGGCCGGAGAGGGTCACCCGGCGCTGTAAGTCCGGGTAGGTCAGGGAATCCTTGTTCAGCCGGTCGGAGAAGCGCATCCGCTTGGGGTTGATGTTGAAGTCTCTCGTCACCAGCACCGGCGCGATGCGGTGGCCCAGCAGGGATTGCAGGGAGGGGACGATGGTGGTGTGCAGGGCGTACCTCACGCCGAACATACCGATGAGCTCCCGGTCCACCGCGCAGAAGACCGTGTTTTTATACTTGATGCCCGTGGGCAGGGCGATGCCCTGCTTGCTCATAAAGTCGCTGTTGCCCACCAAGATCTGCTGGCCCTGGGTCTGGGCGATGAGGCCGTTGTCCTGGAGCAGGATCTTTTCGATGGGCAGGTACTTGGCCCCCTCCGAGCGCAGGAGCTTGTCGAAGAGATAGCTCAGCCCGGAGCCGGAGGCCCGGATGGCCGAGGCCGTGTAGGCCACCACCCGGTCCATGGGTAAATTGGAAAGGGGCTTGGAGTTGGCCAGGGTGACGGTGCCGGGGGGATAGAGGTCGTTGTCCGTCAGCAGGGCGGCGCGGCAGCCCTTGGCCGCGGCGATGCCCGGCCAACCGGCCAGAGCCACGCCCAGGGTGGCCAGCTTGCTCCCCAGAATTTGCAGGGGGAAGCTCAGCGTCAACGACGCGCCCAACGTGGCCGACGCCGTAAACAGCGCCGACAGGGACCAGAGCACCAGCTTGGGCTGGTGGTGGGCGACCGTTGTCAGCAGGGCCAGACACACGCAGGCCGTCATCAAAACCGGCGTGAGCTTCTGGAACCTCTCGTCGGCCTGGCTGGTGGTGCGGATCTGGCTGCCGAAGCCCTTGGGCAGGCCCAGCCACTTGCGGAAGCCGGTCTTCCCGGCTAAGACGTCCGGGTCTTGGGTCACGACGTAAGGCCGCGCCACGGACGAGGCCGTCCGGCAAGCCTGGAACTTCGAGGCCCGCTCACAGTATTGCCCGATGAGCTGGAACAGCAGCACCAGGGCGCAGGGGGCGAAGAAGGGCACGGCGCTCTCCCGCAGGGGGGTCAGCACCATGGTCACGCCGTCGGCCAGGGTGAACGCGGCGGCAAACAGGGCCAGCGTACTGCTGCCCGGTGTGAAGTTCGTCAGCTGGACCAAGCCATCCTTCAGCACATCCCAGGCCAGCGCACAGCAGACCACAAAGCCGCCCAGGCTGGCGTAGAGCAGGATGTCTTCCGGGACAAGGTCTGTGAGGAACGAGAGGATCCCCGTGTCCAGAAAGGCCAGCACCAATAGGACCACCGCCAGGACGGCTGCCCCAATGGTCTTGTTTTTCAGGGGCTTGAGTCCCACGCCGTACTCTAGGGAGAGCTGGGCCGGGGGGGCGTCGGGGGGCGGGGCCGCCTG
>OLQA01001041.1_pt1 | contig 25789 bp, 16 predicted proteins | sample 1673151 | NCBI WGS metagenome assembly OLQA01 (sample SAMEA3136760, study PRJEB25190) | human gut metagenome | biome: human gut; feature: human-associated habitat; material: faeces | place: Austria | collected 2013
AACCGATAACCTGCTGATTACAAATCAGCTGCTCTGCCAATTGAGCCACATCGGCTTAGCCAATGATAAGGCTTAGTGGGTGGAGAAGGATTCGAACCTTCGAAGGCGGTGCCAACAGATTTACAGTCTGCCCCCTTTGGCCACTCGGGAATCCATCCATATATGTCAGTCTTTATTAAGCCTGACAATATATATTTATATCATATTTTTTTTAGAAACGCAATACTTTTTTAAGATTTATAAGTCATAACTACCGCAGAATATTTTCCCATGTTCAGAACGACTTCTCCATCTTCCACAAGGTACTGCTCACTGTCCATCTTATATCCATGTTCATAGCTATATATATTACTCTGCATTTTACATTTCATCGGAACTTCCGCTCTCCATACCGGCACGGTCACTTCACTTAATTCACTTCGGTTGTGGATAATGATGATTACCTTTTCTGTTTCTGTAAAACGCCCATACGCCAAAAGATTTTCTTCTCCGAGCAGAATCTCCAGCGAACCATAACGAAGCGCTTCACTCTCTTTGTGAATCCGTATAATATCTTTGTGAAATGCAATCAGTTCATGATTTTCATGCCCCCACGGATAGGTTCTCCGATTATCCGGATCGGTAAAACCACACACACCTGCCTCATCTCCGTAGTAAACCGTCGGAGCGCCGACCCATGTCATCTGCATAATGACTGCCTCACGCATAACCGCCTCATTTGTATATTCGCTTGCCGACTCATATCCCAGCTTATCAACTCTTCCAACCATATGATTGGTACGCGTCAGGAAACGTGAATGATCGTGGTTAGACAATTCGTTCATCGCCACATACAAAGATGGTGTGAGCATGTTTGCCATATGATATTTCATCGCCTGAATGAAATAATCGGCATTGCCGCGAAGTTCCACTCGATCTTCATCACTGTGTTTTTCCATTCCCGTCAGGAACCATGTGACCGGCTCCATAAACGCATCATAGTTCATCACAGTATCCCACTCATCTCCCTGAAGCCATTCACTCGGATCACCATAATGCTCCGCCAAAATAATGGCATCTGGATTTGCCGATTTTACGGTCTCTCTGAACTTTTTCCAAAATTCATGATTGTATTCATTGCTATGTCCCAAATCTGCTGCAACATCAAGTCTCCAGCCATCAATATTATATGGAGGCGACACCCATTTTTTCCCAATGGAAAGAATATAATTTTCCAGTTTAACAGATTCCTCATAGTTCAATTTCGGCAGTGTATCGTGCCCCCACCAGCCATCATAATTTCCATTGTAAGGCCATTCTTCTCCAAAGAACTGGAAGAACTTCCGATATGGACTTTCCTCAGATATATATGCTCCTGGCTCATAGCCATCTGCTCCTTCATAAATCCGCTCACGGTCGAGCCACTTATTAAAAGAGCCACAGTGGTTGAACACACCGTCCAAAATCACCTTCATTCCGCGGCGATGCATCTCCTCCACCAGACGGATAAACAGGCGATTACTCGCTTCTAAATTCTCTTTATCCGTCACGCGGCATTTATATTTTTCAGCATAGCGGTTTTCTCTCTGATCTGCTGTCAGCACATCACCACCGTCATTCACGATCACACCAAAATGCGGATCGATATAATCATAATCCTGAATGTCATATTTGTGATTCGACGGAGAAACAAACAGGGGATTGAAATAAATTACTTCGATCCCCAGCTCTTGCAGATAGTCCAGCTTTTCCAGTACCCCCTTAAGATCACCGCCATAAAATTCCCGCACTCCCATCAGCGCCGGATATTTATCCCAGTCATCCACCTTTGTACACGGCTCTCCAATATACATATACTCACCGGACTCTACATCATTATTTGTATCTCCATTATAAAAACGATCCACAAAAATCTGATACATTACTGCGCCTTTTGCCCAGTCCGGCGTTGCAAACCCTGGAGCGATGGAAAATGCGTAATATCCGATTATCTCGTTTGTGACACCGTATCTGTTGTAATAACAGATCTCCTCTCCTTTTTGTATCTCAAAGCAATATCGGAATGTATCCTCTCCCATTCTCCAGTTCACTTCATAAAAGTCAAATTCACCCTTTGTATATACTTTTTGCAAATCATATTTCGCGTCTCTGGTCAAAAGGCGAACGGCATCTACATCATCTTTCGCAGTGCGAAAACGCAGCGTGATTGCCTCATTTGCATCGGGCTGCGGGGGAATGACATACGCCCCCGTCCCGTCACAAAACAGTGCCTGCTCATTCATATTTCTTATCCTCTTTCCTAAGACTCAGCTATTTCTTCATCAAACAATGCACTAAATTCTTCTCTCGTGATCTTCTCTTTTTCAAGAAGCAAGTCTGCACAGGACTCTAATACATGATTATATTTTTGAATGATCTCTTTCGCATTCGCATAGCATTCGTCTATAATCTTCTTCACTTCACGGTCAATCTTTCCTGCGACTTCCTCTCCATATCCTCTTGAAGCGTGGCCGAAATCCCTTCCCACAAACACTTCTTCACTGTCGCTGTCATAGTTGACAAGTCCAAGTTCTTCAGACATACCAAACTTCATGACCATAGATTTTGCAAGCGCTGTAGCCTGCTTGATATCCTGTGAAGCCCCTGTTGTAATATCGTCAAACACAAGCTCCTCTGCAATACGTCCGCCAAGCGCTACCGTAATCTCCTGTAACATCTTTCCACGTGTATTGAACATCTCATCATTTTCCGGAAGCGGCATCGTATATCCGGCAGCACCCACTCCGGTAGGAATGATAGACACGCTGTAGACAGGTCCCACATCCGGAAGCACATGAAATAAAATCGCATGCCCCGCTTCATGGTAAGCCGTAATTTTCTTTTCTTTTTCAGATACCACTTTACTTTTCTTTTCTGCTCCAATTCCAACCTTCACAAACGCATGGCGGATATCAGACTGTTGAATGTATACCCGATTCTCTTTCGCCGCCAAAATCGCAGCCTCATTTAACAGGTTCTCAAGATCTGCCCCCGTAAATCCGGAAGTTGTCTGTGCAATCTGCGCCAAATCCACATCATCACCGAGCGGTTTCCCTTTCGCGTGAACTTCCAAAATCTCTTTTCTTCCTTTCACGTCCGGTCTTCCGACCATCACTTTTCGGTCAAAACGCCCCGGTCTTAAAATTGCCGGATCCAAAATATCCACACGGTTCGTCGCTGACATTACGATAATTCCTTCATTTACACCGAAACCATCCATCTCAACAAGAAGCTGATTCAATGTCTGCTCTCTTTCGTCATGTCCGCCGCCCATTCCGGTACCACGACGTCTTGCAACCGCATCAATCTCATCAATGAAAATAATACATGGCGCATGTTTCTTCGCATCCTCAAACAAATCACGCACACGAGAAGCTCCCACACCGACAAACATCTCTACAAAATCAGAACCGGAAATCGTGAAGAACGGAACACCCGCTTCTCCTGCCACGGCTTTTGCAAGCAATGTCTTTCCTGTTCCCGGAGGTCCCACCAAAAGAACACCCTTCGGGATTCTGGCTCCCACCTGAATGTATTTCTTCGGACTTTTCAAGAAATCTACGATTTCTTCCAATTCTTCTTTTTCCTCTTGAAGCCCTGCAACCTGCGCAAATTTCACCTGCTTATCCGAACCACTTGTCATACGCGCACGGCTCTTTCCAAAGTTCATCGCTTTTGCATTGGCACCGCCGCCCTGCCTGTTCATCATCATAAACAAGAAAATCACAACCCCGACCATCAAAAGCGTCGGAAACATCGTGGTCATAAACCATGACTCTTTCGGCACATCGTCAAGTGTGCACTTTACATCTGCTTTACTCAACAACTCCTGTATCTCATTTACATCAGAAACATTCAGATATTTGACGTCTTCGCTCTGATCTTTCATCTGAATCTCAAGCCGTCCAGTCGGCACCTCTTTATTCTGCCGGATGATGACTGAATCCACATCTCCATCCTGAACTGCCTGCGTAAATTCCTGATACGTATATTCACGCTGCTTCATGTTCATCTGGCCAATAAACCAGTACACTAATAAGGCAAGCGCCACAACCATAAAGATTGAAGCACCTCCCATTCCTCTGCTTTTCTTACTATTCAATTCTTAGCTCCTTCCTACTCCACACCTTCTACAACACCGATGTATGGCAGATTTCTATATTTTTGTGCATAGTCAAGTCCGTATCCCACAACGAATTCATCCGGAATATTGAACCCTACATAATCTACTTTTACATCGCGCACACGTCTCTCCGGCTTGTCAAGCAGTGTGCAAAGTCTCATACTCTTTGGTCCTCTCTTTGCCAAAATTTCAAGCAGGTAAGACAGCGTTCTTCCGGAATCAATAATATCTTCCACAACAATTACGTCTTTTCCTTCCAATGTCTCATCTAAGTCTTTGGCAATCTTTACAACGCCGCTGGATGTCGTTCCGTCCCCATAACTGCTCACACTCATAAAATCCATGGATACCGGAACTGTAATTCTTTTTGCAAGTTCACACATAAAAAATACGCCACCTTTCAGCACACAGATAAGGTGTACTTGTTTTCCCGCGTAATCCTCACTGATCTGCTTTCCAAGCGCCTCAATTCTTGCATCTACCTCTTCTTCTGATACTAATACTTTAATTGTCTCTGCCATGATTCTTCTCCTTCGTTTATTTGTATTTCTAATATTGTTTTTGTATTCTTAGTTACCCGGTAAGCGCTGCTCGTACGATAACCGACAACCCACAATATATGACTGCCTTCTGCGATCAAGGGAATCTTTCCTCTTTCCTCCGCCGAAATCTTCTCATTGATAAAATAAGACTTCAGTTTCTGCGTCTTGCCATCGCTATGAATCGCCAAGTAATCTCCGGGCTTTCTTGTTCTAATACTCACCGCGTCCCTTATTATATCATAATCAAACCATTTCGTGTAAACTTTTTCAGAAGCCTCCTGTGGCACTTGGTCTGCCACGAATACGCGGCTTTTGATCTGCCAGCCACACCATTCACACAAATGTGTTTCCTGCCCTTCACAGTCCAATATTTTCTCTTCTGCTTTTTGCGGTCCAGGCTCTGTTTTTTTCCTGCACACAACACCGTCATACGTCCTCCAGGCTTCCATATCATACGGCAGATCCACCCTTCTTCCGACTTGCTTTTCAAACAACTCCTGAAGCATCTGCAGATGAACAGCTTCAATATCTTTCTCTCGCCTGCAGACTTCCCAAAGTACCTTTTTCAAAACAAATGACTGTATCACATGCGGAATCTGTTGAAATTCAGCCTGCAGGATAACAGTCCCTGTTTCTTCGGTTCTAGTACACTGCCTCCACGAAATCTCAGTCTGCTCTTCCAAAAATCCTTCAATCTCCCTCAGCCGCTCCATTGTCTCATTAATGTGAGTAACTATCCTTTTATTCACCTGCTCCTCAAAATACGGCAAAATGTGATTCCGGATACGGTTTCTCATGTACGCATCACTTTTATTGGTCTCATCCACACAAAAGACAATCCCCTCTTCTTCCAGATATTTCTCAACCTCACCACGCTCCACTGCAAGAAGCGGACGAATCACATTTCCATTTACCGGACGTATGCCGCCAAGCCCTTTCAGACCTGCTCCGCGAGCCACATTCATCAGAAATGTCTCTGCATTGTCATTTTGATGATGCGCAAGCGCAATTTTAGTTCCTCCATATCGCTTCAAAGTTTTCACAAAGGCTTCCCGGCGCACTTCACGCCCCGCCTCCTCCAAAGATTGTTTCCTTTTTTTTGCAATTAATGCAACGTCTTCACGATAGATTTCACAGGGAATCCGATATCTTTCACAAAACGTTTTTACATATGTCTCATCTGCATCCGCATCTGCCTCCCGCAGTTGATGGTTTACATGAACACAGGCAAGTTCAAAAGGGAGCTCTTTTTGCAACTGTATCAATACAAAAAGAAGGCATATAGAATCTGCACCTCCTGATACGCCTACAATTACCTTATCGCCTTTTTCGAGCATATGCCATTTTTCCATATACCTTCTTATTTTTTCTAACATTATCCACATTTTCCTTTGTAATTATTCACTCAGACTAATTTTATCGTATTCCTTTTTATTTTTCAAGACTCCACATGCCCACAACCATAACCGTCATATCGTCTAAGGGTATCTCTCCGGAACACTCCAGAACCTGCTCTAAAATGTGATGCGCCATCTCTTTTGGGTTGGTTATACTCGTCCCATCAATGATCATTTTCATGATTACTTCCTGCTCTCCGACCGGAAGCGCATCAAGTACCCCATCCGTCACCATCACAACAAAATCTCCATCGCACAAGCTTCGCACAACACGATCCACTTCCAATTTCGGCAAAACTCCTATCGGAAGGCTTGTAGATTTGATTGTCTCTACCTTTCCAGAAAATTTTACAAATGTAGTTGACGCTCCTGCCTTCACAAATTCGCACTTTCCACTGTACAGGTCAAATACACTCATATCAATTGTGGAAAAACGCACTTCTTCACGCCCCATGACCAATGCCGTATTCAGCATTTGAATGGCTGTTTCTTTTGGAAATCCAGCCGCCAAAAGTTCTTCAAGCATTTCCACAACCATAGCACTTTCTTTGAATGCATCCTCCCCCGCACCCATTCCATCCGAAAGTATGAGCCCCTTTCTGCCTCCCGGCATCTCCATCATTGAAAAGCTATCTCCCGATATTTTATGACATCCCTTTCCGATTTTCGCAATTCCCTGCAGCGTGTGAAAACGCGGACCCTCCACACACGTAATCGTGTAATATGTCTCTCCCAGCACTTGCCTTTCATCACGGTCTGCCACCATCTTTCTTCCGACACATTCTGATATAATCTGCACAAGCTCCTTCGTAGATACACATTGCCCTTTGGCGCATTTCGCAGTCACATGAACTTCATATTTTCCATCTTCTGTCACGAAAAATACCGTACTTAAAAGCCTTACCCCGATTTTTGAAAATCTCCCCCGTATTTTTTTCTCTAAATGCTCGTCCGCAAAAATGCTGGCATCCAACTCTCTCGTTGCGTGCTGAATCATCTGCGCAAACGCATCTAACTGTACGGCACACCCTTCCCGATTCTGAGCCATCTTATTATTCCACATCAAATTCTGTCTCGCACCTTTGAATACTTCTAATGCTGTTCGCAAAAAACGAGGTGCCTGCATGCACCTTTTCTGTATCTTTCGCTTTACCTCTGTATTCAATTCCACACCATACTCTTCTATCGTACAAAAAATTTCATGCGCCATCTGATAAGTTAAAAACGCCTCTTGTCCAAGGCATACTTCTTTGTTCACACAATTACTACACACTTTCTCATGTACTTTTTCATACATTTCTTCCATTTCTGTTTTTGTAAATAAATCGTGTTTTTTCTCCAATTGCACAAATACCTTTGTTAGCTTTTCCAACGAATGTACAAACTTGTCCATCTGTATCACATATGGATTCACCTGCACAGTCCGTCCACCATTTAACTCCTCCATCACGAAATAACCCCTTTCTAATACATCTATATACACAAAAAGAATGTGTTTAAAACACATTCTATCTTTTGTATGATATTATGAAATTTCCTTATTATGACTCTGGCTCAAACAAAATCTCATTCTCATATATAAGCCCCAGTTTATCTTTGGCAACATCTTCTATGTAGGAATCTGTTCCAGCGTACTCTTCAAATTCTTCAATCTCTTCTGTGCGCGTTTTTTCCTTCTTCAATTGTGCCATAAGCTCCGCTTCTTGCTGCTGATAGCGTCTATTCTTTGACAAAAGCGATATACTTCCCACAGATAGTATAATTGCCAGCAACAGAATCACACCGCATATCGAAAGAATACTCGCCTTGTGACGGCGCATCCTCGTCCGCTGACGTTTGTTGCGATTTTTCTCTTTGATACTTCCCATTATTTTACACCCTTATAAATCTATTTTTCGTCCCAATATAGTTATATTACCTTGTTTCAATTGATTTATCAATAGATTTTTCGTCTTTTTCACGAATCCTTATTCTCCATTTTCTTCTAATTTCAGACAGAACATGCAGTACAAAAAAAGTGAAAATCCCTCCAATCACAACACCTATGGTAAAAAACCAGCGAATACTACCATCACTAGTGTTATAAATCTTCTTAAACAAATATGCTCCGACCCAAATCCAAAAGAAAAAATCTTCTAAAGAAATAAAAAACAGACTATGTCTTATAAGTCTTCTAAAAATACGGATGCATGTATATACCAAAATGACAATATTTCCGGCTAGCATCGCCTGCAAAAAAATAGACATTTCATCACCGATTCCAAGCATAGCTCACCTACTTAAATAATTTTGCTAAAAAATTCTCACCCTGTCCGGCATTTTGCTGAACATCCGAATATGTAACACTGTCGATGTGACCTGACAGATCCACTTCCCCTTTTTCCACGCTCAGACGGTTCACGTGTAAATCTTTTCCTTTTACCATAAGCATGCCCTGATCTGTCTCCAATAATATCTCATTCAAATCAAACGACAGCACATCAAGCACTCCTGTGACCATACTTGTCTTTCTATTATTCACCACCAGCTTATGAGGTTTTTGGACTTGTTTTTCTTCCAAGATTTCACAACCTTTCTCCATATTTCAGACTGCTGCCGGTATACTTACCGGAAGTAATATCAAACTTTGATATATCCTAATTATATGAGCGGCTATGCTATATTATGACTGTTTTTATAAATATTTAAACAAATCTTTTGCTTCTTCTTTCTTTGTCGTATCCTGAATGTCCAACACTTCCACTTTTACATTCTTTGTTCCAAATTGAATCTCAATAACATCTCCCGGCTTTACTTTGACGGATGCTTTGGCTACATTTCCATTCACAAGCACTCTCCCCGCATCACACGCCTCATTTGCCACTGTTCTTCTTTTTATTATTCTTGAAACCTTTAAAAATTTATCTATTCTCATGACATCTCCTTTTGTTCTAATTAATATTTTTAAATTTATGTGCTTAGAATATATATTTTTCTACTATTAGGTTAATTTTTATAATATAATTTTCCATATTATTAAATTTACATTTTAAAAAATAATTTCCTATTTACATATAAAAATAATACCGGAGATTTTTTATCTCCGGCATTATTATAATATATGTTTGATTTTCTATAAAGACTATATTTATTTTTTACCAGGATCATATAGGTTTTCATTCCAACCGTAATCCACTTTATGATCACAATAGTAAGGATTTTTAGAATCTATTCTACTTAAAATTGTATCATAAAGATATGCGTGACCATTGTAGTTTAATGACAACACATTTTTGTAAAGGTAATTTGCAACTTCAGGTATGGACATTGTTACTGTATCCGTGCCGTAAATCAAAGTACCATCTTCTGCCACAACAAAACCTCTTACATGGAATGAATTTGTCATAACATTTAGTGTGCCATCGCTACCATAATATGAGTTGTTACTCATTGTTCTGACATACTTCATTGTGCCATCTTCTTTGCTTAATATTCCATTGTCTGTTGTCACATAGCCAAATGTATAATCCATGTTGTTGTATTGCCTTGCTCCTCTATAGGTATATTCATTACCACTAATAGCCTGAGTATTTAGTATTGAATATGTGTTATCCAATACATCATCAGCCGAATTTCCTGAACTGTTAGGGTCGATTGTGTATATTACCCCTGTATTTTTTACGGTGTAATCCTTTCCTGAAACTGTAATGATCTGTCCAATATCAGGTGCTTTACAAACTGTTCTAAAGGCTACTTTTTTCTCACTTCCTTCTTCATCAAATAAAACTTCGCCCTTTGTGTTGTAATACCTATTTCCATTTGTTTTAATCTGAAATCCCTCAACTGTAATGCTGTCAGACTTTAACATTGTATTTTTTGACACAACTTCAACTTCATTTGATGTTGTTCCTTTTGATACCTGTTCATTTAAAGTTGCCTGTACAGTAACTGTATGCTTTCCTGCAGCCACATTTTCAAGCTTCACATTTCCATATGAACTTATTAATGTAAAATCTTTTAAATTCACAACATTGCCTGAAATATCATTTACAAATTTTAAGTAAATAGTATGTTTCCCCTCTTTTAAAGGCTCATACAAGTCAATTGTTTTTGTAACATAGTCTCCCCATCCTGCATTTGCAGTTGGTGGTGTAATTTTAATAGATCCAATAGGAACACTATCCATACTTTTATCATATACATAAATTGTACCGTTTGCATTTTTATCACATGAATAGTTAAAAGTGACAGAGGTTATAGGCTTTGATACTGAAATGTCTTTGTATTCTACCCAGTCACCATTATGGGTTCCACCTATATTTACCGGATTTCCATTGATGGTATCTTTTACTACACCACTTTGATTTGTATAATCTGTTGCCTTTATAACTGTACTGTCTGATTTTATATCAGACTGGGATATAGTTGCCACACTGGTTGTACTGTCATCAATATAAATGTTGTACTGTGTATGTGCATCCATATCTGCCTTTGGATACCAGTTTACATCTATTTGGTTTAACATTCCATCAGCATTCACAAGACTTACACTTTTAATTTTAGACTCTGCAAGATTGTACACTGTACCCGGAAAATAACTTTTTATTTTGTCCGTTACATTTGTATTTCTTTCAACGCTTCCCTGATTTGACCATTTTGATAATATGGTTTCATAAGAATCATTTTCTACATCTGCCCAATACTTTTTAGTATCAGCATCGTTGCCGTTACCGTTTCCCGGAGTATTAAATAATCCCCAGTTTCCATATTGTTTTGTACATTTGTAGTTCCAAACTGTCCAACTTAAATTATTGTCATTTAATAATTTAACACCTTCACTCCATGAATCACTGTTTGACATCATATTAAATTCTCCAATATAACTTGGCACATTATAATTTGCACCTTTTATATTGTTGATTTTGCTCTGCATTGCAGCAACCTGTTTGTCTTTGTCACTGTAATCACTGTATAAATACTGATGATATTCGTACATTACGTTTGTCCAATCTTTATCAGAAGGATCGGGAAGAGTGTCTGCATCCCACACGGCTTCCATAATAATAACGTGATTGCGGTCAACTGTTCTTATCTTTTTGTAAGCCTTATCATATACATTCCACAATGTACTAAGTCTTTCGGCCTTTGTTCCGGTTACATCTGTCGCATTCATATAATCTGCCATTGGTTCATTAAGCAAATCATAACCTGCAACAACAGGATTATCTTTGTAATGCTGTGCAATTTTTAACCACATATCCAAATATTTTGCCTGATTTGTACTTGCATCTGTTCCAAAGAACAAATTTGAATTGTCCTTTTTTTGCTGATTTGTGCTTCCACCGTAAATACCTGAGTTGTGACTGCCATTTTGTGAACCATATGCACCATGCATATCAATAATTACATATATGCCATATCGACCTGCTGTTTCCACAAACCAGTCAATTTTATCAAAGGCATTGTCATACCAGTTGCCATTTTCATCAACAAGATTTCTGTACCAAATTGGAAGTCTGATACAATTAATGCCAAGTTTTGCACAATTTTCGAAATCACCGGTTGTCCAATAATTGTCTTCATATGCACTAACAAGATTTTTTGCCTTTTCACTGCCAAATCTGGAATTTAAAGTATCCAGAATGTTTTTCTGGCATCTGATATTTCCACTTGAGTTGTCATCAGTTCCACCATATGTTGCACACAGCCAGATTTCCTGCAACATATAACCACCTGCATTTACTCCACGCAAATGCACGATATCACCATTGTCATTTCTTAACTGCTTACCATCTGCTTTTATAAATCCGGGATAGCTTTCCTTTGTGGTAGAAACTGCTTTTACTCTTACACTACCCAGCTGTGGTATTCCTGTTATTACAAAAGAGACGGCAAGTATTATTCCAATTATTTTCTTTAATCTTTTCATAAATTTCTCCTAATTTCTAAACAAATTTTCTTAAAATTCAATTGGAAGGGTCCCACCTGGAACATCAGGAGTGGATTCCCATTCTCTTGTAACTATATCTCCCGGTTTTTCGTTTGGATTGGTAGTTTCAAAAAATGATCCAGAGTCCATAATTTTTTCAGACACCTCAAACTTTGTCACTATCAATTCCGGTGTCTCATAAACTTTTGTTTTTTTCATTTCCTTCACCTCATTCTTTACTACTTAACATAAATTCCATTGTCCCATGCATATTGAACTTTTTTATAATAGCCATTATATTTGCCCTGTTTTTCTGTCTGATTGTATATCCAATCATTTATATCTGAATAAGAAGTTCCTGTTTTGTTATTTAAGGCACTTAACAAATCTTTCTGCTCCTCACTTGTAAGTGTTGCCGGAACAAATTCTTCCCTTTCCTGATATTTTCCTTTGTACTCCTGCTGACAATATACATAATTGTTCATGTCCTTGTACAATTTATTTAATGTAGCATAGTATGGATTTGATGTACTTGTTACATTTAAGGCCTTCATCATTGATTTTAATATATCAAGTCTGTTGTTGTTAATTGTCACAAGATTTAACACATTATTGTATAAGAAATTATGTCCCTTCAATGTACTCATTTTCTGGTTTTTATACAGAGAATCTGCTATCTCATACATATTTACAGTATAAATGTTATCTCCATATTCAATGCTTCCATCTGCCATTAATGCATATGCTCTTACAGTAATATTTTCCTGTAATGTGTAGAACATATAATCAAGACATTTAAAGGTCAGTCCATAATATTTCCAATACTTTGTGGAATACTGTGAATCACTCTTTGTACTCCAGTCAGGATATATTCCGTTTTCTGTCTCTTCATGTACCTTTATTGTCTTATTATCAGCCTTATCTATTGTCATCATTTCTTCAAGTTCAGCTCTTGTTTTTCCATCGGTAGCGTTTGCTATTGCATAAATCACACCAAACTTGCTGACTTTTTTTGTTTTAATTGTATTTCTACTTACACGACATACTACTCTGAATGATGGACTAAACTCTGACACACCACCTGAATCCTTATTACCATTCATCTGGAAGCCCTGTACCTCAACATCTCCTAAATCATTGTAAACATTGTTGCAAACAAGTTCCTGATCTGAATTAACACTGTCAATGCTTATGATTCTTCCATCTGTAACCTTAGAGTCTTTCTCCCATGAAGTTACATAATAATCATCGCTGAAAATCGTTGTATTCACATCTCTCTTCTTACTGTAATCGTCTTCTGAAACAGTTACCTTACAATTGTTGTATACATAGAGTTCTACCTTTTCTGAATGTTTAAGAGCAAATGTATACTGTCCTGTTGCTGTACTTTTAAGCTTATTATCTATTATTTTAGCTGCATCTATGGTATTTCCGTCTTTTTCTATCTTAATACTAAAGTTAAATGACTTATTTTTCTCGTTATCATCTACCATATTTCCGGAAACATTTTTGCTAATGGTAATTTTTCGAATAGGGTTATAAATATTAATAAAATTAACTGAATTGTCTGTTCCCGCTGAATACGTAAACGTTGCTGTATATGACAGGTTATCTATGTTTATTTTATCTTTTCCAACAGCTTCCGGTGTTCCATTTTTATCAACTGTTTCCAAATAGTATGGTAAATAGTTATTTTTTACGATAATTTCTTCAACAGTATATGGTTCTCCGACATTCAAAGTTGTGCCATCAAAAGTCACTGTATCAAAATATCCTTCAACTCCTCCACCACCTGGTTTTTCAATTTTAGTAAACTTATCTTTGTTCATTGGATGATCAGGCTCAGTCGACTGTAAAACTTCGCCTGCTTTGTTTTTCAGATTTACAATTACGCTATAATCGTTAGGTAATTCTTCAAGTCCCTGTATTTTTACATTGGCAACAACTACACCACTCTTATAGTAGAGTTTTAATACATTATGGTTATAAGCTACTGTCATGTTTCTGTCTTTATCATCCACATAAAATGCCTTACTTCCATCATTATTTTCTCCACTGATTTTTGCATCGTATAAAGTATAATCGCTTACTGCCCCCGGTGCCGGTATGCTTACTCTGTCATAAGGGTTTACTGTGCCTTTAACAGTCAAACCATCATTTTTTACTCCATTTACATAATACTCTATAACATAATCCTTTTTCTGCTGGAATTTTACATTATCAAGTAAACTTCCCACAGTCATATTCGGTGTATCACCGTCATTTCTCTTTGCACCACCTGCTGATACGAAGAAAAATCTTGTAAGATAATTATTTTCTCCGGAAGGAACATTATATATACCGTTATGATCATTCCACTGCCCTGCTGTTTCCTTACTTGTAACTTTCCACAACGTAGCAGTAACTCCATCAGGCAATTTAATTGTTGTACCTTTTGTGCCTTCCTGATTAGTTGTAATAGCCTTTACATCACTACGTTCGATTAATGCCTCAATCTGTTTGGATGTTGTATAATTTTGTGCACCATTAGCTGACATTGCAACAACATACATACTATTCTGGCACCAACGTCCTGCATAATCTAAGTCCCAATAACACTCTGACTTTGGTGTTGTTAAAATATCCTGATATAATGCACCTACATTTTCACAGTTAAGCTCTGCAAACTGGTCTCCATGAGCATTGTTTTTATACATTTCATCCTGTGTTACGGAGAACTGGGATACCTGTTCTTTTTCTCCTGAGGTTTTTAACTTTCTTCCATTTACAATTTCAATATCATGTCCTACACGGTTACTATTTGGCCCGTTAGTCCATCCCGGTGCTGTTGTTTTCCACATTAAACCTTCATATCCGTTAGGATACTGCTGTTCATCTTCGTTTATATTAAACGGAAATACCCTGTTGTCTTCATCTGACGAAAACATTGCCGGATACTCAAAATCTCCATTTTGAATGTCGTTGTAATATTGAACTTTATATGGATGTGACCACTGGGTTGTTCCTTCTTTTCGTACACGATAATACTGTCCACCGCCTAAGTCATGAGCAACATTTACCACATCATTTTTAATACCATTTCCACTTCCACTAAGAATTTGCAAATCATATCTCTTTTCAGAAACATCACTCCATGTATTTCCATCGACACTCTTTTGCCACTGATATGTAGCTCCATTTTCAGGATTCTTTACACTAAGACTTCCGCTTTCACTTAGTTTATCCTGTATAATTAATGATGATTTCCATATTCTTACTTTATATGTAAGGCTAAACTTTGGACTAGGATTTTCATTTTTTAATTCTGATTGATTGTAAATCTGACATCCTATTTCTGTCTCTACATAATCTTTATCTCCAAAATCAATGTTATCAGGCATTATATACTGCACCGTGGCCTGCGCCTGTCCTTTATATTTTGCAATATTTTCATCATGACTTGTAGCACCCCACAGGTTCTTTCCTGAGTTAGATGACGACCAGCATATCGTGTGTTGTGATAAATCCAAATACAAATCTCTTGGATTTGCATAGAAATACATACTCTGACCGGGTTCATATACCACTTCATATGTATCACCACTGCCAATAACATCACCCTGTACAAGGCTACTGTCAATCAATCCGTTATTTTCTGTATTTTGCAATTTTGAAACAGGATATATTCCATACGTTTTCTTTGCCTGATTGCTCCAATAATCTTTCTTTGCTACTTCAGTTCCCCATACTTCAAATTCATAAATTGAAACTCCCCAGTTGTTGTCTATGATTTTTGCATCAGCATACAATCTTATATACTGTGTTTTCACATCATCCATATGGATACTGTTTCCAAATTCCAGATTGGCATAATAATTCGATTTCTGAATTTCTGTTGAATCTCCCGGTTCAGTCCAATCCTTTATGGTTTTATAATCTTTCCATGTTTTTCCATCATCAGAAATCTGTATCCTAAAGCTCTTGGGATATGCCCTTTCAAATTTTAAATCAACAGAATCTATTCTGCATTGTTGTCCTAAATTAATTTCATACCATGGATTGCTATCTGTCTTAGGTGCTCCCCATCTTGTATTATCCAATCCATCTACTGCATTAGCAGGATTTGAAGTTTCAGCACTACTATCCGAACTGCTTACCTTTACTTCTGCATTTAGAGCAAGATCAGACAATTGTCCTTTTATTTTTGTTCCATATATCCTTATATCTCTTATGGACATTGCATTGTGAAATGCCATGTTAAGACATCGTACTTTTACATATCTTGCTTTTCCAAGACAAACTCCATCTGATTCATATACCTTTTTATCAACCTCAGTTGTTTTAAAGCCTCTTACTGTTCTTGCAACAGTCCAATTGGTTTTATCCTTTGATACAAGAATCTGGAAATCCTTTGGATATGCCTTTTCAAACATAATATTTACTTTTTCAATTTCATACAATTTTTCTAAGTCTACAATCAGAAAAGCCTGGTCACCTTCTTTTTCACTTGCCCATCTTGTATCCTCATCTTCATCCACTGCATTGGAACCATCAAAACCACTCTGAGAACCTGATACTTCAACATTTTTTCCATATGCTAAATCACCATCTTCAGGCACTCTTTCCAATGTAAAGTAATCCACATTTACCTGTTGCCATGCATTACTTTCTGCATAAGGAATATTTGCAGCCCCAGTTATGTCTATTACATTTACACCTCTGTTCAGCGTCACTTCGGTAGTTATTTTCTTTACTGTAGTCCATCCGCCAGTTGTAGGTGCTGATATACTTTTCCAGTCACCGTCGTTTACACTATTTACTCTACAATCTATATTTGTATCCTTATTGCTTCCTGATGCATAAGCCACTGTCAGTTTATATGTACCGGGATGTTTCACATCTACATAAGATGTAAGATATGCTCTTCCATTGTCAGGCCATGCATTCATTCCACCTACAGCCAGATTGTTTGAGAACTTTCCATCTGCCTGAAGAGTGTGTTCTGTTTCTGCATCTCCCTGAACAAATCCATGTGCATTTTCTGCTTCGTGTATGTCTCCTGAGTCTTTTACTGTTTCAGGTTCATATTCAAACTGGAACCAGTCAAGATTACACACTGCTTTTGAGCCATCTGCCACAAATTTCAAATAAATTTCGTGATTACCTGATGGTATGCTGATTACCGTTGCTGTTTCAGTATATGTACTCCAGTCACTGCCTGTTGGAGATGTAGTAACTATGGCAGCCGGATTCCCGGACATAGTACTGTCATCAACATATACTTCTACTTTTCCACCATTTCCATCTCTTACACTATTTCTCAAATAAATTTTTGAAACTTTTCTGTCAAAGTTAATATTGTATTCTGTCCATTTTCCATTTGTAAGACCACCAAGATTTTTTCCGTCTACAAAGCTGTCGCTTTCTCCTTCAACTTTTATATCCCCTGAACTTTCATTAAAATCTTCAGCCTGAATTTTATTTCCTTTTAAATCTGTATCTAAAACACTGTTAAATGCTTTTTTATTTTCACCTTTATATGTTAATGAAAAACTATCTATATTTAACCATTCATCATTTACGTTTTTGCCATCTGTTCTACCATGTTCAGTACCCTCTACCCATTTCCAAACAGCACCTGATATATCAATCTTGTTTAATCCTTTTCGTAATTCTATCTGCATAGTTACCCTGTTGGTATTTTCCCAGTTAGAATCCACACTGCTGATGATTTTTGATTTCCATTTGTCGTTATCACTGCTGTTGATTCTGTACTGAAGCAGTGTAGTCATTGTTCCGGCATACTGAACTTCAAACTGATAGTATCCTGCATTTTCTGCTTTAACATATGTAGTCAAATAAGAACGGTCACGTTCAATCCAAGTGTTCATGCTGCCCACAGCCTTTCCACCTGAATACTTATCAGAACTTTGCACAGTGCTACTCTGTGCTGCTGAACCTCTTACAAAGGCATGTGCATTCTCTGCTTCGTGTAAATCAGCTGTGTTGCTTATACTTTCAGGTGCGAATTCAAATTTAAAATAATCCAAATTGCACACATTTCCTTCAGCAGTTACAAATTTAAAATATATTTTATGATTACCTGATGGCACAACTACTTCCTGTGAAATATCAGTATAGTTGGACCCTCCACCTGTTGAATTTACGTCAATTGATGCTACAGGAGTTGTAGACATTGTACTGTCATCAACGTACATCTGTATTCTTCCACCGTCATTACTGTTTGCACTGTATCTTAAATAAATTCTTGAAGTTTTTCTGTCAAAATTAATATTGTATTCTTCCCATGTGTTGTTTGTAAGGCCACCTAAGTTCTGTCCACTGGCATTTTCATTAGTCTCTACTTTTATATTGCTGTCTATTTCATCAGCATTTTCTGCTTCTATTATATTTCCAATAGTTTCTTTATTTCCTACCCTAAACTGGTTAAATGCCTTTTTGCTGTATGATTTTTCCATGTCTGTGCCGTACACACCTACTTCATATAAAGACATTCCACCATATTGTCCGCCACCATAATTTGCCCCTTTATAGCAACGCTGTACTGCTTGTACCTTAATGTATCTGGTACTTACACTTCCAAATTCTATATTGTCTACTCTATTTCCATTGGTTGCATTGTTTTCGTATATTCCTATGGCATTTACAGTTGTAACCAAACTATAATCTGTGCCGTTAACCGATTTATATATGTTATAAACTGTTGCATTTGCAGCTTCCCAGCTTAAATATAATTTTTCAACACTATAGGTCTCTCCTAAATCAACAACGTAATATGTAGAATCACCATTTGTTGCAGACCATCTTGTACTTTTATCATTGTCAATTGCTGCTTTTGGTGTACGGTCAATTGTTTCCTGACCACTTGCAGTTGCTGACACACCATTATAACGTGTGTAGTTGTAATATCTGCTATCTATAATATCCTGAAAAGTTTCACCTTCGGTTGTTTTTTTGAAAGAGCCTGTGGCTTCCACCGCTGATTCTCTAGTTGCTTTTACATCTTTTCCAAAAATGCCCACATCCCAAATGGATATTCCATATCGTCTGTTGTTTGAAGAATCTGTTATGTATTTTTCTCCTACATCTGTAATTCTTACATATCTCCCAATAACGGTATTTTTCAGTGATAATGTATCTATTCTGTTTTTTGCTGTAGTATAATCATTTAGGCTTATTGCTGTAACAGACTTAAATAAAACTCCATCGTTAGATACCTCAATTTTATAGTCAATTGAGCTTGCAACTTCCCAGCTTATATTTATTTTTGAAATTTCATATGACTGTTTTAAATCAATTGTAATGTAATGACCTTTTGTTTTATCTTCATTTGCCCATCTTGTATCAGCACTGCCATCAATTGCATTAGTTGCCACGTAGTCACCTGTCTTATCATCTGCCACTGCTGATGCACCATATCTTACATAGTTATACAAATCTCCATCTTTTTCAGAGCTATACCCTGTTTTAGAGTCATCAGCAATAACTGCTGTTACATTATTGGTTGCCATAATGGCCGCATCTGCCTTAACATTTTGTGGCGTAATAGTCACTCCTGTTAAAACCATGGCTACCGACAAAATCACGGCTACCGCTTTTTTCCAAAATAAACCTTTCAATTTTCTCTCCTCCTAAAGTTTTTTCCTCTGTTCATTTTTTATTTTTTTACTAACATATATACCAAAATTAGGCTGTTTGCATATATAATCCACGCAAACAGCCTTTGAATTGTTTAATTATTATGAATTTTAACTTTAATTTCTGTTAATGTCAAATACTTCCCATGCTCCGGCAACAGTTTCACTTGTAGCAAAAAGTTTACCACCGTCGTTTAAGTTTGCCTGAACATATTTTCCATTTGCCAATGAGTAAAGTGCATACTCTCCATCTGAAATCTTTTCAATAATGAATTTCTCCCATGTACCTATACTTCCACTTCTAGGTAATAACTGATTTTTCTCATCTATTACTGCACATACATACTTTCCATTGGATACGGATCTCAGGGATACTGTTCCATCATCGTTATTTACAATCTGGAATGTTTCCCATGCACCTCCACATGATGAACGGTTTGCCACTATTGTTTCACTTCCACCATTTTCTGCACAAACTACCTGTCCGTTTGCTATGGATGTAATATATGCATTTGAATTATTAAAATCTGCCTTTTCTACTTTTTCAATTACGATCGCTGAAGTTTTATCATTAAAATCTCCAAGGCCTGATGCATCTGTGAATAATGTTTTTTTACTTCCTGCAAATCCTGCATCGTTATACAATGTAACTTTGTAGCCATCTGCTACCTTAATTGAAGAAATCTGATCATTTTTAATTCCCTTAGAAATCATTGTGCCATAATCATATCTTCCTTCACTTAATGCTACAGACCAACCACTGTAATTTGAATTTTCATAAAATGTTGCTTTTGCAGAAGATGTCTCATCTCCCAATTTTTCAATATTAAATGCTTCCCAGGCTCCTGCTATGGAATCACTTCCGGCTATTAACTTGCCTCCGTTATCCAAGTCCGCCTTTACATATTTTCCGTTTTCTGCACTTCTAATGCCGTATTCACTGTCATTTATTTTATAAATTTGGAATTTCTCCCATGTACCAACGTTATCACTTCTTGGAACAAGTTGATTTTCTTCATCTAATACTGCACATACATATTTGTTATTTGCATCTGCTTTTATGCTTACTGTTCCGTCATCATTATTTATCAGATAAAATGTTTCCCATGAACCGCCGTAACTGTCTCTGTTTGCTACTATTGGATCACTTCCACCATTTTCTGCTGCAACATATTTTTCATTTGCAACAGCTTTGATGCTGTATTTTCCATTTGGCAATTTGACTGTGTTATATGATGTTGTAGTTGATGTCTGATTGTTAATCTTTTCAATTTTAATTGATGAAGTTTTGTCATTCATTTCATCTCCAACATATGACGCATCACTGGTAAATTCTTTTGATTTTCCTTTAAATCCTTCGTCATCATATATTGTAACTTTGTATCCGTTACTTACTCTAAGTGATGAAATCTGATCATTAACAATTCCTTTTGCTAAAATATCTTTGTAGTCATATAAACCTTCTTCCAATGAAACTGCCCATCCACCATAATTTGAATGTTCATATAATGTTGCCACACCTGATGTGCTGTTGTTATCACTATCATCTGTTGTGCTTCCACCTGTAGATGTTACTGTTCCCGAAAGATATGGCTTTACCAAATTGTAAATCTTGTCATTTTTCCATCCGTTTGCTGTACCTACAGCTGACCATTTATTTTTAATTGTGTCTGCTGAGTCGTTATAAATATCAACTTTTTCAGGGTTATGATTATAAATACCCCATGAGCTGTTTCCTGTAACTTTGTATGACCATGTTGTCCAATGCCATCCCTGACTGTTGAAAGTTGACATTGCTGCCTTCCAGCCTTCTGACTGTTCGAAGCATGTAAACTCGCCTACAAATGTTGGCACTCCATAATTGTGATTTGCAATGTCTGAAACTTTACTTGAAAAGTATGACTTCTGTGCATCACTGCTATTTTGTGCACTCCATGGATAGTAATGGTATTCATATGCTACATTTGTCCAGCCATACTGTGAAGGTCTTGGCAAATTGTCTGCATCCCAACATGATTCCATTATAATAATATGATTGCTATCCTTTGAACGGATTGTATTGTAAATTTCATTATAAAAATCCCAATGTAAACTATATGTTGCAGCTGCCTTAATTCCCGGTTCATTTAAGATATCGTAAGCTGCAACTGCCGGATTGCCTTTGAAATGTTCTGCAATCTTTTTCCATAAATTTAAAGTTTTATCTTTATTGCTCTGATTGTAATATAACTGTTTTCCATCATTAATCTCTCCTGAATGATCCATACCATTTTGAGAACCAAATGCTCCGTGCATATCTAAAATAACATACATACCTCTCTGGCTACAGTTTTGTACAAACCAGTCTAATCTGTCAAAAGCATTAGATTTAAGATTTCCATTGTCATCACAAAGATTCATGTATGTAAATGGTAATCTTATAACGCTCATTCCCATTTCTGCACAATTATCAAAATCCTGTGTTGTCCAATAATTATTTTCGTATGTTGAGACCAACTCATCTCTCTTTGATGTTCCAAATCTATTTGCCAATGTTGTCATCATCGTCTTCTGGTCAGACGCATTGGTTGGATTCATCCAGTTTTCCTGAACAAGCCATCCTCCTGCATTGGTTCCTCTTAAATAAACAACATCTCCTGTTCCTTTTTGTTTTCTTATCTGTGTTCCGTTAACCTTCAAAAAGTCATTACTTCCAAGAGCCTCTCTGGCACTAACCTGAGTAATGCCTGTAATTTTTCCTGAAATAGCCATGCTAAATGTCATTGCAAATACCAATAACATACTAACCAATTTTCTAACTATTTTCATAAGTACCTCCTTATTAATACTATCAAAAAATTTTCGCCTATTACGTTATTAATATTCTATGTCGTAATGTTATCGGTATCAAGTCTTTAAATTTTAGAAAAATTGTTTTTTTTTAATTTTTCAAAAAAAGATACCTTTTTTCTGATAATAGTATGTTATTTATACATTTTCTAAAAATGTATAAATAAAGAATAGTCCCATACCTGACAAAGAACATTATAAACTTGGGTTACCCCCATGCTTGACAAAGAGCCGCATTTTTCAAATGAACGTCGCCAAAATAAAACAGAAGCAACCTCTTCCTGATGCAAGCATCATTCTGGGATTGCTTCTGTTTTATTTTAAGCGTTCGCTTGAAATAATTGCCTTCGCTTAGTTGTTGATTAATTTGCCGCTTTCGTCATTCCAACTGTAAAGTTTTCTGATTTCTTCTCCAACTTTTTCTGATGGATGTTCTGAAGCTAACTTTCTCATTGCCTTGAAGTGTACCTGACGGCCTGCTGGTGACATGTCAAGTAAGAATTCTTTTGCGAATGTTCCGTCCTGAATGTCTGAAAGAACTTTCTTCATTGCTTTCTTTGTATCTTCTGTTACAATCTTTGGTCCTGTTATGTAATCACCGTATTCTGCTGTGTTTGAGATTGAGTATCTCATTCCTGCGAATCCTGACTGATAAATTAAGTCTACGATTAATTTCATTTCGTGGATACATTCGAAGTATGCGTTTCTTGGATCATATCCTGCTTCACATAATGTTTCGAATCCTGCCTGCATTAATGCACATACACCACCACAAAGTACAGCCTGTTCTCCGAATAAGTCTGTTTCTGTTTCTGTTCTGAATGTTGTTTCAAGAACTCCGGCTCTTGCTCCGCCAATTCCTAATGCGTATGCTAATGCCATGTCTAATGCTTTACCTGTTGCATCCTGTTCTACTGCTACTAAACAAGGTGTTCCTTTTCCTTCCTGATATTCTGAACGTACTGTATGACCAGGTGCCTTTGGTGCTACCATTGTTACGTCTACATCCTTTGGTGGATTGATGCATCCAAAGTGAATGTTAAATCCATGTGCGAACATTAACATGTTTCCTGCTTCAAGGTTTGGTTCAATGTCCTTCTTGTACATGTCTGCCTGTAATTCGTCATTTATAAGTATCATTATAATGTCTGCCTGCTTTGCAGCTTCTGCAGCTGTGTATACCTTAAATCCCTGCTTTTCTGCCTTTGCCCATGACTTACTTCCTTCATATAATCCGATGATTACGTCACATCCTGATTCTTTTAAGTTTAATGCATGTGCATGTCCCTGGCTACCATAACCGATGATTGCAATCTTCTTTCCATCTAATAATGATAAGTTGCAATCTTCCTGATAAAAAATTCTTGCTTCTGACATTTCTTTGCCTCCATATGTATATTTTTATTTTATTATAGTTAAACTATAAAATAATCTTTTTACCTAGCCTATTCCTAAATCGACCTTATTTAATACCTCTTGCTAAACCTGTAATACCTGTTCTTACAAGTTCTAAGATTTCGTAATCTTCTAATAAGCTTAAAAACGCTGATAACTTTGACTGACTACCTGTAATTTCAATCATTACACTTTCTTTTGCTACGTCTACGATGTTAGCCCTAAAAATTTCAGTCATAGCCATAACCTGCTGTCTCTGTTCACGTGTTGTCTTAATCTTAACTAAAATAAGTTCTCTTGTTACTGAATTAGATGGTTCTAAAACATCAACTCTTTTAACATCTTCTAATTTAGTAATCTGCTTTATAATCTGTTCAAGAATGTCATCATCACCTGTTACAACTATTGTCATTCTTGAATAAAGTGGATTCTCAGTTTCACCAACAGTTAAGCTGTCAATGTTGTATCCTCTTCTGCTAAATAAGCCTGCTATTCTGTTCAATACACCTGATGTATTGTCAACTAATACTGATAAAACTTTCTTGTTCATAATGTATTCCCCTTTTCTCAGTTTCTATCAATTAATACTATCACATATAACATTTTTGTCAATGAAACGTATTTATCATTCCTTGTAAATTTTATCAAAAATTTATCCTATTTACAATATATGAATATAACATTTTTTCTTGACCTTTTTTAATATATTTCATATCTGTTTTATACAGCAAGAAATTTATCCACATTTTCTTATTCCCCCAAAGTGTTCCATTAAGGACGCACACTTGTGTAAAAAGATAATTATTCTGTTGACTAAAAAATATAAATTTTATATACTAATATTTGTTGTGGCAAGCTGCCTTGGCTCAGTCGGTAGAGCGTCGCCTTGGTAAGGCGGAGGTCGGGGGCTCAAGTCCCCTAGGCAGCTTTATAGCTAAAAAGAGTGCATTAAAACTTAATGCACTCTTTTTGATTTCAGTTATTTATTATTTATACAAGCTACTTTCATAATCATTTGAAAGTAGCTTGTATTTTTATTTCATTCTCTGTCTTACGATTTCATACGCCAAAACTCCTGTTGCCACAGAAGCATTTAATGAATCAATATCTCCGAACATGGGAATTGATGCAATAAAGTCGCATTTTTCTTTTACAAGTCTGCTAACACCTTTTCCTTCGTTTCCAACAACCAAACCTATAGGTCCTTTAAGGTCTAAATCGTACATTGTTGTGCCACCCATATCTGCACACACAAACCATAAACCTTTATCTTTTAACTCTTCTATTGTTTTTGAGATGTTTGTAACCTTGGCAACCGGTGTGTAGCTAACTGCTCCGGCTGATGCTTTAACTGCAGTTGCCGTAAGTCCTGCCGCTCTGTGTTTTGGAATAATTACACCATGGGCACCTGCTAAATTTGCTGTACGGATAATTGCCCCTAAATTATGTGGATCTTCAATATCATCTAAAATAACAACAAATGGTGGTTCCCCTTTATCTTCTGCCTTTTTCAAAATATCATCAACTGTTGCATATTCAAAAGCTGCAATATATGCAATAACTCCCTGATGCTTTCCTGTTTCTGACATTTGATCAAGACGTTCTTTTTTAACATAGTTAATTACCGTGTCATGTTTTTTTGCTTCTCTTTTAATGGTCATCATCGGGCCGTCCTGACAGCCATCCAAAATGAACAGCTTGTCAATGGGTTTGCCCGAACGATACGCCTCGATCACGGCATTTCTGCCCTCTATGGTAAATTCCTGATATCCCATGCTTGTCCTTTCTTATTACGTATTACTTTCTCATTATGCATTACTTTCTCATTACGTATTACTTCTCTGTCACATGCGTTACATTACACTCAGATCTCCAGACCTGCCAGGCGGATACCGTCTTTGATCAGCTCAAGCATCCGGTCTGTCTGTCCTGTCAGGTAC
>OLQA01001045.1_pt1 | contig 25656 bp, 25 predicted proteins | sample 1673151 | NCBI WGS metagenome assembly OLQA01 (sample SAMEA3136760, study PRJEB25190) | human gut metagenome | biome: human gut; feature: human-associated habitat; material: faeces | place: Austria | collected 2013
TCTAACTTTAATTTAGAAATTCCGGATGGAAGTTTTGTAGTAATCAGCGGCGATAGCGGCAGTGGAAAAAGCACTTTACTCAATATGATTGGTGGTATCGAAAAACCGGATAGCGGCAGTATCATAATCGAAGGGCTGAATATTACCCGGCTTAAAAATAAAAACAGTTTTTTTGCGGATACAGTGGGGTTTCTTTTTCAGAATTTTGCACTGCTTGAAAATAAGACAGTTAAAGAAAATTTAAGTTTGATTAAAAAATCAAGCCGAACTAAAGTATCACTTAAAGAAGCTCTTAATCGTGTGGGGTTATCAAAGGAAGTTAACAAAAAAGTTTATCAGCTTTCCGGTGGTGAACAACAGAGAGTTGCTTTAGCTCGTCTTATGATGAAAAAATGTTCTGTTGTTTTGGCAGATGAACCTACTGGCTCACTTGACAAGAAAAATAGAGATATTGTTATGAGGTTATTGCACGAACTCAATGAAGAAGGTAAAACGGTTATCATTGTTACCCACGATCAGGGTATTATTGAAGATGAACCTTATGTTGTGAAAATCTGAGAGTACCTCTTAGAAATGTCTTGATCTACATTTTATATAATTTGGGTCAGAAGAAAATCCCTTTAGGAACTAAAGGGCGCACTTCTATACTCTCCTATCGGGAGTATGTGCGTCCTGCGGAGCTTCATTCCCGGTCAGCAGAAGAAAACTGCTCGACCGAGAATGTTTCGTCACTTCGTTCCGTCAAGGTGGCTACACCCCCTTGCGCCGCTTATGCGGCTATCCCTTGTGGACTTGCCGTCCGCAAACAGCATAAAATGCTGTTCGCCGCCAGCAAGTAAAAACACAGCGTAAAGTTATGTTGCGGAAATGTAAACTTGAAGTGGTGGTGGCTGAAAGCGTTCATTGCTATAATGAAATCACCAAATCAAAGGAGGATTTCATTATGAAATTATCAGATAAGATTGTTAGGTTGAGAAAGTCCAATGGAATGTCACAGGAAGAGTTAGCTGATAAGCTGGGCGTATCAAGGCAAGCCATTTCCCGTTGGGAAATGGGAACGGCTATGCCAGATGCAACAAACATTCTTCAACTCAGTAGGCTGTTTCAGGTTACAACAGACTACTTGCTAAATGATGAATACCAAAGCGACAATGACCTGCCGAAAGTTAAGGAAGTCAAAACGGACGGCGTCCACCAGATCATGATTTTTTTGCTCACTCTTGAAGTGATGGTGTTGATAATTCAATTCATGTCTGTTGTTATCCTGCAAAACATTTTCTTTGGTGTCCTGAGTTTTATTCCTTTTATTGCTATGGTTGGAGGCTTTGAATACGCATATCAAAAAAAGGCAAATGAGCAGAATGAGAGAACAATACAATTCCGCAAGCGGTTTTATAAAGTCTCTGCATGGTTAGGCACATATTTCCCGATTAGACTGTTGGCAATGGCGTTAGTACATTTTTATCCTCGCCCTATCAATTCGCTTGCTTTGGAATGTGTCATAGCCGTCCTCTATCTAATGACTGCTACCCTCATAACATTAGAGATTGAAAAACGCCATCTTTCAAAGAACTGATTTTAGAACATAACGAATACCGAAAAACTGACCGTTGACTGGTCGCAATGTGCGAAAAGTTGACGGTCTTTTTTTATCCCAAAAATCAAAAAAGGAGGTCAATCACAATGACAAAACCGAAAACCCTCGATCAGCTTCGAGCCGAAAAGGAACGAGCTGAGACGCAGCTTGCACAGGAGAAGCACAAGCTGGAGCGTCTGGAGAACAGAAAGAAGTATCTGGAGAAAGGCGAACGCACCAAGCGCACCCACCGCCTTTGCAATCTGGGCGGCACGATTGAGAGCCTTGCCCCGGAGGTCAAAGATCTCACACGCACCGAAATGACGGAGCTGATGGAGTACATCTTTTCTCTGTCCGAAGTCCAGCGAGCCGTCCGTCACATGGCGATTACCCACATCAGCCAAGCAAACAGAGAAAAGGAGTTGAAAGCCGATGGCACTATTTCATCTGAGCGTCACGCAGACTAAGCGAAGCGCAGGACAGTCCGCTATCGCTTCTGCCGCCTACCGAGCCGGGGCGCGATTGTAGAATAAAGCAAACGTGTCTGTTGAATTTTCAACGAAAGAGGCTTTTATGAAAGAATTCTTTTCCGTTATCCGCTCTTCTCTGCTTTTTTCTGGAATTTCAGAGCAGGAATTTTCTTCTATGCAAACCTGTCTTAAGGCTGAAAATAAAAACTTTCCGAAAGGAGCCTTCGTGCTGCGCGCCGGTGATACGGCAGAATCGATCGGGCTTGTGCTATCGGGAAATATTTTAATTGTACAGGAGGATATTTGGGGAAACCGCAATATTCTTTCCAAAGCAGGACCGGGACAAACCTTCGCCACTGCGTTTGCCTGTGCGCCTGGCTCTTTGCTGAATGCGAGTGTTATCGCAAAGACGCCTGTTACCGCTATGTTCCTGCCTGTAAAGCGGATTCTGAATGTCTGTTCGTCTGCCTGTTCACACCACAGCCGAATCATCCGAAACCTGCTTGGTGAACTGGCTGAGAAAAATCTGCATTTCAGTGAAAAACTCACGCACATGGGACAGCGCACGACGCGGGCAAAGCTGATGTCCTATTTTTCCGCCGAGGCCCAGAAACTCGGAGCATATGAATTTGATATCCCCTTTTCCAGACAGCAGCTTGCAGATTATCTTGGTGTTGAGCGCAGCGGACTGTCGTTAGAACTTGGAAAAATGCAAAACGAGGAGCTTCTCGACTTTCACAAAAGTCATTTTATTTTGAAGGTATGACAGCTGTCTCGCATACAGAACCGCACTTATTCCCGTTTGATTTTAATCGATGCTGCATAGGCGCTATTGCAAAGTCCCAGAACCGCTGACAGCACAAACAGCGTTTCAATCCCCAACGTCTTCCAAATCCAGCCGTCAAACAGGGCAATCAGAATCGTAATGAGATGATTCACGGAAAGTCCGGTTGAAATCGTCGCTTTAACTTCGTCAGCGCTGTCTGATAATTCCTGTGCATGGAGGTTTGCCTGTCCAAAGCAGCCGAGTTTCTGAAGAAAACAGATGCACCTATCAGCGAAATATCCTCGATGGTTGGATTCCATCAAATGAGCAACTTTGGAAAACGTTTTCGTGAGAAAACAGGATATTCTCCCAAAGAATATCGTGCTTTCAAAAAACTCGAGCAGTCTTCCGAATCGCGCAATCCCATCTTCTTAGCCATATGGTAACTCATTGAGTACCACGCCACGTCAGACTGTTTTCAGGCAAATAAATGCAGCGCGCATCCCGCTTGAGAGGGATGCGCGCTGCTTTGTAAAGGGGGATCAAGCTTTATTTTCCTAGAACGCGATAGAGATAAGTCACAATATCGGCCCTGGGCGACAGGTTGTCCTGCGCGAAGGGAACTGCCGTGCCGTCGAGCAGTTTCTGAGAGTTGGCCCATGCGACAGCCTCGTCATAGTAATTCGTGCCATCCGTATTCGCCGCAGGCTTGCCGTTGGCGCGCCAGAGGAATGTGACGACGTGGGCGCTGGTGCAGGTTCCATTGGGACCGAAGGTCGTGTCGGTCGTACCGTTGGTCACACCCTTTTCCACGGCCCAGAGAACGGCCTTATAGAAATAGTCCGACTCTGTTACATCGGTAAACGGATTCTCCGTTGAAGCAGGTTCCGGGCAGCCCATGGCACGCCAGAGGAAGGTCACGACCTGTCCGCGCGTGCAGGTTGCGCTGGGCGAGAACGTAGTCTTGCTCGTGCCGGTAGTGACGTTTTTGTCAAGCGCCCAGAGAACGGCATCGTGATAATAGGCATCTGCCGAAACGTCGGTGAAGGGGTTGCTGGAATCGGCAGGTTCCTCATACTTTTCGCCCTTGATCTCGGCTGCAAGTTTGTTATTCACTTCATAAGGCAAACCAATCGGAAGTGGTGAGGCAGTATACCCGCCGTTTCCATTTGGAGCGGCATAATATACCATCAAGATAAACATCGGATTCTCAATATTAGAATCGATCAGTGCACACAGTTCCGCACCGGTAAATGAGACCTCTTTTCCAGCGGGAATGGCATAGTGTTCAGGTATAATTTCTACAGCAGAGGTGTTGTCATTGGGCTCGATAGTTTTCCATCCGCTAGCTGTATACGAAAACTGACGAACCGGATTTCCGTTCACATCGTTTTCCACCGAATCATAGCTTCTATCGTTGCTTTTTGCAAGTGCAACGACGCTCACAAAGAGCACATCACTGCAATCCGCCGGACTGAGATTGGCAACAGTCAGTTTCGCATCGTCGTTGATGACCGTTCGGCCACCCACCTCAAATGTAAATATATCATTTCTTACCGACTTCGGATTCAGATGCCAGTTCAATTTCAATTCCGGCTTGCTCTCGACCCATGTGTCGTCATTTTCATCCAAGCTGGAAGTCACTTTTATACGGTTTGTGATCTCTCTATAGCTGGGCAGCGCCGCAAACACGGTTGCCGCCAGACCGAGGCAAAGCGTCAATGCCAGGGCCAGTGCGAGTACTCTTTTCATCTTTTTCATTCTCTCGTATCCTTTCTGTTTCAATTTTGTTAACTACTGGAATGTGGATATTATACAGTATATATAATATATATGCAAGCAGTTTTTTCATTTTTTTGTAATATTCACATATTCGAGTAATGCCTGCTGCGGTCAACTTCCTGCATCGTCCAAGACCTAGTTTATGCGAAATGCAAAAAACAGCGCGCATCCCATATTGTTTGGGAATGCGCGCTGTTTTAACGGGAACACAAGCAATTACTTCAGCGTTCCAATAGATGCTCCGCAATCGCTTCAACTGCACAGGTTAAAGCGCGGGCAATGTCGCACAGTTTCATGCCAAAGGTGTCTCCCGGCTTACCGGGAAGCTGTTCTATAGCATAGGGCACATGGAGAAAGCCGCCGCGCAAACCGGGATATTCGAGCGCCGCCGTATGCAGCAGCGTGTACAGGAGGTTGTTGCACACATATGTACCGGCGGTATTGGAAACTACCGCCGGCAGACCGGCGCTTTGTATCCGTTCTGCGATTGCTTTGACAGGCAGCGTAGAAAAGTACGCGGCTGGGCCATCTGGTGCGATAGGTTCATCGATCGGCTGATAGCCTGTGTTGTCCGGGATACGGGCGTCCATCAGGTTGATTGCCACGCGCTCCGGCGTGACAGCCGTGCGTCCCCCGGCCTGTCCCACGCAGAGAACCGTGTCGGGCTGCTCCGTGCGAAGCGCGCCTTTCAGGATCACGCCGCTTCTGATAAACTCGGTTGGAATTTCAAGTTTACATAATTTAAATCCAGCAATTTCGTCCGGCAGCAGACGCACAGCCTCAAATGCAGGATTGACCGACTCTCCGCCGAACGGATCAAAACCGGTGATCAGCAGTTTTTTCTTCATAGAACCCCCTGCCCTTCCAGAATGCCGCACATCTGTGATACACGGCTGTCCCACGAACAGGCGCGGCCTGCCTCGATGCGGGCAGATGTCCGTTCCGGCGTTGTGTCGGAACGCGATTGTTCGCAGGCAGTGATAAATTCCTCCGGACTGTCGGCGATCTCAATAAGCGGTGCGTATTGGAGAATCTGATCTGGCTGCTTCGTTGAGACGATTGGGCGGCCCGTGGCCAGATACTCATAGAATTTCAACGGGCTGACATCCTTGCTGAGATCGCTTTTTGCGAACAAATTCAGGCAGGCGTCAAAATGTGCCAGATACTGCGGCAGCTGTTCGTTCGGCTTAAGGCCAAGAAAATGCACGTTCGGCATGGAATGAAGTACGGACAAATCAACGCCGGGCTTTTCTTTGCCGATCAGGACAAAACTCCAATCTGGTCGGGTCTTTGCCGCCGCTTCGAGATAATCATACTCAATGCAGCTTTGCAGCGCGCCGATAAAACCGAAAATCGGGTGTGGAATACGCTGCATATCTTCCGGCACCGGCTGCTGCTGCGATGCCTGCACAAAGCGCTCAAAATTCGCGCCGTTCGGGATCATATCCGTATTGGGCTGCACCGTGTGCAGCCGCTCAGCCAGTGCGTCGGCTGTTGCAAACACATGATCGGCTTTCTTCGCAAGTTCCAGTTCCATCGCATCAACGAGTGCCGGATTCATCAGTCCGCCGTAGGCTGAATGTCGGTCTACACAGTCGTAGACCAGCGCCTTATGCGGAACCAGATCGACAAGGTCGGCTGTGACGGGCGAATAGACCCACAATACAGCGTCCTCAAATCCGTGCTCCCGCATTTTCTCGCAGACGAAACGGGCGATTTTCTGCTGGTTCAGTTTGTTTATCCAGCGGAATTTATAAAAGAACGGCAGAACCGGCGGCAGAGCATACACCGTGATGTTCTCCCGTGGGTGGATACCCGCTTTTTTATAATTTGTCAGCCCCGACTGCGCGGCTTTGTCCTTCATGGGGGCAATATAGGTGATAGACGGGTCAAAATAGAGGATCTCCGCGTCCGGGATGCGGCTCATCACCTGCTGCTTGCGTGTCGGGATGGGATACCACGGGGATGTGGCCAGACAAACGATTTTTCTCATAAGGATTCCTCCAACAGCACGCGCGCCGCTTCTTCATTTTCTGCCGCAAGGCGGCGCAGGCGGTCGGTCGAATACGGCTGCGCCGTCTGCATGGCGTCATCGATCAGGGCACACAGGCTGTCTTTTGTCACGTCGGCCAACTCCATGCAGTGCTTCTGGCCGAGATAGGCCATGAAGCCGGTGACCTTCGGATCGTAGGAAATTGCGGCCAGCGGCGCGCCGACAGACGAGGCGAAGATCAGCGCGTGCAGCCGCATGGAGACAATCACACGCATTTTCTGCATCATGCCAATAGTCAGCTGCTCGTCGCGCGGGGCTGGCAGGACAAACGACCGGAACGGCAGCATACCTGCGGCCTGCCGGTTGATCTCCAGATCGCGCGTCGGCTCCAGCGCGACGAAAACCGGCGTCAGTCCGTGCGTTTGATTGACATAAATTGCAGCATCCACAATCGCCTGCAAGTGCTCAGAAAGGTTCTTCCACGGGCGCAGGACAAACATGGCATAGTTCCCGTTCGGGTCGAGGTCATTGCTCAGGAAATAGCTGTCCACCGCGCCGGTGGAGGCAGGCTGCAGCAGCAGCGCCGGGTCTGCCGTGACGGAAATATCCGGCTGCATCACGCCCATATCGGAAAGTTCCTTTCGTGAAAGATCCTCTCGGAGTGTGATTTTGTCCACACAGCGGTTGAGGATGCGCGAAGTATACCGGCGGCTGCCCTCCCCGCTGACGGGACCAATGCCGCAGCCGTACATCATGACGCGGCAGCCTGCGGCATGCGCCATACGGATGGTCGTGAGGTAATAATTTAAGGAACGTGTACTCGTCTCGTTCTGAATGAGGCTTCCGCCGCCGGAGATAAACAGTTTACATCTGCGCATGAGCGGCCAGAAGCGAAAGGGGTCGAATACGTGCACGGAGCCGACGTGGTACCGCAGGCGCGTCTCGGCGGGATCGTGCGACATGACGTAGACCGGCATATCGCGGTCAATTGCTTTCATCTGACTGAGAATTGCCTTTAAGATTGCGTCATCACCCGCGTTCCCCTTGCCGTAGGCGCCGCAGATCAGAACACCGTATTTCTTTTTCTTCGGCATAGCCGTGCGGCGCAGGATGGTCTGGTAGATCTCGACCTGCTTGCCGACGGTCGCACTGATGGAAAACTCGCGCGAGGCCTTTTCATACAGGTTCTCGCCGAGCTGCGCGCGCATGGCCGCAGATTCAGCCAGCCGCGCTATGCAGCCGCCGAGCGCTTCCGCGTTCTGTGGCTCAAACAGCAGACCCGTCACGCCATGCTCGATGATATACGGGATGCCGCCGACATTAGACGCGATCGTCGCGCAGCGCATGCGCGCGCCCTCCGTAATGGCATATGGGAAGGTCTCGGAGAGAGATGTCAGCGTGTTGACGTCCAGCGCGTGATAGAAGCTGTCCATATCCGTGACCCAACCCGCAAACACGACGCTGCCGGGCGGGCAGGTGTCAGCGGCCAGCTTTTCCAGCGTCTGGCGCTGCTCACCGTCGCCCGCGATGAGCAGGCGGATATTGGGATGGGTCTTTACGGCGATGGAGAAGCCGCGGATGAGCGTCCCCACGTCCTTGACCGGGTCGAGCCGGGCGGCGATGCCGAACACGACGGTATTCTCCGCCGTCTCCATGCCGACAGAGCGCAGATACGCCTGCCTGTCCAGCTTCGGCACAACAGGAGAAAAATCGATGCCGTTGTAGATCGCAAACATCGTCTGCGGGTCGAAGCCGCGTGAAATGAGCAGCTGCGCCATGGCGTCGGACACGCCGATGTGGTAGTCGAACATACGCAGCGCGACGGTGTTGATCGTGCCGTAGGTCAAGCGGTGCAGCGGCCGGCCCAAATAGTCGAGCCGGTAGTCAGAGTGAACCGTTGTGACGATGGGAACCTGAATTTTTCGGCGCAGAACGGCACCGGTCAGGTTGGCACGCGCGCCGTGGCAGTGAACGATCTGAAAGCCCTCGGCGCGAATCATCTGCACCAGACGACCGATAGCCGTTCGCACAGACGTCTCCATGACGACTGTATCAATGCCGAGTTTTCGCGCATCCTCAGCAAACTCTCCCTCGCGGAAGCAGACAAGACGCACCTGTTCCGTTTTTCCAAGACCGTGCAGCAAAGACAGCACATGCGTTTTGGCACCGCCGACGTCACCGCCGGAGATCAAATGCAATACCTTCATACCGGAATCCTCATTTTTGAATTACCACTTGTTTCTTGCGGTAAGATACTGTAGAATAGGCTGGAATGTTTCTTGAATCATTGTTTATTATACTTGATTCAACGAGGCAAATCAACTGCAAACTCTTTGGGAGGTACTACATGAAACTGATCGATGAAAAAGGCCGTCTGTTCGGCAAGATCAATCTGATCGATCTGCTGGTCATGCTGCTGATCGTCGCGGTTCTGGCGGCAGTCGTCTGGAAACTCGGCGGCAAAAAGGCCGCGGCTGCTGTGACTGGAGCGGACAAGAAGGCCGTTTATACCGTAGAATTTGAGGATGTTCCCGCCGATATCGCGGAATATGCAAAAACACAGACGCAGAAGTCGCTTGTGAATGACTCCAAATTGATTGATGCCGTCATTACGGACGTGCAGACAGAGGTATATGCAAACGACTTTGACCACGTTCGCCTGTATATTACCGTCGAGGCAAGCGCATCGTTTACCGGCAACGTCTACAAGGTCGGGCCGCAGGAGGTTCGGGTCGGGTATGAATACATTCTTAAAACAAGTGAGTTTGAACTGACCGGTCTGATCTCCGCACTGGAGGTCACCGATGGCTGATATGCTGTCTTCAAGCCTTCTGTGGCGGGCACTGCTCGCCATCGGCGGCTGGTTTTCGGCGATGGTGCATTCAAGCAAGGTCTTCGCGTGGCTGGGCCGTACTTGGCATACGAGCAGAACGCGCGCATGGCTTCTCCGGCGGCTGTCCGCGTCTGACGCACCGACGCGTGATAGTCGGAGTGCGAAGCGCTTTGCGCGGCTGAACGCGCGGCTTGCCGCGCGGCACGGGCTGAAGGACTGTCTGGATGATTCGATTCTGTGCCGCATCTGGCGCTTTTTCGTGCACTGCGGACAGAATAGCCGCCTGTTTTCCTGGCTGTTCTCCGACGGGCTGCATGGCGTGATCTTATTCGCGCTCTCCATGTATGTCGTGATCGACTATGTGCTGCGCGATCTTCTGGCTGTACCGGTTCTGTCGTCGTGCTGGGACGAATGCCTGATGCTGCTCGCGCTGGGTTATGTCATTTATGAGCGTCTCGGGCGCAAAACACCGCTGAAAACAGGCTGCAATCCGCTCGACCTGCCGGTCTGCCTGTTTATCACGGCCTGTTTCGCTCTCATGAATGTCGTCACGCCGTATTACTCTGTCCAGATTTCCGGCTTCCGCGCAACCGCGCAGTATATGCTCTGGTTCTTCCTCATCACGCGGCTGTTGCATAACGACCGTGATTTCATGCGGGTGTATCTGGCGCTTGTCGTTCTGGCAGCGGTCATTGCGCTGCACGGGATTTATCAGTATATCATCGCCGTTCCCATTCCGTCCAGCTGGATGACACACACGGAATCCTCTGTGCGCACGCGCGTCTATTCCATTTTCGGAAGCCCCAATATCATGGGAGATTTCATGACGATGTTTGCGCCGATGGCGGCAGGACTTGCCTATTACACAAAAAACCGCAGATTACAGGTGCTTGCGTGGCTCTGTGCATTCTGCATGTGCTTCGGCTGCCTGTTTACGATGTCGCGCGGCGCTTGGATGGCGCTGGCGATTGCCATTGTGATCTTTGTGCTGCTGGTTGACCGGCGGCTGCTGGTGCTGCTGATTGCAGCGGGATGCGTCGCGTGTACGCTTCCGTTTGTACGCAGCCGCATCGGCTTCCTGTTCACAGCTGATTTTGCGGAGGCAAACACCTCCGGTGGCCGCGCAGGCCGCAAGCTTGTGGCCATGACGCTTCTGGAACAGCGTGGAAAAGCAACCGGCGTAGGCCTCGGGATGTTTGGCGGAGCCGTCGCCATGCAGAATCAGGTCATTGACCATCAGGAATATTTCTATGTCGATAACTACTATCTCAAGCTTATGATCGAAATGGGTTATACGGGCCTTTCCGCGTTCCTGATTACCGTCCTCAGCTTCCTCGCAAACGGCTGCCGCGCGCTCTACCGCACAGCGCAGCAAAAAAGGCAGGGGCTGTCCCGTCTGTTTCCACTGTGTGCGGGGATTTTCGCTGGACTGTGCGGCGTGTTGGTTCACTGCGGATTTGAAAACATTTTTGAAGAACCGTATATGATGGCCTATTTCTGGTCGCTGGCTGGGCTTTTGATGTGGGCAGGCTTCCTGCGGGAAAGCACACAGGAGGTGCGCGCATGATTCCGGTCATTCTGGCTGTCCACTTCCCTGCCAAAAAGCTTGCCAAGCTGCGCATGTCTGCAATGCAACTGGGCGCGAAAGTGCGCATCGTGGAAAAGTGGGAATATCTGAATGCCGTCGGTTCTCTGACGGGCGATCTTGACAGCTTTGATAGCTTTTATGATGGCGAGGATTTTCCTGGCGAACTGCTCGTTTTCGCGCATTTTACGGATGCGCGGCTGAATCTATTTTTGCAGGCAATGCGGGTCGCAAAACTTCCCCCAGTTGCCCTGAAAGCTGTCTTGACGGACGAAAACAAGGGCTGGAACATGCTCGAACTGCACGAGGAACTGCAAAAAGAGCATGAAGCAATGCACAAAAATTGAAACACCCCCTGAACGCCTCTACAACAGGCGTTCAGGGGGTGCTGCTTATTCGCTGAATTTTCTCTGGATTTCAGCTTGTCTTCCGCAGGTCATTCTTCCCTCCGGGCACTTCCCAGAAACGAAGCAACTCGGGCCATAGAGGCTGAAGAGCAGAGGCGATGTTTTCCGCAGCGCCGCAAGTGCGGCGCAGGCTGCGTCGCGGATCTCCCACTGGGCGCGATTGCAGCAGCGCAGGCGGAAAAAGACATATAGTTCTCCGGCGTTCATAGTCGTCAGCACGGGAACTGTCTGGCCGCTGAGCAGCAGGTAGGACAGCACATCCTCCCCCGCTCCTGCAGCGCGAAGCTGTACAGCAGCTTCGCCAGCCTGCCGGAATGCTTCGCGGTACTGCGCCTCCAGTCCAGTCTGCTGGACGCTTTCCGGCAGAACGTAGCGGTCATAACGCGCCGATTTCAACAGATTCGGTGCACAGAGCGCCTGCATCCGGTGGCGTGTCAGATGCGTGAGCGCTGCAAGTGACAATCCGCCAAACAGCAGCGTATAGCTGGCCTGCTCCAGTTCCCGTTTTCTCGGCTGGGCCAGAAGCGCTTTCAGCAGTGCCGTCTGTTCTGGTTTTGTCAGCGGCTGCGGCACATTGCCGCGTGCAAGCTGATACGCGCCACAGATCAGCCCTTCTGCATCCTGCGGCGCGGCAAGGACTGTAACAGGCGCTTTCGACGTGAGCAGCTGTACCTGCCGCAGACAAAACGCGTCCGACTGACGATAGGCCTCCGGCTTTCGCACGGCCAAAAATGGTATCTGCTGCTCACACTGTGCAAACAGGCTCTCACCCAGCGCACGCAGTTCCGGAATGCGGCTGCCGCGTCCGTAAGCAAGTTCGTTCATCACATGCACCAGTTCCCGCGCATTCATGGAACAGAAAAAATTACTGCAAAAGCAGTACGGCAGCACGAAGCGCGCATCCTCCTTGGGGACGCCTGCAGCTTCCAACACATCATAAGTGCCAAAAAGTGATTCGACCGTTCTTTCAAATATAGCCTTCTGCACATTGGCAGTGAAAACGGGCGATACATATCCGGCCTTGGAAAAATCAACATACCGCCGCGATTTGACCGTAAACGAGGCCAGCCGGAACTCGATCAGAAATTGCTCGGCCAAAACGGAGACGTTTTCAAACGATAAGTTTACATAACAATGTTCCAGTACTGACGTATGTCCGGAGGAGAGTACCTTGCCGATCAGCTTTTCATTCTTTTCCTGCCCGGCAGACAGCGAATTCGCATAGATTTCATCTGCCGTGCCATCCATCGTGGAGATCCGTCCGCCGGAAGCAATCATTGCAGCTGCTTCCGGGCTGACGCTTAATATCGATACATGTCCCTGCATAGCTGCTCCTCATCAGCGGAACAGGTTTCCCTGTTCGTCGTAAATTTCCAGTCGTCTGGTTCTTGCAAAGTCCGGCTTTTGCTCCGGGAGATAATGTTCAATCGCATTGACAAGAAGCTGTGGATTGCAGCTTGGATTCTGCGCAGAAACAAGAACTGTCAATTCCAGTTCCTGCGCGGACGCTTCCCGCATGGAAAGCGAAAAAATCATGGGCTTCAAATCAAGTTCTGTCTCGTCACCGCTCTTGGTACGTTTTTTCACGAGTACAGGGCCATCTGCGAACAACTTTGCGATCGCCTGTTGGGCCTGCCCCGGGATACCCCGGTCATATTCCAGCGTGATCTGCGCACGCAGGCGCGTCAGATGCTTGATCTTAACTGCGCTTTCATATGCCTCCAACACCCGGATACCAGCCGGCATAGTACGGTTCAAAAGTGTTGGAAGCTTGGTAAGGTCAACAGAGCCGTCCTGAATTTCAAAATCAAGAATCTCACAGACGCTTTCAGAACCGACGGGCAAAGGCAGCGCGATGGAGACATACGCGCGCGGACTGAATCCCTGTGAGTGCCAGATCATGATGTCCGCACGCTTAAACGCACGCTGAAAAACGCGCATTAAGTCCAGATGCGACAGATAGACCGCATCTCCGGTTTTTTCAAACAATAGGCGATTCATCGCACAGCCTCCTTTCGCTTAGCATCCGCGCGCCACAACCGTTGCAGTGCGTACGGCAGTCCGGCGTTGCTTCCGAGCGCAGTGCTTTTTCACGTTCATGCAGAAGAAACTTTGTCGTAACGCCAACGTCGATGGTCTGCCACGGCAGAAGTTCATCTGTGCCAAAGCCGCGCGTCGTATAAAAATTGGGGTCAAGCCCAGCACACCGGAAGGCTTCCAACCACTTCTCGTAGTTAAAATACTCATCCCAGCCGTCGAGTCTGCACCCGAGCCGGTGCGCCTCGAGCAGCACCTGTCCGACACGGCGATCGCCGCGCGCTATGACAGCTTCCAGACGGCTGAGGTCGGATTCGTGATAGCGGTAATCGACGCACTTTGCGTGCAGATTTGCCTGCAGCAGATGGACACGCCGCAGATACTCCTCCGGCGTGATCTGTGCCGCCCACTGGAACGGTGTAAAGGGCTTCGGGACAAAATACGCCGTTGCCAGATTGATGGACAGGCCACGCTTTTTCCCGCTGCCATTCTCTCGCCAGACCTGAAGAATTTTGTAGACCAACTCTGCAATGCCGACCACATCTTCATCCGTCTCAGTCGGCAAGCCCAACATGAAATACAGCTTCACGCTGTTCCAGCCGCCGGAAAAGGCCGTGGCACAGGTGGATAGAATCTCTTCTTCCGTAACATTTTTATTGATCGCGTCGCGCAGACGCTGCGTTCCGGCCTCCGGCGCGAATGTCAGGCCGCTTTTGCGCACCTTTTGAATGCGCATCATGAGTTCCCTTGAAAAGTTATCCGCACGCAGGCTTGGCAGTGAAAGATTGATTTTTCGCGGTTCGCAATAATCGAGCAGACCGTCAGCCAGTGTTTCAAGTTCACGGTAATCGGAGGTTGAGAGGCTGGCCAGCGTGATCTCACTGTTGCCGGAATCCTCAAGCGATTCAATCGCCTGTTTACATAATACATCCGCAGACTTTGCCCGGATCGGCCGGTAGCAGAACCCTGCCTGACAGAACCGGCAGCCGCGGATGCAGCCGCGGAAAATCTCCAGATTCGACCGGTCATGAACGATCTGGGTTGAGGGCACAATGGTCTTCGTCGGAAAATATGCCGTATTCATATCCTGTACGATGCGCTTTTTGACGCGCTCCGGCACGCCGGGCTCCGGCGCGATGGCGGCAAGCGTCCCATCCGCGCGGTAGGTATGAGTATAAAAGGACGGCACATAGATGCCCTCGATCTTTGCAACCTTATGCAGAAATTCTTGCTTTGTCAGGCCCTGTTTTTTTGCAGAGCGATAACATTCGATGATCTCCGTCGTGCTGTCTTCTCCTTCTCCGACGGAAAAAAAATCAATAAAATCCGCCAGCGGCTCCGGATTGACCGCGCATACGCCGCCCGCAAATACAATGTTTTCCAATCCATCGCGGTCTTTGGACAGCAGCGGAATCTGCGCCAGTTCCAGCATGTTCAGAACATTGGAATAGCACATCTCATAGCCCAGCGTAAACGCGATCATATCAAAGTCACTGACCGCGTCATGGCTTTCCAGCGTCCAGAGTGGAATCCCATGCGCACGCATTTCGTCTTCCATATCGCCCCACGGCGCAAAGACACGTTCACACCAGACGCCGGGCATCTCGTTCATTACGCCGTAGAGAATCCGCATGCCAATGTTGGACATACCGATCTCATAGGTATCCGGAAAACAGAACGCAACACGCACATCGACGTCCTTTTTGTCTTTGATGATCTGATTATATTCTCCGCCCACATAGCGCGCAGGCTTCTGGACGCGCATGAGGATTCTGTGGAACTGATCTGTCATGGATAGCTTTCCTTCTCTTTTGTAATTCATTCTATTGTACCTGTTCGCGGCGGAAAATGCAACAAAAAGCTTGCCGGTTCACCGTTCCGCATCCGCGCGTCTTGCAAGCATCAGCAAGCGCACGGTCAGATACACCGCAGTTCCAAGCGGCCAGAAGCCTGCTTTTTTAATAAACGTCAGAACCAAACCGGCCAGAAGCAAAACGCCGCACGACGCAAAGCTTACGATTTCTGAAACGTGTTCCGCCTGCACGACTGGCAATCGCGCCAGCAGCGCGCAACGGAGCACCCGCCCGCCGTCCAGCGGCCAGATCGGCAGCAGATTATAAATCCCCAGCATCAGACTGTATGCGGCGAAGGAAGGCCGCTGCATGCAGAAGGCCGCGCCGCAGATCAAATTGACCAGCGGCCCCGCCAGTGCCGAAAGCAGTTCCTGCCGGTAGCCAAGGCCGGACGCCGCGATCTGAAGATCTGCAAACCGCAGCGTCAGTCGCCGCACCTGTCCGCCGCAGGCCAGCATCATGACAATGTGCGCCAGTTCATGTACTGCCATCGCGCAGAGGATCGGCAGCACCGAGCCGCTTCGGTCGAGCGCCGCAAGAACGATTGCAAACATAAAAAAGCCCGGCCGGAGTTCAATTGCCGGCACCGGTCAGAATCTCAAACGAGCCGGACAGCGCCTCCTGCACAGCCTCCCCTTCCCGCAGCCGCTCTGTCAGCGCCGAAAACGCCTGCACGGTCTTTGTTTTCTGCGCTGCACCTGCAATTTTCGTGATTGCCGTATCGACAGCCGGTACGCATGTCTTGAGTGTCCACACAAGCGCCAGCATCGCCAGCAGCAGATAGAGCCGGGAGATTCCAGTCCCTGTCTGTCTTTCATTTTTGCCCCCGTTTTCCTTCATCGCACACACCTCCTTTGGCAATCGTATGCGCAGAAAAATATTTTCATGCCCCTCTTGACAAATCGTTGTTTTCCTCATATAATATCCAAGCTGACGGGGTGTGGCGAAGTTTGGTATCGCGCTTGGTTCGGGACCAAGAGGCCTCGGGTTCGAATCCCGACACTCCGACCAAATCCGGCTGAAATCTAGCGATTTCAGCCGGATTTTTCTTTATTTTCAGAACTTTTCCCGATGGAGAATTCTGTGACTTTTCCGTCTGACCCAAACGCGACCCAAACAGGATTTTGGAGCGGAAAGCGCCGGAAGAAAGAATTCGCCGCCTGTCGGAGCTTTTCCGGCAGGTGGCGTGTGCTTTTCTGTTCATTTTTGCTGTCATCCGACGCTTGCCATGAAGCCGCTGATTTTCTGCGCGGCTTCTTTTTTCATGCCTGCCGTGACATGGGTATACACGTCCAGTGAGAATTCCGCCGAAGCATGACCGAGAATTTCCGCGACCGTTTTCGGATCGATGCCGCTTTGGATTGCCAGCGTCGAGAATGTGTGTCTGAGGTCATGGAATCTGACGTGTTCTTCAATACCAGCCTTCTCTAACAGCTTCTTGTGAATCCGCCCGACGCAGTCCGGCCCATACATCCCGCCGGTCTTTGGTGACGGGAACATATACGGACTGAACGGGTGATTCTTACGATCTTCGACCAGCAGCCGGATTGCTTCGTCGCTGAGATAAATCTCTCGGACGGAGTTTTCTGTTTTCGGCTCCGTCACGACCAATTCTCCTTTGCCGCGCGACACAGATTTTGATACAGTCAGCGTTTTCGTCTGCAAATTCAGGTCGCTCCACAGCAGCGCCACCAGTTCCCCGCGCCGCAGTCCTGTGCTGAGTTCCAGATAGAACATCGGCAGCACACCCCATTCTTCCGCTGCTTTCAGGTAATCTCGAATTTTATCCGGCGGAATGATCTGCATTTTCTTCTTTTCTTTTTTCGGTAACCGACAGCCGTTCGCTGGATTATAGGGAATCAGTCGCTCCGTCACCGCCTGCTCCAAGCATTGCCGTAGCATCGTATGCAGCCCGCGAATCGTCTTATTGCTGAGACTCAGATCGTCCATTTTTTCGTACCGCTGCACTCTGCCGTGCGCCTTCGTCCCATTGTAGAATTTCTGGATTTGCAGCGTCGTGAGCGCCGTCAGTTTGATGTCCCCGATGCGCGGCACGATATGCTGGTCGATGTAGTTCTTGTAATATGCCGCCGTGGATGCGCGGACGGATGGCTTTGCGTAGTTCTCGTACCAGAGCTGCGCCCATTCGCCCACCGTGTAGTCGCGTCGCTTCGTGATGTCGATCTTTTCGAGTTCTTCCATCGCCTTTTGCAGCTTCTCTTTGCATTCGCGCTGCGTCCGCGCGAGGACACTTTTCGCGATTGGTTTCCCTGTCTCCGGGTCAATGCCTGCCGTGTAGCGCCCTTCCCAGCGACCGTCTTTGCGTTTGCGGATGTTGCCTTCCCCATTTGCCCGTTTTTTCGCCATCTGTGTTCCCCTTTCCGTTTTGGTAACACAAACAACTACCACAGAAAAGTAATAAAGTCTAGCAATTTTTTGAAAATTTCGGACGTTTTTCAGAGATTTGTATTTCAGTAGAACAGCCTATTCTTTGTTTACTGCGGCGCAGTTTTTGCGCATTGAACGAACGTGAAAATGCATTCTTCTGTGGTAGTAGTCCCTTGTCCGTCCGGTAGCTACGCCGATCATCTGCTCGCCATCCATAACCTTGCTCATGGTAAATGGACCGGCTCCTCCATCGCCAACGGCGCTGATATCGTCCGTCGGCATATGCTCTGTGCTCTTGAATTGGGACGCGAACACTTTTCCGACATCGTCGGCATCCCACTCCAGCGTCGCAACTGTGCGCGGCGGGGCTTTTCTGATCTCCAGAAGTGCCTTTTTGCCGATAAAGTCGTGATCGTAGTTGATAAGATAATCCCACTTCACATCAAACGGTGTGACAAACGCATTCTGCGGGTCACCGGCGGCACTGCCGATATCATGATGGTATTCCCCGTACTGTCCCGGAAGTTCGGCACCGTGAAGATCCTTCAGATAGGCGCGATCTTCGGCGTTGTTGGCTACGGCCTGCGTATCCTCGGCGGACATAATCTGGGTACTCTCCATCGTTTTTTAGCACAAATCCGCCCCACTTATTGAGATAGGGAACGATTCCGCCTTCTTCCAGAATATCGTTCATAATACTATTGAACGGTTCCTGCTGCGTAATACATTCATTTTTCGTCAGATTACGTACCAGAACATTTTGGTTGTCCGATATAATTTCCAGCCAGTCGCCTGCCTCGATGCGGCTTGTATCCGCTTCAATCAGCAGAATCCCATTATTGAAGCCGTTTCTGAAAAAACTGCGTGAAAAGGAACACGCGATCACAACGGGAATCCCGGCCGCCTTTACAACAACCGCCGCAATCTCCATAGCAGAGCCGCAGCCAAAGTTTTTTCCTGCCACCAGAATATTTCCCGGCACGACCGGCGCCGCACATGACGGATCGAGGTCTTCCATCAGGTACTGTTTCAGAATTGCTCCATCCAACGTATCGCGCTTTCTGCGGGATGAAATGATATAGTCGGTATTTACATCGTCCCCGACTACACGAGCCGTTCCACAAAATCTCATGCAAATACCTCCCGTGGATCGGTGATTTTTCCGGTAATCGCGCTGGCCGCAACAGTTGCCGGGGACGCCAGATAAATGTTGGATTTCACATTTCCCATCCGACCGATAAAATTGCGGTTGGCTGTCGAAATGACATTCACGCCGTCAGAAGGCGTGCCGGAACTGCTCCCGCAGCACGGACCGCAGGAGGGCGGGAGAATGATGGCGCCGAGCTCTGCAAAGCGGGCGAGCATCCTGTTTTCTGCCATCTCCACATAGATCTTTCTGGAAGCCGGGACAACAAGCAGCTGGAAATCCGGGCAGAGCTGTCTGCCGTCCAAAATATCCAGTGCTGCTCTGAAATCGCTGATTCTTCCGTTTGTACAGGTTCCAAGCAAGCCCATTTGTACCGGCGTATCGGAAAGCTCCCGTACCGGCTCGACGAGATCCACACGGTGCGGACAGGCCACCACAGGCTCAACGGCATTCAGATCGATTTCCAGCGTTCTTGCATAGACTGCATCCTCATCCGGCAGAACAAACTCGCACGCATGAACGCCAACGTTTTCAAGATACTCTGCCAGCTGCTCGTCTCCGGGCATAATCGCACATTTTGCGCCGGTCTCAGCCATCAGATTGCACACCGTCATTCGTTCTTCCACACGAAGCGGATTCTCTCCGTCAAACTGAAATTCCACCGCCTGATAGGCCGCCCCGGATGCACCGAGTTCACCGACAATTGTCAGAGCCAGATCCTTTGCTGTTACGTTTTTGGACAGCTTTCGATGCAGCTTCACGCGGATGCTCTCCGGAACCCGGAACCAAAGGCTCCCAGCCATGATCCCCGCCGCCAGAATGGACGAGACGACACCCATTCCGAGCGCGTTGAACGCACCGTAGATCGTGGAATGGGAGTCACCGCCGATTACAATGCTGCCCGGATGGATACAGCCTCGTTCCGGCAGCAGCTGATGGCAGATGCCTTCCCCAAGCGGCAGAAGCTGTGCTTGTCCGCAATGCGCAAAATCCGACATACTCTTTTGCAGCGCCGCAACCTTATTGTTGGGGTACGGCACATAGTGATCCATCACCAGATAGTTGCTCTCCGGATTGGCGGCACGGGTTCCGCCGAGCTTTTCAAAGTATTCGAGCATGCACGTTGTTGCAGATGTCACGGGCAAAACGCTCCAGCAGGTCGTTGACAAAACTGTTGCACTAGGTGCAAAAATTGAGTGCGACGGCTACAGAAGTTACAGAAATTTATCCGGCGTTGCGCTGGACGCGAAAAAGTACGAACCCGGCGACCTGCATTAGCTGCACAAAGCCATCAGCAACCTGAAGGCGTTCCTGATTGGCACTTATCACGGCCGCTGCACGCAGCTTCAGGCGTATCTGGACAAATTTTGTTTCCGCTTCAATCGCCGAAAAACCGGCAATCAGATCTTCGCCCGCCTCGCAAGGGCTGTTGCCACATCTTGTGGCCAGCTGCATTAAGCCGATAAGCACATTTTTAAAAATTTCGAGCATTTTTCAGGGGCTTGCGTTTCAGGAAAAAGCCCATTCTTTGTTTATTGCGGCGCATTTTTTTTGCGCAGTCCTGTTTCTTCCTTGTTAGGGTTGGTCTTGTGCTTCATTAACCTGAGCGTTACAGATTCAGTTCAAATACTTTTATCAAGCAGACTGTAACCAGCCGGTGTATCTGAGAAGAAGCATGTATATCTATATGCTTACAGCGCAGAAAACTGCCCCACTCTTGAGCTGTTTGCACAAAAACGCGAATTCGTTTTTTGATAAAATGCGAATAGACAAAGTCAGAACTTGCGGTTAGAATAACAATAGAATTTAAGATAGATGCTGTATCAAGTTCATAATTTGTGGGTTATGAAAGCCGACACGTGTACGATCATCGTGCATTGTGTCGGTTTTTTTGTGTTCGACCCGCAAAGATAAAAAAGAAAGGCGGAAAGAATATGTCTCTGATTATTGGTTTGAACAGCGGTAGCTCCTGCGACGGCGTGGATTGCGCCCTTGCAGAGATCTCCATGATGGAGGACAATCAGCCCAGCCCTCCCAAGTTTATCGACGGCATTTCTCTGGACTGGCCGGAGCGTCTGCACAAGATGATCTGGGACGCATTTGACAACAAGCTCGATCTGTTCCAGCTTTCAAAGCTGAACTACGCAATCGGTGCATTTTTCGGTGTCTGCGTCAAAGAGCTCCTGAAGAAGACCGGCCACACAGCAGATGAGATTACCTGCATCGGTGTCGATGGCCAGCAGGTCTACCTGCACCAGACAAACCGTGAAAAGGCAGATGCCGTGACGGATGAGCAGTATGAAAACGACTTCGTCAATCTCTTCCTCGACGACATCTATGCCTACGGCTTCTGCTTCGGCGATGGCTGCGTCGTGGCAGATTATACAGACATCACCACCGTCTCCCAGTTCCGACCGGCGGACCATGCCCTCGGCGGCCAGGGTGCTCCACTGATGCAGTATGTGGACTACTGCCTGTTCCGCAACGGCGAGCCGACCATGACGCTCAACATCGGCGGCATCTCCAATGTGCATAAGGTCTACAAGGATCGCAGCAAGATGCTTGCATTCGACTGCGGCCCCGGCAACATCATGATTGACTACATCGCGAAAAAGTACTTCGGCGTTCCGTACGACAAAGACGGCGCGATCGCAGCCAGAGGCAAATGTGACGAGACCATGCTGGCCGAACTGATGCAGGCTCCGTTCCTCAGCCGTCCCTATCCGCGTTCGGCATGGCGTGATGATTTTGATGTTGCCTACTCTGAAAAGATGCGCCAGAAATACAGCCACCTGTCTGATGAGGATGTGATGGCGACCTACAATGTCTTCTCCGCCGAGTGCATCACCAAGTGCATCAAGGATTTTGCCGACCTGTCCGATACAAAGGTTCTGTACGCAAGCGGCGGCGGCGCTTACAACAAGACCCTCCTCGCCAACATTCAGGCTCGCCTGCCGGAACATATGCGCGTTTGCACCTCGTTTGAGATTGGCATCCCGCCTCAGTTCAAAGAGGCCGTCAAGTTCGCAACGCTCGGCTACGCAGCAGTCAACACCTGCGCCAACAACATCCCCGGTGCCTGCCGCGCACGGAAGTACGGCGTCCTGGGCCACATCTGCGTCGCGCCGAAGTACGCAAAGGGCACCGACTGCTGATGCACGCGTTTCCGGGAAGGAGTAGCATATGATAGAGTTCAAAGACATATGCAAGCATTTTCAAGGCACGACCGCACTGGATCATGTAAGCTTTACAGCAGAATCCGGCCAGATCACCGCCTTGCTGGGGCAGAACGGCGCCGGCAAGAGCACGCTGATGAAGATTCTGACCGGTGCCTATCAAAAGGACTCCGGTGAGATCCGCATTGACGGCAGAAGCGTAAACATCACAGACCCCAACGCTGCCGAAGCGCTCGGCATCGGAATTGTCTATCAGGAACTGAGCGGCATGCCGCATTTGACGGTTTCTGAAAACATCGTCATCGGCCGCGACCCTGTGCGGCATGGATTTCTGGATTTCAAAAAACAGCGTGAGATCGCACGGCAGATGCTCAACCGTCTCGGTGCCTCAGACATTGATGTCGATCAGCGCCTCGGCGAACTGAGCGTATCACAGCAGCAGATCTGTGAAATTGCAAAATGTATGGCCGAAGAACCGAAGATTGTGGTCTTTGACGAGCCCACCACCTCCCTGACAAACCGGGAAAAAGAAAAGCTCTTCGAGATCATGAACAAAATGCAAGAAGACGGTCTGACCATTCTGTTCATCACCCACTACCTGGAGGATGCGCTGCAGCTTTGCAAGAGCTGCGTCATTATGAAAGACGGCCGCGTGGCCTACCATGGTGAAATGGCTAGTATGACGGAGCAGTCCATTGTAAACTACATGGTCTCCCAGAGCATCGACAGCTTCTTCCCGGAATATCATTCCACCGTCACAGCTACCGTGGCACTGGCCGTGTCCGATCTGGAGGACACGGCGGTGCACGGATGCAGTCTGGAGCTGCGCTATGGCGAAGTTCTCGGTCTGTCCGGTCTGATCGGCGCCGGACGGACAGAGCTTGCGCACCTGCTCATCGGCGAACGAAAACCGCACCGCGGCCAGATCCTAGTGGACGGGCAGGTCTGCCGGTTCCACGACGAGTATGATGCCATGCGGAAAGGCATCGCCTATATCAACGAGGACCGCCGTATCGGCGGCCTGAACCTGACGATGGACGTCGGCTTCAACCTGGCTCTGTCCCGCATTGTCATGAAGCGCAGCGATGTAGTCCGCCGTGGCGTCTTTGTAAACAGCAAAGCTGTCCTACAGAACGGCGATGATATGATTGAAAAGCTGGCCATCAAGTGCAGCGGTCAAAACCAGAAGGTCTCTACACTTTCCGGCGGCAACCAGCAAAAGGTCTCGATTGGCAAGATGGTCGCCAGTGGGTCAAAGATCCTGATCTTCGACGAGCCGACCAAGGGCATCGACGTTTCCGCAAAGGCAAAGGTCTACTCGATCATTCGGGAACTCGCAGCCGAGGGCTGTGCAATCCTTGTGATTTCCTCCTATAATCCAGAGTTGCTTGGCGTCTGCGACCGTATTGCCGTCATGTCCAGAGGAAAGATCGTGCAGACCTACGACCGCGGAGTCACGGAGGAGACTCTGCTGCTCGCGCAGCAACAAGGCTAAGGAAGGGATCAGCTATGAACAACATCAAGGAAAAAATGAGCGCGGTGCTCAATGGCATCGGCATCGTCACAGTCCTGCTGCTTCTGTGCACTATTTTTGCAATCAAGGCGCCGGGCTTTGTATCCGTAAGAAATCTGTACTACATTCTGCAGCAGGTCTCTGTGGTCGGCATCCTTGTCATCGGCCAGACCCTGGTCATCATCACAAAGGGCATCGACCTGTCCCAGGGCGCGATTATCGGTTTTTCTTCGATCATCTCGGCCATCATGATTGTCAACAAGGGTGTCCCCGTCTGGGCCGCGTTCGCCATCATCATTGTCAGCGGCGTGATCATCGGCCTGGTCAATGGCTGGCTCGTAGCAAAAATGCATGTTCCCCCGATGATTGCAACGCTCGGCACCACAAATATCGTGTCGGCAGCGGCGTTGCTCAGCTGCAACGGCAGCAATATCTATAGTCTGCCTGCTTCCATCAAGGCATTTGCAAGCATCAAGCTGCTAAACTTCCTGCCCGGAATCACCTGCATCATGCTGGTACTGCTGGTGATCGCACACGTGATGCTCTCGAAGACCCGCTTCGGCCGCTATACCTATGCGGTCGGCAGCAATGAGATCTCAGCAAAGTTCTCCGGCATCAAGGTGGAGCGCCACCTGATTCTTGTCTATCTGATCAGCGGCTTTGTGTCCGCTGTGGCCGGCGTCATCATGGTCTGCCGTCTGAACAGCGGTGTTTCCACCGCTGGCGACGGCTACGAAATGAACTCCATCGCCGCGGCCGTCATCGGCGGCACGAGCCTGCTCGGCGGCGAGGGCACGATCATCGGCTCGATGGTCGGCGCGCTCATCATGTCCGTCCTCTCGAATGGCCTTCAGCTGATGGGTATTTCGACCTACTGGCAGAAGCTGCTGGTCGGTGTCGTGCTGATTGCAGCGGTCCTGGTGGATAATATCCGCCGCAGAAAAATTTTGAAGTAATATTGCAGTGCACAGTATTACATAAAACAAAAAAAACGAAGGAGATTGACACATGAAAAAGATCGTAGCATTGCTTCTAGCTCTCGTGCTGGTCCTCTCTCTGGCTGCCTGCGCATCCAGCACGGACTCTGGCACCCCCTCGAATGACACTGCCGCGGACCAGAGCTCTTCCGCGGACACCACCGACACCGCAGCCCAGCCCACGGAAGAAACCAGCGCTCCGAAGGATGGCCTGACCATTCAGATCGTCCCCATGTCCACTGCTTCTGACTATTGGAACGCCCTGCGCTCCGGCGCGGAAGCTGCTGCCGAGGAGTTCGGCACAGAATATGGCGGCATCACCATCCTATATGACGGCCCGGCCAGAAATGGCGACTCCCAGGGTCAGATCGACATCATGAACAACGCGGTCACCGCGGGCGTAGACGGCATCCTGCTTGCCGCGACCGACCCTGAAGCGCTGCACTCCGCCGTTGTTGACGCGGAAGAAAACGGCGTTTACGTCTGCACCGTCGACTCCGGCGTTGAGCCGAACGACGCCAGCTCCTTTATCTGTACCGACAACGTCAGTGGCTGCAAAAAGCTCGGCGAATACATGGCTGAGGTCATCGGCTACGAAGGCAAATATGCCATCATCGGCGACAACTACGCGTTCGCTGCCGGTGTGGATCGCCCCGAAGGCTTTAACCAGGGCATGCAGGAATACGAGAACATCGAATATCTCGGCATCCAGCTGGCCGACTCCGACATTCCGACTGCGGAGTCCATGGCTCTGAATTACCTGACCGCGAACCCTGACATCAGCGTCATCTTCTGCTCCAACGACGCGGCCATCACCGGCGCCAGCAACGCGTTCCTGCAGGAAGGCATCTGCGGCGAGGTCAAGCTCTGCTCCGTTGACGTCAGTGAAGACATCATCTCTTATATCAAGACCGGTATGGTCACAGCCACTGTTCTGCAGAGTCCGTACAATATGGGTTATGAAGGTGTCAAGACGATCCTCGCGCTACTAAATGGCCAGAGCGTAGAAAAGCAGGTCGACGCCGGCACCTATCTGTTGACGAAGGACAACCTGGACACGGATGAGGCGCTCGCCGCGATCCGCCAGTACCTGCCGAACTATCAGCCCGAATAATCCGGAATCCATTGATGCCCCTGTCCCCGTCTCCGCAGC
>OLQA01001046.1_pt1 | contig 25650 bp, 20 predicted proteins | sample 1673151 | NCBI WGS metagenome assembly OLQA01 (sample SAMEA3136760, study PRJEB25190) | human gut metagenome | biome: human gut; feature: human-associated habitat; material: faeces | place: Austria | collected 2013
GCTGGCGTGCGTCGGGCTTGGTGTTGGGCTCAAACAGGCCGTAGATGGTCTCGTAACGGCGTGTGTACAGGCCGATGTTAAACAGGCAGCGGTCGTCGTCGAACACCAGCGGCAGGTTGGACGGCGCGGTCTGGTCCACGTCGCGCTCGGTCAAAAACACCGCGCGGCTAAACGAAAACGACAGGTAGTTTTTTAGGATGCGATTGCTGAGACCCCAGTCCTCGGGATCGGCGAGGTCGGCCAGGCGATCGTAACAGGGCTCGGGGCAAAACGCAAAGTCGTACACATTGCTGCACAGGGTGCTGGGAATTTCCATGTGGTGTCCAATCCATTCAATAACCGGCGTGCGGATGCTTAGATTCTATACGTGCGACGGGTCGCCCGTGCCCGCAACGCAACTGTGGCGCAGCTCTTCGGCTAGCTCGCTGTTCGTACGGCGACTAGAAACGAGGTCCTGGATCCAGGCGTAGTACTGGTTGTCTTTGGGCTCGGGGCTGTCGGACAGCACGACCGGAGTTCCGGTGAACCTTAGGACGGACAACGCAAAGACAAGGCTGGTGCGTTTGTTGCCGTCCTCAAAGATGTGGTCCTTGACCATGTGCTCGGCTACGTAGGTGACCTGATCAAAGATGTCTGCGAAGCGATCGGCCGACGATTGGCCGAATATCGTACAGAATGCACCCGCAAGTACGGACTCGACGCGTCCGAGCTCGAGCGCGGCCCGGTCGCCTGTGGCGTCGGTCGTATAGCAACGCCCGACCTTCATCAGCGTGCTGTGCAGACGCATTACGGCCGCGGCCATAGCTTCGAGCGAACCGGCATCATCGAGCACGAGCGGCGCGAACGGATGCGCCCGGCGCGGCGCGACCTCCATCATGAGTTCTCCAAGAGCCTGAGCGCGTTGGGCATGCCCTCAATGGTCAGCCGAACAGCTTCATCGATTGACGTGGCGCCGCCGAGCAAAATCGGGGATGCAGATTTTGCCTCGTGCGCAGATGAATGATCTTCTTGAGCAACACAATCAGCGCCGTCATCTTGCTGAACGTAGTTCCAAGGCATGTCTGCCTCCTCTATAGCATTTCGGACGAAATAGCCCGCGAGTCGTACTCCAGGGCAACCGGTTGCCAGACAAGGTCTTCGATGGTGCTGCGTAGGGCATTTGCGAGCGCCAATGCCGAGGAGACCGAGGCGCGGCGCAGGTCGAGCTGGTTCTGCTCGTAGAGTTGTATGGTGCGAAGCTTAACCCCCGATTGGGCGGCGAGCTGTTTTTGCGTTAGTCCGGCGGCCTTCGTGTCGCCTTGAGGCCCTTTTTGTCTGCCTGGGCGTTGTTCCATTTTTCAATGACAATCTGGGCGAACTTGTCTTCGGAGGCCTCGTGAAGCGGATGATACGAGCCGATTATCCAATCGAGCGGAGCGACTTCGAGTAGCTTATTAAAGCCCAAGCTGCTCATCCATTGCGTATAGGCCATAACCCACCCCGCCCAATACTGAGGCGAACGGTCGAACGGATAGGTCTCCCTGCATTTGACGGGGGTCAGTCCCGCATGGGCGATAATATCGCGCGCGAGCTCGTCGCCCGCCATGCCGCAGACGACGCGAGGCATACCGCGCTCAAACTGTTTCATCTCAAAAGCGTTCGACAGGATCGCCGTCAACTCGGCTGGAGTCAGCCCTTGGTCACAGAGGGCAAAATCGACCGCCTCGCCCAGCGTTCTCATGGCATCCTCGAGATACATCTCACTGTAGGCGTGGGTCATCGCCCGTCATCTCCTCTCGAATGATATCGACGATACGGATACCCTCAAATGGATTTTCGGCAAGTAGCTCCTGATATTCAATACTGGCTTCTAAGACTCGCCGAGTCCGGAAGTGTGCGGCAAAATTCAGACTTGTTGGCTAGAGCTGCATCGATAAGATCGGCGCCGTTGTCGAAGCAACCGGACTCCCCCGTCGCTAAGAACGCATCACCTTCGTGAATGGCCTGGAGGGTCACCGAGTTTGGTTCTTTGGAAGGAAAAGGCCGCGGGCTGGTATTCGTAAGCTCCTCGTCCCGCTCATGTTGTTTCATAGATGCGCACCTCATCCTGCTCGATGCTTTTGCGTAAAACCGGGCGCATGCGCTCTGGCGGGTTGGTGACGACATCGACCTTTCGCCCAAGTTCCATCTCGAGCTCATAGAGGAGTTCGTAAAGCGTGCCGAACGTCATGGTGTTGCCGCAGACTAGGCGCAAGTCAATATCGCTATCAGGCGTCTGCTCGCCTCGGGCAAAGGAGCCAAATAAATACGCTTCGCTGACGTCGTATTGAGCCAGCACGCGGGTGGCGGCAGTGGATATGTCGGTAGTCGAAATCATGGGTTATTTACCGTTCAACAGTAGAACGTCAGAGGGCCAGCGCCGAAATCGCCGGTCCGGCTTTTTGACGTTCGGCGAGCTCAAAGATAAGTGGGGCATTTGATCTAACAAATTCTGTCAAGAAATTGAGATCATCAGCATTAAATCCTTCGACGTTGAACCATTTGACCACAGGTAAGAAGCATTCCGCATGGTCAAAGCCAAAATCAACCGGGCGCTCGACGGCCACGCGAACGGTTCCGTCTTCTCTTGTCTCTGAGTAGGCAACCTGGGTGCCATCATCAAGCTGAACGTAGCTCCAAAACATGACTACCTCCTCACTGTTTGCATTTGAGTATAAAGAACGGAGTGGATTTAACACGAGGTGAATTGAATTAATCCAATAAGACGCGAACCCTGCCGGCTGGCTGCACAAGCGATAGTCCTTGTTGCGGAGACGCATATAACTGCACGTTAGACATTGCATGCATGAAAAAGCAACGCTCTTTTGCCGAAAGCGTTGCCCTTAAAGCTCCTACAGACCTCTTGTATCGCAGCCAGGTGCGTCGTACCGCATCAGCAGCGATATGCGGCGCTCAGAAGCGCTGTCCCCAGCAGGAATAGCGTTATGGAGGCAATTATCCAGTAACCATCGCCGGTCTTTGGAAGAGCCGGTGTTGTTGCCATAGTGGATTTGGGCTTGGTCGTCTTGCTGACTGTTGTCTTGGCGGCCGTTGTCTTGGGCGACGTAGCCGCGGGCTTCACCGCAGGATCCGTCGCCGGCCCCGCACCGGGTAGCCCTGCAGCAGGGTCGGCGCCACCAGTGGGCTCGCCCGTGCCATTCCCTGGCACCTCGCCGCCGGATGTAACGGTCTCCCCTGCCGGACCAGTAGCGCTTTCGGGCTCGATCACCACATGCGTAGCCACGGCCCCTTCAGCATCCACCACGCCGGCAGCGCCAAAGGCCCCATCCGCAGGCGTCACAAAGTGCGCAGCCACGAGCGTTCCGCGATCGCAGGCAACGCCGGCATCCGTACCGGTCGCATCCAGCCAGGACGCATCCACGGCAAGTGTCTCGCTCGCAACGTCAGCACCAAACCCCTCGTCGAGCAAACGCACGCCATAAAAGCGCAAGCCCGCTTCGGTTCCCGCGCCCGCGGCAACAACGCGCCCGCCGCCACGTACTGTCAAGCTGCCTGCGGCAATGCCGACAACAGTCTGGTCAAGAACACCTGCCCCATCGGCCCTGGCATCGACCGTGCAGCCGTCGACCACCAGCGCCTGGGACACATGGATCCCGCATTGCGAACCCGTCGCCGCGAGCGAGCCGGAGCCGCGAAGCGTAAGGTTTCCCCACACCTCCATGCCGCTCATGGAAATGTCCGCATCGGGCGCATGCGTCTCGACCACGGAGTTTTGCCCCACAAGCGTCACTACCAGGTCGCCATCGGCGCCGATGGCCTCGCCCGAATAGCCTGTTAGCTCCAGATAATCGCTATCTGTCCAAGTCCACCCGGGACCCGACACGCCCGGCTCGTTGTACGTGGCGCCCGCAATGAACAGGCTGTCCGCGCCCGCGGCATAAGAAGGCCCGCCCAGCAAAACGCATAGGCAGGCCATGACAGTAAAAAGGATGTAGTTTCGGCTAGTGTGGAACGCGGTGGCAAACATAACCGCTCCGATCTTCGCAAGAGCCAATGGAAGCCGTACCAGGAAATTCCCTGGTAACAGTGGCTATTAGTGTAGCTAGGTAAAGCAAGGGGCGAAGAAGAAACCTGCGATCGAACCCCAGAAATTAGGTGTAAATCGTTTTGCCAGTCGGTGAAAGGAAGAAGTGCCTACAGCCACCACTGATACGCTTTTGAAATTCAACGCTTCATAAGCCCTCGGACGGAGCTCGCTGGGAAGATAACGGAGCCAGAGACGTCACGATGCAATGGTGCGGGATGCTACGTACAGGGCTATTGAGCGATATAAAGAAACGTGCGTAATCATCTTGTAAGCTGGGAATAAATTACGGCGAGTATCAATCTGGACTCATATATAAATGGCTTCGAAATTTAGGTGAATCATGAGCATTTTCGAGAAATTCAACACACAAGGTATGAGTCCTGCAGACGCTTTCGAGGAGCTTTGTTGTCAACTATTTGAGTATTGGGGGAAAGGCAACGGCAGTTTGACGGCAACTGGACCTACTGCAACCTAAGGGGTGCTGGTGGTGATGGTGGCATCGAGGCATATTGGACTAACGAAAGTTTCACAGAGTGCTGTGCGGTACAAGCGAAATGGTTTCGATCAACTTTGACTTCAAACCAATGGAGCCAAATAAAGAGCTCGGTCAAACAGGCAATTAAAATCCGGCCGTATTTGACCCAATACACCATCTGCATTCCGCACAATTTGACCTCATCAAAGACGATTGCACATGGTAAGACCAGCCAAGGAGAAGATGCGGCATGGCGTATCTTTAAATCAGAGATAGAAAAAGAGAACCCTGGGCTAGAAGTTGTTCTTTGGGATGAAAACGAAATTAACAATCTGCTGATCCAGCATGTAAATGAGGGATTACGGAGATTTTGGTTTGAAAAAACCGAAGTAAACCCAGAAGCATTTCAAATTGCCTTGGCCAAGACACTGGCTAGGCTTAAATCGAGATATATTCCGGATATTAATGAAGATGGAGACCTGTCCATCTTTCTCGATAAATATCTTGGCTCCCCCACACAGCGAAAAAGGCTCATCGATGAAATTGATGGCTATCTCGATACTTGCAACAACATAACCAGCATGATTGATTCGCTAGTAGCGGCAGCTTGTCGCGAATTGGAAATAAATAACTTACGTGAAAGCGATAACGAGCTAGTTACAAAAGCCGAATCCTGTAAAACTGCAATTGAACGTTATATTAGTAAGCTTTCAACAATTAAAAACTTCTTGGCAATTGAAGGAAACGGTTTAAGTAAGTCCGAGTATGATGCGCTCTGCTCCGCTGATATAAATTATTCAGATATAGAGGGCTTCATTGACGAAATTATTAAGATAAAGAGCGATCCGTCGCTTCGAAATCATGCCCATGAACTCAAGGACGCTCTTGCTTCCTTTCGTGATTATCCTTCTATATGGGAGCTGCGCCGAGAGGCGCTCGAAGCACAAATAAAACTACATTGCATTGTGGTGGGTGATCAGGGAACTGGAAAGACGTGTGGGTTTGCAAGTAAGGCAAGGGCATTTCAACATGGTTGCACCCACGTTCCCATATTGATTCTCGCAAGTGATATTCCTGAAAACGCCACATGGTTTGAAATACTAAAACAAACACTCGGGCTCAGCGGAATCTGGGATGAACCAAGCTTATGGCAAGCATTGTCTATCTACGTTTCTCTACGAGATATCAAGACTGACTCGATGCTCATTCGCTCTAAAGTTGCCATCATGGTTGACGGATTGGACGAGAAGCATTCTTCTTATTTCTGGGAAGAAAAGATTCACGAAGCAGATGCCATAACGGATCAATACCCCCGAATTCGATTTCTTTATTCGTCTCGTCCCTGGTTAATAAATAAATTTGAAGATGATGAGCTTAAGGACTGTTGTTATGAGATAGCTACAGGTGGCGATGTTCCGGTATATGAGTTGTTTGATCGATACATCGATCATTACCAAATTCGGATTGAGGGCGAAACGCAATATAGATATTTGCTGAACACTCCAAATGAGCTCAAGCTATTCTGCAATGTTTATAAAGGTCAAAGACTAAATCGATCTGCTTCAACTGCATTGTCCAAATTGACATCTTCCGAAATAAAGCGCTTGGACACTGAACTTGAAAAACAGCTGCCAGGTGTTGTTGATGCTTCACGAAAGAAGCCTGTACGCACTGCCCTCAGCTCGCTTTCACAGCACTTCATGAATCATGGGAGCATCGATGAGGTCGAAATTGAGCAGAAGCTATCTCGATTTGGAATTAGAGATCAGGTTAAAGATGCGACTATCAATTTGCTGATTCGCTATGGGATCCTTCTTGACATGAACTCTGAGCGTACGTTTCACGACGCATCTGATTATCTCAATCTGCCTGAGCCAGCACGCTATATACCCGGTAGTAGGCACTTATGGGATTACTGCATTGCGCAATGTCTTCTTCAAAGAGACGCTCATAATTTCAAAGAAATATTGACGAATAATCAAGACGCAACAATGCTGTATGGAGTGCTTTTAGTCGAGAAAAAAGGAATTCTCCCGAGTAAGGATCCCGGGCTGATTGAAGCAATTGATGAAGACAATTTACGTATAATTGATATGTATGCGCTATCAAATGCGGACCCGGAAACAACCGAAAAATTCAAACCATGGGCGATGGAGTTGCTTTGCGCCGGTGGTCAAGACTTTAGTGATGTTCTAAACGGTATCGTTGCTCGTGTTGCCAATTACCCTAATCACCCATTGGGTACATCGCTGCTCGATAGCTATCTAAATAGTTTTAAGAGTCCAATTGAGCGCGACATTGTCTGGTCGCTCCCATCGCAGTTAAGATGGACCTCAGAAGCTCGCAAATTGCATATCATGAAGAGCGTCGCCATTTACAAAACCTACCTCGGCTGGACGGACGTGAAGCCGCAGAACAGATGCCCCTGCTATTTGCATGGAAACTGTCTTCACTTAGCAATCTAGAAAGAAATCACTACAGAAGAGAGCTAATCAAATGGGGAATGAAAAATCCTCATGAGTTTGTTCGCATCTTTGAAAAGTTTGACAATTGCAACGATCCTCAAATTCGTGAGGACATTTTTGCTATCGCTGAGGAAATCGTGTGTCAAGGTGACCTTGAGCCTGTCGTTATGAAACGGTTTTACACCATTGCATATGAAGCAGTATTTAAATGCCCTGACAAGCAAGGAAATAGAGACGCCGCAATTAGGAATTACGCAAGACTTCTTGCCGAGCATTGCAATAAGTATGGATTGCTGGCTACAGGTGAAATAAATCCCTGTAGACCATCTTACTCATTTGATGTCAACAATTCAGTGATGCCAATATATAAATCGGCAAGTTGCGCTAAGGCCATGTTCGGGTATGGGCCGATTCATTATGACTTGGCGCGCTATGTTCTGGTCGATCGCTTGGCTTCAGCTTTTCATCGTCCTCAAGTGCTGTCTGGTTCTAATGGACGATGCGCTAAGCTGAAACAAATTATTGAGGCGTCTGCGCTTAAGGCCAAAGTCGATGAACCTATTGAGTTTGAGGGATGGGTTATTTCAGCTGCCTATCAGTATCTATTAGACCATGGGTATGATGAGGCAACCATTCAAGGCGAAATTGGAGAAGACGGTTATAGAACAGGCGGAATAGACCGATCGATTACAATTGCATACGACAGGGCTGATCATGGATTACGCAGCACCGTTATGACGATAGCTGAAAAATATGTATGGTGTGCACGAAATGAGATTTGCGGCTATCTAGCGGACAGAATTCCAATGAGCGAAGAATGTCTAATGGATCAGGATGTGCAGGATAACGCATATTGCACCGATTATAGGAACCTCTTGAGTTTCGAAAGCCCTCTATTTGAAGACGCCGTAATGACGGCTACAAATAGAGTTCAAGGCAAGACACCTCACTTCCCTAAAGCCTTTTCGTGTAACGGTTTCGGTCAACTATCAAAACAAGACTTTATGGAGTGGGTTAATGACATATCACCCGATTGCGCCTTCGCCATGCTTGGCTACAATCCAACCACCGATACCAACGGTGAGATTCTAAAAGGTCGTGAAAAGTGCCCTGCCGTCCCAATCGCTTTGTACTCATGCGATTGGGGCGCCAGCGGTAAAAGCTCTCGTATTTGGATCCATTGTGGAGCCATAAGCTGTGATGAGTTCAAAGAGCTTTATTCGAAAAGCTCAGCCATAGTCGATTTTAACGAAGGCGTATCCAGCTTTACCGTCAGCATCGCTTCTAGCCAATCAGTATGTTATATAGCGCCGACAGAAGCATTGGCTTCACCGCAGATGGTTGAAAATGATGAATCCGAATTAGTAAATAAGAATTCACGAGTCCATTCGCGCTTATTACCTCTAAGTGGGCAAGGTGTTGATCGTCTCATCGAGAAAGATGATTACTGGTACTTCTTTCCTTCGAAAATGGCTAGAGAAGCTGCCGAGGTTAAGCGTACTGATGGTGTTCATTATTTCAATAATGAAGGTGAATCCGTTTTTGAAGAAGTTTGTTTTGGTCTCGAATTCCGACATCAATATCATGCACTGCTTGCAGATAGCGAGACGCTTCGAAATGCCCTTCGTGCCAAGGGGTTTGATTTAGTGTGGTATGCAACGGTTCAACGCGGCCCTAATACTTTAGTTGGTGAACGCTTAGGATGCGACTTCGATTTCAACGAGAAGTCATGGCTCATCTGGAAAGAAGATTCCGGTGCGTTTGGTTCTTGTTCAATAGAAAAAGGGGCCTAGTAAACGGCCGAACGCGTAGTTTGGCCAACGAAACGATCGGTGTTTAAAAAGCTCAAAAGCAAAAGTTTCTTATAAATGAGGGGGAATATCGGCACGCGTCAATATTCCCCCTCAATGTCATTGTCCTTTAATAAGGAAGACCTAGCCCGGCGAATACCCGAGAAACCCGAGGCGCGGACCACGTCAGCTAAAATGGGTGAAGGAACTCGTGAACTTCTGCGGCTTCTATGCGTCGCTTCACAGAGGCTATCGCGTCTTCCAAAACCATGCGGTGCCGCATATAGGTAACTCCGGGCAAGTTCTCAATCACCTCTTCAATGAAGTCAATCTTCCCTTGAAGAAGAGGGATTTCGCTCCCGCTCCACGATGCACCGAAGGAAGACATGATTACTGGGACCTTTTTGAGCTCTTCTGAGCTAAGGCCCTCTTTGCACAATAAGACTATGTATTTGACCTTAAGATCCTTGGCTAACTCCATTGCGACATCTGGCAGATGGTCAGCAAGTTCTCCATCACGCATCGAACGCGAAGCCAGCCAAGACACGACTGCGTCGCAGTGATGCTCAATAGCGTAATTTAGAAAATGCTTCAAGGCGAAAGATTTCAACATACACTGCAGACTTATCTCAAACCCCTCTATGGCCCTCCACGCTCTATCGGTTGCGGCCTCGCTGTTCTCTTCCCTCCATACAGCCTCACCTAAACGTTCCATCGCATAAGTCGCATTGATCTCCATGAGCACGGGTATTGCCCTCTCAGGAAATTGACTATCGTTGGCGACGATAAAACGAAGAAAATCCTCGTTCCAATGGGAGTTCGTTCCGCTTACGAGATTAAGCAAGATTTCTTCCGCAAGGGTCAGCGTTTCTGGCTTGGAGACAAACGCCCTCTGCTCGGCATTGTTGATGTTGCTGGGTAGAAGTCTATAAAAGGCGCGCGAACCTCTGTCCAGCTTCTGCAGGACACAGGCCACGTATCTAGCGAAAAAGCCCGGCGTAGCAGATTCGATTTCCATTGCTGCCTCAAACGAAACGGTTTCGCCGTATTCGCCAGCTCCTTCCTCGATATCCCTTGCCAACTCGGGACTGACTCCGAACTTCTCAAATCGCACTTCGTCAATCCGACTAAGCCATTCGGGAATCTCATTCTCCTCTCGCTTCAGAGCAAGAGCACGAACCCGATCGACGCTGAGCAAGTCAATCCAGCGAATAAGCAAATCGTCCGGGATCGTATACAAGGGTGCGTCTGACAGGATGATCGGTTCTGCGTATTCGGTCAAAGTATCAGCACCAAGAATCATGACGTTTCTCAGGATTGGGTGAGGAATGTAAGTTGAGCTCTGCCGACAGGCAGAGCTCACAATCAAGATTGCCTTCACCAGTTCGGCCGAGCTTGCTGTTTGAACAACCTCGGTCAATTCCTCCGAGATATCGTGTCCAGGGAAGTCGTCTAAGAAGATCTGGGCTGCGATCCGTTCCTCAGGCGACGTGTTAAGGATCGGGAGCCCCTCTTCGGTGATGACACCTTGGGAAATGAACTCTTTCTCCAGTTGGACAAACCCAGGCAAGCTGCAAATCTCAATCGATTCAATTCGGGAAACATATCCTTTATATACCTCCTCCAGGGTCTCCTTCCACAGCCGACCGGCACTGTCGTCGCCGTCGATACCCCGAAGCCCGGTAATCACCGAATCGCAGAGACGGCTCAGCTTCGAACAACCTCTGAGCTCCTTGAGGCAGGCGATCGCACGCCTTCGCAAACCGATCATTGCCTCGGTGTAGACGTGGTTTCCATGGATGAACGTGACCTTGTTTCCATCCATCCTTGTCGGGCCGTCGTACATTGCCGCCAGTAAAGTCTCAACATAATAGGCAAGCAGAACCCCGTACCTATCCTCCTTTGTTTTGCGAAACTCACATGCAAGGCATTCGAGGACCTCATTCTCGTATCGAAACCCGTCCGAATACGAGTTCTCGTTGAAGCACATGCTCTTCGTGAGCGTCTGCTTTGCCTCCCCTGGAGGCAGAATGTTCTTCTCCAATGCCATGAAGAACAGCTCTTCCGGCTCGCCGAATTTAGGGGCATGCAGAAAGGACGCGAGCGATTTGAGGATATGAGATTTCGGAGAGTTGAATCCACGGCTCATGTCGAATTTGAAGTCAAGGTAATCGTAGTTTCCAGGTTCGCAGCCCTCGATTGCTTCGAGAATGTGGCCAAGACCCTTCTCGCCGAGAAGGATATGGTATTCCTCCACCATCCTCCATTGCGTCTCATCATTTGCTGACGACCAAATGTCGGCCAGTTGCGAATTCAAGGAGGAGACAAGCTCGTCACTGAAGAAATTGTTCACAAGGATGTCGACAACCCTGGGGCATAGTGTGTTGCCGCACTCCAACTCGTTGATATCGAAAAGAGACAAGCTTTTCTCGGCTATGAAAGCCTGGTAGAGCAAATAATCCCTCAAAACCTGTTCGCCCAGTGCTACCGCCACCATGTCCTGAGATGCGTCCACCAGTTCGTCGTGGCACAGAGCGGCGCAAGCTTCGACGTATCTGTCATGAGAAATCCCAAACTTTGCAAGCAATTTATCCAGGTCTTTGTTTCCCTTTACCCTGTGCGCGTCCAAAAGCGAGACGATTGTCGCCGCCTTTTTGACGTCACCGCCCAGGCTAGAAGCCTTCTCTCCGTAGCAAGCCTCTATGAGGCTCGGCATCGTAGAGAATACCTCGATCCCACGTTCCTTAGCGACCTCGGCCGCCGCGCAGGCCAAGCGCATGTTACCCCTCGACAAGCGGATAATATCCGCCGAGGCTCTTCCTTTCGCGATGCCAAATCCATTCTCGACCACGCTTAGGGCCGTCTCCTCGTCAAGCGAATTGACCTCATAGGGGTAAGGCTTGCAGAACTTTGAAACGGAGTTCCTCACGTACTCGTACGCATAATTTCTTGCGGTCATAAGGACCTTGATATTGCCTCTGTTAGACACGAAGTTCGCAAACCCTTCCAGGCCAGTGAGCTCGTTCGCGTCATCGAGCAGAATTATAGAAGGGTCCTCTTTGGGGACATCATTCGCTAAATCGTTCCAAATGGGCAACTTGTTCGATTGAATGACAAGAGGATATGCGCCGTTAACGTCTGCAAAACGACGCAGAGCCTCTACGCAAAGTCTGGTCTTCCCGCATCCGGGGCGCCCATGCACCAAGATAAACTGATACTCTTCGAGCGCAGCGAGAAGCTCGTTAATCTCTTTATCCCTGCCAAGCAAATCGACCTTCAGAGTAGAGGCGAAGCTGTTCTTTTCAACTGTGGATTCGAATTCGTCCGGGGACATAATTTGCCCAGTACTCACCTCGATACCCAGATGCTCTCTCGCAAGATTTGGGTACCGACGGGCCAACAAACTCGCCATTTCATCCGTACCCACAAGATCGACGCGATCGTCGATGCCTCTTAGATAGCTGAGATCAGAACTGTCTAGCCTTCGGCATGAATAAGCGATGGCTATCTTGACCAGCTGTCCAGATTTGAGTTCTTTTCTTTCGGTCTCCAGGCACTTCCTGATATCTTTTTCGATTTTATTCTTCGCTTCAGCTCTATCCGGATAATGGCCGCATTCGAGATAGGCGTATTTGTTGTGAGGCAAAAGCCAGATTGTGTCCGGCGTCCCCGGGGCCGTTGCCGCCGAACGGGTGGCAGACCCCCTGTGTACGGGCTTATCATACCTAAAATGCCGTGTAAGCAATTCCTGGGCAAGGTTCTGAAAGGCAGCAGGATCGAGCCTGGCGATTCTTTCCCTGATTTCAATTTCTCTGCTCATCAAAGTTGCACGCTCCTCCGTTTTCTCTGGCAATCCAAATGTCCTTGGCTAAAGGCCGCCTCAAACCGCCACGGCAAGCTTGATGATATGACATACGCCACATCGGCGAGAAGACGATGCCGATAGCGAAGCAATTCTGTTCGTCGCGCACGCACCGCCCCCTTTTACTTGCATCGCAAAACACCAGGGCGTACTCGTTCGCTCAACTGTTATATGTGCAGGTGTACAACGTCGCCATATGCCCGACCACCCCGATAACGTTCTTATAGGACCCTCCCCGGCCGCGCTTGAGGTTGAAGCCGTCGACGAAAACGCAGAGCAGTCGTCCTCGAGCGGCCCCTGCGCCATGCCTCGACGGACGCGAAGGTCTTCTCATACAAGTTTGAGGCTAACCCGACCTCGAGGACCTCTAGCGAGAGAGCCGCGGGCGCAAGCTCATGCACAAGTATGGGGCGTTCGCCTGCTCTTGGTCGACGAGGGCTGCTCGACACGCCGGGCACGTAGTTCAGGTTGATGCAGTTGGAGCTGAGGGAGCTCAGGTACGGCACGTCTAGTGTTAACCGTATTCTGCACCCAGTTTAAGAAGAAGGACTGGTACCCAAGGCTGGATGCAGGGTCCATGCGGACGCGATTATGGATAGTATCGTGCGCGACGCGGCCTAGGTCGCCATGGGCGCGGCTAACATTCGCCAGCTCCGCGGGGCGGATCACTAGCTATAAAAAAGGCACCAGGGCTCACGTCGGCCCTGGTGCCCATCCTCAATAAGGTTAAATCAACGGAAGGCAATGCGCGCCCAACGCAGGCCGCAGCTCTCCCCTAGTCCCGCTTAAACAGATCCCTCGTGTACACCTTGTCCGCCACGTCCGCGAGTTCGTCGCTCCAGCGGTTGGCTACGATCACGTCGCAGCCGGCCTTGAAGGCCTCCAGGTCGTGGGTCACCTCGGAGCCGAAGAACTCCGGCGCGTCCAGCGTGGGCTCGTAGACCACCACGGGCACGCCCTTTGCCTTCACGCGCTTCATGACGCCCTGGATGGAGCTCGCGCGGAAGTTATCGGAGTTGGACTTCATCGTCAGGCGGTAGACGCCCACGAGCGGCTTCGGCTTGCCCTCGTAGACGCGGTCCCACACCATCTGCAGCACCTCGTCTGCCACGAAGTCCTTGCGGGTGCGGTTGGCCTCCACGATGGCCTCGATCAGGTTCTGGGGCACGTCCCTGTAGTTGGCCAGCAGCTGCTTGGTGTCCTTTGGCAGGCAGTAGCCGCCGTAGCCGAAGCTGGGGTTGTTGTAGTGCGATCCGATGCGCGGCTCCAGGCACACGCCGTCGATGACGTCGCGTGTGTTGAGGCCGCGGACCTCGCAGTAGGTGTCGAGCTCGTTAAAGTAGGCCACGCGCAGCGCCAGGTAGGTGTTGGCGAAGAGCTTGACGGCCTCGGCCTCGGTGGTGCCGAGCACGAGCTCCGGGATGCCCTTGGAGCCATCGGCGTTCAAGCGCTCCAGCTCGGCTGGGTCGGCGCCCTGCGCGAGCATGCCGGCGAACTTCTCGGCGGCCGCGACGGCCTCGGGGTCGTCCTTGGGCGCGCCCACCACGATGCGGCTGGGGTGCAGGTTGTCGTAGAGTGCCTTGCTCTCGCGCAGGAACTCGGGGCTGAAGAAGATCTTGTCGTCGCCCAGCCTCTCTCGCAGGCCCGCGGTGTAGCCCACGGGGATGGTCGACTTGATGACGATCCAGGCGTCCGGGTTCACCGAGCGAACTGCGGCGATGGCGGCCTCGACGGAGCTCGTGTCGAAGAAGTTCTTATCGGAGTCATAGTTGGTGGGCGTGGCGATGACGGCGTAGTCGGCGCCCGCGTAGGCCTCGGCCACGTCGACGGTGGCGTGCAGGTCGAGCTCGCGCTCCCCCGCCTTTGCCTCCGCCAGGAAGCGCTCGATCTCGTCGTCCTGGATGGGCGATACGTAGTTGTTGATCTTCTCAACCTTCTCGGGCACGATGTCCAGCGCGTGCACCTCGTTGTGCTGCGAAAGCAGAACGGCGAGGGACAGGCCGACGTAGCCGGTACCGGCGACAGCGATTTTTGCTTTATTAGTCATTTACTTCTCCTAATTTTTTCAGAAGTTTTAGCTATTTTCCAAGCAATAGAGGAAATTTGTTATTTAGTGCGCTCACAAGCCAATGAAGCACGGCCATAGCAATAATCAAAATCAACGGATTCAGAAAATGCAGATTGAGCACGGATAACAATTTCATCGGAACCAAGAGCACAAGCTGGTATATGCATAAGTAACCCATGGAATTTGACCCGACGAACTTAAGTTCGTCGATTAACTTGGAAAGACCGGTTGTCAATCGCAAGCTTATGTAATACATAACGAACGTAATGGTCGAGGCAGCGACAACGAACAAAAGCGGATTACCGTAAACATTAGTGCGCATGTTTACAAATCCGTTTAGCCAAGCAATAAATAAGCCAAATGCCGCAAATAATAAAATAAATGACGGCGTGGCTACTTTCGCTTTTTCAGAGATTTGGTTCGTACGGAAAACGAAGCCTATATACATCAACAGCATGCCAACTAATGCTTGGTTCAAACATAATGGAAGCTGAATTGGGCAAGAAAAACCGAAGCAACCAAGTGCAATTGAAAGGGTTGCCAAGAGTACCCCCCCCCCTCTTCGATAGTCTAAAGATCAAATCGAAAAGGACGGCCGCAAAGAAAAATGCCGTAAGGAACCATAAGGCCCCACCGATAGGAATTCCTTCTGAGTTCATTAAAAACAAATGAAAGGCAAGATCGAACAGAGGTTCACCACGAAGCAACTGGACTGGCGTCCAGATTATGCAAAATAACAAGCCAAATAGAATATATGGCACTAATAGAGTCCTTACTTTCTTTTTCACATACAAAGAAAAACTTCCCCTGCAGCGATAAAGAAAACCTGATGCAAGAAAAAATAGCGGCATGTTGAAGGGGTGGATAGCAAAATCAAAAACCCGGCCAAATCCAACGTGTCCAGCAACCATATCCAATATGCCAAGCCCTTTAAGAATATCGATTTCGACAAGCCTATTAGGTTTTGTAGCAACTTCAGTTACATTCATGCATACATCCAAATTACGTAGACAAACGATTAACCATAAATCTCAAGTGTTTAAACGCGCCAACTGCATTTTGTTCCCTCAATATAAGCAGCATTAGGAAATAAGAAACGAGGTATGCAAATCCGAGCACCAGTAGCCTGAACAGCCCTGCGGTCATTCCAAATACACCGCCAATAAACCAAAGAAGCACGCTGCTTAACAGTGCGCCTGAAAGATGCTTTACGAAAACAGTCGCCACAGGGGCCTTAACGAGAGCATGATCCTTTCGCCAAAGAGAAAAGAACATAATCAAAATAGCCACAGTCGCAGAAATCGACGTCGCGGCAGCAAGGCCGAGATACTTAAATCGCCCGACAAGAGCAAGATTCAAGCAGATATTAAGCCCAACACAGATGGAACCATTGACCATGGGGGTTACGGTATCTTTCAGAGAATAGAAGATTTTATTTAGAACATCCCTGAATGCAATGCCAATAACACCGACCGCATAGACAGACAGCGCTCCAGAAACCATAGCCACCGATCGTGAATCAAATGCGCCTCGGGCAAACAAGACACAGACGATATCTTTGGAGAAGAGGATCAGAGCAACTGAAGATGGCACAACGATAAGGGAGATAGCTTCAATATATCTGTGTGAAAAAGTAAAACGACTTTCGTCCTTTGATGCAAATAGCTCCGTCAATTTCGGATACATAATTGTCGTCATACTCAGAATGACAACCTGAGTAATAATATTTGTAACTTCGTTAGCATAATTAAGGGCAGAAGCGCTTCCAGCTTCTAGACCCGATGCAAGAGAACGATCGATGATTGTATTAAGCTGACCGATTGCCGTGCTCAGAAACACTGGTCCCACAAGTTTGAGCATTTGCAGTAGAGTTTCATCTCTAAAACTGCACTCAAAATGAAATCTATAATCGGTTTTCTTTCTAGATTCAATATACAAATAAAGAAGCTGTCCAAAAGAAGATAGCAGGATTCCAAGCGCAAGAAGCAGCGGTTTCCCTAAATAAAACCCAAAAATAATAAAGGCAATTTGAATTAAATTGTAAGGGACATTCATCAGAGAGTTTTGATTGAAATACCCCTCAGTCTGAAGAAAAGCATTGTATACATAGCCGAGAATAATAGCGATGCTGCTTGGCATGATGATTTTCGCAAACGCATTGCAAAGATCATATGTTTTACCTGAAAAGCCACCAGCAAAGATATCGACTAAATAATTGGAGTAAATGATTCCAATTACTGTAAACGCCAGCGATAAAATAACAAAAATTGAAATTACGTTGCTCGTAAAGTGTTTGGCACTGTCTTTGCCCTTCTTGACCTTTAGTTCGGAATACAAAGGAATGAAGCCTGTAGTAACCGCGGCACCAAAAACAGAGAAGATAACCGCAGGAATATTCTGCACAACAACGAATACGTCGGACACGGCACCGGCACCATAACAATTAGCTAGAACAACTTCTCGAATGAATCCAAAACCCTTTGCCAAAAGTGCAAACATGATTAATTGCACGGTCTTAATGAATAGTGAGCCGTTCTTACTTCGCATCATTGCCCTCTATCGAAGCCTTAACGGCAACTTTTGAATTTGCACGAGTTTTCTCATTCCTAGCCTTAATCTGAAAAGACTGAATTATTTTGCGAAGAGTCAACTTATGTCGATTCGCAATGGCGACTCGCATGTAGAAGAGGATCGTCGGACATTTTCCGTACCTCGAAAGATACTCAGCAGTAATCGGACCACAGAGATCTTCAATAACATCTGGTCGCGCAACATAACAATGGTCCGGTAGAGCAGTTGTATTTTTATATTTAATCGGACGAGAGAAGAAGTGAATATACATGAATTCATCCCTCTCAACTTCACCGTCAGTAAGATAGTATCGATACACATGCCCGTTATCCCATACGATTACTTGACGGTCGTTTTTATAATCCTCGCTAATCGGTAAATGGCCTAAGAAAAAACTGCTGTGGAAACGATCAAGGTGCGCAAAATTCGTTTCACGATAATAGGGCAGCTCAAGGTAATCGTAAATTGAGCACATTCCGACCTCATCAAAGCAATGGCCTTCAGCACTCGAAAAGTAATCTCGATAGTTAATTCCTGCGTCCGGTACGACCGTTTTGTAGCGTCCATTAACTTCAGGCGTGTTTTTATATAAGGTTGAATGCCCCTGAAATCCTATCTTTTCATACCGAGAAAGGATGTCATCGGTGATGAAGGACCTAATATTTCCCCAAAGAAGATCGAGGTCGCAATGCCCCCAATAATCATAGCCTTCTAATTCATCGGAAAAAATCTCACCATAGGCAGGCCTGAACTCGCATAGCTTCCAGGGGCGATCAATGCAGATAGAAAAATCGAAATGCTCTTTAATTCGCCCAACAAAGGACTCGTAAGTTTGATAAACAACCTTAACGTTATTAGGATAGTTATATCCTGTATGGTCATCTGTAAAAAGAATCCAGTCAATAGATGGATTGGCCCCTGCGGAAATGAGCCAAAGGTCAAACCCTTTGGGCAGGCGACCGAAATACGGAATTAGGTAAGCAATGGACTTCATTACTTATGTGCACCCTCTTTCAGATACATATACAGATAGAGCATGGAGATGGTTGCGGCAGGGTAGTTGTACTGGCCATTGAAAAAGGCGTTAAAAATAAATAGAAACGAAATGACGATTAATAACGAAATCCCGGTATGGGCGTACTTGACCATTGTTTTCATAAAATAGATGAAAGCGAGAAAGTAAATCGTTAGTCCAACTATGCCAGTTGATAGAATCACATTTAGAAAATCGTTATGCGCATAAATCAAGGCGATTACAGATGCATTCGCATAATAAACCGCATTGAAACCATGTCCGAAAAGCTTTTCAACCGTTGATCCGCTCTGAAAAAGACGCAAATCAGCTTCCCAGAAGACCGTGCGACCGCTCGTAACTGACCCCAAGGTGTCAAAATTGCCAACTTGCTTATATTCAAAGTAATTAGCCATATCAGAGCTGGCGACCAAACAAACGAACAAAAACAAAAGCGGAATAATACTGATGTAAAAATAAAGCTTGTTATTCAACCATCGATAATAAAAAACGATGAGCAACACCAGCAGCATTATCAAGTAAGTACGACTCGTGCTGTTAAAAATGACATACGAGCAAATTAGCAACGGCAATAAATATTTTTTATCTGCGGTTTGCTGAAATAGAAGAAGCGACTCAACAATAAGCAAAAAAGCTCCTGAAGCAAGTCGATGCCTTCCGAAATATGCATACGAATGATTGGTCACCATAAACAGCAAAAGTATGGTGGTGGAAAGCGCAACAAAAGATGCAAATACTTTCCCATGTGTCTCAATATATTTCTCAACGTATTCATGTCTTTTCGCAAAATAGCATAAAAACAAGGTCCAAAATGGCAAATAGAATGCATCATTAAAATTGATAAGGCCGGTTCGTGTTAAATAATATGCATATAGAGAAATAGCAATAGAGGCTAAAACTAGAAACACTGAGGCAGCGGTTATCTTGCTTCCCTCCCTCAGGGCCTCCGAAAAATAGACGAATACGAGAGCGATGACCAATGCAATAAATACAAATCGATTAAGCGAGTTGTTATACATCTGCACGAATACCGTCAAAGGAAATATGCCTGTTAGGCAAATCAGTGCATTTTCAATCGTAAATTTCTTCATTTCACGTTAAGCCTATTTTTATATTGATCGATAAACGAATCCACCAGCGCGTCCCATGTGAAATGAGAATTCACGGTACTTGCGGCATTTGCACCCAGCCTTGCACGAAGTTCCGTATTGTTCAATACATCGACTATTTTATTCACCCATGCATCTGGATTTAGATTATCCAAAACGAAGCCGTTAACTCCGTCTTCAATTAGCATCGAGCTGCCGCCATTTGGGTATGAAATGACAGGCATCCCATAATGCATTGCCTCAAGCAAAACCATGCCGAATATTTCATATGTCGACGGAAACAAGAAGAAATCACAGCTACAATATATTGACCTTAGGGCTTTTTGTTCCATAGAGGGGATGTGGATAAATGAATCGCTTAGTCCCCACTGCTTAAATTTATTAATTACTGAAAGCCCGTACTCATCACCAGCAGAGCCGACTGCGACAATTTCGCAGTCGGTACCCAACTGCTTTAACTTCAAAGCAATTTGCCCAATTAGTTCGAGATGACGTCGTGGCATGAACCCACCAACATACAGCAACCTAATGCGATCGTGCGCGCCGAGGAGGTCGCTTTTGTCGGTTGGCGAGCCGTCAAGCACGTCGGAGTTAATTCCAACCCCGGGAGCAGACACGAGCGACGAATCAATGCCCTTGTCAGTAAGATATTCGGCCGCCATCGTGCTCTTTGTGAGGAACATCGTTTTCTTTAATTTATATAGAGGGACACCGAAAAAATCAAAGTACTTACACCAAGTATTATATCGTCGATTATCTTCACCATAGTATTGCCCATGATACACAACAGTTTGATGAGGGCGCGAAATCGCAAGAAACAGTGATTCCAGTTGGTTGTATTCCGCCGGCTGCAAAATATCGTACTGGTCAAATAGCGGAGCTAAGTTATAGATTGCGTTTTTGAAAATAGTAAAAGCTTTGCGGTAAAAAATAGTGATAGTAGATGATGAGCCAGGCACCTCATATCGAATATCACGCTCCTCGCCGTTCGTCCAAAAGACGATATCGCAAACATGTCCCTTTCGAACCAATGCGGATGCGAGACCTAATTCTTGAATGTTATAGGTCGCGTTTGGCCCGACCTCTATATAGTTTGGATAGTTTCTAACGATAAGAATCTTCAACTTTGAACCAATCAATCAGCTAAGAGACTTTTATATAGGGTTCGGTAGTATTTAAATTTGTTATCCCAAAGCAGCTCGTTTTCGACCTCATCGAAACAAAAGGACTCTAGCAAATCATTCGTAACACCGAGTAGAGCCCGGGCATACTCGCTTGAGCCAGATCCCGGAGGAAGCAGGATAGCCGTTTTAGGATCTAAGACCACGCTCGCGCCGAAGGAATCCGCGCACAGCAATGGACGGTGATGCGAAATCGCCTCCGCGATGACAGCGCCTCCCGTCTCACGAAGGCTCGGCATCGCCACGATGTTCGCCCATCGATAAAACTCTGCAAGCTGGTCGCGATCTACCCGCCCTTCGAACTCGACGCGGTCCCTAATTCCAAGATTCTTGGCAAGTAATTCCTGACCCGCCCGGCTTTTGCCGTCTCCACAAATTTTGAGATGTAAATTCAAGCCAGCAGCACATGCTTTTGCGCATGCCTCAAGCAGCAGCTCGACGCCTTTACGAGGAACCAAACGCCCGACAAAGAGAATTCGGAGTTCACCGGACTCAATCGAATTAGGCGCTTGCTCTTCCGCTTCTCCATCAATTCCGATTTCAGTCTTGAGGCCAAATGACTTAACGTCTACTGAATGGTCTTCAAAGAAGCGCTCGGTTTCCCTATTAGCGAAATAAATATAATCAATTGCCTTTACGCGTTTTTTAAAACTCGAGCAGCGAACGCAAGCCTCGTTTAAAACCCGGCGAAATAGCTCGACATGCCATTCGCCCTTTAGATAGTGACGGTACTGCGTGGGGGCATATTCGCCACCGCCGACGGGTCCAACCACTGTTCGGGCGTTTAGATCCGAGTAATCGGCAAGGGCCCTGAACTCAACTGGTGTTATCTGATGAATGATATCGAAGGGGGCCTCCGCGCAAATTTGCTCCAAAAGCGGTCTAATTGATCGACACCACAGAATGGCGCGAACAGAATACAGCGGCCCCTTGCAGAAGCCAGCAAGCTTGCCCAAGGGCGCATAGACAAATCGCGGGTAAAACTGATCCGGGTGAGACTCGACGAAAGTCTGAATCTCCTCCCGTTTGTCCTCTCTCGTCAGAACGGTCACGTCATGGCCGGCTCTAGCAGCAGCAACCGGAAGATTCCATCCAATGGCATCTTCACTTCCGAGGTTAGGGCCACATGAAAGGGCGACATACAGGATTTTCATAACGCGTTCCTACAACGCCTCATGCGTCTCGTACACGTGCGCATCCGCCTTCGACGCCTCAGACAGGCCGTCGTTGATCTTTGCGCACAGGTCGCAAGTGGAGCAGGCGTCGAGCTGCTCCTTGGTCACGCGGCCCTCCTCGTAGTCGCGCACGATCTTGAGCTCGTGCATGTCGTAGGGCCTCTTGGTGAACAGGGCCTTCAACTTGTGCTTGAGCACCCACCAGCCGGGCTTCCAGATGTACTTGTGCATGGCCGGGCTCACCGAGCCGATCATCCAGCAGTTGCGGTCGCAGTGGCGGACCTTCGCGCGGACCCTCTCGGCCTGGTCGGAGTTCCAGAGCTCGTCCCAGGACTCCTCGTTGAGGTTGCCCATGACCTCCTTGTCCTTGGTGCCGTTGCAGGGCATGACGTCGCCGTAGGGGTCGATGAAGAAGGTGTCGAACGCCATGTCGCAGGGCAGCAGGCGCGGCTGGCCGTAGATGTAGTTGATGAGGCCGTGGTTGAAGTAGGCGCGGAACCACTTCTTGGGGCTGTTGGACCTGAGCAGCTCGTTGACCAGGTCCTCGAAGTTCTTGGCCACCATGGGGCGGTCGTGGATGATGTTCTTGGCCTCGACGAAGTAGAAGCTGTTGTGAAGCGACGCCGTGGCGAACTCCATGCCCAGCTCGTCGGAGATCTTGTAGAGGGGCACCAGGTCGGCCGCGTTGAGGTCCTGCACCGTCATGCCGAAGCCAACGTCGGGGTGCTTGAGCTCGACGAGCTTCTTGAGCGTGGCGTAGCCGCGGTTGTAGCCGTTCTCCAGGCCGCGGATCTTGTCGTTGGTCTGCTGCAGGCCCTCGATGGAGATGCGGATGCCGACGTTGGGGAACTCCTCGCACAGGTCGATGATGCGGTCGGTGAAGAAGCCGTTCGTGGAGATGACGATGCGGTCGGACTTCTTGTAGAGCTCGCGCACGATGTCCTTGAGGTCCTGGCGGATGAAGGGCTCGCCGCCGGTGATGTTGGTGAAGTACATCTTGGGGAGCTTCTTGATGGTATCGATGGAGAGCTCCTCCTCCGGGCGGCTCGGAGCCTTGTAGCGGTTGCACATGGTGCAGCGCGCGTTGCAGCGGTAGGTGACGATGACGGTACCGTTGAGTTTCTTTTCGGCCATGTGGATTAGATTCCCTTCTTGTTATCGATGAGCTCCCGGTAAAGGGCCACGAGATTTTTCATGTACTTGTCCTGCGAGCAGCGGTCGAGAACGTAAGCGCGGCAGTTTTCCTGCATCGTCGCGTAGGCATCTCGGTCTTTGACCAGCGCCGCGCCGCGCAATATCGCCTGGGACAGAGAGTCGACGTCGCCCGGCTCGCAAAGCAGGCCCGTGCGCCCCTCGTCGACAAGCTCGGGGATACCGCCGATGTCGGTCCCGATGACCGGGGTCCCCAGCGCAAATGCCTCGACGATGGAATAGGGCATGTTCTCTCTCCAGCGCGAGCTCGCCACGGCCAGGGCGGCACGCTCTGTGTAGCGCCGCATGTCGGCACCGCTCTGAAAGCCGACCAACTCGATACGCCCCGATGCTTCGGGGCCCGCGGCCGCGATCCTGTCTTCGATGCTCTGCCTCTCGGGTCCGTCGCCGGCGATCACGAGCCTTAGGTTGCCGGGCAGGGACGGAAGCACATTGATGAACGCTTCGACAAGTATGTCAACGCCTTTCTCGCTCGAGAGTCGCCCGAAGAACAGGAGGTAAGGATCGTCTCGATCGGTTCTGTCTGTACCGTCGGCCGCGTTGTCCAGAATCTCCTGTTTTGCGAAGTTCTGCATATAGACGACCTGCTGGGTGGGAAAACCGCCCTCGAGAAGCTTGTTCCTCATGAAGTGCGAGGGGGCAACGATGCAGTCGATCTTGCTGTACGAGCCATGGAACTTAAGGTAGACTGCTTCAAGCATGCCCATACCGCTCTTTGCGGTGGAGCCCTTCACGCATTTGCGCTTCAGGCAATTAGAGAAATGACCGCCCAAGCAGGCGTCGCACACGGCACCCGAGCCATCGAGCATCACGTAATTCGGGCAGACCAGAATGTAATCGTGCGAAGTGAACAGGACGGGAACCCCATGTTGCTTAAGATACGGGGCGTCCAGGATGGAGAGCGTGATCTGCCGGTGCACAAGGTTCATGTGCACGACGTCCGGGTGGACGCGCTCGCAGAGGGCCTGGAATTTATCCCTTGCCTCTTTTGAATAGATCAGTGAGGTCGCCGCCGAAACTTTCTGAGGCAGCGACGTGGGACCGTTGTAGTCCTTGGCGGACACAAAGAGATCGGAGTCCTCGCAGGGGATGTTATCCAGGCCCTCCATAGCAAAGAAATGTACCTCGTGACCGAGGGCCTTCAGCCCCTCGGCGAGTCCGAAGTAGTATGTCTCGGATCCGCCCTTGAGGTAATGGAACTTATTGACCAAGATAATCTTCATCGCGCGCTCCCCCTGTAGAGTTCGAGGGTCCGCTCGACGACGGAGTCCCAGTTGTAGGTTTTCTCGACATGAGCCCTAGCGGAGGCACCAAGGGCACTTGCGCGGTCGCTATCGGCGAGCACGTCTTGCAACGCGGCCCGCAGGGAATCGGCACTGCCCTTCTCGAACGTCACGCCGTTGCCCGCGAGGACATCCGCGCACTCGGGGATGTCGCTCGTCACGCAGCAACGGCCGTATGCCATGGCCTCCAGCAGGCTCATGGGCATGCCCTCCACGTCGGAGGGCAGCACGTAGGCATAGCAGTTGGAGTACAGCTCCTCCAGGGGCTCGCCGTTGACGAACCCGGTGAAGAGGACGCGGGGGTCGCCCTGGGCGGCATCGCGAAGTGATGCCTCGTACTCGGAGGTGTCCGAACCGCCGCCGGCGATGACAAGTTTCTTATCTGTATCGAGTCCCCTGAAAGCCTCGATAAGGAGCTCGGGACGCTTCTCGGGGACGAGCCTGCCCAGGTACAGCAGGTAGGAGCCCGTATCGAGCCCCCACTTCTCCATAATCTGGTTGACCGGCCTCGGCTGCTTCGGCTCGATACCGTTGGGGATGAACGTCGCCGTGCGGCCGTAGACGTCCTCGAAGTAGGACTGGGCCGATTTGGACAGAACGATAAGACCGTCCGCCTTAGTCGCAGCGGTCTTCTCCCCCATCTTGATGTAGGTGCTGGCGAGTCTGCCCCACTTGGCGCGCTGCCAGTCCAGGCCGTGGATGGTGGCGACGGTCCGGATGCCCACGCGCTTGGCCAGCGCAAGCGGCACGCATGGGCCCTCGGCGTGGTAGTGAATCACGTCGGGGCGGTCCTTGATAGCCGCCTTGGTGGCAAAATATGAGGACGAGAGGGCAGCGAGGCCCTTCTTGTCGATTGTCTTAACCGGCACGACGCGCACGCCGTCGACGGTGCGCTCGCGGACGTCCGCGGCGTCGCCGGTCATGACGTCCGCGCCGGAGCGGTCGTAGCAGGTGACCTCGTGGCCGATCGCCGCCATGCGGCGGGCGAGCTCGGTCACGACGACCTCCACGCCTCCCTCGCGGGAGCCGTATCTCTTATGTCCGATCATCGCGATGCGCATCTAGCACGCACCCTTTCCGGTAATGACCTCGATCACCGTGAGGATGACGATCTTCAGATCCGTTATGGGTCCGCGCTTGGCGATGTACTCCAGGTCCCGGCGGACCATGCCGTCGAACCCGGTCGAGTTGCGCTCCGTCACCTGCCACCAGCCGGTGATCCCGGGCTTCACGGCCAGGCGCTGCAGGTCGAACTCGGTGTACTCCGCCACCTCGTTGGGCAGCGGCGGGCGCGGGCCGACGACCGACATCTGGCCCAGGAACACGTTGACGAACTGCGGGAACTCGTCGATGGAGTGCT
>OLQA01001070.1_pt1 | contig 25188 bp, 17 predicted proteins | sample 1673151 | NCBI WGS metagenome assembly OLQA01 (sample SAMEA3136760, study PRJEB25190) | human gut metagenome | biome: human gut; feature: human-associated habitat; material: faeces | place: Austria | collected 2013
AAAAAACTCAATCTGGTCGTCCTAAGTCAGCTCGTGGGCTTTTTCAACAATCTCAAGATTGTGAGACTGTTGACTTTTGCAACAGCCTCCTCAAATAACTCTTACGGGATAGCAATAACCTACCATGAGGAGAGCACGATACGATCGGGCCGGAAAACGAAAAGAAGGAACGCACGCTCGGTGCATTCCTTCTGACCTATATACTATATGTATGTCTGAGCTAGCTGGCGTAGATGGCGTCTAGTCGCTGACGCAGGGTGTCGATGTCGACATCAACGTCGATGACCCCGTTTTGTGCTAGAGAGATCTTGCCACGCTCCTCGCTGATGACGATGACGAGACAGTCTGTGGCCTGCGAGAGTCCTAGTGCACTGCGGTGACGTAGACCTAAGTCTTTCGAGAGATTGGGATCGTTGGAGACGGGGAGGATACAGCCAGCGGCTCGTATGTCGTTGTCGACGATGATCATGGCGCCATCGTGGAGCGGGCTGTTTTTGAAGAATATGTTTTCGATCAGGCGGGCATTGACATCTGCTCTAAAGACCTCTCCCGTGTGGAGGTAGGCGGTGAGCTCCTGCTTGGCTTGGATAGCGATGAGGGCCCCCACCTTCTTGCGCGCCATATTCATGCAGGCTAGGACGAGTGCTGCGACACAGCGCTGCTCATCTTGGGCACTCTGATCATCCCCCTTGAAGATCTTCCGCAGGAAGCGCCATCTATTGGTACTCCCCAGCGTGATTAGGAAGCGTCTTATCTCCTCCTGAAAGATGATCACCAGGATGAGCATACCCGTGCCGACCAGCTCGTCTAGGATACCTCCCAAGAGGATCATGCCGGCCCACTTGGAGACGATGACCCACACGAGGATAAAGGTGAAGATACCTAAGATCAGCGCTCTCGAGGCGGTCGCTCTCAGTGTCCGATAGACATAGTAGAAGAGGAGTGCCGAGAGGATAATGTCAAAGAGGTCGACAAGCGTAAAGGATAACCAGTCTAGCGTCACAGTCCTAAGTCTCTAAGCGTGATAGTTAATGGATTTCTAGCGGTCTCTGCCAGTGGGTGTAGCTACTCGCCTCCGTAGCGCCGGGGAGATGCTTGCGGATCATGTCGGTCACCTGGATCGCCTCGACAGCGAGACGCACATCATGGGTTCGGATGATCTGTGCGATGCCCTCCATAAGAGCGTAAGTGTGTAGCACATTGGTCGCATCGCCTGAGTGCATGGCATCGGCTCCGATGACCGTCTGCACCATACGCTTGCGGGAGAAGCCGACCAGCACGGGCTCGGCAAACTCTTGTAACGCCTCCCGCTGATGCGTGAGCAGGCGGTAGTGGTCGTCCATGCTTTTGCTAAAGCCATAGCCTGGGTCGAGGATTACATCTTTCACACCACAGTCGTGAAGCTGCTCGAGACGACGTCGGAAGTAGTCCGCTACGCACACCTCGACCGAGGGCTTGTAGTCGACCACCTGATGCATACCCTCGACATTGTGCTCTAGGTGCATCAATATGTAGGCGACGCCCAGCTCCCCCACGGTGCTGTACATCTTCGGATCAGCCTGACCGCCCGATATGTCGTTGATGATCTCCACGCCATACTCCTCGACGCACGCTTTCGCCACGTCAGCGCGATAAGTATCCACCGAGATAGGCAGGTCGGGTGCTTCGGCGCGGATGATCTCCAGTGCGTGGCGCAGCCGGCGTAGCTCCTCCTCGCCATCGACCAGCTCGCCTCCTGGACGTGTCGAGCAGGCGCCAATGTCGATGATGCGTCCTCCCTCCTGGACGATCTCGTGGGTGCGCTCAGCGATCGCCTCAGCGGTCTGCTTGCGACTACCAGCGTAGAAGGAGTCGGGCGTCACATTGAGGATGCCCATCACGACAGGCTCCGACAGGTCGAAGGCGCGTCCCCCTAGGTTGAGTATGTAAGACATAAGCTTGTCAGGTCTTGTGGGTCGTTGTGATCGCTCCCCGTCACCTACTTAGGAGTAGTGGCGAGGAGCGGTTGCTTTTATCGATTAAAGTTTAGCTTGGCGCATATCCTTTGACTCTGCCAGGGCTTTGTGGAAGGCGAAGGCCTTCTCTAGACAAACAGGTGTCTGTCCCTCCGAAGCTTGAGCTAGATAAGCGCGTAGCAGTGGACGATAGTCGGGATGGGCGCAGTTCTCTATGATGCGCTCCGCACGCTGTCGTGGAGAGAGCCCACGGAGGTCGGCGATACCATACTCGGTGATGAGTACCTTGACCGAGTGCTCGGAGTGATCCACGTGGCTCACCATCGGCACGATAGCACTGATGGCACCACCCTTAGCGGTCGAGGGCGTGGTGAAGATAGAGATGTAACCATTGCGGGTGAAGTCGCCCGAGCCACCGATACCGTTCATCATCTTAGAGCCTAGGACGTGCGTCGAGTTGATGTTACCATAGATGTCCGCCTCGAGAGCGGTATTCATGGTGATGACTCCGAGACGGCGCACGATGCCTGGGTTGTTGGAGTACTCCTCCGGGCGCAAGAGTAGCTTGTCCTTGAAGAAGTCCCAGTTTTGATAAATGTCTAGGATGACATTACGACTGACTGAGAGCGAGCAGCCCGAGGCAAACTTAACGCGACCCTCCTTCATCAGCCCAATGACGGCATCCTGGATCACCTCGGTGTAGACTTCAAAAGGTGGGATCTTCGGGCTCTTGCCTACGGAGGCTAGAACCGCATTGGCGATATTGCCTACGCCACTCTGTAGCGGGAGGAACTCACGAGGGATGCGTCCCGTGCGGATCTCCTCCTCGAGGAACTTCGTGACATTCTCTCCAATCGCCTGCGTCACCTCATCGAGCGGTGCAAAGCCACCATCATCGTTTGGCTCACTGGTCTTGACGACCGCTACGACCTTCTTCGGGTCGAGCTGTACGTAAGGTTTGCCGACACGGTCAGAGGGCTTATAGATAGGTAGCTCACGACGTGCGGGTGGGTCGAGAGGCTCGGCAATGTCGTGGAGTCCACGTATCTTGGCGGGGTGACGGTCATTGATCTCGACGATGATTCGGTCGGCAAGGCGGCAGATGGTGGGGAGGATACCGACGCCCGTGGTGGGTACCAGCTGACCATCTTCCGTTAGCTCGGCAGCCTCGACGATAGCTACGTCGATCTTGCCAAAGAAGCCCGCACGCATCTCCTGCGCCAGCTGCGAGAGGTGTATGTCGCAGTAAGCGACCTCACCACTATTGATCTCGGCACGTAGGTCCTTGTTGGACTGATAGGGTGCTCTAAACTTGATCGCGTGAGCACGTGCTAGGGCTCCATCGAGGCGGTCGCCTGTCGATGCTCCCGTGAAGACGCTTATGCGGAAGGGCCTTCCCGCCGCATGCTCCTCCTCAGCGTAATGAGCTATCGCTTGTGGCACTACTTTAGGGCAACCAGCTGGAGTAAAGCCACTAAAGCCTACCTGATCGCCATCGTGAACTAATCTCGCTGCCTCTTCGGCAGTCATGATTGGGTAAGACATACTATATATTGGGTTAAGTGTTTGTGCTATAAGAGCCCGCCACCGCCTCACTGCAGTAGCGTTTCTCAAAGGTACGGAAAAAAGAGATTAGACCTTAGAGATTAGAAGTTAGAGATTAGAGATTAGAGAAACGAGTAACCCTTTGTAGGGGCGGACCTATGTGTCCGCCCGTCCCCGTTGAAGTGCTGTATGCCTTGTGGGCGGACACGCAGGTCCGCCCCTACAGCTGGTTACACGAACCACTAGCTAATAGCCAACAGCTAACAGCCAAAGGCCAATAGCCAACAACCAATCGCTAGAACTGGAAGTAGATAAAGGGTTGCACACCACTGCTCTGGAACTGGACGACGAGCAGCACGACGAGGGCGAAGAGAAGTGCCTGACCGACGAGCGGCATGCGACTGATGCTACGCTCGAGGGGACGGAAGGCGCGCTGCGGAACGAAGTGGGCTACGAAGCCTAGCACGATCAGCGTCACGACGAGCCAGTAGCCCTCGAGGAACTGCGGGATGATCTCGGGGTGGAACTCGTACCGTATCATCTCAAACATTTGCCCGATGCCCTCCATCGTCGGCATACGGAAGAAGATCCACGCGAAGCAGACGAAGTGGAAGGTGATGAACATGCCTAGGTAGCGTCTCAGCCGTCCCATAGAGGCTCCATCGGGGCGTGCCCACGGGCAGATCTGCATATAGAGCTTGTGCAGGGCAAGTGCGACGCCGTGCATACCACCCCAAAGGATGAAGCGCAGGCTGGCACCGTGCCATAATCCGCCGAGGAGCATCGTGATCAGAAGGTTGAGATAAGTGCGCAGCCGACCACGACGACTCCCCCCGAGCGGTATGTAGAGGTAGTCTCGCAGCCAGGAGGAGAGGGAGATGTGCCAGCGTCGCCAGAACTCGGTGATGGTAGCGGAGCGGTAGGGCGAGTCGAAGTTGATATTAAAGCGAAAGCCGAGCCACAGCGCGATGCCGATAGCCATATCGGAGTAGCCGGAGAAGTCGCAGTAGATCTGGAGTGCATAGCCGTAGATGGCCATAAGGTTTTCGAAGCCACTGTAAAGGGTAGGGGCGTCGAAGACACGATCCACAAAGTTGAGCGAGATATAGTCGGAGATGATCGCTTTCTTGATCAGTCCCGAGAGGATCAGGAAGAGTCCCTCGCCAAACTCCTTTTTGGTGACCCATACGGGCTTGTAGATCTGCGGAATAAAGTCTTTGGCACGTACGATAGGCCCTGCGACGAGCTGAGGAAAGAAGGAGACGTAAAAGAGGTAGTCTACCCAGCGTCTTAGTGGACGTATCTCGCCTCGGTAGATGTCGATAACGTAGCTGAGCGACTGGAAGGTGAAGAAGGAGATGCCGACGGGGAGGAAGATGTCGAGTGGCCCTAGCTGTGTCGTGCTTATCTCGGTGAGTCCGACCAGTCCACCGATCCACTGCACGAGTGGGGTGAAGAGCTCGAGGAGGAAGTTGGTATACTTAAAGTATCCGAGCATCCCGAGGTTGAAGCAGAGGGAGAGGGTGAGCCAGCGTCGCTTGACTTTGCGCTCTGGGGCAGCTGCTATGAGATGCCCGATGATGAAGTCGACTGTGGCGGTCATGATGAGGATCGTAGCGTAGTAGCCACTGCTCTTGTAGTAGAAGAAGAGGGAGAAGCAGACTACATAGATGATCCGTGCCAACGTGTGCCTACGCAGCAGGTAGTAGAGCGGCAGGAAGAGCAGGAAGAGGACGAGAAAGAGTCCACTATTGAAGAGCATTGGTGCGGAGCTATCGTAGGTGAGTAGCTCGGCAGCTCGTGAGAGATAGGGGGTGAGCATACGGAGGTTAGTCTTCGGAGGCTTGAGGGGTGACGTGGGGGGAGCGTTGGCACCACTGCTTATAGTCGTCTTGGAGGGCGGTAGCAATCGCCTCGCCTACCTTGTTATAGCCAGCAGCGGTGAGGTGAACGCGATCACCTGAGAGGATGCCACTAGAGAGCAACTGTGCAGCACCCGCCGCTCCACCGAAGTGGGCGAAGAGATCGATGTAGCCACACCCCAGCTCCCGAGCTTGCTGCTGTAATTCGTCGGCAATGAGCTGGCAGTTGGCATTAGCGCGGTAACTGGTGCGGTAGACAGTGCGACGACGCCTACGCTTGCCACGACGACTTTTGTGAGCTGTGCGGATCTTCTGATAGTTGGCAAGAGGCGAGGTGAGGACGATGGCGCAGTCGGGATTGCTCGCTTGGAGCCTGCGTACCAGCCGAGCGACCTCCGCGCCAAAGTTGTTGCGATCGAACTGACGTGCGATCGACTCATTAGTGCCCAGCGAAAGGATGATCAGCCGAGGACTCAGGGTGGCAACGGAACTAGTGAAGCTTCCCTTGCTGTAAGTGTAGTAGGTAGCACCATTGTAGCCGATCGTGTGGACGAGTGCGCCACCGCTGCTACGCTCCAGGCTAGCGCCATACCAGACGGCCGAGGCAGGAGCGGTCACCTCTGCTGAGCTTACGTAACGACCCACGAGGAGCGTGTCGGTGACGATCTGCTCGGTGGTCAAAGTGTCGTGAGCAATAGCGATCTCGCAGGAGTTAATGCCAGACAAGGTGAAAGGTTGCGTTCCCCGCTGTCGGTAGATAACGATGCGGTCGAAGGTTTGCCCGCCACCACATTGCAAGGTGTAGGTGATGGCACCACTCGGCCTCGTCTGTAGCACCATACCCGTAGGACTCTCCCGATCGTAGTCTCTCTGAGTGATTTTAACGCCTGACGTGCCTGCTGAGGAGGCTCGTATCACCGTGTGGATAGGCGGATTGGTCCCCAATAGGCGAAAAGGCCCTACCCAACCCATTCCACCGTTGCCCCAACGCTGTGTAAAGGATTGACGGATCGGCATGGTAAAGTGTCCTGCCTGTATGTGCGAGTCGCCCAAATGGATGATCGAGATAGTCTGCCCAGTTGCTTTCGCCTCGTCACAAGCGGCCCAAAACTTATCGAGGTAATCCTCAGGAGCTACGACCTGTGGCACTCGTTGTGCCATAAGCGTCTGCGCCATAAGAAGTAGGCTCCCCATGACGGCACAACCGATTCGTATCAACTTGCTACTCCACATCGCCTATCAGATCTGCTGTGAGTAACTTAGCGAGCTGCCGCCCACCTGCCATAGAGATGTGAGTATAGTCTTTTGCTGCCCATCCTTTGTCCACAAAGCCTTTGATGCCACCGAGTGAAGCCATCGCCTCATGTGTATTCCAAAAGAGGAGTCCGTAGTGCTGCGCCAAGCGGTGCTGTATGCGGAGTACACGAGCCACCCCATTGAGCGGGTGGATCTCTCCCTCACGCAGTGTGGCGCGGTCGGAGAGCGACATGAGTAGGATGGTGGCGTGCGGGTAGAGCTGCTGGATATGTTCGATGCTCTTAGCCATGGCGGCGTAGTACCAGTCGTAGCTGTCGTTATTGTCCTGAGCGCTTACCACATTAAGCCCATAGGAGAGGATGATCAGATCGTAGGGGCGGAAGCGTGAGAGCTGCGTCGTCAGGGCTGAGGAGACAGCATTGAGCTTTGTGCCAGAGGAGCCACGGAGACTAAAGTTGTCCACAGAGACGCCCGTTACACCGTCGAAGCAGACCCCATAGAAGCGTGTGCCATCGCCTCCCTCGGTGGCTATCTCAACCCGCTTGATGCCACTCTGAGGCAGGGTGTACTCGGCCATTGCACCGTGGCTAGCGGGCAGCTCGGCACGCTGACGCTCGCCACCATTGATACCGTAGGTGATCGCCACCGGGATCGAGTCGCTCACGTAGTGGAGCGTCACACGGTCGGCGGCGCTCTTTAGCTTGTAGCTTGTGGAGGCGGTAGCAGTAGCTGTGGCGAAGGTTTCGGCCAGAGTAAAGAGAGAGCGAGACTTACTCTTATTGGCTGAGGTCTCCTGCCAAGCACCCTCGAAGCGCTGCTGGATGCTCTGCCTAAAGCGAGCCACAGGCGAGGTGAGCGGTACGTAGCCCACGCCTTGCCCGCCATAAGTCTGCTGGAGTGCCTGGCGAAAAGGTTCCACCAAGATGTCGCCCTCTATAAAGGAGTCACCGACGAAAGCGATACGTACCGCCCTCGAGTGCCCCTCTCGCAACGCAGCGCGTAGGCGACGCAACGCACTCTGTCCCTCGGAGTAGTCTATCAGACGACTGGAGAACTCTAGCGGAGGAAGCGTGTCGATCGCAGCTTGCGCACGACTGACCGAGTCTCCTATTGCACGAGTGGATCCCTCTAGAGCATTTTCTGAAGCAAATGGATCTTCAGATTCCTCTAGGGGTATGGAGAGCGTCTCCGACGACTGGGTCGCTGTCGTATCGAGGAGATCGCTCAATGGGTTGAAACCCTTGAAGTGGTAGTCCGCGATAGGACCGACAGCGACGAGTAGCTCCGAGAGTCCATACGCTAGTAAGCAGCCAACGAGGAGTAGCAAGAAGCTACGGTAGAGATGATTCTTTCTTTTCATGAGCTATGCGAGAGCCGATCTCAGGAGTCAATCAGTGCTTGGCGTCTCTTCTATCTTCCGCCTCTTTGCGCCGCGCCTCTTGGAGTAGCTTGTCCGCCTCGACGAGCTGATCGTAAAAGTGTGCCCCGAAGGCTGCTATCAGCGGTTCGCGTACGAACTGGTAGACCTTGATGCCAAGCTTACGCCCTCGCTCCACAGCCGCCTGACAGATGTCCCAGCGGTCGTAGTGTAGTGACGAGAAGTACTTGAACTGACGCACACGGATCGGGTAGAGGCGACAGCTGATCGGCTTCTCTAGCTGAACCTCGGGATGGGTCGAGGCGTACCACTCGATGGCGCAGCGCACTCCTTCGGGGGGCGTGGGGTGGAGCGTGAAGGCGCAGTTCTCATCGTTGACCACAGAGAGTACCCGCTCGCCAGTTATATCCGTGTAGCTCACCCCTTGATGATGGATCAGCTCACACGCCTCGGGGGCTAGGTGCGGCTCAAGGAGCGAGAGATGACGCTGATAGCTCTGGCACTCACGCTCTGTGGCGGGAGGGCCCGCATCGCCATGCACGCAGCAAGCTCCACGGCATACAGCGTAGTCGCAGGCGAAGCACTCCTCAAGGATCTCAAAGCTCACCACCTTGTCATCGATCTGTATCATAGCTCTGTGGGCGTTAAGGTTATCATCAAGGCTTTTCCCTCGCCCGGTGCTACCTGCATCGGGAGCGTCTCAGCGGGGAGCAGGAGCGCTTCGTGGGGAGCTAGTTGCCACTGCTCTGTGTCTTCACCGCTTAGTAGCAAGCTCCCAGAGATACCGACAAGGATCGCACAGCTTGTGCCATCGGTTGTGATGAGCTGAGACGAGTCTGGGGTGGCTATCACCTCGTGACAGACGAAGCGTGGTGTACCCAAGGGCAACTGGCGAGCGTCTAGCTTATGTGGCTCTAGTGTCGCACTGCGGAGTGCCTCCTCGATGTGTAGCGTTCGCTTGGTACCCTCGTCGTCTACTCGATCGTAGTCGTAGAGACGATAGGTCGTGTCGCTCGTGTCTTGCACCTCAATCAGCATCGAGCCAGCACCTAATGCGTGGATCGTGCCAGCCGGTAGGGCGATAGCTTCTCTGGGTCTCACAGGCTCCCAGTGCAGGTAGTGCATCAGATCACCACGCTCGATGGCAGAGCGCAAGGCGTCGGCGGTCATCGGCTCGGTCAGCCCGAGACAGATGCGACTCATCGGCTCCGTCTCTAGGAAGTACCAGATCTCATCTTTGCCCCCATTCTCAGGCAATGGGTGTACCTGTACTGAGAGATCTGTCGCTGCGTCTAGCAGCTTGATCAATAAGGGAAAAGCTCCGCCACATCGTGCCGTCTGTCCTTGTCCTAGTAAGCGATCGCCATAGCGAGTCACCAAAGCATCTAGCGAAGCTCCCTCGTAGTCATCACCCTCTGTAGGTGTCTCCTGCCCTGCCAGTGCTGAGAGTAGCCACACCTCGCCGATCTTCTTATCGCCTCCCGTAGGGGCAAGCCGACCTCCGCCCCATATCTTGTGATAGTAGTGGGGTGTGCAGCGTATCGGTGTGAGCTTATGAGACATATATATAATAGGAGAGATGTGACGATGGTTACTTCTCTTCGTCCTCAGAGTGCTCTAGAGCACGACGCTCCTGCTCGGTGCGGTAGTTCCTATGCCATATCCAGGCGAGGAGTGCGATCACTAAGAGCGTGCCGATACTGGAGCCGACACGTATCCAGTCAAAGGGGGCACGCTGTAGGATCCAGACCCACACGTTGAGGGCGATCCACCAGATGAGGAGGAAGTAAAGCTTGAGGCGATCTCTGCGAGACATGGCTAAGCCTTCTTCTCCGGTGGCACCTGACGTACGTAGTGTGCCATCTCGTGGGGGATGATCATCGATAGCTCCATAAAGCCAGCGTACTCGCCATTTTCGTACCACGGGATCTGGTAGATGAGCTTCTTCTTGTCGCCCTTTGTGATGGTGTAGACATGCTTCGTCTGGTGCGCCATCATGTCAGCGAGTAGCGAGCGTGCCGGCTCTGGGTGGCAGTCGAGGACATTCTTGCCGATCAAGCTTTGTCCTGGCTTAAGATTGACCTGACGCGATTGCTCGTTCATCTCTATAATGCGCCCCTCACGGTCACAGATCGTGACCGCGACGTCGGCCTCTTCAAAGAATGGTATCATGTGATTGGGACTCTAATTAGTCGTGATGGTAAGGCTCTCCCCGCAGTATCGTGCAGGCTCGGTAGATCTGCTCGACGGCAAAGAGACGCACCATCTCATGCGTCAGTGTCAAGCGACTGAGCGACCAAGCCTGTTGCCCGTAGTGCTGCTTAAACTCCGACGTAAAGCCATAGGGCCCGCCCACCACCAGGAGTAGTCGCTTAGCACCGCTATTCATATAGCGCTGCAACTGCTCTGCCCACTGACGGCTCGTGTACTCCTTGCCCCGCTCATCGAGCAGAACCACCAGATCACTCGGTGTGATCACGGAGGCAATAGCCTCGCAGGTCGCCTGTTGCTGATTTGCTATGGAGGCTTGCTGCTTGCGCCGCTTAGGGTCGGGCAAGACCTCTATGTCGAAAGGTATATACCCACCGATGCGCTGCCGATACTCCTCGATGAGGCGGTGTAGCTCTGGCGAAGAGGTCTCACCCACTACGAGGAGTGTCGTGCGCATACGATGCAGAGATAGTGCTTAGAAAGGTAGGTCGTCAGCGTTGTCACCAGCAGCTGGGTCAAAAGAACCGCCAAACTGGTTTTGCGCCCCAGCCACAGGAGCTTGCGAAGCGAATCCCGTGCTAGGAGCTGATGCTGCACCGCCCTCTACGTAGGGAGCTTTACCCGCAAAGGGATCAGCCTCAGGCGCAGCTGCTGCTGTTTGGTCTACCTTGGAGACGCTGTAAGCGGTCACGTCTGTGTACCAGCGCTCCATATACTCACGGCTCTCTACGTCAAAGCGCACCTCGACGAAGTCACCCTCAGTGAGTGCATACTCGTCGATGCGATTATTCCAAATGTTGAAGCAGATGGTACGCGGGTACTGCGAGTCAGTCTCTATGACAAAAGCTCCCTTGCGCCAAGCGTTGCCTGACTTGCTGACACCCTCCTGTACAGGGAGAACGCGTATGACGGTGCCTCTTGCGATAAGTGGGTTGGGACGGTTATTATTGCTGTCCATATCTAGTCTATAAGTGGTTAGTTATTAGTCGATAGTTGTTTGTGAATAGTTATCGGAGTGTCGGAGCAAATCCAATGATCTCTCTGACCTCCTCGATGGTCTTGCGAGCACTCTCACGCGCCTTCATAGCACCTTCGGTAGCTACTCGGTGTAGTTGCTCCTTGTCGCTAGAGAGCTCTAGGATGCGCTCACGGATGGGTGCTATCGCAGTAAGCAGGTCAGCTGCTAGTTGCTTCTTCAGATCGCCGTAGCGTATGGAGCAGTCCGCATAGGACTGGCGAAAGTGTGCTACCGTCTCAGGCGCAGAGACCAGATCCATAATGGTGAAAAGGTTTTCCACCGGCTCCGAGGGCTTGCTATTTGGCTCCGTAGGACCAGCATCCGTGACAGCGCGCATTACCTTCTTCGTGATCGCCTTATCATCTTCGTAGAGATAGATTGCGTTGCCCTCACTCTTGCCCATCTTGCCCGAGCCGTCGAGCCCCGGCACCTTGATTGGCTTAGACATAGCGGTCCACGAGGCAGGCTCTGTGAAGTACTCCACGCCGTAGATCGTATTAAAGCGGCGGGCGAAGCGGCGCGCCATCTCCATGTTTTGCTCTTGATCCTTGCCCACAGGCACCTTTACGGCACGCTGCAGCAAGATGTCGGCCGCCATGAGCGTCGGGTAGGTGAGCAGACCAGCATTGACATTGTCCGGTTGCTTACGCGCCTTCTCCTTAAAAGTGGTGGTGCGCTGTAGTTCGCCTAGATAGGCGTTCATATTCAGGTAAAGGTATAGCTCCAGCACCTCAGGTACATCGCTCTGACGGTAGAGGACCACCTTGTTTGGGTCGAGTCCACAAGCCAGGTACTCCGCGAGGATCGTGTCTGTATCCTGCACGATGTCTCCCGGGTGTGGGTGCGTGGTCAGCGAGTGCCAGTCAGCGATAAAGAAGTAGCAATCATACTGCTCCTGCATCTCTAGGAAGCTACGCATAGCTCCGTAGTAGTTGCCTATATGTAGATGACCGGTAGGTCGGATACCGCTGACGACTCGTTCCATACTGTGAATGTACTCTCTATATTAATGTATAGTTATAGCGCAAAGGTAGTACTTTTTGCGCTCTTGGAGCAACTGCGTAGGATCGCAATGACAAATGCCTTCGCGTCACACCTTGCAGTGAGTGTGGGTGTTCAAGTCTTTGGAGACCGCCTAAATTGCTAAGTCTAAATGTCAGAATACTAATAACTGGGTATGAAAAAGCTCGTTGCGCCTAGCATCTTTGAGATACCTTTGGATGTTAAAATGAGGAGAGGACAACGATGATGGCTTTAGCATCAGTAGCTAGCTCCTCTCCCGCTAGATTCGTCTACATACAGTAAAAACAAGTTGATATGAAACGTACTCTTATCGCCCCGCTACTCACGCTCGGGCTACTGCTCTGGGGGCTGCTGGCTCTTCCCGCCAAGGGGATTGCACAGGCTCCAGCAGATGCTGCTACCACAGCACTCAGGCAGTCTCAGGGCTGCTACATCAAGCTCACCACGGCACGCGCTGTCGGTGAAACCATTGACATGAAGCTCATAGCTGAAAATCCTAAGCTCAAAGACATAACCATCGAGGGTGTCAAGGAGGCCCCCCAGATCGGTAATAAGAAAGTGAAGTACACACTCTCCAGTCAGACTATCGTACTGAGAGGATCTATCAAGAGCCTTGACTGTGGCAAGAGTCAGATTACTAAGGTCGAGTTAATCCAGTGTCCTACGCTCGAGAGCTTCTTCCTCGGAGATAACCAAATTTCCGAGCTGGACTTCACCGCCTGTGTCAAGCTGACAAACTTCAATTGCTACAACAATCAGCTTACCGAGCTGGATCTCACTCCCCTCAAGAAGCTCAAATGGTTCAACTGCTACGGCAATAAGCTCACCAAGCTAGACTTAACCTCCTGTCCTGGAGTCTCAGCCATCCGTTGCCAAGACAACCAGATCTCCGAGATAGTTATCCCTCAGGGTTCTCTCCTCTCTGCTATCGACTGCTCTAAGAATCAGCTCACCAAGCTAGACATGTCTCACTGCACCAAGCTCAGAAGTCTCAATTGCAGTGACAACCTACTCACCGAGCTAGACCTCTCACAGAGTCCTGCACTGGACAATCTCGTCTGCTACAATAATAAGATACGAGGCAAAGCGATGACCCAGCTTATCAAGAGTCTCGCTGACCGCTCGCAGAAGAGTACCAAGGGCAAGTTTAAGGTGCATTTTAACCCCACACAGCGACCTCAAGATGGCAATGTATGCCTTAAGAGTGACGTCGCTCTTGCGACCAGCAAGAACTGGACCGTATCCTATGCTGATCAAGAGTTAAAAGATCCAGCCTACGAAGGCGAAGAAGCCCCGCTCAATGGCTCCATCACGCTCACTACGAGTCACCAGATCGGGAGCAAGATAGGATTAATCATCGAGGCGCCTGGTGCCGTCCAGATAGCGGGAGTCAAAGAGACACCTGTGCTAGGTAAGTATCAGAACTACACCCTCACTAGCCAGCAGGTCACTATACAAGGAGAGATCACCAAGCTACAGTGTAGTAGTAACAACCTCTCGGCACTCCAGCTGACAGACTGCCCCACGCTACGGACGCTTGTCTGTTTCAATAATGAAGTCACAGCTCTCGACCTCTCGCATGCTCCTAGCCTTGACTCTTTGATCTGCTACATCAATAAGATTGAGTCGCTAGACTTCTCTCAGACTCCACAACTGCAACTCATAGATGTACAGCAAAATCAACTTACATCTATAGACTTAGCACCGCTCCAAAAACTCAAGAAGATCAACTGCGCTAAGAACAAACTCAAGACTCTCAACCTTACCACCGCCAAGGCTCTAGAGCGTTTAGACTGCTTTGACAATCAGCTCACGCAGCTCGAGCTACCACAGACGGCCACCCTTACCTGGGTCAACTGTGGAGGCAACCAGCTATCCTCACTAGACGTCTCTGCATGTACGGGACTGCAGACACTCTCTTGCTACAAAAATCAGATACGCAAGCAGGCCATGACTCAGCTCGTGCAGGCTCTCCCAGATCGTACAGGTATGGAGCCTGCGGGCATGTTTGGAGTACACTTTGATGAGACCAAGATGGACGAAGATGGCAATATATGCCTTCCCAGCGATGTAGCCATAGCTCGGGGCAAGAATTGGCTCGTGCGTGCTGTATCCTCTCAGACAGACTACTCTGGACTAGCTACGGGTGTCATCATGATCACTCCCAGTGAGGGCGTTGAGGAGATATCGCTGACCATCCAGGCTGTCGGCGATGTCACCATAGAAGGTGTCATAGAGGAGCCCACTGTCGGGGAGAAAGCGACCTACACGCTCCTAGACAAAGTTGTCACCATACGAGGTGACATCACCTCTCTCGGATGCAGTAGCTCCAAGCTACAAGAGCTGGACCTCATCAGCTGCCCTAATCTGACGCAGCTCTCCTGCTATAGCAACAACCTCGTATACCTCTCACTCTACAAGTGTCTTAAACTCACCTCACTGAGCTGTCACACCAACAAGATAGAGAGACTAGAGCTCGTAGAGTGTTCCAGCCTCAGCTCACTCGACTGCTCTAGTAATCAAATCAAAGGCGAGGCTATGACTCAGCTCATGAAGAGCCTACCCGACCGCACGGGACTCAAGCAGGGAGAGATGATCCTCTACTTCTCTAGAGACGAGATAGACTTTGATGGTAATGTGTGCTACGATACGGACGTAGCTATTGCTAAGGCTAAGAACTGGAAGGTGGGCTTCACTATGTCCAAAGATGAGTACGAGGGCAAGGAGTCGCCCCAAGCCAAGCAAGCCACCATCACCCTCACCACCAGTCGCCCCATAGGTCAGAAGATCTCTCTAATGATCAAGGCTGAGGACGACTTCACCATCGAGGGGGTCGATGGAGTACCTTTTGATGGCTCCCATATCAAGTACACCCTCACCAGTCAGACCATTACCATACGTGGGCGCATCACACAGCTCGCTTGCTGGGGTAATGATCTCACAGCTATCTCACTAGAGAACTGCCAGGATCTGACGGTACTAACCTGTTCATCCAATAAATTGACCTCCCTAGATCTCTCGCACTGCCCTAAGTTATCACTACTAGCCTGTGCTAGGAATCAAATCAAAGGCGAGGCCATGAAAGCTCTCGCTGAGAGTCTCCCTGATAGGAGCAATACACAGCCTGGCATCTGGCAGGTGCATAAGTCTCTAGATAAGATAGCCGCAGATGGCAACATCTGTCTCAAGAGCGACGTAGCCATTGCGACGCAACGGGGGTGGCGAGTCGTCCTCTCAGAGACCAACGAGGACTACCCTGGAGCTGATCCCAGCGCATCAACCTATACGGTAGACCTCAAGATCGGCACTGGCGGTACAGCCTCTATCACAGGCTACTCAGACCTAAAGGCAGTCCCCATGGGGACCACGCTTACAGTCGTAGCATCCCCAGATGAGGGATACAAGCTCGCGCAGATACTTGTCAATGAGGTAGACTGCACCGAAAGCAAGAGCTTTGTCGTCAAGCAAGCAACGATAGTCCAGGTGACTTTCCAGAAGGTAGATCGCATCGAGCACGTCACAACGCCAGCTCTAGAGATTTACCCCAACCCTGTCACAGACTATCTACTCGTGCGAGGTGGAGCTGGCGAAGCTACAATTCTCCTATACGATACTACGGGAGTGCTCGTCCTGACGGATCAGACCGACTGCCAAGGCTCCGCCACGCTAGCACTCGGCTCCATCCCTAGCGGGCTGTACATCCTAGTCGTAGGAGACCAGCCTATGTCCGTCCTAGTCGACAGGTAGGGCAAGGCCAGACCTACGGTCTATCTATAAAGAAGGGAGACGCTCCAACGGTGGAGTGTCTCCCTTCTCATTGTGTATAGCAATCGTGTTAAGTGACTCGGGTGGGATTCAAACCCACGACCTTCAGAACCGGAATCTGACGCTCTATTCAGCTAAGCTACCGAGCCTCGTCTTATCGCCACAAAGGTACGGAAAAAAGAGATTGGCTGTTAGCCTTTAGCCTTTGGCCTTTGGCTGTTAGCTGTTGGCTGTTGGCTAGAGGCACTAGGGCACTAGCACTCCGGTCGCTCTGATGGCTCCGATCGCTCCGACAGCTCCTATCAGGACTGGTGCATTACAATAATTTAGGTCTGACTACATATCAAAGCGGAGCTGTGTCAGGGAAAAGTGATTTCCACGTGGATATTTCGAAATCCCCACGTGGAGAATAAAAAATTCTTCGGAGGAATGAAATGAAACTTCGGAGGAATGAAATGAAACTTCGGAAGAAATGAATCACGCCCACGTGGAAAAATAAAAACATCCACGTGGATATTTGAGATTCCCCACGTGGATATTCGAGAAAGGGTAGAATCGGACAAATTTCCCCGTAAAGATATGTAAATGGAGATTAGAGGTTAGAGATTAGAGATCGGAGTCCGATAGCTCCGATCACTCCAGCCAATAGCCAACAGCCAATCCATGGCTGACACATTATAATAATATGAGTTCATCTATTTCTCGATTGCTGCTCATGTGTAGCTCCTGACAGAGCGATTATAATGCGTCAGCCCTGCCCAAAGTGGAGGATTCTTTCGCTAAGTCAGATTTTTGTTGTAACTTGCAGCCCGAATCGTTTTAACCCATACTAATAAGCCTAAATATGACAGTTCAACGCTTATCCCAAGTCAGTCGGCTCCTTGCAGTAGCTTTTGTCCTACTGTGTGGTGGACTGGTGACTTTCGGACAACAATCCTTCGGAGGTACTCCCCTCATGATGCAGGAAGGGTCCCTACGCTCACTTACTGCCGTTCGCACCGTGAGCCTGGACTTTAATCCCGCGGACTACCTATCACAAGAGTCTTGGTCAGAGACTATACAGACGAAGCCTCTCTCTGTGGGACGCATCGTAAAGCATCCGGTCGACTTTGCAGAGGCTGCTCAGCTGGTAGGCACCGTCGAGGGACGAAACATCTATCGCCTGCAGATCGAACTAGAGGGTACACCCGTAGGGAGCAACCTCTATTACGATGACTTCTACATCCCTGAGGGAGGTAAGCTCTACATCTATTCGCCTGAGGGTAAGCAGGTGCTGGGTGCCTACACACGCGCTACGCACCCCAAGCATGGCGCCTTCGCCACAGAGCCTATCAGTGGCAATACGCTCATCCTAGACTATGAGGCTCCTATCTCAGGTGAGATGCCCTCAATCAAGGTACAGGGTGTAGGCTACTTCTATCGCCCAGTGCTGATGGCTGACAAAGGCGCAGAGCGTCACATCAACAGTGAGGATGCATCTGATCCTGGCTTCGCCAGGTATTGCCAGGTCAATGCAAACTGCCCAGAGGGTGATTCCTACCAGGCTCAGAAGGCTAGCTCTGTGGCTCTGCTGATGGTTAAACCAAGAGGAGGTCTTGGCTTTTGCTCTGGCAACTTGGTGAACAATGTCGCTGGCGACTTCAAGCCATACATTACGACGGCTGCACACTGTGCTAGCACGACCGAAGATTTTGAGGTCTCCCCGATGGAACTGAGCCAGTGGATCTTTGCCTTCCACTATGAGAAGCCGCGCTGCTCCAGTGGTGACTATGCCACAACGCAAGAGATGAGTATGGTAGGTGCAGAGATGAAGTCTTTCCTACCTATGAAGGGTTACTCGGACGGACTGCTCCTTGAGCTCACGAGCGAGATACCTCTAAACTATCGTGTCTACTACTCAGGTTGGGATGCCTCAACGATGACTTGGCCTAGAGGTGCTAGTATACACCACCCTGCGGGTGACGCTGCTAAGATCTCTATCTTCGATGGTGGTGTCTCTCTCACAACCTGGTCTCTCGGTGGTGGTGAGAAAGACCACTTTGGGTTTAAATTCACGAAGGGACATACTGAGCAAGGCTCATCGGGTTCACCGCTATTCAATGCGGAGGGTAATCAGATCGGTACACTAACGGGTGGATCGGTAGCTCCCTGCTCTATGGATGCAAACTATGGACGTATGAACTCGCACTTTGACAAGTATAAGTCTAAAGGAAATACGTGGTACATGGCTAAGTGGCTCGACCCCAAGAACTCTGGGACTACGAAGGTAAAGGGTACCTGGAGAGAAAACTATCAGCCTCTAGCTGTCGTGCCTTCTATCATTGCTAAGATAGAGCCTACGGATGCTACAAAGGTGAAGATCTCCTGGAAGCCTGTGGCAAAGCATCCACAGGGCTACGAGGTGAAGTATAACCTGTATCGTAATGGACGACGCATAGCTAGCCAAGCAGAGACGACCTATGAGGACCTAGTCTCTGGCGATATGAAGCGCAAGGGGCGTGTATCATACTCTGTCGAGGCTGTTTACACTGTCGATGGTAAGGAGGAGACGACGCCTGCTGCTTACTATACGCTCTATACGGGAAAGCTTGCCGCTAGAGCTCCTCACACGGTATCTGAAGGTAAGACGGGTGCTAAGATCAAGTGGCAGATGCCATACAACACGCAGATCGTCTCTAAGATCAAGAATCGTGACAAGGTAGCTCCACTCAAGGCTGCAAACGGAGTGGACTATATCTTGAAGCACTACACAATTACTAAGGATGATATCCGTAGAATCTATATGTACGACAGCTATCGTCTAGGACAGTCTCCTCTCAACGGACAGAAGCTCTACATACATCAGGTTAACTTCATCCCCTCTCAGGATACACCATACAAGCCTAACGGTTCTATCGACTCAGAGAAAAACCTATCTTTCTTCATCCGTCAGAAAGTTGATGGTCGTCCTATACAATATTATGGTCTCATCATACCCCAGGGCACTGCTGACAAGAAGCAGTTCTTCTCCATGCAGCTCTCCATGCCTTACGAGATTAGTGATGCACACCTGCTAGATGTAGGTTTTGCCTTTGATCCGTCTAATATCACTGGTGATATCTATGTAGATGCAAACTCTACGGATGAAAATATAAACTACGACGGATGCAAGCTGGCCCTAGACCTTAGGGACGAGTATAAGGTCAATAAGTTCACGCTCTGGCCAGTGCCTTATAGCAGTAATCGTATGGCTTATCAGGCAGTCGAGCTAGTCGTCTCTAACAATCCTAGGAGGCAGCCTGGCGTGACCAATGAATACTACACACGAGGTGAGTTCCCAGTGCCTTTCCCCGAGATCAAGGGTTACGCTGTATATCGCAACGGACAGAAGATCACAAATGATCTGCTACCTGCCGACACTTACGTATACGAGGACACTGACGGTAAGACCTCTGATGACTACTATGTAGAGGTCGTCTATGACTATCCAGGTGAGCTACGTCCTAACGAGCCTATCCATGTAGCTGCTGCAGAGGTGAGCCTCTATCCAGCACACTTCACCACACAGCTACAGCTCACAGATGCTACGGATGTACTAGCTGTCGAGCTATACAGCATGGAGGGTATCCAGGTAGCAGCCTTTGCAGGTGCTCAGCTGACGGCGATGGATGTCACCTCTCTGCCTGCTGGTCAGTATATCGCTACGATCCGTACGGCTGATGGCGTAAAGACTCAGAGACTAGTCAAGTAGAGTCTAGACTTTAGCTACTAGTTCATCTAGACTAAAGAGACGTTGCATAGCGGTAGTGCCGAGTAATCCTCAGCACTACCGCTTGCTATATAAGCCCATTGTAATATTTGATGATCGCTACTCGTGAAATTTGTTGCATCTAGGTAGCTCTCTAGATTTGCTTTCCACGCTTTTTTGTACTACCTTTGTTTCCGAAAGGTTAAGGTAGACTCCCTTCGGCAATGTTGAAGGCTCTGTGCAGGGTGGTGCCTGCATAGACTCAAGCGTTAGAAGGTTTTCTATCAGTTGCTATTAGGTTATGTCAGAGACACACCGCCATCGTTGCTAGCGTGATGTGGTGGGTGGGTAAGACTATTCAAACTATCAATGTATAACTAACGCTAAAGAAGAGTTTTATGAAAAGATTGGCTCTATTCTTTCTGATGCTAACGGCCAGCATAGGATGGGCTGTGGCGCAGAATAGGACCATCACAGGTACTGTAACCTCGGGAGAGGGTAAAGAGCCGGTGATGTTTGCGAACGTGGTTGTAGAGGGCAACACCTCTATCGGTACCACGACAGACGTAGATGGTAAGTTTACACTCAGTGTACCTGCCTCTGCTAAGAAGCTGACCTTCTCCTACGTAGGTCTTAAGACTATCTCCGTACCCATCTCCAAGGTGATGAACGTCGTCATGACGACTGACGATCAGACCCTAGATCAGGTCGTCGTAGTAGGTTACGGTTCAGGACAGAAGCTCAGCACGATCTCAGGCTCTATGGCTCGTGTATCTGGTGAGCAGATCGCTGAGAAGCCTGTAGCCAACGTGATGGACGCACTACAAGGTAAGGTCGCTGGTATGAGCGTCTTGACAACCTCTGGAGACCCCAACGCTGTGGCAAACGTACAGATCCACGGTGCTGGTTCTCTGACGGCTGGATCAACACCTCTCTACATCGTAGATGGTATGCAGACCGACCTAGGTACCGTCATGGCAATGAACTCTAACGATATCGAGAGTATGAACGTCCTTATGGATGCTTCCTCTACCTCTATCTACGGAGCTCGTGCTGCTAACGGTGTCGTCGTCATCACAACCAAAAAGGGTAAGCGCTCTGAGGAGGGGCTAGGACACATCACTGTCAATGCACAGTATGGTGTCTCTCAGTTCATCAATAGAAAGCCTTACGACAACATGATGACTGGTGATGAGCTACTCGAGTATCAGGCTGATCATGGATATCTAAAGGCTAAGACCAAGGCTGATCTCCTCGCGAAGCTAAACGAGAAGTCTCAGGCCGAGAATGAGAAAGAAAGATGGCCATTTACTACGCTCTTTGATGTGGATGACTATGATCCAGCAGACTACAACTTCGACTGGCTCAAGTTCCTCATGGGACGTATAGCTCCTACGTACAATGCTGACCTCTCTTTCAGCGGTGGTAGCAACCGTACACAGTACTACATCTCTATGGGTACCTTCTCACAGGAGGGTCTGACCCGTGGCCACAACAGCTTCACGCGTTACAATGGTCGTGTCAGCGTTGACTCTCGTGTTAAGGACTGGCTTAAGGTCGGTACTAACCTTTTCGGAGCTTTTACAACGCAGTACGCATCTAGGTTCGAGGGTAATTCGTATGTAAACGAGGGCCCGTACGGAGCTCTTTCGCAGCCTCGATACCTCTCTCCTTACGATAAGGATGGTGAGCTACGTCGCTATTGGTACCTACCTCAGATAGGACGTTCTGTAGTCTTTAGAGATATCACTGAAAAGTATCTCAATAACGTCTCTAATGGCTATCAAGCCAACATCGGAGGTTACGCTGAGCTAACGCCTATTAAGGGTCTTGTCATCAAGACGCAAGCTGGTCTTGACTTGACACACAGCACCTCTTCTAGATCTTTCTTGCCAGGTGCTTATTGGGAAAACGACCCGCGTGGTTGGAGAAGTGAGCAGCGTGGTCTCTCTGGGCTCTTCACATGGACTAATACAGCTGAGTACCGCACCTCTTTTGCTGATAAGCACAAGCTTACATTCCTACTTGGTCAGGAGTGGGTTCAGAGCCGCTCAGACGTTATCGCAGCTATCGCTAATGGTCTAGAGCACTCTGAGTTTATGCTCCTAGGCTCTGGTAGTACACAGCCTGAGGATCTAGCACTTCCTGATCAAGCTAAGGGTGGTTACAACTACCTCTCTTTCTTCGGTCGTGTCAATTACTCTTTTGATAACTACCTACACCTAGACCTATCACTACGTAGCGATGCTTCTTCACGATTTGGTGCTGCTAATCAGACAGCTCTCTTCTACTCAGCAGGTGCTACCTATGATCTCTATCGTGCACACCTAGAGCATGTCAAGTGGCTCAACACGCTACGTCTACGTGCCAGCTGGGGTACTACGGGTAACTCTTCTATCCCCACCTTGGCATTCTATCCCCACCTAAGTCGTGTTAACTACAGTGGTATCTTCGGCCTCTACGCAGCAACAATCGGTAACCCTGATCTAGGCTGGGAGAAGCAGTCTAACCTCAATATCGGTATAGACTTTGATGCCTTCGACAATCGCCTACACACGGTGACAAACATCTATCATCGTATCACAGACGATATGCTTATGTCAGTACCTCTACCTTACATCTCAGGCTTTGCTTCTCGCTATGAGAACGTAGGCTCGATGACCAATACTGGTGTTGACCTAACGGTTAGTTACGACATCGTTCGTACACGTGACTGGAATGTATACGCTTCTGCAGTCCTCAACTACAACCACGAGAAGATCACCAAGCTATTCTATGATCTAAAGGAGTACAAGATGCCGAGCTATAGCTTGATATACAAGACTGGTGAGGCTGAGCAGTTCCTAATGGCTGAGTATGCTGGTGTCAATCCTGAGACTGGTAAGCAGCAGTGGTATGTACCTGATGAGAATGGCAACATCTCTAAGGATCGTATTACTGAGGAATACGAGGAGGACAAACTCCTTCGAGCTTCTGGCAAGAAGCTCCGTGCTCCATTCAACGGAGGTTTCTCTATGGGCGCTAGCTGGAAGGGACTTGCACTTGACATCGATTGGTCATTCAACGTAGGTAAGTGGGTTATGAACAATGATCGCTACTTTACGGAGAATCTAAGTGCAGACTTCCTCTCAGACAATAAGAGTCGTAAGGTCCTTGAGGCTTGGACTCCAGAGAATACGAATACCGATGTACCTAAGTATGGAGAGAAGATCGCTTTCGACTCTCGTCTCTTGGAGAATGCTTCGTTCCTTCGTTTGAAGAGCGCACGTCTCTCTTACGCACTACCTAGCGAGTGGTTTGAGAAGATCGGTCTCATCTCTGGTGTACGTGTCTATGTGACAGGTCGTAACCTACTCACCTTTACTAAGTTTAGTGGATTTGACCCAGAGGCTGTCCGAAATATGGCTATGAACAGCTATCCTAATACACGCCAGTATGTAGGTGGTCTTCAGATCACGTTCTAAGCGAGGATTATCTAATCACCTTATAATAGAAAATATAGTATGAAACAACATATCAAGACCCTAGGTCTCTTGCTTGTATCGCTATTCGCTCTCGCTGCTTGTAAAGTAGAGTATATACCCGAGGGCAACAAGGCACAGACCGAGTTCAAGACGATGCAAGATGTCAAGTGGACGCGTGAGGCCATGTTTGAGACGGTCAGAGGAGCGGAGTCTCCTGCGAATCTAGTCCTCGGCGACTATCAGGCTGATCTCTACAATGTCGTCAACTTACGTGACAATGGTGCCAATGGTAAGTTCTACGACTGGGATGAGCAGTTGCTACGTAATGCAGATGAGATCGCTTCTTATTATGGATCTTACTGCTCCCTCATCAAGGATGCCAACTACTTCATCATGCGTACTGAAGAGTTTATGGCAAATGAGGAACTCACGAAGAATCTATCAGACGAAGATAAGCTAGACATCAAGCACTATATAGCAGAGGCTCGCACTCTCCGTGCGCTCGCTCACTACCGTCTGATGGTTCGCTTCTCTAAGCGCTATAATGATGCTAACGATGGTGGTGACCTTGGTATCGTCATGATGAAGAAGTATGACCCCCTCTTTAAGGAAACGCCTAAGGCGCGTTCGACTCAGAAGGAGGTCTACGAGTGGTGTCTCACTGAGCTAGCTGAGGCTGCTAAGGATCTACCCACCAAGGCTGCTTATAAAGACCTGAATATGGATGGTATACCCTGCTATCTCGTTGATGACTATGCTTACGCTATACGCGCTCGCATACTCCTTGAGATGCACAGATATCAGGATGCTATCGTAGAGGTTGAGAAGTTCATTGAGAACTATCCTCTCGCTGCAAAGGGTGCGCCCTCTGAGACGGATGATGTGAAGGATAAGACGGCTCTCCAAAATATCTGGAAGTTCGAGACCTCTACCGAGATCATGATCAAGACCTATGCCAATAAGAAGGTGGGTCGTGTCGGTGGTGTCCTACATGGCATCCGCTATATCAAGGATGCGTATGGTCCTAACACGAAAGATGCAGAGCTTGCTGTACCTGTATGGCTACCTACTCAGTATCTCCTAGACTTGTACACTAAGCCTATAGACACAGAGACCGCTCAGGAGAATAAGGACTGGCGCTATATAAACTGGTTTGAAGATGGCTCTAAGACGCCCAATGGCGTAGAGGTAGCGGTGTATGACGCTCCAGGTGCTACATTTGTCTCCAAGTTTAGAGGCAATCCAGATCTAGATCAGAATCGTGATAAGCACCTCTATAGTTATGCGCATACGACTCACCTCTTTGACATTGCAGAGGCTTGGCTTATCAAGGCTGAGGCTGAGGCGTGGAGTGGTGATGTAGCAAGTGCTAAGGCTACTCTAACGGATTTCCGTCTGTCTCGTGGTCTAGGTGATCCACTTAAGGCTACGACACAGGATCAGATCAAGCAGACTGTCATGAATGAGCGTACACGTGAGATGGTCGGTATGGGAACCCGCATGACCGATCTCAAGCGCTGGCAGGTAGATCTAGATCGTACGGGTAAGCCCGCACAGGAAGCTCTAGCTGCTAAGCCAGGTGCTCTCCACGAGAAGAGTCAGGATCTCAAGAAGTCTCACACGGACAAGATGTTCATCTGGGAGTTCCCACTTCAGGATCGCTTCGCAAATAAGGATCTTATAGCTAACTGGTAAGCTCCAATCAGAAGACTCCGCGACAGGCTCTCCACGGCTAGTGTATGACTAGCTGACTGGATAGAGCGTCGCAAGAGATCCGAACAATAAAGCTAGCCCCCGAGATATCTCCACGCTGGTGGATTATCTCGGGGGCTTCTTGTCTTTTTCATTGCGGGTACGTGGGGATTTGGAAATAGCCACGTGGAGATCGCCTCTCGAGGCGAAAAAAGAGCGTCTCGTGGGGTAGCCAATGGAGATTGTTGAAAAAGCCCACGAGCTGACTTAGGACGACCAGATTGAGTTTTT
>OLQA01001075.1_pt1 | contig 25088 bp, 23 predicted proteins | sample 1673151 | NCBI WGS metagenome assembly OLQA01 (sample SAMEA3136760, study PRJEB25190) | human gut metagenome | biome: human gut; feature: human-associated habitat; material: faeces | place: Austria | collected 2013
TTGCCGGATTTTCCGTTTGTGTTGCCGCCCGTCATAACGACGGCATCGCCCTTTTTCAGCGCAAAATGCTCTTTGGCGGCGCGCAGGGCATGATAAAACAGAACATCGGTGGAATTAAACTGCTCGCTGAGCACGGGCAAAACGCCCCAGGAGAGCGCAAGCTTATACCAAACGCGCTTGTTGGTCGCCATGCCGAGAATATCGGTGGGGGCACGGAAGCGCGAGACCATACGCACCGTGATACCGGAGCGGGAGCAGACCACGATGGCTTTTGCCCCGATATCAATCGCCATGCCGCAGGTGGCATGGGAAATTGCGTCCACACGGTTTTGAATTTTAAATTCGTTTTGGCGGAACAGCTTGACATAATCAATATGCCGTTCCGTTTCCTGCACGACCTCTGCCATCACGCGCACGGTTTCCACAGGGTATTTGCCTGCCGCGGATTCGCCCGAGAGCATCACGGCGCTTGTGCCGTCATATACAGCGTTTGCCACATCGGAAATTTCGGCGCGGGTGGGACGCGGATTGTGGATCATGGATTCCAGCATTTCTGTTGCGGTAATGACCCTTTTTCCGAGCAGACGGCATTTTGTGATGATATATTTCTGCAGCGCGGGCAGTTGCGGAAAGGGCACCTCAACGCCGAGGTCGCCTCTGCCGATCATGATGCCCTCGCATGCCTGGCAAATCTCCTCAATATTGTCAATTCCCGTGCGGTTTTCGATTTTGGCAATCACATCAATATCCTCGCCGCCGTTTTCCGAAAGGAACTGCTTCATATCCAAAAGGTCCTGCTTACGGGAGACAAAGGAGGCTGCAATAAAATCAACACCGTTTTCAATGCCGAAGCGCAGATCGGCTTTATCCTGCTCGCTTAAAAACGCCTGCTGCAGCACTTTGCCGGGAAAATTCATGCTCTTGCGGTCGGAAAGCTCGCCACCGGCAAGCACCTTTGTGTGCACATCCGCGCCTTCAATGCCGGTTACCTCAAAAATAACAAGACCGTTGTTCACCAAAATGCGGTCTCCGACGGAAAGATCCCGTTCAAGACCCGTGAAATTGACGGAGACAATATGTTCATCTCCCTCGACCTCGCGCGCGGTGAAGGTAAAAGCGTCGCCCTCATGCAAAATGATTTTCCCGTTTTTGAAGGTTTTGATGCGGTATTCCGGCCCTTTTGTATCCAGCATGATCGCAATGGGCAGCCCGAGCTTTTCCCGCACCCGTTTGATCATATCGATTTTTTTCAGGTGATCCGCATGGGTGCCGTGCGAAAAGTTCAACCGCGCAACATTCAGACCCGCCAGGCACATCTGCTCAAAAACGGCGGGGTCGCTGCTGGCGGGGCCGATGGTGCAAACGATTTTTGTTTTTCTCATAAACTGTACTCCGTTTTCCCTGTTTGTTATGCCATTCGCTCTGCCATCTTTGCGCCGCCGAGCAGATGAAAATGCAGATGGCGCACGGTTTGGCAGGCATCCGGACCGCAGTTTGAAATCACGCGATAGCCGTTTTCAAGGCCCTGCGCCTGCGCAATCTTAGGAATGGCTGTAAAGATCGCGCTGATGCAGGCGGCATTTTCCGGCGTGATTTCATCCATTCCGCCGATGTGGTGCTTGGGTACGATCAGAATGTGTACGGGCGCTTGCGGGCTGATATCCCGAAAGGCATACACAGCCTCATCTTCATACACGCGGGCACTCGGAATCTCTCCCGCAATGATTTTGCAAAACAGGCAATCCATGGTTTATTCCTCCGTAATCTTCATTTTCTCAAAGCTCGGAAAGCGTTCCGGGTAGCTCTCCTGCATTCTGCAGCGCGGAAAAATCCCATTGCCGCAGCGCCTCGTATACGCCGACGGCTACGGTATTGGATAAATTGAGGGAGCGCAGCGCACGGCGCATCGGCAGGCGCACGCAGCGGTCATAGCGTTCTTTCAAAAGCGATTCCGGCAGCCCCTTGGTTTCCTTGCCGAACACTAAAAAGCAGCCTTTTTCATAGCGCGGCTCCGTATAAACGCGCCCCGCCTTTGTGGAGAAGAAATACATCGGGGCGCCGGCGTTTTTTTCGAGAAAATCAGCGAGGCTGTCGTAAAAGGTGATGTCAAGCTTATCCCAATAATCAAGCCCGGCGCGCCGCATTTTGCGGTCGTCAACGGCAAAGCCGAGCGGGCGCACCAGATGCAGTGCAGCGCCCGTCGCCGCGCAGGTTCGGGCGACATTGCCCGTGTTTTGCGGGATCTCGGGCTCCACCAATACAATGTTTAAGTCGTTCATCCTTCTTTTATCCCAAAACCGTATATTCTATTCAAAATCAAATTCAGTATACCACAAAATCATGCGAAATGGAAGAGAAAGCATGTAAAATTTCAGAAAAAACTCGGTGTTTTTCAATGCGCATTAAAAAGCGGAGCCATGAAGAAAACTTAAAAAAGCAGAACGCCCCGAGGCGCCGATGCATCCCGGAGCGTTTTTTCGGGCATTGAATTTGCCCGTCGAACTGTGGCTTGATTTTTTGCGCCGCTTTTAAGCGGCGGAATCGGTTTTGGAAGGAGTGTCCAGCAGCTCTTTGCAGATGCGGATCAGATCGGTATTGCTGCCAATCCCTGCGTAGCAAGCATACCCGTTTTCTGTTTTTGTTGCAAACCAGGTGTGATTTTCTCCGGTCAGGACGAAATAGACCTCGGTTACGTTTTTTTCCGGATGCTCGTATTGCAGGGGAAGAATATACGGCGTTTCCTTTTCAAACTCATAAATCAGCTCGATGTCGTTTTCGCCCGAAATGGTTTCAAAATTTCCCATTTCCGTGCAGTAATGTATGCCATTTTTCCGTTTTTCGTTGAGCTGCAGAATTGCATTGTAATCCTCGCTGCCCTTGGAAACGGAAAGCGTCTCGGAGCCGCGGCGCAGGATGATTTTCTGCGGCTGCACTGTGGAGGCTGCGATTTGCGGCGCGTTTTCTGTCTGTTTTACGGCGGGGGCATCGGTGCTTTGTGCCGCGCCTGTTTCGCCTCGGCGCAAAGCAAATAAAACGGTGAGCGTATTGGCAGCAACAATGAGAACGATCAGCGTGATCAGAACTGCCAAACGCAGCGGTTTGGAAGAGCGCATGGATGATACTCCTTTCGGACGCCGCAGGGGGCGCCGAAGGGCGCCCCGCTGCGGAGTGAATTTTTACGGTCGGTTTTTACTGCAGATCATAGTAGATTTCTTCCAGGCGGCTGTTGCCGTCGATTTCGGAGCTGGTCAGAATAAGAATCTGATATTTTCCGGTGTTCTTGATCAGGCGCATTTTCCGAATGATTACATTGCCGAGGCGGCTCCCGTAGATTTCCTGCAGCTGCTGCATTGTATATTCGGTCAGCATGTTTTCGTTCACATCGGCAAGCAATGCGGGCGTATAATCGTCGAAATCATGAATGCAGGGCATTTCGCAGGTAACGACAGTGCCGTCGCGCAGAACATTGACATAGCATTCCGCGCCGCCGAGGTACCCGTTTTCACCGTACTGCGTTTCGAAAATAATCCAATAGGTTTCGCCGCGGATCAGACGCGCCTGCTGCAGCACGAATGCGTCAAATGCATCGCCGAACAAATCCTTTGCAAAGCTTTCGGCGGCTGCCAGAGCCTCGTCTTCATTGATGAGAAAACGGGAATCCAGTCTGCTGATATAATTGTCTCGCTTGTCGTCGCTGTATTTGATGCCGACAAACTTTCCGTGCGTATCATAAAGATATTCGGTATCGGTGCTGTCCTTGTAAATATCAAGGTAATCGCCGACGCTGATGTTCAGGGTCTGCTTGTACAAAAGCGGTGCGGAGGCTTCCTCTGCAACGGGAGAGACCTTTGTCTCCGCGGCAGCGGAGCGCATGCTGTACATTTCGAGCTTTTCCGATTTGTCAAGCGTTGCCTGAGCCTCGGTCTCGGTCTGCGCTTGTGTCTCCGCCTCTGTCGGCGCGGCAGGGGCGTTTTCGGTCTGCGCTGCGGGTGCAAATGCGGCTGCATAAACGGTGCCGCAAATCGACAATGCGAGCACGCATGCCAAAAGAATGAGAACCTTGTTTTTCATTGTGACTTCTCCTTTTTGTTATAGTTTTGATGTTTGTATCAACTTAAGGAGCGATTGCTCCGGTGTCACTGGTTCCGACATAAATGTCAACCATGCTGGCAAAACTGTTCGGACGCGTGTTGGAAGCCCATGTGTCGGCGGCGCCGATTGCGGCTGTGATGCTTCTGTTTTCATCTAGTTTGCTGAAGAAAGCATCTGCCCAGCCCGTGCAGAAGGTGCGATCCAGCTCATTGTACCAGCCGATTGCGCAGGATGCGCCTTTGCTCAGCGTCATCTCCACAAGATTGCCGTAGGCGCCGTGCGTATTTGCGGTGTAATCCCCAAGATAAATTGCAAGAGCGGTGTTGCTCATTGCGCCTGCGGCAAGGGCGGAAAGCCCGCGGGAATAGCTTTGGATATTGGCATGGTTGTTTGCGCAGAGATAGGTATGCCCGATGGAGGCGGGCATGGTCATATAGCCTGCGCCCGCGGGGTTATGAATCATTACGATACGGCTGCTGGCAATGGTGGAAAACACGGCACTTGCCGAGTTGTTCAGGTAGTTGTCGGCATCGTATCCCATCGACCAGAGCGTGGATTTGATGGCGCCGGTTGCGGAGGTATCATAATCGCTGTCGGTGCTTGTGAAAATTCTGCCGACCCCCAGATCATAGGTCTTGATGCGGAAGCGGTAGTAGGTGTCGGCAGAGTAACCGCTGTCCGAGTGAATGCTGACATAGTAGGTCTTGCCGCCGACCAGACGGCATTTCATGAGCTTTTGTGAGCCGTATTGATGATCTTTTGTCATGGCGACGGCGTTGTAGGAGGAATCCAGCAGGGACAGCGTATAGCTGCAGCCGGAGGGAATATTGCCAAGCCAAATGTTTGCAAAGCAGGTTTCACTCGGCGTGAATCGCCAAAAATCAATATCGGCTGCGGAGCTTATGGTGCCGTAGTTATCATAGTCGTCATAGGTGGTATCGGCCTTGGAGGTAGTGTTGTTTGGCTCCACCTCATATTTCGTGCCCGCGGCAAACGAAGGGAGCTGCAGAGCTGCGAGCAGCATAACAAGCGATAACAGCGCCGGGATTGTGCGACGAAATTTGAAATTCATTGTATTGTTCTCCTTTTTTATTGTTCATTATTGTGTGACAAAACCGCTTTTTGCCACAACCGGAACAGATGCGCGGAGCTCCGGAGCAGCGGATGGCTCAATTGGGCGAGAGCTCCGAAAAAAAGGAGAAGGCCATTTTCTCGAATAGGAGAAAGCGCTTGCCGCATTGCGGCGTGAATTGCTTTTTGTGCATCATCGGATCCTCCGTTCTTTTGTGCGGCAAAAGCCGCATTTTTCGAAAATTGAGAACAGATCCGAAAGGGAGCAGGAGCGCTTTCCTTTGAAAACCGAACGAGTGTTGATCGGTGAGAACGCCTTTTGCAAAATGCAGCGGCTGTTTTCGGCGCTTTTCTGTTCTCATCTACAGGATATCACAGAAAAGTCAATGGTTCATCACCAAATTTCCAAATATCGGTAAACTGAAATTGAATGTTTTGTCGAGAAACCGCAGATCCGGTCAAAACGAAGGGAAATCGAAATCGTACCTGTCTGTATGACAAAACGGGAAAGCAGCAAAGAGAAAAACAGCGCTGCTGGTTAGACAAACTGCGGTTCTCCCCACGATTTCAGTATAGCGTCAAAATGCCAAGAATGCCTGAACTTGGAAAGAACGTTTTAGATATTTTGTATAAATATATTGTGAACGGAAAAATATGGAGACGCAAGGAAGATCCATTGCATATTCCGAAAAAACCTTTGAAATGCCGCTGGAAAACAACCTGCGGTTGATTGACAAATACAGTACGGCGGTGGTATACTGATAAAGTAAGGGGCGGGATGGCCAACCGCGCCTTTACAAATAGGAAAGAAAGGAGGCGTTGTTTGTATGATGAACCAATGGCAAAGCGGATGCTGCATATGGCGCCTCGCGATTTGGCGCGGTTGACGCAGATCAACCCAAAACCCGCCCACCTTTGAAAAATACGGGGCGGGAAAATCCCCGGCGTCATGGGCACATTCGTGTTTGATACCATCCGGTATCAAGCAAATTCCGTTTTCACAATGGATCGGGATGAAAGGAGTTGTGCCGATATGATACATATGCAAGATATGGGGGATCGGATCGCCGAAAGACGGCGCTCCATCGGCTGGACACAGGGACAGCTCGCACAGAAACTGGGGGTAACGCCGCAAGCCGTTTCAAAGTGGGAACGGGGGCTTGCCTGTCCGGATCTTCTGTTTTTGGATGAGCTTGCCGACGCGCTTCATTTTTCTTTTGAGGCGCTTTTGGTCGGTGTTCCTACCGGCTGTATAACGAAAGAAAACCGCTCGGCATGAACGAGCGGTTTTTCTTATCTTTTTTGCCGGCAGGGCATATGTGATAACACAGGCACGATTTTACGGGTATGCTTTTCGTGATACGGTGTTTTACCGAAGCAACCGTTTGGCTGCACCGTAAAGATCGGAAAGATGCAGATACAAAAAGAGCAGCAATGCCGCGCCGAGAATGCCCTGCACAAGCGGAAGAGGCGTTGTGTAAAAAGAAAACAGCGGAAATTCCGAAAGCCAGATGCTCGCCAGGGTGAGCGCCAACAAAACGGGGATGGGGCGGCGATGCCGGCGCAGGCGCTGTTTGTCCGTTGCAAAGGAGCAGGCGGCATCAAGCACGCTTTCAAGGCTCTCATTGCGGTACAATGGCGTTTCAGCAAAGCGGTGCAGGCGGCGAATCGCCGCAAAGCACAGGAGAAACAAAAGCACGGATGCACAGCCGGACAGTGCGAACAAGCAGAATTGGATATTGCGCTGAAAGATCCGCTGCGGGGTCATTTGCACAAGCGAACCGATTCTTGTCCCCCACTCATCCCAAACGGATGTGTAATACCAAAGAGAAATTCCCCACCAAACGGCGCAAAGCGCCGTCGAGATTGCAAAAAGCGCTTTTTCTTTTTTTGACGGCTTCCATGCAAAGGGCACAATCAACTTCAGAGCTGCAAGGAGCAGCAGCGGTGTCAAAAGTTGCGGCAAAAAGCGGACTCCGTCCAAATTCCAGGGCAAAAACGGCACAAATGCCGCAAAAAAGAACACAAAGCCAAGCCCCATGCGATACCGTGTCCGGTTGCAAAAAAGCGCCTCGCCTTTTTCGGCATACAATATATGCAGCGTTTGCGGTAAGGAACCGTCGCGTCGCAGCGCACGGACAAAACGACACATGGAAACAAAAAATGCGATGCCGATCGGCACAAAGAGCGCGCAGCTGATTCCGCTGAGCGTGGGATGCGCTTTCCGGATATCCATATAAACACCGTTGATATCCGATTCAAGATAGGAAAAGTCCCCGAGATAAACAAGCTCAGGCAGCAAAGAGAGAAAGCCTCTGCACAAAATAAACCGCACGCCGCGCCGCCGCCGTTTTTCCAAAAGTGCGGCGCTTTTTTTGTCATGGCTGAGCGTGGATACATCCGTGATGCCCTCAAAATAGTTTTTCAAAAAAGAGCAGAAGAGATATGCCTCGCCCACGGCATACAGAAATGCCAACGTCAGCGCAAGGATGCGATCCCCGAAAAACGGGTGTGCCGTATCTCCGGAAAGATAGGAAAGCGAAAACAAAATCCGCGGCAGCGTAACCAGCGCCGCGATTCCCGCCGTGTTCCTTGCGGCGCCGAGCTTTTCATTGACAAAGGACGGGCGCAAAAACGAAAAACAGATCAAAAGCCAACCGATACAATCGGGCAAAAGGTCAACCGTGCTGACCATGGGATTGCACAAAAAAGCAATGCCCGCGATAAAAAGACCAAGCCGCATGTGCCACTCCTTTGCTCAGCGCCGCTTGCCGCGCTTGTTTTTCCGCGTGCGCTCCATTTGGCGGCGGCGCATTTCTTCGTTGTATGCGCGCTTTGCTTCCTCGCTTTTTTCCGCTTCGGTTTTGGGCGGTTCCTGCTTTTTCTTGCGATTCCATACGCGGTAAAGCAAATTGTTGCGCGGCGGCATATTCTCGTCTCCCGGCAGGCAGATCAACCGATAGCAGTTGAAAACACACACGATGCCAAGCAGAATCCATACATAACCGTACAGGCGCATCGGACCGTTGAAATATTTTGCAAAATCACCGAGCAATGATCCAAACAGCTGCAAAAAGAGCATGATCAGATAATAAAAAGCCGTGATGAGCAGATTGCGCAGCGCAGCGCGGCGCAGCTTTTCGAGAGATACCTCCGTCGCCATTTCATAGATGCCGAGATACAGCGCCGCATGAAATGCAAGCACCAAAACGGAAAGCACAACGGTATAGACCGGCGTGATTTTTGCAAGTGCATCAAGCGGGGTCTGTATTTTGTAAAATACGCAGGTCTTCTGAATCTGCAAAAGAAGCGTCAGCACACCGACGGGCAAAAGCGCAATATCAAGCGCCTTTGCGATGCGAAACCCGCGATTGTAGTGTCCGAGCCTGCAAAGCCCGATCAGCATCAGAATATACCCGACCAGATCGCAAAACGGGTCGATTGCAATGTTCTGCGCCTGCACGTTAAAGAACATCACATAGCCGATCAGTAAAATTCCAAAGCCCATACACTATCCTCGTATCATCTTATCCTGCGCGGAGAGGCTTCGCCTCAGGCGTCGTTTTCATGCATGCCGCAGCATTTTTTATATTTCTTTCCGCTGCCGCAGGGGCAGGGGTCGTTGCGCCCGACCTTTTCGGATGCCTTTTTGCGCACGGGCGCTTTTTTGACGGGCTCGCCCGCGCCGAGATTTTCCACGGTTGTTTTGGCAAGCTGCGTGCGGCGCAGCGGCTCCTGGCTCGGCCGCGGGACAACGCTCAGAATTGCGCGCGCCGTATCCTCGCGGATCGCCGCGATCATGCCGTCAAAGAGATCGGCGCCGGCAATGCGGTATTCGTTGATCGGGTTGCGCTGCGCATATGCCTGCAGCCCGATGTTGTCCTCCAAAGAGTCCATATTTTCAAGATGCTCCATCCATTTTGCATCTACACAGCGCAAAAGGATAATGCGCTCGATCTCGCGCATCTGTTCTGCGCCGAAAAGCTGTTCCTTCTCCGCATAGAGGGCATCTGCACGCTTTTTCAGCAGCTCGATCAGATCTTCCCGGCTCAGAGCGGAAAGCTGCTCGGGGGTATACTGAAAATCGTTTTTTGAGCAAAGGGTCGAGGCAAAATAAGCGCGGATATTCTCGAAATTCCATTCCGCGGGATTCTCTGCGATGCATTCGGAGCGCACCTCGTCTTCGATCACGGTGTGAATCATGCCCGCAATTTTCTCATGCAGGTCCATTCCGTCGAGCACCTCGCGGCGCTGCGCGTAAATGATCGTGCGCTGCTGATTCATCACATCGTCATACATCAGCACGTTTTTGCGGCGGTTGAAGTTTTGCGCCTCCAGGCGTTTTTGTGCGCTTTCAATGGAGTTGGAGAGAATTTTTGCGTCGATGGGCGTGTCCTCATCCAGCCCGAGGCGATCTACCAAGGCTGCGATGTTTTCGCTGCCGAACAACCGCATGAGATCGTCCTCAAGGGAGAGATAGAAGCGGGATTCGCCCGGGTCTCCCTGGCGGCCGGAACGGCCGCGCAGCTGGTTGTCGATGCGGCGGCTCTCATGCCGCTCGGTCCCGATGATGAAAAGGCCGCCCGCCTCGCAGATCTTTTTTGCCTCCGGCGCGATTTGTGCACGATATTTTTCATACAGCTCCCGGAAAACGCCGCGCGCAGCCATTGCCTCTTCGCTGATGGTTTGCGCCGTTCCGGTCGCCTCTAAGATAATTTCCTCCGCATAGCCCTGGCGGCGCATTTCGTTCTTTGCCAAAAATTCGGGGTTTCCGCCCAGCATAATATCCGTGCCGCGCCCCGCCATGTTGGTGGAGATTGTAACGGCGCCGTATTTGCCTGCCTGCGCGACGATTTCTGCTTCTTTTTCATGGTATTTTGCGTTCAGAACCGTATGCGGAATGCCCGCACGGGTCAAAAGCTTTGAAAGCAGCTCGCTCTTTTCGATGGCAATGGTGCCGACCAAAACCGGCTGTCCCTTTTCGTGGCACTTTAGCACCTGCTCCACAATCGCGTGGTATTTTCCGTTCAGATTTTTATAAACAAGATCGTGGTGGTCCTTGCGAATCATGGGCATGTTGGTCGGGATGACGACAACGTCCAAATTATAAATTTCGCGGAATTCATCCTCTTCGGTCAAAGCCGTTCCGGTCATGCCGGAGAGCTTATCATAAAGGCGGAAATAATTTTGGAAGGTGATGGTGGCAAGGGTCTGATTTTCGTTTTCGATTTTGACCTTTTCCTTTGCCTCCAGCGCCTGATGCAGCCCGTCGGAATAGCGTCTGCCGTACATAATTCTTCCGGTGAAGCTGTCCACAATGAGCACCTGGTTGTCCTTGACCAAATAGTCCACATCGCGGTGCATGCAGCCATGCGCATGGAGTGCCTTCTGAATATAATGCTGCAGATCGGCATTTTCCGGATCGGAGAGGTTATCCACATGGAAATATGCCTCTGCCTTGGCAACGCCGTTTTCCGTCAGCGTTGCGGTTTTTGCCTTTTCGTCGATGATATAATCCTGCTCAATGCCCTCTGTGGACTCTTTTTTGTCCATTTCCTTGACCTTATACGGCCGCAGAGTACGCACAAACCGATCGGCAATATCATACATTTCCGTGGATTTATTGCCCTGCCCGGAAATAATCAGAGGTGTGCGCGCCTCGTCAATCAGAATTGAGTCGACCTCGTCCACGATTGCAAAATTGTGTCCGCGCTGCACCATTTGCTCTTTGTAGATTACCATATTGTCGCGCAGATAATCAAAACCGAATTCGTTGTTGGTTCCGTAGGTGATATCCGCGCGGTATGCCGCCTGCTTTTCCTCCTTGGTCTGCCCGTGCACGACAAGCCCCGTGCTCATCCCCAAAAAGGCATAGACGCGCCCCATTTCCTCGCTGCCGACGCGCGCCAGATAATCGTTGACCGTGACAATGTGCACCCCTTTGCCGCTCAGGGCATTGAGGTATGCGGGCATGGTTGCAACAAGCGTTTTTCCTTCGCCCGTTTTCATCTCGGCAATGCGCCCCTGATGAATCACGATGCCGCCGATGAGCTGCACGCGGAACGGGCGCTTTCCGAGCACTCTGTCCGCCGCTTCGCGCACCGCCGCAAATGCCTGCGGCAGAATATCATCGGTGCTTTCTCCGTTTGCAAGACGCTCCTTCAGCTGCGGGGTAACCGCCTGCAGCTGCGCATCGCTCATGGCGCTGTATTGCGGCGCCAGCGCTTCTATTTCGTTTACGGTCTTTTCGAGCTTTTTGAGCTGACGATCGCTGTATGTCCCGAAAATAGCATTGAACAGTCCCATTCGATCTCTCCCTCTCGGCTTTTCGCCGTCAAACAGCCGCGGCAGGTGCCCGCCGCGCCGATTTCATCGCTACATTGTAACAGTATAGCAGAAAATTCCACCGAATGCAATCGCAATTTGTAAACAAATCGCTTTTGATGCGCCGGGGGCAAGAAAGGTTTTTTTTGCGAACGGGCAGCGACAACTTGCGGAAAAAACTTGCATTTTTCAAAAAGATGTGCTATACTGTGAAAAGTGAGAAATGCAATGAAGAAGGCAGCCAAATCCAAGTACGCAAATCCGACAGAGAGCGCATGCCACAGGCTGAAAGCGGCGCGGTTGCGGGAGGCGGCATTTCCCTTTGGAGCAGGACGGGTGAGAGGTTTTTGTAGTTCGTCCCGGCAGCACACCGTAATCGGTGCAAAAGGAGTGTCCCGCTTTGCGGCGGGAAATGCGGGTGGTACCGCGGAGGCTTTTTTGTCTTCGCCCCGAGCAGTCGGGGGGAAGGCTTTTTCTTTTTCCCGCGCGAAATTTTCTCGGCACACAAAAAGTCCAAACAAAAGAGAGGATGAAACAACGAATGAAGGAAATGCTTTTGAAGATCAAAGAGGAGGCGCAGCAGCGCCTTTCCGATCCGAACGCGGATCTGGAAGAGCTGCGCGTGCGGTATCTCGGGAAAAAAGGGGAGCTGACCCAGCTTTTGCGCGGCATGGGAAAGGTCAGCGCCCAAGAGCGCCCCGTGATCGGGCAGCTGGCAAACGAGGTGCGCGCCTCGATCGAGCAGCAGCTTTCTCTGCTCGGCGAGCGACGCCATGCGGCAGAGCTTGCGGCAAAGCTGCGCCGCGAGACGCTGGATGTAACGGAGCCGGGCAAGCCGCCGATGCTCGGCGGGCGCCATCCGCTCTCGCAGGTGGAAAAAGAGCTGTGCGATATTTTCATCGGCATGGGCTTTACCATTGCGGAGGGGCCGGAGGTCGAATACGATTATTATAACTTCCAGGCGCTCAATATTCCGGAAAACCATCCCGCAAGAGACACGCAGGACACATTTTATATCACCGATAATATTCTTCTGCGCTCGCAGACCTCCCCCGTGCAGGCGCGCGTGATGCAGCAGCAAAAACCGCCGATCCGCATTATCTCTCCGGGCAAGGTATACCGCTCCGATGCGGTCGATGCAACGCATTCTCCCGTGTTCCATCAGCTGGAGGGGCTTGTGGTGGACAAAGGCATTACCATGGGCGATCTCAAGGGCACGCTTGAGATCATGGCAAAGCATATGTTCGGCAGCCGCACGCGTCTGCGCTTCCGTCCGCACCATTTCCCGTTTACCGAGCCATCCGCCGAGGTTGACGTTTCCTGCTTTGTTTGCGACGGAGAGGGTTGCCGCCTTTGCAAGGGCGAGGGCTGGATCGAAATTCTCGGCGCCGGCATGGTGCACCCGAATGTGCTGCGCGAATGCGGCATCGATCCGGAGGAGTATTCCGGCTTTGCCTTCGGCATGGGAATTGAGCGCATTTTGATGTGCAAATACAACATTGACGATATGCGGTATCTGTATGAAAACGATATTCGCTTTTTGCGTCAATTTTGAGAAAGGGGAAAAAGAGAATGAAGCTTTCTATGAACTGGCTGAGCGATTTCTGCGATTGCTCGGATATTCCCGTGCGGGACTATTGCGAAAGAATGACGGATACCGGCTCAAAGGTCGAGGGCTATGAGGTGCTCGGCTCCGAGATTGAAAATGTGGTTGTTGGGCAGGTGCTCTCCCTGGAGCGCCACCCCGATTCCGATCACCTTTGGATCTGCCGGGTGGATTTGGGGGAGGAAGAGCGCCAAATCGTTACCGGCGCGCAGAATCTGTTTGTCGGCGCAAAGGTTCCCGTGGCAAAGGCTGTTGCAAAGCTGCCCGGCGGCGTTGTAATAAAGCCCTGCAAGCTGCGCGGCGCGGAATCAAACGGCATGTTCTGCTCAATCGAGGAGTTGGAGCTGACCACGCATGACATGCCCGGCGCTGCGGAGGACGGCATTTTGATTTTGCCGGAGGATGCATGCATCGGCGAAGATATCAAAAACACGCTGCGCCTGAGCGATACGGTGGTTGAATTTGAGATCACCTCAAACCGCCCCGACTGCCTCAGCGTGATCGGGCTTGCGCGGGAGAGCGCTGCAAGCTTTGAAAGAAAATGCAGCATTCCCGTGCCGCATGTTGCCGGCTGCGGCGACGGCGACCGCATCGAAAACTATCTGCAGGTGCAGATCGAAGCGCCGCAAAAATGCAAGCGGTATGCCGCGCGCGTTGTGAAAAATGTGAAAATCGAGCCCTCTCCGCTTTGGATGCGCATGCGGCTGCGCGCGGCAGGCGTTCGTCCGATCAACAATATTGTCGATATTACAAACTATGTCATGCTGGAATACGGTCAGCCCATGCATGCGTTTGACAGAAAGTGCCTGGACGGAAACCGCATCCGTGTGCGTTTGGCGCAGCAGGGGGAGGCGTTCACTTCTCTTGACGATGTCGCTCATGTGCTGGAAGACGAAATGCTTGTCATTGCGGATGAGAAAAAAGCATGCGCGCTGGCAGGCGTGATGGGCGGCGCGAACAGCGAGATCACGGACAGCACCAAAGAGGTCGTTTTCGAAAGCGCCTGCTTTGACGGGCCGAGCGTGCGTATCGCGGCGAAAAAGCTCGGCATGCGCACGGAAAGCTCCGCGCGCTTTGAGAAGGGGCTTGACAGCGAAACGGTTTATGCGGCGCTGCAGCGCGCCTGCGAGCTTGTTGAGCTGCTCGGTGCGGGCGATGTGGTTGACGGCATGATCGATGAATATCCAGGCAAGAGCGCTCCGGTGACGCTGCCGCTGGACTGCGACCGTATCAACCGTTTTCTCGGCGTTGAAATCTCCAAAAAAGAGATGGTGCGCATTCTCGAAACGCTGCACTTCACGGTGCACGGCGACCGCGTGACGGCGCCGTATTTTCGCACGGATATCGGCTGCATGAACGACCTTGCCGAAGAAGTGATCCGCATTTACGGATATAACCGCATCGCCTCTTCCCGCGCGCAGGCACAGCTGAGCGAGGGCGGGCTGAGCAAAGAACAGAAATTCAGAGAGATGCTGCACACCCTGATGTGCGCCTCCGGTTATCACGAAATTTCCACTTTCACATTTATCTCCCCGAAATATTACGATAAGATCTGCATGGCGCCGCAGGATCCGCGCCGCAAAAGCGTCGTGATTCGCAATCCGCTCGGAGAGGATACCGGTATCATGCGCACAACGGTCCTCCCCTCCATGCTGGAGGTGCTTTCCCGCAACGATCATTTCCATTCCGATTCGGTCGCGCTGTATGAGCTGGGCAAGGTATATCTGCCAAGACCCGAGGGCACGGTGACCAACACGCGCGGGCTTATCGGAACGCTGCCCGACGAGCGGCTGCATCTTTGCTTTGCCTTTTATGATTGCGGCGATTTCTTCACCATGAAGGGGCTTTGCGAGACGGTGCTTTCGGAATGCGGTATCGAGGGGGCGGAGTTTGTCGCCTGTGCGGAGGACCCCACTTTCCATCCCGGCCGCTGTGCCAAGGTCACGGTCGGCGAAACGGAGCTCGGCATTTTCGGAGAGCTGCATCCGGCGGTTGCGAAGAATTATGATTTGGATCGCCGCGCCTATATCGGCGTGCTGGATACCGAAACGCTGTATGCCCTGCACAAGGATGCAAAGGTTTATCATCCGCTTCCCAAGTTCCCGGCAATCACGCGAGACCTTGCGTTTGTTTGTGAGGAATCGCTGCAGGTCGGCAAGATTGAGCGGATCATGAAAACGGCGGGCGGCAAACTGCTGGACGGCGTTCGCCTGTTTGACGTATACCGCGGAGAACAGCTCGGCGCAAACAGAAAAAGCGTTGCATTCAGTCTCTCCTTCCGCGCGCCCGATCGCACGCTGACCGATGAGGAAGCCGACAAAGCAACGACGAAAATCCGCACAATGCTTGAAAAAGAGCTCGGAATTACGCTGCGCGGCTGAGCATCGAAAAAAATCAAAATTTCTATTGACAAATGCGGTGCCGTATGCTATTATAATATGGCAACCGCATCATGCCCCATTAGCTCAGCTGGTAGAGCACTTGACTTTTAATCAAGGTGTCCGGAGTTCGATTCTCCGATGGAGCACCACCCAAGAAGAAGGAACCGCTGTGCGGCTCCTTCTTTTTTCTTTCGATTAAAGAGAGGAAGTAAACTATGCAAATTACCCCCTTCGGTATTACAAAAAACGGAGAGACCGTGCGCGCATACACTCTGCGCTGCGGAAAAAACAGCGCAACGCTGCTGGATCGCGGCGCAACGCTGCACGCCCTTTGCATTGCCGGCACGGATGTTGTGCTCGGGTTTGACAGCATCGGCGCCTATGAAAGAAACGACGCTTATCTTGGCGCTGTTATCGGGCGCTATGCCAACCGCATTGCCGGCGGCTTTACGCTCGGCGGCATCTATTATCCGCTTGCGGCAAACGATACGGATCACGGCGTGCATCTGCACGGCGGACCGGACGGCTTTGATCGGAAAATATTCTGCGCGGAGCCGTATGCTGCGCTGGACGGAGCGGGAGAGGGCATCCGGTTTACGCTGCTTTCCGAAGACGGGGATCAGGGCTATCCCGGCAATCTTTCTCTTTGCGTGAGCTATTTTCTGGATGCGCAGGGACTGATGATCCGCTATGAGGCGAGGTGCGACAAGGACACTCCGCTGAATCTGACAAACCATTCTTATTTCTGCCTGGACGGCAAGAATATAACAACGCACACCCTGCAGCTGTTTGCAGGCACCTATGCAAAAACGGACGCACGCCTGATTGTTACCGATCCGTGCGTTTCGGTTGCAGGCACGCCGCTTGATTTTCGCAGCGAGACCTCTTTGGCAGAGGCGCTTGCGGCACAAAGCCCCGTGTTTGAATTTGCGGGCGGGATCGACCATAATTTCAATCTGGACAAAACGGCGCCGGGCCAACCCTGCGGCAATGCAACGCTTTTTCCGGCGGCGGTGCTGCGCGCCGGGCAGCGCTCCATGACGGTCCTGACGGATTTTCCCTGCATGCAGGTGTATACGGCAAACTTTTTACACGGGAAAGACCCCATGAAAAACGGGAGTCTGCCGTCCCGTCATGCGGCAATTTGCTTTGAAACGCAGGAGGCGGGAGCCGATGCGCCGAGTCGCGGCGAAGCCATTTTGCGCGCCGACACGCCCTATTGCCGCACCGCAAAGTTCCTGTTTGCGGGCTTTGATGCATAATTTTTTTGCAGGAATGCTATATTGAATGCAGGCGGGGACGATTGCAAAAAGCCCTGCAAAGTCTGCAAACTCTGCGGAGGCGGCAATATGGCTGGATTTGAATACAGGCAGGTCAAAACCTCGGGCAGCGCACCGCCCGAAATCGTCCTGCCTTATTTCTTCCTCGGGGCGGCTGCAGAGCCGCTGAATGCGCATCTTGATCGTATTGCGCAGCGCTACGGCGCATTTTTCAATGGCAAAGAGTATCGCGCCGCACTGCGCGGCACGGTTTGCACCGCCGGGGAGGCGCTGCTTTCCTTTTATCTGGATGCCTACACCGTGCTTTTCGGGGAATGCGTCTCGTTTTTCAGGCTCGGGGAGATATGGGATAACCGCAGGGGCGTTTTGCTTCCCTGCCCACCCAAAACAAAGCGGGGCGGCGGGTGGTATACCGACGGCAGGCGTCTCATTTTATACCAAAACACTTTCTCCGGGGCATCTCGCGAGCACAGACGCCGCCCGGCGCGCAGTGTGCTTTGGCGGGAGACGCCGCTTTCTTTGCAGCAGCTGACAAAAGCATAACCCCTTTGTATTTTCGAAAACAGGAAACAGGCAAAAGCAAGGAGCAAACAAAATGAATCTGAACGCTTTGACAAAAACGGCGGCACTTGCCGTGAAAATCGCGGACAGCCGCCATGCGACCGTTTCCGGCATCCCGCAAAAGCCGCAAAAAAAGCTTTCCGCCCGCGCGCCGATCGAGCAGGCATTTCCAAAAGCCATGCCGTTTGAGCAGGGCATTGAAAGCGGGGTGCTCTGCGCTTTTCTGCGCCGCCTTGCCAAGGACCCGACATTGCATATGCATACGGTACTTGTTCTGCAAAACGGCAAAGAAATTGCGCGGGCGGCATTTGAAAATCAGAGTTTTGCGTTTGCCAAAAGCACATTTTCCGCCTGCAAAAGCATCACGGCACTTGCCGTCGGCATGCTGTGGGATGAAAAAAAGCTTTCTGTGCAGGACAAAGTCCTCTCGTTTTTTGAAAGCCTTTCGCCTGTTGCAAAACTGAAATACAGAGAGATGACCGTGCAGGATCTGCTCACCATGCGCAGCAGTTCCTCCTTTGCGGAGATGGATGCCATGGCGGAGGCAGAATGGACAAGGGCATTTTTCTCCGCAACCTCAGTCGGTACGCACGGCATTGATTTTCAATATAACAGCCTCAACACCTATATTCTTTCTGCCATTGTACAGAGAATTACGGGGCAAACGCTGTTTGCATTTTTAAGTGAGCGCCTGTTTGCGCCGCTCGGAATCACGGATGTTTTTTGGGAGAGCTCGCCTGAGGGAATCACCAAAGGAGGCTGGGGGCTGTATCTGCGGCCGGACGACCTTGCAAAAATCGGACAGCTGATTTTGGATGAGGGGCTATGGCGCGGAACACGATTGCTCAGCGCCGCATGGATTCGAAAAATGACGCGCACCTATGTGAAAAGCCCGGTGCAGGACGGCTGCTTTGATTACGGCTATCATATTTGGACGGATGAAGAAAACGACGCCTTTCTGCTTAACGGCATGCTCGGGCAGAATGTCTTGGCGCTGCGCCGCTCGCGCATTTTGATCGTATCGAATGCAGGCAATGACGAGCTGTTTCAAAGCAGCAACTATTTCACGATCGTCAAAGAACTTTTTTACGGTCTTATGCCCAAAGAGCTTTCCCCGGACGAAAAGGGCACAGCGGCGCTGCGGGCGCAGGAAAGGGCGGTGTGGTATTGCCGCGGGCAGCTGCTGCCCGAAAAAATGCCTCCGCAAAGCACCCTGCAAAGGCTTGCGGCACATTTTATGAAGAGAGGGCAGCCAACGGAAAAAGCGGCGCTGCCGCCGCAGTGTTTTTCTCTTGCAGAGCGCGTTTTCTATCCGGCGCAGAGCGCGGGCGAGGATGCCTCCCTCGGGCTTTTGCCCATGGTGCTGCAAATACTTCAGAATAATTATGCTCAAGGCTTTTCCGATCTTTCCTTTTCCGTGCGCGGCGATGCGTTTTTCGTGCGTTATGCACAGCGGGACGAGGTGCATCTTCTGCGCGTCGGATTCACAGCACCGTATCTGCAAAAAGAGAGCTTTCACGGGGAGGAATACTGGATCAGCACCTATGCGCGATTTGCGGAGAATGAGGACGGAGAGCCCGTTCTGATTTTGCGTATTCTCTTTCATGAAACCGCATGTATCCGCGTGGTCAAGCTGTTTTTCGGGGCGCAGCCGCGCCTTGAGCAGTCCGAGCAGCCGGGCGCCGGCTTTGTGCAGCAGAATATTGTGCAGATGCTGGGCACCTATGCACAAAAGCCTCTCATCGGCGGCGCACTTTCCCATATTAATGAGGAATATATCGCATACCGCGTGAAGAATGTATTCGCTCCGCAAATTGCATTGACAAATACGCTGCCCGAGCAGAGGGGCGGGCGGGAAAGTGAGGAAAAAACAAATGCGTGAGGAAGCCGAGGCGCTGCTTTCCCTGCCGAAACGGCTCGGTGCGCGCGGGGAGACGGTTTTGGTGCTCCCGCAGATCGATTCCACCAATACCGAGCTGCGCCGCCGCCTGCAAGGCGGTGTGCTTCCGCGCGGGCAGGTGCTTATTGCCATGGAGCAAAGCGGCGGCAGAGGCAGGCATGGCAATGATTTTTTATCCGGGCGCGGGGGGCTGTATCTCTCTTATTATTTGCCCCTTTCCCGCCCGGCGCAGGACTGCACGGCGCTCACCTGCGCGGCGGGGGTTTGTGTCTTGCATGCCGTTGCGCGCGCATGCGGGGCGCATGCAGGTATCAAATGGGTGAATGACCCGGTGATTGACGGAAAGAAAATCTGCGGAATATTGACCGAGCGCCTGCCGGACCCGGTTCAAGCCCCGCTTTCCCGGCTGATTATCGGCATCGGTATCAATGTTTCCTCTGCACCGTTTTCGGGAGAGCTCGCCCTGCGCGCAACCACATTGGAGCAGCAGGGGTATCCCTGCGCGCTGACAGCGCTTGCCGAGGCGCTTATCCGGGAGCTTGACGAAATGGCGCGGCGCTTTGAAGCGGGCAAAGAGGCGGTCTATTTCCCGGAATATCGGCAGCATTGTGTGACGCTCGGTAAAGAGATCCGCATTTTGTCCTATCGCGGGGGAGCGGAGAAAACGGCGCGCGCCGTCGGGCTGACGGAGGATTACGGTCTGCGTGTGGTGTTTCCGGACGGTGCAGAGGATGTTTTGCGCAGCGGCGAGGTGCGCGTGCGAGGCCTTGGCGGATATGTCGGGGAAGCACCGCAAGGCCGCTGAACACGAAAAAGCAAAAAGCCGGTTTGCATGCCGCAGCACGGAGGCTTGTTTTTCTAACCCCAAGCGGCATTTGAGGCATTTAAAAAAAGAAGCGGCAGACTCCTTCCGAAAAAAGCGCGGAGCCTGCTTTGCTGCGGCAGCACTTAAAACTCAGGCGCAAATGCACCGAAGTTTTAAGTGGGCAAAGAGCTGCAATGTGCAATGCTATTTTTACATTGAAATTCAGCTAAAAGCGCAAAAAAATCGCCGCCCGAATCGGCGGCGATTTTTTGACTTCAAAAACAGAGGCAACGGCGCTTTGGGCTGTTATTGCGGCTCGGCATTTTTTCCCTCCGTTTCAATTTTGCGGACGGTATCAAGCTTTGCAAGGCGGCGCACCTCGGATAAATATTCGGAAAATGCGGTTTTGTCCAGCGCATAGGTTTGGTTGAGCGTATATTCCAGCGGCAGCCAGGTGGAAAGAGCGGAATTGTTGTGTTGAATCACTGCCTCCAGCCCGTCGATCGCTTTATAAATCTTTGCCTCGATGGTTTTTCTTTGCCCCATCTCTTCGTAAAGCGCGCGCAGCTTTTGCGCATAAAGCGGCGGCAGGGAATCCACCCATGCAAAAAGCAGCGCTTTTTCGCGCCGTTTGTCTTCCTCGGTTTTTTCAAAGGTCGGGATATCGCCGGTGAAGGCTTCGCCAAGGTCATGAATCATGCACATGGTGATCACTTTGTTCATATCCGCCTGCGGGAATTCATCCTGCAGGAAAAACGCCATCAGCGTTGTCAGCCAGCTGTGCTCCGCAACGCTTTCGCGCCGCCCTTTTTCCGTATAGCAATGGCGCATGGTGTCCTTCAGGCGTGCCGCCAGGGTAACGGAATCGATGAATTTTCTTGCATCCATGGCTTGTCTCCTTTTTCAGTCAAATTGCGTCGGCATATCGGGATTTTCAAATGCCGAAAAACAAAGCAGAATCTGTTCTTTTGAGCTTCTTTGCGTTGCAAGCTCGGCGGGCAGCGCCGTCTTTTCGAAAAAACGCGCTTCGGTCGTCTCCGGGTTTTCGGCAAAAGCGCCGCCCAGATTTTCGCACAAAACAAACGCCTTGATTACGCCGTGCGCATAATTGTGCACATTGTGCAGCCGCCAATCCTGCAGGGCAATGAGGCGCACGGCGCGTACCCGCAGCCCCGCCTCCTCCAAAACTTCTTTTTCCGTGTTGGAGGCGACGGATTGATCCACATCGCACCAGCCGCCGGGCAGAGCCCATGTGCCGTCCGCCTCGTGAACCAAAAGAATTTTCCCCTCCGAAAACACAGCCGCGCGTGTATCCAATTTCGGCGTTTGATATCCCGTTTCGTTGCAGAAAACGGCATGAATTTTTTCCGGCGGCAGATCGGTTCGCTCCGCCAGCAGCTGTGCGGCAATCTCCCGCAGCTCGGTATAGCGCGCAATATCATATGGGTCTTTGCCGTATTGCAGCCCTGCCTGCGCAATGCTTTGAAGGCGCATGGCAACGGAAAGCCATTTATCGTTCATTTGTTTCCACCCAACCTGTTATTTTGTGTTTTTCATCTTTTGTATGCATTATATCACATATTTCAAAAAAAGTGTACGGTTATCAAAAAAGTGCGAGCTTTTTTATAAGATGCGCGGATCGGGGGCGTTTTGGAATCGTCCGGCGGTAAAGCGGCAATTTTTTGCGGTTTGAGAAGCGGGCATGACCCTTGTCTGCGTTCAGGCAAAAGGAAAATTCCTTGGGCGCTTTCATCGCCGGCGATGCAGTTCTGTTTTGAAAAAGAGAACGCACAGCCTTTCGGACGGCTGTGCGTTTTTTCGGGAGCGGGATGATCGTGCTTTTTCGTTCACGGCAATCCGGATTTCGCATGTGTAATTCGGGTCGGCGGTATTTGCCGAGAAATAGACCTCAAATTCAACATTTTCGGCATATTCGTATTGCGTGCTCTGCGAAAAAAATTCCGTGACGACTTTGTGATAGGTATCAATAAAGGCGTCCGGCATTTTTCCCTTGCTCTGAAAGACGGCATAGGTGTTCGTGGAAATGGTGAGAATTTCAAGGTCGGGGTCAACCGCGCCGCCCGCAAATTCCACACCGATGCCGTAGGGGAAATTGCTTTGCGTCAAGCTCTGCGGAAAAGCAAATGCCGAGCAGCCCTTTCATCACCGCATTTTGCGGCAGGCGGGCAGCCAGGCGCTCAATTGTGCCGTCCGCGCCGCATTCCCGCCACAGAGCCGTGATATCCTGTATGGCATTTGCCGTCGCGCTTGACTTCGCTCGGCGTAATTCCGTGGAAGCGGGTAAAGGCGCGGAAAAAGCTTTCCGGCGTATCATATCCGTATTTGAGCGCGACATCGATGATTTTTGCCTCTCCCGCCGAGAGCTCTTCTCCCGCCAGCGACAGCCTGCGCATACGGATATACTCTCCCAAAGAAAAGCCGCACAGAATGCCGAATACCCTTTGAAAATGAAACGAAGAGGAATGTGCTTCTTTTGCCGCCGCTTCAAAATCAATCTCTTCGGTGATGTTTGTCTCCACATAGTCGATTGCCCGCTGAATGTCTTGAATCCAATCCATGGTTTTCACAACCTTTCCGTGTTCTCAGTATACCGAAGTGCTGCCTTGATTTCCTGATTTTTTATGCGCCTGTGTGTTAAAAAACAAAAAAATTGCGCTTGCCGTGAATTTGCGCAAAAAATATGCTATAATGATCTTCCGGGAAAGAGGGTGAGGGCATGTATTTTGCATACGGAGAAAAAGAATTGTCATATTTGCGCGGGAAGGATAAGCGCCTTTGCAATGCGATTGACCGCATCGGGCGGATTGAGCGCGCGGTCGACCCGGATTTGTTTTCCTCTGTTGTCCATCACATCATCGGGCAGCAGATTTCGACCAAGGCGCAGGCGACCGTGTGGCAGCGCATGCAGGAAAGCCTTGGTGCGGTCAATGCCGCAACGCTTCTTGCGGCGGGGCCGGAAAGGCTGCAATCCTTCGGTATGACCTTTCGCAAGGCGGAATATATCGCAGAGTTTGCCGCGAAGGTGCAAAGCGGCGCGTTTGATCCGGAGGCGATTGCAGGAATGACGGATGCCGAGGCGATTTCGGCGCTCAGCGCGCTGCGGGGCATCGGCGTTTGGACGGCGGAAATGATATTGCTGTTTTGCCTGCAGCGCTCCGATATCTTCAGCTATGACGATTTTGCCATTCAGCGCGGGCTGCGGATGCTGTATCATCATCGAAAGATCGACCGCGAGCATTTTGAAAAATATCGACGCCGTTTCAGCCCGTACGGCAGTGTTGCAAGCCTTTATCTGTGGGCGGTGGCAGGCGGTGCACTCCCGGAGCTGAAAGACCCGCGACCGATGAAAAAAACAAAAAAGGAGAGCCGACGCAGTGCGGCGCGAGGTGCGGACAATGGTATCGATTCAAACCTATGATTCCCCGATCGGAACGCTGTTGCTCGCGGCAGACGAGGTCGGCCTGTGCGGGCTTTGGCTTGCCGGCGAAAAACAGTTTGCCGACAATCTGCCCGCAGAGCACGTGTGGCAAAGCACGCCTGTTCTTGCAAAAGCGCAGCAATGGCTGGACATTTATTTTTCGGCAAAAGAGCCGGATTTTATGCCGCCGCTGCATCCGGTCGGCTCGGCATTTCGGCAGGAGGTGTGGCAGCTGCTTTTGCAGATACCGTACGGAAAGACCGTAACCTATGGGCAGCTTGCGCAGAAGTTTGCAAAGCGCAGAGGTGTTTTGCGCATGTCTGCGCAGGCAGTCGGCGGCGCGGTCGGACATAATGAAATTTCCATAATCATTCCGTGTCATCGCGTTGTCGGAGCGGGCGGCAATCTCACCGGCTATGCAGGCGGCATCGACCGTAAAATCAGGCTGCTGGAGCTGGAAGGGGTGGATTTGCGCGGCCTTTATGTGCCGAAAAAGGGGAACGGCATTGTAACGGGCTGAAGAGACCTTTATCAAGTTGACAGTGGAAAAATAAAATATTCGGTTAAGAATACCCACCCTGCTGTGCAGCAGGGTGGGTATTTCTTATGCCGCATCCTCTGTCGGTTTTCCGGCAGAAAGAAGCTTATTGCGAAAAGCGAGAAGCGCTTTCCGCATCGGCCGTACCTCGTCAGGGGACAGCTCAACCATTCGTTTCTCAGCTTTACGGCGAAGCATTTACAGCACCGCCATTCCTTTCTGCCTCCATTGTATCCGCAGATGCGCATCATGGCAAATGTGCAAATGAAAACCTTTCGAAAAGCGAATACGGCAGCCTGTTGAAAGGCTGCCGTAGGTAGGAAAACCGGAATTACCGAATGACCTTTTCAAACCGAAACATTCCGTCCGGAAACTGCTCGTCCTGCTTTTCAGCATTCATTTCCGGATCATTGGGGTCTTGGTGATATTTGTTAAAGAACTCTACGATGTGAAAACCACATCTGTTCACATAAAAATGGATGTTCCGCTGCTCGAAATAGGGCGTTACGGTTTCCCAAACTTTCACTTCTGGATGTAACTTCTCAACTTCGCACCAAGCGGCATATCCGATGCCTTTGCTATGGGCAGTTGGAGAAACAAAAAGAAGATCAAGGTCGCCTTTTTCACCGTCAACTTTGATTACTAAGCCGCCGACTTTTTGCCCGTCCAATATGATGCGGTAGGCTTCGCCGCTGTCAATGGACTGCCCAATCGTATCCCGAGAAATGATTTGTCCATCTTCCTCGAAGTGCTCATCTCTAAGACCGAATTCTTCCATTGCGCCATAATTAAAGGCTTCCTGATTATCCGAAATAAACTGTTCTCTATCACTACATTCAAGAGGAAGCAGCTGTACAATAGTGTTCATATCTTTGCTCCTAAAAATTTCTGTTTAACGATTTCTTTTTCCTGTATTTTCTGTCCCTCGGATTTCCTCATGATAGAAATAATCCACGATTACCGGATGTCCCTGCGGGACTCTGCCATAAGGCATTTCATTATCCACAAAGGGACAATCATACTTCTTAGCCATTTCCTCAGCTTTTACTTCAAGTGCTTCAAAGTAGCTGCGGTTATGCTTGTTATAGATC
>OLQA01001079.1_pt1 | contig 25066 bp, 30 predicted proteins | sample 1673151 | NCBI WGS metagenome assembly OLQA01 (sample SAMEA3136760, study PRJEB25190) | human gut metagenome | biome: human gut; feature: human-associated habitat; material: faeces | place: Austria | collected 2013
TGTATTAATACGTGTAAGCCCTACGGGGAGTAGGGCTGAGGGGGTGCAATAAGATAACGCATCTTATTGCATCTTAACGTATCGATGCGCTAAGAGCAGCCCGGAATTACTGCCGAATGACGTTAAGATGCACTAAGATCGCAGCACTTAGTACTGGCTGTCAGAGACGACTTCGGACGCGCTTCGGCGCCGACACCGGCGCGAAAGAGCGCGGTGCCAGCATTGCCCCCCCGCTGGGAGGTGTTCCCCGTAACGTTTCGACACCGCGTGTCAACAAACCCCCGCAAAACGTTGAAATCAAGCGATTCTTCGTGTCAACAAATTATCCGGGCGGAGGTTTGTTGACACGCGGCACCGATCAGACTGCGGCACGGTCGGAGATGCCGGACGCCGACCCGAACACCCATGTCAACAAACTCTTAAAACTGTTGGAAACAAGCCGCTCGGCATGTCAACAAAACCGGACGCATATCACGCGCATAGGCACCGGTATCAAGTAATCCGAACCGTCAAGGAGCACACAGCCATGGAACACCGCTTCAACCTCGCCTCCGACCCGTGGATCCCCGTCTACGACAAGAACCTCGATCAGAAGCTCGTCTCCCTGCGAGACCTGCTCGCCCACTCGGACATCTACCGCATCGACCTGAGCGACATCGCCCTGATGCGTTTCATCGCCGCCGCCCACTGGACGGTGCGCTACCGCGAGGGTGCGGGGCTGCCCATCGGCAAGCGGCTCCCCGCCGCGTGGGTGGACGACTATCTGGACCGCTGGCACGACCGCTTCGACCGTGACGCTTACGACCAGCACGACCGCAATGATGGCGGCCACAATCAGAGCGGCCTTGTTCTTCTTCCCTTCGGAAGGGTTGGGGACGGGAGGCATTGCCGTTGTGATACTCATGATTGTTCTCTCTTCTGTTACATGGCGTTCTCGACTGCCATATTACGCGACCTGAATATCTTATATATAGTGAAGCCCTCCCCTAGTGTAGGAGAGGGCTTCACTATAAGGAAGACATGAAGAGATCAGCCGATGCCGCAAGATTGGCCTTCTTTACAAGCGGGGCCAGTATGAGAGCCGTCATCTTTACCGTGGGGACCAACGTAACTGTGCGGCATATCTCCGTCAGAACTGGAACCTCCGTTATTACTGGATTGCTTCTTAGGCGTATACGAGTACTTGTACCTGTTGTTGCCGTAGTTGCGGTTCGACGAGTAGCCCGAGTACGAGGACTGAGCCTTCTTCGCTGCCGCAGCAGCCGTGGCCTTGGCCGCGTCGGCCTGCTGCTTCGCGCTCACCGCGTCGTTCACGCTCTTCATAGCCTTGTCCAGACCGGAGCCGGCGTCGCTCATCTTCTTCAAGTCCGAACCCCTGCCCGCCTCGACAGCGGCATTGATTGCTTCGGTGAGCTGCGCACGCGCAACATTATCACTCGTCTTGCCGTCCGAATCCTTGAGCAGCTTGCGTGCCGCGCCCTCCTTGTCAGAGAGCGCCTTACGGGCATCGTTCAAAGTCTTCTCGTCCCTGGACTTGCTCACGTTCTCGGAAGCGGTCTTCACGCTCTGCTCGTGCGTCGTGTACCATTTCGCCTGCGTGTTCAGCTTGTCCGCCGTCGCGTTCAGGCCGTCCGTGTCAGTCGCGGTGCAGGAGAGCGTCTTCGGCGCCGCGACGCTCAGCTCCTTGCTCAGGGCGGCCACGACCTTCGCGTCCGCCACCTGCTCGGCCGTCACGCTCTTCGCCTCGCTCGCGTTCGCGACAGCCTTCGCGTACACGCTCTTCGCCTTGGTCACGCTTGCCAGCGCGTTCGAGCACGCTTCCTTCGCGGCTTCGAGCTTCGCGCTCTCACCGCGCCTCCACACGACCACACCGACCGTGACGCTTACGACCAGCACGACCGCAATGATGGCGGCCACAATCAGAGCGGCCTTGTTCTTCTTCCCTTCGGAAGGGTTGGGGACGGGAGCCGGCTCCTGGGTCGCGCTCCCGTCCATGCTGTTGTTCACAGTAGTCATCTTCGGTTATCCTTGTCTTCCGCTTCGCCGCCCATCATCCCACACGGCGTTGACGCACACGGGATGACTGCGGTGGCTTGATAATAGTTTCCGCTTGTCCCAAAGATCCGCTCCCATCACCGGCATGTGACGGAGGGTGCTATGGCCTCGCACCCATCCCATGCGTCCGCAACCCTTTCATGTCCTTTCCGTTTCGCGCATAGACACCTATCGGATGCGGGAGAGACCCGCTCCCCCGCCCGCGCCGCTTCCTTATCCGGACGCGGGCGGGATGCGATAAGGAAGGGAGACCTGTATGGGTTTCAACATGGATTGGCTTAAACGCAGCCGTCATGAGAGCGTCGCGTCGGTCAGGCGCAAGGGCCGCCGCCTGTTCTCGCGCACGACCACGCTGCTGACCGTGGGCGCGATGCTCGCGGGCAGCGGCGTGCTCGCGTTCGCGGGTGGCGGCTCGGGTTCGGCCGGTGACGGCGGCGGTGACGGCGGCGGCAACTTCTTGCAGGACTGGGTGTACAAGGACCACAACGACGGCGGTTGGGGCAACGACCTGGCGGCCGTGCAGAAGGCCGTTAAGTCGACGGGCGTCGAGTGGGATTCGACGGGTCCGGCGAACACGTATGCGACCCAGGCGTTGAACGAGGCGAAGACGGAGTGCTCGACGCGCTTCGACCAGGCGCACCCGGATCAGAAAGGCAGGGCGAACTGCCGTGTCGTGGGCGTCGGCTTTGTGGCCTACAAGGCGTCGAACAACAAGTGGACCTACCAGGGTGTCGCCACCGCGTCAAGGTCGTACTGGGCGGAGAACTGGAAGAAGATCGCTGCTAGTGGCAAAAAGTGGTACAACAACGGCACCGAGTATACAACTGCACAGACTTTCAAGGATCAGCCTGGCACGACAGTTGATTCTCTCGCCGAAAAGGTCTTCGGCGACGTGGGCAGGACCTCGATCTCGGTCATCGTGCTCAACCAGTACGAGCCGGGCGGCGTGCCCGCCTACAAGCTGGGCGTGACCACGAAGGCCGCGTCGAACGGCGCGAGCGTCGGCTCCAACACCGCCGTGCACGATGTCATCACCACGACCGGCGGGAAGAACGACACGAACGTCACGGCCAACGTGAGCCTGCACTACGACGGCCACCCGGCAGGACTCTACAAGGCCGCGAAAGCCACGCAAAGCGTGGCCGTGTCGACCGCCGGGTCGACGAACAGCCCCTCGTTCACGCCCGCCAACTTCGGCATGAAAGAAGGCTGGGCCGAGGGCACGTACTGGTTCGACGTGCAGGTCGCCAAGCAGGGCAACATGAGCGCGGCCGTGGACACGCCCGACCGTGAGGCGTCGGAGACGTTCACGCTCAAGGCCATACCGCCCGACAAGCCCCATAAGACGATCACGCCGGGCACGAGCGCGGACGGCATGACCAACCGTACCACCATCCGGTTCGACACGGGCACGGGCGGCTACAGGGCCACGATCCGCGACGTGATCGACCCGCAGGGCGTCACCTACACGGCCAACAATTTCAAGCTCATCGACACGTCCGACAACAACAAGGACGTGAGCGCACAGTGGACCATCGGCTTCGACAAGAAGACGAACACGGTGAGCGCCGTCTGGAAGGGCAGGTTCATGCCCAACAAGCACACGCTGGAGTTCAGCTTCGACGTGACCGTCTCCAAGCCCAAGGGCGATCCGGTCAAGGACAAGGCCGACTACGCGTGGAACCAGAACCCGGCCGTGGACACCGAATCGCGCGAGTTCCCCACGTTCAAGCCGAACCCCGACAAGAGCTGGATCCTCTACCAGGACGGCAAGTGGGCCGCGGTCATCGACCCGGACGAGTCGAACAAGACGGGCGCGGACGACCATGTGTTCCTCGACGGCGACAAGGTAGGCTCCGTGGTCAACGGCACCATCGGCGCCAACCTCGCCCAGGCGCCCGCCAAGCTCACCCTGACGGACGATTGGTCGAAGGCCGCCTACATCTTCAAGGCGGACGACGTGAAAGCCATGCGCGTGTACGAGGCGGACGCGACGACCGACAAGCAGTCCAGTGTCGCGGACATCGTGAACACGGGCAAGGACGTGACCGCCCAGTGGACGATCACCGTCTCCGGCTCGAAGGCCACCGCCACCGCGAACAAGGAGTACCTGGCCGGCCTGAAAGGACTGAAAGCTCCCAAGCAGGTCACGCTGCTCATCCCCGGCACGATCAGCTTCGCGTCCGGCAAGGGCGCAAGCCAGGTGCGCAAGGACTTCGGCAAGAAGCCCGGCGACGAGCTGACGTTCTGTACCGCGCCCGGCGACACGGCCGGCGCGAACGGCGCGAGCCTGACGAACAGCGGCTCGCAGACCTTGAACGGGGCCGTCGAGCAGACCAACGAGCCGAAGATCTGCGGCTACGTGCCGCCCGTCGTCAAGGACGTGATCGGCGAAGGGTCCGAGGGCGGCGACCAGGCGAGCGTGGACGGCAAGGTCGTCTACCCCGGCCAGAAGGTCGAATACCAGCTGACCACCCAGCCCAACCTGCCCGCAGGCCTCGCCTACACGGTCGGCAAGGTCGCGTTCACCGACACGTATGACCAGTACCTGACCCCGGACAAGCAGACCGTCGAGATGATGGACCTCGCGTCCGGCAAGGTGGTCCCGAAAACCAAGTACGACACCAAGTGGGACGAGGCCAAGCACCTGTTCCAGCTGACCGTCACCGACCAGGCGCTGCTCGAAGAATGGAAGGCGGGCGCCAACCCGCGCGTCCAGATCCGTTTCGAGGGCACCGTGGCGAAGGACGCGCCCGGCGACCACAAGGTCAACAACCAGTGGATGCTCACCCTGAACAACAGCCTCACCCCCTCGAACGAGGTGTTCAACCTGCCGCCCAACTTCCAGCCGTCCAAGGCCGACAACCAGTCCGCCGAGCAGGGCGATCCGACGATCAGCATCGACGGCAAGACCCTGATGATGGGCGACACCGGCCAGTACGTCGTCACCCTCGACGCCAGGCAGAAAGACCAGGCGTACAAGGTGTGGAGGCTCGGCATCAGCGACGACTACGACGACGAGTACGTGGACGTCGACCCCGCGAAGATCGAGGTGCTGGGCGCCGACGGCAAGGACTACACGAAGGCGTTCAACATCCAGGTCAGGGATGGCGTCGCCTACGTGTACGCCAGGACCGTGGACACGAAGGTGCCCGCGACCGGCGAGACCGTCAAGGGCGACCCGCAGCCCGAGGACCTGAAGGCCTACGCGGCGAACACCACGCATGACGCGTTGAAGGATCCGGCCATCGACCAGACGCTCCTCGGCCAGACCTACCAGGTGATCCTGCCCTACAAGGTCATCAAGGTCACCGACGGCTACGTGGTCAAGAACACCGCGACCCAGCTGGTCAACCAGGTGTCCAAGACCACCAACCAGGTGTCCAACCCGTTGAAGCCCATCAACCCGGTCAAGGATGTGGTCGTCAAGGTGAACGGCGCAAGCGCGAACGGCAAGAGCGTCTACAAGGACTCCACGTTCCTGTACCGGCTCGACAGCTCGGTCATCCCCGCGAACCGCGCCTACCAGACGGTGAGGAACTGGAGCATCAGCGACCAGCTCGACCCCGCCTACGACAAGCTCACCGGACAGTGGGCCGTGTACGCGGCCCGCGACCTGTACCAGGACGGCAAGGTCATCGCCAAGAAGGGCGACCGCATCGCCGGCAGCGACTTCGACTCCTCGAAGCTGGGCGGCGACCTGTTCGACGCCACGCTCGACCCGGCGACCGGCGCCACCGAGATCCGCGCCACCGACCTGTACTTGCAGCTGGTGAGCGCGGACGAGGCGCACGAGCAGGCGTGGACCGCCTACCTGCAGTGCACGCGCGTCAAGACCACCGACCGGCATGAGAACGTGTTCACCGAGCACTACAACGGCCACTACACCCAGTCGAACATCGTGTGGACCCGCACCCCCGACCTCACCCCGAGCCTCAAGATCGAGAAGTGGGACGAGAAATCCGGGTTCCCGAAGGGCGACCGCGACGACATCAAGGACGCGCTCGACAACACGAAGGACGGCACGGTCATCGTGTTCACGATCACGAACACCAGCCGGGACGAGGATGGTCACGGCGCCTGGTTCCGCGCCAAGGACCTGAAGCTCACCGACCGTCTGACCGCGGGCACCGGCACCGTCACCGACCTCAAGTACCCCGACGATTGGGATACGCTCGTGTTGAAGCCCGGCCAGAGCGTCAACGTGAAGGGCACGCTCAAGGGCATGACCGGCACCACGCACTCGGACCGCGCATCCGTGACCGGCACGCCGCTGACCGAATGCCCCGTCCAGGACGGACACCCGTTCGACCCGGACACGGACGCGACCGGCGAGATCCCCGCGGGATTGAAGCAGGTGACCGTGGACGGCGCGACCCGCTGCGCGAGCGGCGAGGTCACCTCGAACACGGATGACTGGCACGGCAAGCGCCAGCCCCTGTCCACCACGGGAGCCGCGATGATCGGCGTGATCGGCGTCATGATCGTCCTCATGACGGTCGGCGACATCATCCTGATCGTGCGCCGCGGCGTGCGTTCGGATCGCGAGGCCCCGCAGCACGCGGCCTGACCGATAACGGCATGACGAACGCCCCCATGCGAGACCCGTACAGGCCTCCCGCATGGGGGCGTTCGTCATGTCCGCCGCGCCGATAGACTGGAATCGCCCACACGATGAGGTACGGAACCTGAAAAGCATCGTCGACCGCAGACGGGCGGAACGCGGGTATGGTGTTGCGTTGTCCCAGGAAGGAGGGGCACATGATTCTCGCCTGGCAGGATGCGCGGCGCAAGGCGCAGGAGACCTTGGACCACTATTGGGACGGAACGTTCCCGGTAAGGGTGTCGGCCATCAGCAAAAAGATGGGCGTCACTCCATACAGGGCGACGCTGCCTATGGGCGTGTCCGGCATGATCATCAAGGAACAAGGGCAGGAGGCCCGTTCTTACGCGGATGCCAACGAGTCCGAGGAGCGACGCAGGTTCACGCTCGCCCATGAGCTTGGGCATTACGTCGAGCGGGTCACGTTGGCCGAAGACAACGACTTCGCCTTCAAAGACAAGCGCGAACCCGGCCAGTACAATCTGCACGAGTTCTACGCGGACGAGTTCGCGGGTTCGCTGCTCATGCCAGAGAAGCCGTTCATGGCGATGGTCAACGAGGGCAGAAGCCTCATCGAGATCGCCGCGCGGTTCGGGGTGTCCCTCGCCGCCGCGAGGAAGAGAAAGGAACGGTTGACCATCAACCCGCCCGAGCAGGTGGGCGACGTTGACTGACCTGTCGAAGCAGAGTTCCGAAGGCCTGACGGGCGTGGACCCGTCCGACGATGACGTCGCCGACATCGAGAAACGGGTTCGCGGCGCCTATGCTCAGGAACTGGAGGACGCCATCAGATACCGGAGAAGGTTCTTTTGGTGGGGCGTCGGCATCACCAGCGTATGCGTATCGGCGTCAATCGGCATGATCGTGTTCCTTGTACTGCAGGACGTTTACGAGACCCCCCGTGGGCGTGGCGTTCATCGGCGGACTCGCCGTCGAGGTGGTTGGCGTGGCTGTCGTGATAGCCAAATACCTGTTTCCCGATGGCGGGGCGACTTCAAATAGGCTCTTGGCTCCTTCCGTCTCGGAAGAAGATGACGCCTGACGCCCCCATGCGGGACCCGCACGGCCCCTTCGCATGGGGGCATTCGTCATGCCCGCCACTGATAGACTGGAAATGTTCACACGATGAGGTTGGATGGAATCATGAGAATGACCATCGAAGGTGTCGGCAAAGTGTCTTCGGCCACCGTCCCGTTGGACGGGATCACGGTCGTCGCCGGGGAGAACAACACCGGCAAAAGCACGATTGGCAAGGCGTTGTTCGCCATGGCCGACGGCTGCTACGACCTGGAACAGCGCATGATCGAACGAATACGACGACATATCGTCTTCGCCGTCAACTCCCAGTTGCCCCTGACAGGCGACGAGTCCCTTGGCTCCCGGCGTAAGACGACGGCTCGCGTCGCCTCGCTGGTCGAAGACTATCTCAATCATGGCGACGGGGATGCGGACGGCCTCATGCAGGAGTTGCGCGACAATGACATCCCACTGCCGAAACCGGACAGGGTGTCGTCCATCGCCGAACAGGAGATGTCTCGCACGCTCCCCGAGTTCGCCGCCAACCAGATCAAACGCAGACTCAACGAACTGTTCCACGAGGACCCTGTTTCCAGAATCAGCGGGCACGATCGCGCATGTTCACTGACGCTGACCGGGGACCAGCCGCTCGCCGACTATCGGATGGACGGGTCCCGGATATCGTTTTCCGGCGAGTCGACGGGCGCCGTGAACACGGTGCTCATCGACAATCCTCACCTGATTGACGACATCCAGGATGACGACCCGAGGCGGTGGGGCATGTTCCGTTCGCGCTGGAACAATTCATCCGTGCTGAACGCGATCGTCGGCGAAGCCCTCCGTTTCGCCGACGACGACATGGAACCCGATCCGACGGTCGCCGTCATGATCCAGGACATCCGCGATATCATCCGCCTGCATCTTGAAGGCGACGACCGTAACGGCAACATCCTGGACGACACCCTGCGCCTCGACCCCGATGTGCGCCTACAGGAGGCGAACGCGTCCATGGGCGCGAAATCGTTCCTGACCGTCAGCCAACTGCTGTGTCATGGCGTCATCCGCCGGGGCACGATCCTGATTCTCGACGAGCCGGAAATCCACCTGCACCCCCAGTGGCAGATCGACTACGCCCGGCTCCTGGCGCGGCTGGTCCGCGACCTTGACGTCCGTCTGGTCGTGACCACCCATTCCCCGTATTTCCTCGACGCCCTGCGCGTGTACGCACGCGCGTACGGCATGGCCGAAAGGTATCAGGTCATGCTTCCCCAGCCCGGTGACAATGGCGCCGTCGAGTTCCATGAGAGCAGCGAGAGCGAGCAGGCGGCGTATCTTGCCCGCATGGCCGAACCGTTCCACCAACTCGCCCAGATCAAAGACCAGATGGCCGCCGGATTGGACGTGCTGTGAAACAGGCGCAAGTGGATGCGGGTCTGCGCGATCGGCTGCGTGAGTTTACGCAGGACACCACGAGGCTCAGTTCTCCGGGCGACGGGGAGACGTTCATTCCGGGCGCCGGTCGTATCGTACTGGCCGCCGGTGGAGCGGGGCGAGCCGGCGGGCTTTCTGGGCTGTGTCATCAGGCATCACCGTCCGCGTCGGCTTCCGTGTAGTACACGTATTCCAGGCTGGACTCTTCGAGCATGCGCTGCAGGCCTTCAAACCCCTCCTCGTTGTAGGTTTCGGCGATCTCCTCGCAGCCTTCGTCCCCCATGTTGCCTTGCAGGATGTAGGCGGGTTCCATCCATTTGGGTTCATGGTCGAATGTGTTGCGCCAGACGTCCGCGGGCAGGTATCCGAGGTCGCCGAGATGCCACAGGGGTTCGTTCGGCGCGAAGTCCTCGTACTTGTAGTGGGGTCGGAACTTGGCGTCGATGCGCCGGACCATGTCGTTGACCTGCTCCGCGTCGATGGTTTCCGGCTCGCCGAGCGCGGGCAGGGCGCCGCCCCCGGCGTGGGTCGAATCGTATTGGCCGCCGGTCGAGCCAGGGCTGCCGGCTGGCTTTCTGGGTTGTGTGCTCATGTTTTCCGGCCATGCGCGTGACGCATGGTACGCGTGCGCATAGTCGAATGCAGACCACAATCCGACCATTACAGGGGGCGCATCATGGATGCCACGCTCATGCTGATCATCGCCATCATGCTCGTCCCCTCGCTGGTCATCATCATCGCCGGACACCTGCCGGACGCGGGGCCGGACGGAAAGGACCATCATGACCGACAGTGAACACCAGGAGTTGCGCGTCATCTCCAGCACGCCCGTGATCGTGGGCGAACCCGAGGCGGTCACGCAGCCCGACCTGCCGCGCGCGTTCAACGGGTATCAGACCGGCGCCGTGGACGCGCTGATCGCCGACCTGAGCCGTCGTATCCGCAAGCTGGCCTCGCAGGTCGCGGCAGGCCGGGACCGCGAGGCCGTCCTGCAGACCCAGATCGGCCAGCGCGAGGAGAAGATCCGCGCCCTGAGAGAGGAACGCGACAAGGCCGCGCATGATGCGGACAACCCGTGGGAGGCGGTCGGCTCGGCCGCCCAGCAGGTCGTCAACGCGGCCCGCGCGGACGCCAAGCGCACGCTCGACGAGGCCGGCAAGCGACGCGACCAGCTGCTCGCCCAGGGCGAGAAGGCGGTCGAGGACGCGAAGGCTCGGGCGGCCGAGACCACAGCCGAGGCGGACGAGACCGCACGGCGGACGGTCGAGGACGCGAAGGCCAAGGCCGACCATCTGCTCCAGGAGGCGGACGAGCATACGGCCGCGGCCCGCGCCCAGGGCGAGCAGCTGATCCGCGACGCGCAAGGCCAGGCGGAGCGCATCATCGCCGAGGCGACGGCGAAGGCGGACGAGCAGGAGAAGCGCGAGCAGGACGCCCGCGACTCCTATGCGGATATCCGCGCCCGGCTCGTTGAACTCGCGAAGGCGATGGGCGAGGTCAAGTGAAACGCACGCAGTACGTGAACGAGGCGGCCTGGCGGGCGATCATGCGCCGGGCCGCCCGACGCCCGCATGTCATCCCGCGGGCGCGACGCCGTTTCAGGCGCGGCTGAGACAGAGAAACATGTTCTGACCTTCGAAACCGCCGCCCTTGCTTTCGGACGCATGGTAATATATGTAACGAAAGAGGACATCAAGAGGTGATCACATCATGCCGAAACCAACAACCGCGGATATGCTCATGCCCATCTGGCGCGCATGGCACGGCATCATCCCCGCCTGGGCGGCCAAACAGAAGGGCGTGAAACCCAACACGCTCGCCGCGTGGGCACGCAGGAACCCTGACGTCGACCATCTCGATCACGGCGTATACGCATGGTACCCCGACAACGACGACGCCGAAAACATCGACTGGGATCTGACCAGATTCGCGCGCGCACTGGCCTACGCGGGGCCGGATGCCTACCTGTGGGGGCCGACTGTATTGGAACTCAACCACATAGGCACATACACGAGCCGTAATACCTGCATAGCCACGCCGACACGTAGACGGGTCAAGCAAGGCGTCACATGGAAAACCACCGTCACGCCCGCCTCGGATACCATATACGGCATGCCTTCGCAGACCGTATTCGAGGCATTGACATCATCCCGCGGCATGTTCGACGACGATAAATACCGACAGGCACTCGACGATGCGGTCAATCGGCACCTCATCGACGACACGCAACGCAAGACGCTGGAGGCGAACATCCTATGATCGTCTCCAGCCGACTGTCCGCGAAAAAACTCCGCCGAAACATGGATCGGCTCATCCAACAACTGCCCGTACAGCAACAGGGCATCGCATGGCAGAACCTCGACAATGCGATCTTCTCCCAATTCCTCGATGGCATCGCCGTCATCAAGGGAGGCGCATCGCTCGCACTGAGATACCCCCTCGAACAAGGAAGAACATCAAGGGACCTTGATGCGACCGTCACGGACAGCATGAACATGTTCATCGCCATCTTGAAAAACCGGCTTCGTGAAGGAGTCAACGGCTTCACCGGCAGCGTCGAACCCCAGTACAGAACAGACAGCCGCGGCATGAAGACCGGCATGAGGCCGTTCACCGTCAGACTACTCTACAATGGGGCGCCGTTCACCACCATCGACTTCGAAGCATCCCCCGATCATAGTGGCACCAACAGCAACGCGCGGCCGTCAATCAGCGCAGACACGCGAAAGCTCCTCGACCGACTGGGGTTGCCAATGCACTCTCCATATGTCGCGGACCCGCTGGACATACTCGCCGACAAGCTGCACGCCATATCAGACCCGACTCAGCATCGCGGACGCGACCTTGCCGACATCACGACCATTCTCGTGCACGAACCCGTTCTTTCGCTCGTAGACCTACGTGCGCGCGTACGCAACGTCGAACTCCACGAAACCGCATTCCCCCACGAGGTCCGACAAATCACACCCTCCCCCGACATAATCGAAGCCATGAGCATCGCCTTCCGCAAATCGGGAACACCCCTTGATTTCGATGAATGCCTACACATGACACGACTGCTGCTCGAACAGGTCGACGAGCAATGCCGCGACCGATGGCTGGACTCCTGGCAGGACGTGCTCGACCGGGAACAGGCATGGCGGGCGTTCGACCCGGCACGACTCGACGGCTCGCCCCGTCACGGCATGCAGCCGCGCAAACCGGCCGGAAGCCCGAACAGTACGGGCGGACAGTACGACTCACTCCAGTGAGCGGAAAAACCCGTCCGCGTCATCGACGACCAACGCGGGGACACCCAACGAGCGTAACCGTTCCAGCATCGCCTCCTGCAACACGCGCGCCCGGCCGCCGGGACGCTTCACCTCCACGAACCAGACCCGACCACCCGGCAGCACGACCAGCCGATCCGGCATGCCCGCCCCGCCGGCAGCCAGTTTGACGGTCAGACCGCCATGCCGGCGCGCCAGCACATCCAGACGCCTCTCCACACTCGATTCTCTCACCGAAACCATCGACGCCTCCGCTTCTCCCCCCTGCCGGTCGGCTCGGGCAGCGACTCCAAAAACCGGGCCGCATCCGACCGGCCCAACGCCCGTTGCACCGCCACATCCTCGATTCGCGCCAGACGCGCGCACATCTCCCCATCCAACTCATGCGTGGCCGCCAACGCCGCCACCACCGGCGCGCTCTCATCCCACGACAGGTCGTCCACCAGATCCGCGGGCAGGTCGGGGCGCATCGCCACCATCACCCGCACGTTCACGCTCTCATCACGCGCCAGCGAACGCAGCACGCGATCAGACAGGCCGCGCATGCGCGCCACCTGCACGCGCACCGGCTCCAGACGAGAGTACGCCTCCACACCCGGATCCGCCCTGCCCGCGCGCAACGCACACACCACACTCCACCATTCACGATCATCCATACACACATGCCGTGCGTCACGCGCATAGCCCCTATCAGGATGCGGGGACGCCCCGCACCCCCTTCAAGGTTAGGAGACGAATGTGAAGACCACATCAACCAGGATCATCGGCCTGACGCTGGCCGCCGCACTGACCGCGACGCCCACCATCGCGCTCGCCGATACCACCACGCCCGATCCGGGCAGCACCACACCGCCCGCCGAAAACACCCCCAGGGAGGCATTGACCCAGCTTGTCGGCCAGGCGGACACGTGGGCCAAGACCGACGCGTACACGACGCTCGACGAGACCACGAAAACCGAGTTCGACTCCACGCTCGCCCAGGCCCGCACCATGCTCGACGACACGGCCGCAACCGAAACGCAGCTGACCGACATGGTCGCCACCCTCAACGACATCTACCTGAAGGCAAGCCGCGTCTGGAAGATCGGCAAGCTCACGCTGGGCCGCGGCAAGGACGGCACGCTCACCCGCGACCTGACCATGGACGCCACGCCGAAAGGCCTGACCGCCACCACGGGCGACAACGCGAGCGTCACCCTGACCAAAGGCGACACCGAACACCCGTCCTTCGGCGTATCCGTCACCGAATACACGTTCGCGGGCGACACAACGACGCCCGCCATGCATGTCACCGTCACCGTCGGCTCCACCATCGGACTGAAAGACCCGGACGGCGGCAAACAGGCGTTCGCATGGGACAAGGACAAGAACCAGTGGACGCTCGACCTCGACCAGGATCTGAAACTGGACAAGACGAACACGCCCGAAACGAAGACCATCACCCTCGCCAACGGGGACACGGCGGACATCACCTGGGGCAAGGTAACGGAAAGCAAGCCCGACAAGGGCGCCGGCATCCTGTTCACTGCAACCGGCGCCGCAACCGGCACACTCAAGGACGGGACCGCATGGACGGTGAACGTGACCGCGAAACGCACATGGGACACACACCTGACCGTCAACCTGACCCGCACCAGCGCCGACGGCACCACCACGATCACCCCGCTGGGCGCTGCGGACGACGCGGCCACGCTCGCCGAGACGATCACCGGCAAGCCCCTGCCCCACGACCAGGTGGGCGACGCGTACGCGCTCGACCTGAACGACAAGGGCGCGGACCTGACCGACGCCACGGTCACGCCCGGACTGGATGCGAAAGGCGAACGCACGTGGAACGTGAAACTCACATGGACCGACAAGACCGGCAAGGAACAGTCGAAGACCATCGCCATCACCCAGGGCTTCGAGACGGCGCCCAGGCAGAGCGCGAACCCGGACGCCGCGCTTAAAAGCCTGTTCGTCAACGGCAGCCCGATCAGCGGATGGGACCCGGACACGCTCGATTACACGATCGTCGCAAAAGGCCAGGAACGCTACCAGGTCAGCCCACAGGCCGCCGACGGGCAGACGGTCAGCGCCGGGGACGTGCGCCAGACCATGTACACGACCGTGCAGGAGTGGACGGTCACCAAGAACGGTCAGTCCCGCACCTACACGGTCACCGTCGTGCGCCCGCACGACAAGCCCACCGCCGACGAGGCGTTCACGCCCGCCGACCCCAGGGACGCGGACGGCGTGAGCGTCGCACCCACGCCGGGCGAGACCCGGCTCAAGTCGGTCGGCTACATGCTCGACGGCAAGTACGTCACCGCCGACAAGGACGACTACCAGGTGCCCGAGCATGCGACGCTCGCCTACGCCTCATACGCGGGCCAGCATGTGGTCGTCACCTCCATCACCCGCGTCAAAGGCATGACCTGGCGCTACGAGTTCAGCGTGCTCAGCCCGGACGGCACGCGCACCGGCACGCGCACGCTCACCGTCACCTACCTGACCCGAGCCACGCACGCGGCGGGCCTGACCGGCGTGAAATTCGACGGGACCGCCTTGAGCGGCTTCCAGTCGGACAAACACGAGTACACGGTGGACGTGGCGAACGCCGACCGGTATGTCATCACCCCCCTGTTCGACGGGACGGGCGGCATGAGCGTCGCCACCCACAAGGACGGGCGTGACGCGACCGTGACCGCAGTCAGCGCCGACGGCCTGACCACCGTCGTCTACCGGTTCCACGCGCGCACCCGCAACACGCTCGCCTCCACCGGTTCGGCGACGCTCACGCTCGGCGTGTTCAGCCTGCTCTCCCTGCTGGCCGGACTGGGATTGCGCATGCGGCGCCGCTCCTAGACCCGTTTCGAGGCGGCGACCATGAGCGCGCACACGCCTGACGCCTCCTCGAAGCTCAACGGGCCGCCCAGACGCCCGACGACACGGCACCCGCCTTCGATGGCGGCTCGGTCGTCGGGCGTCATGCGTTCCAGGACCCGGCGCGCCCGATCCAGCGTTCTCAAGTCGTCACGGCAGCGCGCGGCCGCATCGAACACGTCCACCAGGTCGGCTTGACGCAGATCCCGCGCCGCCTGTTCGCTCACATTCGTCATGCCCGCACCCCATGCGTCACGGCCGGTCGAACACGGTGAACAGGTCGGGCATGCGCCAGCCCGCCGACGAGGCGAATCCCATGGCGCGCGCGACCCGATCCATATCGCCGCGCATCCACCCCGGCTGGGCGGGCGCCGTGCCGTGCGGCCCGTGCCCGTCCCCGGCGCGCAGCGTGTCCGCCCAGTCGCGGGCGAGACCGGCGTGCATGCGCGGATACGTGGCGCTCAGGCCGGTCAGCGGGGACAGCAGTCCGTCATCCGGGTCGGCGGCCAGCCAGGTCACATGCACCCTCTCGCAGCCCGGATGGGCGAGCACGCGCGCCCACCGGTCGAATTTCGCCTGCAAGGCCTGGTTGGCGCTGGCGGTCAGTTCGATGCAGTCGATGGTCTGGGAGAAGACGATCAGGTCGGGACCGCCCATGCCCATGGCCTCGTCGTGGCAGATGAGGTCGAACCGCCCCCATGCTTCGCCGAGCGTGTCGTATCCTTTGTCGTTGGCGGCGATGGCGAGCCTGGTGCAGATGAGGTTGTGCCGGTCGTATTGGCGCATGCCGCGCAGGGAGCCGGGCGCGAACGACGCCATCCACATGGGCGGCACGCCCAATTGTCTGAGGTCGCGTTCGATACGCCGGTGTTTGGGCAGTCGCACGGCCATGAACGACGCGTAGCGGGGGGTGACCGCCTGTCCGCCGCCCACGTTGATCGGATAGCCCACGTCGATGAGGCCCAGGGCGAGCAGGTCCATCCACGTGAGCGCGTCGGCCCGTTGCGGCGCCCTGGGGTCGAGGTCGTGGAGCTGGCCGGTGGTGGCCGTCCGGTATTGGTGGACAAGGCGCAGCAGGGCCACGTAGGTTTTCATGTGAGCGGTGAATCGCCGTTCGGCGTCATCGCGTGGCGAGGCGTAGAATGGCGGGTCGGGGTTCAGTGCGCTGTCCCACCAGTTGAGGCTGCTGCCGGCCTGCCACCACTGCGGGTCGAAAGGGTCGAACGTCATACCGACCGGCTATGCGCGTTCTCGGGCAGCCAGTATCAGGGCGATGACAGTAAGTACTGTCTTTACGCGCGCGTATACGAATACCCCATATTTTCCCTTATATACAACATCACCCAAAACTTAACGTATTTAGTGTATTAGGGGGTGTTAGCCCTACTCTCCGTAGGGCTTCAGGGGTGCAATAAGATCATGAATCTTATTGCATCTTAACGTATCGATGCACTAAGAACAGCCGGAATCTTGGCGTCAATGACGTTAAGATGCACTAAGGGCGCGGTGCTTGGCACTGCCCTGACTGGACGCCGGCGTCGCTCTCGGATTCATGCCCTGCGTAATCTGGCGCGATTGGAACCATGCATGTGACCAGACGATGATCCTTTCTGGCATCGTCTGAAACCGTCGTGTCAACAAACACCGAAAATGATTGGAATCAAGCGGCTGTGCGTGTCAACAAAATATTCGCGCAGGGTTTTGTTGACATGTCCGGCGGACCGTGGCATCATCCATTGGGCGTTTTGCGTTCCGCCGGCTGAGGCATCATTGTCGCTTTTCAAGCGGCCATGTCAACAAAACTTCCGCAAACCATTGGAATCAAGCCGTTCTTCATGTCAACAAAATAAATGTGACGGAATTTGTTGACATCGTTCTGCGGAATGCAGTCTCGCCTATCCGCATTGTCTTCACCTATCCGCACCAGTTGAACAGGCATGTCAACAAAATATCGGAAACCATTGGAATCAAGCCGTTCTTCATGTCAACAAAAGTCCCACGACGGTAAAAGAGCGAGACGCCTTCGCCGGCCGGATCCGCGGCAGTCGTCAAAGAATCGTTGACACCGAATCCGGTCGGCACCTCCCCTGTTTGCCGGCTTGCCAATGCCGGCGCCACTCGGCACCGTCGAACCACCTTCGAATGTCGGGCGAAGGTTTACGGCAACCAGCAGTGACGGTACTAAGTACCGTCTTTACGCGCGCGTATATGAATACCCCATATTTTCCCCTATATACAACACCTCCAGAATCTTATGTTCTTAGTGTATTAATACGTGTAAGCCCTACGGGGAGTAGGGCTGAGGGGGTGCAATAAGATAACGCATCTTATTGCATCTTAACGTATCGATGCGCTAAGAGCAGCCGAAAATCGTGGCCGAATGACGTTAAGATGCACTAAGTCACAGCGCTTGGTGCTGGCTGCCGAGACCATCCGGCATACCCTTTCGCAACCAGTATCGGCGACGACTTGAAGAGGCAACGCGACCGCCGGAATCCCGAGAACAGCCATGTCAACAAACGCTCTGCGCGACATTTGTTGACACGTCACGCGTACTGTGACGCATAGTAGCGGACATGACTACTACAACAACAGACAAACCCACCCGACTGCTCTGGATGGATGTGGAAACCACCGGACTCGACACCCAGCATGACCGCATTCTCGAAATCGGCCTCATCGTCACCGACGACAATCTGATCCCCTTGGACGAAGGCTTCCACTCGATCATCCGATACTCGGGCGAGACCAGCGAGTTTATCACCGCCATGCACACTCCCAACGGACTGCTCGCCGAATGCGCGGCGCCCGGCGCACCCACGCTGCCGGAAGCCGGCGAACAGGCCCGCGCCTACGTCTCCCGCTGGCTGGAATCCTTCCGGCTGCTGCCCGCCGGAAGCAGCCTGCGATTCGACCGCGACATCATCGCCCACACGTGGCCGCACCTGCTCGACGGATGCTCGCACCGCTCGTTCGACGTGAGCGTGTTCTACGAGGCCGCCTGTCTGTGGTCGCCCACGATAGCGCAGAACGCGCCGGAAAGCACCACCGACCACCGGGTCATGCACTGCCTGGCAGACAGCCTCGCATACGCGCGATACTATAAGAAGGCGCTATGGGGCGCGTGACCCGACTGCTGCGGCGCATCGGCGCCGGCGTGCAACACGCGTGGCATAACAGGCGGGTGCGCATTATTCTCGCCCGCCTCATCTTATTTATTCTGATTGTCATCCTCGCCCCGTGGATCGCCGGATTGTGGCGCATCCTGCTCTACGGGTCGATCATGGACCAGACGATCATCATCATCCTCGCCGCCGCATGGTGGACGCTCAGGCGAGGCCGCACGCAATGGAAGGAACCCGACCATGAACCATCACAGGACACCGGCGACAGGAAGACAACAGAACCTGAATCCCGTCCCGCCAAAAGGAAGAAGCCTCACGATCGCCGAACAGTGGCGGATACGACTGTTCAGTGACTACCGGCGCACATCCTCGCCGCTGCGCGCATAGACACCACCGCGAGAGAAGGGAGGACCGCAGACCGGTCTCGCCGCCTTCCCCGCGGGAAAGGATCACCATCATGCAATCACCTATCAGAACACGCCTGGTCGCATCCGCGTTCGCCGTCGGCATGCTTGTCACCGGCGCGGCCGGTACCGGCATGACCGCCAACGCCGCCACGGTCACACTGCCGGCAGCCACCAGCGTCGCGACGCCGGGCACCCAGCCCGCAATCACGGCCACCACCTTCGACTTGAGCAAGCAGACACAGGTCGGCTTCTACGGTGCCGCGGACGGCAACGTGAAAGAAGGTCTGTCCGATTCGAAGACCATCGCGGTCACGCCCGGCGAGTACACGGTCACCTACACCGCCGTAAAGGGCTCCGATAAGGGTGTCGCGAACGGCGAGTTCTCGGCCACGCCCCACGTGTTCCCCGCCTCCGGCAAAGTGGACACGAGCGGCGACGGCACAATCAAGCTGTCCGTGCGCTCCGCGAACGACACGAGCGAGCTGAACAAGGACGTGCCGACCAGTCAGAAGATCACCGTCACGCAGGGCTCCTACGGGTTCTTCACCGGCGACAAGACCGGCACCGCAGGCGCCGGCAAGGTCACCCTCACCCCAGTCAAGACCACGCCCGACAATCCAGACACCGGCCTGAGGGGCGATGCGAACAAGGACGGCAAGTACACAGCCGCCGACCTGACCGGCGTGACCGCCACGAACACCACCACCAAGAATCCGGTCACCGGATTCGACCCGACCCGCGACAAGGCCACCTACCGGCTGGACAAGAACGACAAGGCCGGCTCCATCATCGTCGCCAACCTGCCTGAAGGCTGGAGCGTCACATACACGCCCGCAATGAGCGTCCTGAGCCGCACCGCCACCGTGACCAGCCCCGACGGCAAGACCACGGTCACCTACACGTTCACCACCGTCCAGGACACGAAAACCACCGGCAAGACCGGCGACGGCAAGTACACGCTCGCCGACCTGGATGACGTGACCATCAACGCCGACGGCAAGGCCGTCTGGCGTGACGGCAAGGAGACCGGCACGCCCGTCTCCAAGACCAGCCAGATCGTTGTCGACAACACCCCCGGCGGATGGACGGCCAAAGCCTCACTTGGCACCAAGGCGCTGACCGTCACGTTCACCGCCCCCGACAAAACGCCGGTGACCGTGACCATCGACATCGACCTGAGCAAGGTGTCCGACGCCGCCAACCCCGGTTTCGGCACGCTCGGCATCGTCTCCGTCACCGACCCGGCAGACACGCCCAAGCCCGTCAACCCGACGGACAACAGGCAGCCGCACACGGTCGCCGACCAGTATCAGGGCATCACGCCCGGCGAATACCAGATCACCTACACGGCCGTGAACGACGAGGATGCGACGAAACACCAGCAGCCGACCGTGAACGGCACCTGGTATTCCGCGTCCACCACGACCAACGGGATCTTCGGCTCGGCGACCGGCTCCACATCCCGCCCGATCACCGTGGCTGCCGACTGGTACAAGCCGGCCGACGGCAAGCAGATCCCGACCAGCGTCAACGCGGACATGCCCGCAGGCTCGTTCATGAACCTGGAAGGCGGCCCGAAGGCGGGCATCCTGCACCTGACCCGCGTCGGCGACCTGCCCCAGGCCGGCAAACCGGCAGACAAGGACGGCCAGACCGCGCCGATCCGCCCCATCGTGGACGCGAGCCGTCCCGGCGACAGTCTGCCGCACACGGGCGCCGGAACGCTCATGCCCGCGGTCATGGGCATCCTGTTCGGCCTACTCGGCATAGTCGGCGTGCGCATGCGCCGTCACGCCTGATACCAGTCGAGGCCGGGTCCCGGAGACCGTCATCCCTTCCGCGACCCCTCTGGAACCCGGCCTTATCCCCCTATTCGCCGTAAGGATGATGCTGTTTCCATGGCCTCTCATAAGATGCCGTTGACGCGCGTGCAGTCGAAGCGTCGCGCGCGCCTGCAACGCCGGTTCGCCCTGATCCCCCTGTTCTGCCTGTTCGCCGCGTTCATGCTGGCCGTCATGGTCAACGGCACGATGGGCGAAGCATACGGCACGGGCACAGGCACGCCGGTCGCGCGGGCGAGCGTGGACGACCTGGAATCCACCACCGTGTCCCGTTCCTCCGCCCGCTCGGAAATCAACCACGGCACATGGGAGTTGGGCAACACCATCGACCCGACCCACCTGGGCGCCATTCCCGCAAAAAACCCGACCGTCTACCGGCTGGTCAACGGGCGCGACCGCAATCAGACCCCCAGCGGCTTCGACCCGGATCATGCGGACGGGGACACGGGCAACGCCTACTCGTTCAGCCAAATGCACCTGGTGGGTATACAAGCGACGCCACGAACTGAACCTGCCCGCCGGCAGCCACATGGGCGACGGCGCCATGTGGGCGGACAGCGCCCGCAAACTCGGATACTGGGTGGACCACACGCCGCGCGTCGGCGACGTGATGGTGTTCCAACGCGGCCAGGACGGGGCGAGCCTCATCTACGGGCATGTCGCCATCGTCGAACAGGTGCACGCGGACGGGTCCATCACCACCAGCGAATGCGGCGCCGCGCTCGGCGGCAAGCCGTTCTCCCGCACGTTCACGAAAGACCAGGCCGCCCAACACGAATACGTGCACTACTGAGAGGCCGCGAGTATGGCGTCAGGTTGTCTTTTGCGGCACGACATCATGGTTGGCGTGGGTCTTGCACGCCGGCCCGTACGCACCTTCCTTGGGTAGCAGTTCGCAATCGTCGTACCCGTCATCCCGCATCCAACGGCGGATCGTCACCGGTGGTCTGCCGCACATGTCGAAGTTCTCGCCTTTCCAACAGCCGGCCATGTAGCCGAGCCGCAGGGTCAATGGGTCGCATTGTTCGGCAATCAGCCCGGCATCGTACGGCAATGGTTTCCTGTATTTGCTCATAATTCCGGCTCCTTTCCCTTTCGCGACATGCGTTCACGGAGGAAACCGTCCAACTGGCCCTTGTATACGGCCTCGCACGTCATCCCGTCGACGGAAAGCGCGAATATCTTGACCGTGTTCGGTGTCTCCTCCCAGCCGATGATTTCGACGGGAATCGCGTCCTTCGGCATCCAGTCGCCATCGTGGAGTATCCAATCGAACATCGCCGCATGCAGGCAGGCTTCCAGATCGTCGCCGCCGAACGCACGATGGTATCCGACCTGTCCCTGCAACGCCTTCAAGACCTCCGTCATCGGTATCACGTCACGCTTGGCGTGCATTCTGCATACGGGGGCGTACCTGTCATCGCTTGCCCAGTCTCCCGGCCCATCTCATTCCCGGCTCTCCTATCGTCGCAGCGCGACCGGTAGACGGCCGCAGACGGCCAGACCTTCATCCGAGAACACGCTTGCCGCGCATCCTGCCGCCAGCTGTCCCGGCTTCAACGCCTCACAGATGCGAAGAGGATCATACGGCTCCCTCATATCCCCAGCTCCTTCTGTTCCATGACGGACTCCAAGCCCATCGAATCACTCAATTCCTTGATATGCTCACGCCCCAAACTGCGCGTCATACCGAACAGCAGTTCCAATGCGGGACGTCTGCGCGGGAAGCGGCGCGACGGTTTCACGCACTTCAGCACCTCGCCATGCACGATATCCGGCACTGGCGTGTATATGCCGACGCCGAACGGATTGTGTTCGCGCGCGTAATCCACGAGGGTCGGCGGCACGACCACGTAGTTCAGGTCGGCGACGAAGTTCAGGCCGTGCCCACTGTCGAAGTCAGCCTTGCAGCTCTTGACCTCATAGGCCATGAACTCGGACTGCTCCAGACCGGACGGCAGCGTGTTCCTTGGCTTGAACCGCATATAATCCACGCGAATCGGGTTGGCGAGCGTATAGTCGTATGTAACCTCGTTCGCCCAGTAGATGCGCGTATCCGGGTAGTGGAACACGTCTTTGATGAGCATGAGGCCCAATGCGGCGGTGATGCCGGGGCGACTCATGTTTTCCCAGTCGTATTTGGTTTTCTTCATTGTCGGTTCTTTCCTCGCGTTACTTTGTATACCTTATATGGTATATTTGTGGTTATGTGGAAGATAGAGATGGACCCTATCAAAGACTGGCTGACCGGCCTCGACCGAGAATCCAAACTACAGATCCTCGCCGCCGTCGAAGTCCTGAAAGAACAAGGACCCAATCTCAGACGACCGCTGGTAGGCAAAATCGAAGGCTCCAAAATCAAATCGATGAAGGAACTCCGACCCGGCTCCGCAGGCAAAAGCGAAATACGAATACTGTTCGTGTTCGACCCGAACCGGCAGGCGATAATGCTCGTCGGCGGAGACAAGCAAAACAAATGGTCGAAATGGTACAAAACGGCCATACCGGAAGCAGAAGACCGGTATGAGGCGTGGCTTAAACAGAACAACAGATGAAAGGAATCGACATGAGCTATACTCCGGAACAGTTCGCGGCCGACAGCGGAATCAGCCGCGAGGAAATCGATGCGGCGAAGAATCGCCTTCTCGAAGAGGTTCGCCTGTACGAGCTGAAGGAAGCGCGCAAACAGCAGGACGTGACCCAGAAGCAGCTCGCCGAACGCATGGGCATCAGCCAGAAGCGGGTCAGCAGCCTCGAATCCGGTGACGTTGACAAGACCGAAATCCGCACGTTGCGTCGCTACCTCGACGCCATCGGCGGAAAACTGCAAGTCAATGCGGTCATGCCTGACGGGCGCACCCTGCAATTGGTCTGAGCTCACCCGATTCATCACGCCACCGGCTTCCAGCCGATGCACGGCTTGCCGGCCTTGACCCACGCTTTGTGGTTGATCCGGTGTCGGCGGGTCAGGCTGTGGGCCGTGGATTTCGCCCAGACGATGACGCCCGGCACGGCATGGGCGTCATGCTTCCTGATAATGGGCTTGTCGCAGCAAATGCACTCCAATTCCTCCACCGGCCTTGGAAGTAATGCGATGGCGACAACGGCAAGCATTGCGATGACCTGCATCGAGACCACTCCAACCAGACAGCCGATCCAGAACATGCTCATCGCTTCACCGGCTTCAACAGGGTGCCGTCCGACCGGACACAAAGCCCGACCTTATCACCTTCGATGGTGAACCGGCCTGATTCAGATCGGTCTCCTCTCAGCCAGCTGGCCTGTGTCCCGTCTGCCGGAAGCCGGTAGTCGCCACCCTGCTGACCGTCGAAGGTCAGATGCGTTATGCCGAACACTTCCTCCGTGCACTCGGTGAATGAGGTTCCGCGTTGGAACACGATATATCTCAAGGAAATGACGAGAACACACAGCTCAATGAACACCAGCCAGAAACCCCTCTCGAACGGCAGGTCAACACCGAGCCTCTGCGGAAGGAGAACCACGATTCCTATAGTCGCGACCATGGAAGAAAAGACCAACAGAGCCTTTGCCGCGGCAGAGCCGCCGTCACTATCCCAAGCCCAATCCGAATAGTCAGCCATCATGTTTTCTTGTCGCGTTCGTCCACTGCTTTCAGCCATTCCCACTCCTTGACGGGCGTCCAGATCGAACGGTCGACCGGCCCGCCGTCACGTTCGGCTTTTGCGCGTTCCTTGTGGTCGAACGGCTCGCCCGCACCGACCTTCGCCCACGCGCGCCGCCGGATGCGAACGCGACGCTGACCATCACGAACCCGTGCTCCACGGTCATGTATTCCATGAGACGCGGCAAGCCCGGAATCGCGCCCACGTCCGGCTGGTCCAATGATTTCAGCATCGTCCGGCCTTCCATGTTGTTCGCGAATGGGCGGCGACGGCCACGCGAATCCGGTTTCGTCCACCGTCCGGGCAGTCTGCTCGTGTCGCCGGTCACGCCGCACGCTTCTGTCAGGCCGGTGAACGGGTTGCGGCCGCCCCGACCCCCACATCGGGGCGACCAGGGAGCGGTGCCGCCACTCCACAAGCCAGAACATCAGCGACTCTCCTTTGCCAGCCGTTCGCGCACGCCCAACGCCCACGTGACGGCCGCGGCCGCCTGCCGGGGCACGACCCCGTTGCCCAGCAGGCGCAGCTGCAGACTACGCGCCGAACCCGGCACATCCCGCCAGATCGCAGGGTCGGTGACCCACCTAGTAGGCAGTCCCATCATCCATTCCACGAACACGGGGTTCAGCCCACTCGGTGCACATGGGGCGTCGAACCGGCGCCACCAGTCGAGGACCATGGCGGATGGCAGCATCGTCGCCTCCACCAGCGGAGCGTCGGACGCGCACGTTTCTGCCAGCCGGGGGTCTATCAGGCCGGGTGCGCCCGACCGGATCCACCGGCGTATGACCCGCTCGCGCATCGGCTGG
>OLQA01001097.1_pt1 | contig 24805 bp, 20 predicted proteins | sample 1673151 | NCBI WGS metagenome assembly OLQA01 (sample SAMEA3136760, study PRJEB25190) | human gut metagenome | biome: human gut; feature: human-associated habitat; material: faeces | place: Austria | collected 2013
ATCGGCTCGTTGGCGCGTTCGCCGAGTCCGTCGTGCAGGTCGATGCCGTACTCTTCGAGCTGGCTGGTGAGGATGCGTTCGACGTGTTCGCCCAATTGGGTGATGTCGCTGGTTCCGGTGACGTCGATCTGCGGGCCGAATGGTCCCGAGCCGATGGTCATGGTTCCCGCGACGTATTCGGGATGGTCGACGAACAGTCTGTTGGCGTTGACTCCGTCGCGGAATTCGGTGGTGTCCTCCCATTCGGCGGCCGTGTCGGCCAGCGGCTTGTCGCGTTTGCGCAGGATCAGGATGTCGGAGACCACTTCGGTGCCGGCCTGCCTGTCGAACGTCTCCCTGGGCAGGCGGCATGCGGCGACGAGTTCGGCCCTGCGGGAGAGTTCGCGGCGCATGTTCGACGTGTTCTTGTCGAGCGTGTACCGGCTGGTGAGCACGGCGACGAGGCCGCCGGGGCGGACCGTGTCGAGACTGTGCCAGATGAACCAGTCGTGGATGACGGTGCCGTCGATCCTGATCGCGTCGCTGTATGGCACGTTGCCTATCGCGAGGTCGAACGCGTCCGTGGGCAGGCCGGTCCGTTCCATCCTGTTGTTGATGATGTCGTCGTCCGGGCACAGGTAGCGTGCGATGCCGGCGCTGATCGGGTCGGCCTCGATGCCGGTGAACGCGTAGGAGGATCCGGCCGGAGTGCTGCGGATGAAGTTGCCGGTTCCGCAGCCGGGCTCCAGCACCATGTCCGGGTGCTTCGGATCCCGGCCGAAACCGGCCTTGCCGAGCGCCTGCCACATCGCGTCCGCGACGGGCCTTGGCGTGTAGAAGGCGGTGAGCGTGCTGCTGCGCGCGTCCGCGTATTCGGCGTCGGTGAGCAATTCGCTAAGACGCGTGTTGATTCCGCTCCATGCCGGATCGGCTCCATCCTCCTCGAACGCCTTCTGGGCGCCGCCCCATCCCGCGTACGCGGCGAGGGCGCGGATGTCGTCCTCGACCGGTTCGCGGCCGCTGTCGTCGAGGTCGCGCAGCACCTCGATGGCGTGCACGTTCGCACGCGCCCGTTCGAGACTGGATCCCGTGGCCTGCAGGTCCGGGTCGAGCAGACCGCGGTCGATGTGGGTCAGAGGGCTTCGATCACGTTCCTGATGGCGATCTCCTCGGCCTGATGCTCCGCCATCTTGAGTCCCTTGAGCCACGGATCCCAGTTGCCCGGCTTCTTGAGGTGTTGGTGCGTCTTGTCCCAATGGTTGACGTACTCGGTGATCGTCCGGCCGTAGTCCTTCTGGACCTGGTCCATGTAGGCGTCCAACGCCGGCATCCCCTGCCTCTTGAGCTCCTTGAGCTGTTCCGGCATGTGCTCCGCCATGAACAGGTACCTCATCTTCTTGATCCCGGTGTACGGGCAATGCGTGATGTTCGTCATTTCGGGTCGTCTCCTTCCTCGCATCGTTTTCTTCCGTTTCGTGGGAAGCACGCGAATTAGACACATTGTCTAATTTCGTTTCCCAATTATTTTGCCCCCCAATATGGGGATTGTCAATTTCTTCCGGCATGTCGAAGTCGAAGGCGAGCTGTTCGGCCTCGATGGTGGCCGCGACCACGGGCCGTGAAGTTTCCGGACCGTCCAAGACGTCCTCCACCTCGTCGCCATCGGACATTACCACGCCGGCGTCGGCCTCATCGCGTGCGATCCGGTCGAGATCATCGTCGGTGAACTGCTCGCGGACCTCCTGCCGAGTGCCGCCCTCCTGCATGACAATCTGGGCGGCGAGCTCCCGTTCAGGGGAACCGAAGTCGATATCCGGCTCATCGTCCACGTCTTCGGACCGCGTCGCATCCGCCACCGTCCTGTCCGGCGCGTATCCGTGCTCGCGTTCCGCGGCCAGTCGGGCCTCCCCGCTTTCCATGCCGTTCCGCAGGTTGAGATCGTACGAGTCGGCTATGTCCGCGATCGCTTCGGGTCCGGCTCCACGTCGGATGAGCTGGGCGACCTCGAACCGGCCTACCTTGATGCCGAACAGCTCGATCTTTTTGGCTATGAGCTCCGGCGTGGAAACCGTTCCGGCCTCCATACCGGAAGACGGCGCGTCCTCCGCGCGTTCCGGCTCCGACGCGTCCGTTCGCGCCGGCGTATCCGTGGATGATGCGGCGGCCGGATCCGGCTCCTCGGCCATGTCCGCGGCATGTTCCGTCCGGTCGGCCATGGCCATGACCTCTTCGGCCGTCACCTGGTGGTTTCCGTCTTTCGTGACCATGGTGACGGGCAGTACGTCCAGCAGTCTGTCGATGTTCTCGCGGCGTCGTTCCCGGTCTTGTCCGGCTGCCCGTTCCGGCCGTCCTCCACTGGTTCCTCCGGCGTCGAGGATGTCCGAGACCTGTCGGGCGGCGTCGTCGGACAGCAGTTCCACCGTTCCTTCCGGCATGCCATGTCCGCCGGCCAGTGACGTGAAGACGATCTGCGGACCGTGGCCCGTCTCATGTCCGGGCTTCGTGCCGGCCGTTCCGGAAGTATCGGCGGCGGTCGTATCGGGCGTGTCCGTCGCCGTGTTGAAGGAGTCCCATGAGTCCGGACTGTCGAAGATGCCTTCGCGGAGACTCCTGAGTTCCGTTTCCGTGGCCTCCGGCCCCTCGTGGACCATGCCTTCATCATCGAACCAGTCGAGCCGGTAGGCCATGGGCGTTCCGTTCGCGTCGCGTGCGGCCACCTCGTATCCGGCGAACTGGCTCGCGCCGTTCTCGCTGGTTCCCGCGTCCGTGTCGTGCGCGTCGATGTAGCCGATGACCGCATTCTCGAACGCCGCGTATTGGCCTGACAATGCGGCGTCAAGGGCTGTTCCCGTATTGTCGGACGGGGCTTTCATCTCCCGTTCGGCCTGGTCGATCCACTCCGTGGTGAACCATTCGGGACGGTCTTCCGGCCTGATTGTCCCGTCGATCTCGCGGAGTTTCGCGATCTGCGCGTCCACGCTGCCGGCCCATAGGTATTTCTCCGCATGTGATGGGCCGAGGAAATAGTCGACGTCGTCCTTGAGGCGTCCGAGCAGCCGCAGGTTGAACCCGTAGGTTCCGTCCGCTCCGGGAGATGCCGCCAGGGTCCGTTCCGCGTTGGATGCCGCGGCTTTCGGAAATCCCCGTCCGGCGAGGATGGTCCGTGCCTGGGTGTTGCCTTCCGACTGGGCGATGAGGCCAAGCATGTCCTTGCCGAGTTCCCCGGCGTATTCCGTCGCCGCCGTGTCGATGAGCGTGCGCCAGTTCTCATCATCGTCGTCGGGCATGCTGAGGATCATTCCCACGGGAGCGTGCTCCAGCATGGTTCTCGCGGCCTGTCGGACGACTTCCCGCCGGGACTGGTCGAGGCTGTACCTGCGGTTCATCGGATTGGTGTATGCCGTGAGAAGCCCAGGTGAGGTGATGACCCGTCTGATGGCTTCGGCTTCGCTGTCCATGTCGAATTCGCCTGTGCCGATCAGGGCGGAGACCACGTCCGGGTGGTTCTCCGTTTTGATCATGTCGGACAGGCGCGCGCGGTCGAGCCTGCCGGATTCGACGGCGTTCTTCCTGGATGGCCACCAGTCGCGGCCGCTGAGACGGTGGAGCAGGTCGTCCGAGGCTTTCGTCAGCATGCTTGCCGCCAGTCGGCTGTCCGTCTGGTTCCAGCAGCACAGATCGATGGCGTTCTGGCTGAGTTTGCCTGATTCGACGAGCATCTGCAGCAGTCTCGTGTTGCTTTCGGCGCGGGCCATGTCCTCGAGCAGACGTGCCGGCGTGCCGGCATAGCGGATGACCGCCTGGCGGAGTACCGGCAGTCCGCTGGCCGCGAGGGTTTCCAGATCGTCCTCGTCGAGGCTGGAAAGGTCCGCATCGTGGGTCATTTCCACGAGTTCGTCCAACGCGTTGTAGTCGCGGTTCCGCCATTGCGGGTCGAGCAGATGCCGTGCGATCTGCTGTGGGGTGGAATGTTCGCGCGCCCAACGCAGTTCGGCCCAATCGTCGGAACGGTAGAGTTCTTCGACCTGCCGGCTGGTGTTTTCGTCGATCATTGTGGCTGTTCCTTCCATTCGGCTCACCGCATGCCTTCCAATGTGGGGCACGGCTTGTCGTCCGCCGTGTCGGCCGATGCCGGATTCGGGTACGGGAGCATGTCGGAGAGTTGTTTCGGTTTTTTGTTGCTTCCCATGTACGGTTCGTCCGGCAGGCTGTCGCCGTCGAACGCGCGCGCCCAGGGGTTCAGCGATGCGGGTGGACACCACTCGTCCGTCGCCGGAGGCTCGGGTTCCTCCCTCCTTCGTGTTGGAATGGTTCTCGCCGTGTCGGGTGTGTTCAGTTCCTCGTCCGTTCCGGTCTTGTCGTCACGCATGATGTCCGTCTCCTTTCACATTCCGATCCCGGGTCCGGTGGCTGGCATGGCGCCTTGGTCGATGCCTGGATCCGGGTCCGGCAGGGCGTTCGCGTCCGGGAAGGCCGAAGCCCCGTCGGCCGCTGTGGTGGAATACCGGTCCTCGATGGCCTGCAATAGGCTTCTGATGGCCGAGAGGCGGTTCGGTTCATGGCCGATGTATTCGGCGATGGGGCCTTCGGCCGGTTCCGTATGGTTCCATTTCTCTCCGGCGAGACGCCAGAGCCATTCGCCGTCCGATGCCACGATGCTGCCGAGGACCTGCCCGTCGGGCAGTTCCGCGTCGGCGCGTCTCGGACCGTTCGCCCAGGCCGGGCCGGACCGCAGTTCCACGTCCTCGATGGTGAAGTCCTTGCCGTCGATGCTGAGTCTTTTCACGTCTTCCATTGGTTGTTCCTTCGTTGGTTTTGTTTGGAGTTCCGGCATGTAGTCGATGGGATTGAGTTGGAATGAGGAGCACAGTTGCGCGAATGCCTCGAGGGTGACGGCCGAGCCTTTTTTGATGCGGGTGAACATCGCCGGGCTCACGCCTGCTTTTTCGGCCAATGCGGCCCAAGGCATGCCGGTTTTGTTCCGATACCGGTTGATGTCCTCGCGGAACCGTTCCATATCGATGGATGACATGGTTGGTTCTCACATTCCGATTCCGGGATCCATGGGACCGTTGCCGGCTGCCGGGTCGATGCCGGGATCCGGATCGGGAATGGTCGGCCCGCTGGCTTGGAACAAGGCGTCCAAGTCGACGCCGGTCCACGGGTCCGGCGCTTTCACGCGTGCGGCGGAGGATCGTTCGTCCATTACGCAGACGCGGTCAGTGAGGTCGGCCGGCATGTCGTCCGCGTATGCGCCGACGCTTTTCAGGATCGGCGTACGGTTGTCCCATACGAGCCGGTCCGCGGTGGTCTGGTCCATGCCGACCCAGTCGCCGTCCTTGTTGACCCTCAGATACCGGTCCCTGTCGGGGTTCCATCCGCCGTACATGGTTTTCTCCGCGATCTCGCCATCGATGAGATGCTCTCCGACGGTTTCGCGGGCGGTTTCGGACGGGTAGGCGCGGTAGTATCCGAGGTCGCTTTCACCGTCCATGTCATGGACGGTATCGACGATGTCATGTAGCAGTCCGATGTTCTCCGGCGTGCGTTCGATGAGATTATCGGCGTCCAGTTCAAGGGCGATCTGCGATGCGGCGGTGGCGCGCGCCATGACGGCGTCCGACGGGTCTTCGTCGCGGGTGGTCCAATAGGCGCCGTCGTTGCTGGACCATAAGGCATCGGCCGCGGCATCATGCCAGTATCCGGGGTCGTTCCAGTTCGCGGACCATTCCTTGGCCACGTCGTCGAAGCCGGTCATGTTCGTCATGGCGATGTACCGGTCGTGTTCGATTCCCGGTGGGAGGACCGAGTCGAACTGGTCTTCGGTGACCCAGCGGAATTGGTCGTACCCGTCGGGCTTGTAGCAATCCTCTCCGAGCTGGTAGCATTCCTCGCCGATTCCGATCGGCTCTTCGATGGCGTTGCTTCGTGCGAAGAGCGATAACCGTTCGGTCGCCTGGTCGCGCCATGCTTCCATCCGTTCCAAGGTCGGGTTTTCCATGTTCGTCTCCTTTCCGTCACATTCCGATTCCGGGACCCATGGGACCGTTGCCGGAGTTCGGGTCGATGCCGGGATCCGGCATGGGAAGCCCAGCGTCCGACCGTTGTTCCGGACGGTCCGGCAGTGGGACGGCCCGCATGCGTTCGATGGCGTCGGCGGTGAGTGATTGGTCGAATTCCTTGGACAGTCCGGGATCGGTGGCGATCTTCGCGAGTGTGGACGCGGTGGAGAAGTCGATGCCCGGATATCTCATGCCGAGTTCCCGTTGCGTGTAGAGGATGGTCCAGTCCTGGATCTCCTCATGCCGGTCGAGGATGTTTTCGATGGCGTGCGAGAGAGCGTCATGGTTCATGAAGGACAGTTCCGAACGTTGGGTTACGTCGACCATGATGGTTTCCTTTCCGACGGGGCTTTCCCGTCTTCCTCCTGTCCACATGCCCCCGGTTTTTTCGCCGCCGATATTTTTTTCGAGGATGAAAAACCGATATCGGTTGGGATGCGTGTGGAAGAGACGCACCATTCGATATCGGGAAGGAATTGAATTGCGTCTTGTGATCGCCGAGAAACGTTCCGTGGCTTTCGCCATCGCGCAGGCGTTGGGCGATGTGCGGCAGGGTGATGGGTATGTTTCGGCCGGAGGGGCGCTCATCTCGTGGGCGCAGGGTCATCTGGTGGAATTGTCGGATCCGGAGGAATACACGGACATGCCCTGGTCCGCGCATAAGTGGACGATGGAGTCCCTTCCCATCGATCCGAAGTCATGGCGTTGGCGTTTGAGCGGCGCGAAGGGCGCGGTGCAACGTTACCGTTCCCTCTCCGAACTGCTTCGTTCCGACAAGGTGACCGAACTGGTCAACGCGTGCGATCCGGACCGTGAGGGCGAGGCCATATTCCGACGTGTCCTCATGGCCTCGAAGGTCTCCAAACCGTCCCTGCGCCTGTGGGTCGCGTCATTGGACGAGCAGGCCATCCGTGACGCGTGGAAAAGGATGCGTCCGGAATCCGATTACGATGGTCTGGCCGACGCGGCGGACGCCAGGGCGAAAGCCGACTGGCTGGTCGGCATGAACGCGTCACGCGCCCATACGCTCGCCTGGCATCGCAGTCTGTCGCTCGGACGCGTGCGCACACCCACGCTGAGCATGGTCGTCCAACGTGATCTCGCCATCGAATCACACAAGCCGACGCCGTTCTGGCGACTCATCGTGCCGATGGACGGGTGGACGCTTGAAAGCGGGAAGATCGAGGACCGGGCGTCGGCCGACCGCGTGCTGGCCGACGCCAAGGGACTGGCCGTCGATGTTCTGGAGGTGAAACGGCGTCGCGAGCATGCGAAGCCGCCGACCCTGTTCGACCTGACCGGATTGCAGAAGGCCATGAGCGACCGGCACGGGCTGACCGCCGAACAGACGCTGGACTGCCTGCAGCACTTGTACGAGATGAAGGTAGCGACCTATCCCCGCACCGATTCCAAATACGTCACCCATGATGACGTGGACGGGTTGAAGGAACTGCTGCAGCCGAAATACGCGTTGGGTTTCCTGGATCAGAAGCCCGTCGACGCGATCCACGACCTGTATTCCGCCGGCGGCTTCGATCCGATGCGGTGCGTCGCGGACGACAAGGTCCAAGGTCATACCGCAATCCTTCCGACGCGGCGTCTCACATACGACGTGTTCCAGCATGACCTGACGGACATGGAACGCAAGGTCATGACCGTGATCCTGACGCGCATGTGGGCCGCCTGCGCCACGGACCGTGTCCACGACACGGTGAAAGTCGATGCGGCATTGGATGAACGTCATGCCGATGGTTCCACGGAACGGGTTCCGCTGTCCGCGTCGAGCGACGTTACCGTCGAGGCGGGTTGGACCGCCATCGAGGGCACGTCGCGAAAGGACGATGCGGAGAAGAAGCCTGTGAATCGGATACCGGACTCCCTCGGGAAGGGACCTCTCTCCCAGTCCGGCTCACCTTCCCTCGCCGAGGGCGTGTCCGCGCCGCCGAAACCGTTCACGGAGGCCACATTGCTGTCCGCCATGGAGCATGCGAGCCGTTTCGTCGCGGACAGCGATCTGAAAGCCGCCTTGGATGACGACACGAGCCATTCGGGAGGCATCGGCACGCCCGCGACCCGCGCCAGCATCCTCGAGAGCCTGGTCAAAAGCGGCTACCTGCAGCGTAAGGGCAAGCAGATACGCAGCACCACTGCCGGACGGATGCTCGTCGGCGTCGCCGTAGACGAGTTGAAGGATGTGAAGCTCACCGCGCAATGGGAGCAAAGCCTTGCCGACATCGAACATGGCAGGGGCGACGAGACGTCCTTCCTGAACGAGATCCGCACGGCCTGCGCGGCGATGCCCGGCCGTGTCATGGAGATGACCCAGCGCGACAGCCTGCGACAGTTGGCGCAGCAGGCCGGCGAACGCGAGTCGTTCGGCCCCTGCCCGCGTTGCGGCAAACCCGTGGTCAAGACCGGCAGCATCTGGCAATGCTCGTCGAACAAGAGCATGAAGGATGACACCGGCGCCTGGAAGCTCAGCGAGGGATGCGGCTACAAGATCTTCGCGGAGAAGTTCGGCAAGAAGCTCACCGACAGCATGGTCCGCCGCACGTTGGAAGGCAAGCGTCCGAAAGTGTCCGGCCTGAAATCGAAGGCCGGCAAGACGTTCGACGCGCGCCTGGTGCCGGACAGGCAGTACGGCATCGGATTGTCGTTCGACGATCTGAACAGGAAAAGGAAGTAGATCACCGTATGCGCACTTCTTCACCACCTTCTCTTTCGATCACCTGCGTCGCGATGGACAACGTAGGGAGAATCCTGAAGGACAGGCACATCAGCGTAAACGGACTTCTGGCCTTGATCCACGACAGGCATCCCGATTGCGGCCTGCCATACAGCATTTTGCGCAGGCTTGTCTCCCATGAGCGAAAGATGAGCATCGATGAGGCGATCCTGATCTGCGACGCCCTCGACATTCCGTTCACGGCATTGTTCGACTTCGCGGGTGAAGTGCCTCACGGGCCGCTCAAGGGCATGACGTCCGCGGATATCTACCGGGCCTGCGACGCCGCCGGAACCTGGCATACGATTGGAAAACGTCCGGGATTGGGAAAACGTCCGGGAACGCGCCGAAGAAGGTCCAAGTGATCGCTTACGAGACCGGGGATATACTCGAATCGTTCGACATACGGTTTCGTCCGCCCGGTATGAAAGGACTCTGGTTTGCTGCCTGAAGACGCATATCATGCATCGACCGGTGAGGGAACCCCGGCGACTCGCTCCAACGCTTGGGACATTGGCTTTGGCCTGCAGGCCGCGGACGGGCTTACCCCGTCAGACTACGCGCTGGAACAGTCCAAGGAACAGATTTCGGGAAAAGTCTCCTACGCCGAAGTCGAGCATCGTTTGTGTGAATACCATTCCAGGAACAGTGGTGAGGTGGAGCATTTCGAGGCTGATATCGTATCCACCAGGATCGGTTCCATTCTCCAGGCCGGATCATTCGCATTCGTACCTTCGACGCTCATGCGGAGCCATCGTCATCTTTTCGATGGAGTGTTCACGGATGATTGGGTTGGACGGTGGAGACGGGTCGATCTGATCAAAAAGGAGCCGGTCCTTCGAGGAGATTCAGTCCCCTACGCTCCTTTCCTCTTGATCGGAGAGATGCTGGATTACGAGTTCGACCAGGAGAAAAGGCGCCAGGCCGGGCTTCCACGGACCGACAGACGTGGAATCGCGGTTTCGGCGTTCGATTTCATGTCCCGCTTGTGGCAGATTCATCCGTTCCGTGAGGGAAACACTCGAACGGTTGCCGTGTTCGTGATTCTATATCTCAGAAGGCTTGGATTCACTGTCGGCAGTGAGCCGTTCGCATCGCATGCCCGATATCTTCGTGATGCCCTTGTGTTGGATAACATTCTCAATCCCGCTTTCAAGGATCCGGCTCCTCTGCGTCGTTTCATGGAAAGGACGCTTTTCAATCCATCCATTGAATTGGAGAATCTGCTCAAATCCTCCAGTATGGATTCTCATAGGTTCGGGCAATCCGAAGGCTCAAGAGGAGATATACCGGTTTGATTGGTTTTTCGCAGATTAGGCTCCGCTACGTTCCAAGGTGGCGTCGCTCTACTTCGACGTTTAAACATCACTGATGTACCATCAACAACTTTATAGTGTTTTATATGGCTTTATAAGCGCCTATAATGCTTTATAGATGTTTAGATTGTTTATATTCTAAGGAGACCGGCCATGAACGACATGCCACCAATCCAAGCGCTCAATCCTTTCATGCCAGGCGCGGGGATGCGTCCGCCGGAACTCGTCGGAAGGGAGAAAGACCTCGAGACCATGGACCGTATGGTCGCACGCACCAAACTGCATATGCTCGACAGAGGGATCATCTTCAGCGGACTAAGAGGCGTCGGCAAGACCGTCCTCCTCATTGCATTGCAGGAACTGGCCTCCTCGAAGGACATGGCCACGGCGAGAATCGAAGCGGAAGGGAACACGGAAACCGACTATGACGCGCTCTTCCACGAGATAACACTCGCAGCCACGCGTCTCCCCTCATCATGGTTAAGGGAAAACCTCGCCAAGGCGATAGCAAACGTCAACTCGATATCACTCGACTTCTTCGGAGCAGGCGTGACCGTAAGTACCGACAAACCGGAACAGGCGCGGACGAATTCGTTCAAACTCGAGCTTCTCATCGAATCCGTCACGAAAGAACTGCGGAAAAACAACTCGGGCCTCTACCTGTTCATCGACGAATTGCAGGAAATGTCGGAAGAACCACTGGGAACGCTCATATCCATCCAGCACAGGATGGGACAGGAAGGGCTGCCTTTCTACATCATCGGGGCCGGTCTTCCGAATCTCCCAGGAACACTCAGCAAATCAAGATCATATGCGGAACGACTGTTCGAATACCGCCGCATAGGGCAATTGGACGATGCCGACACCGCCGAAGGATTCCAAAAGCCCGCCCAAAGCAACGGCAGGCCGTTCTCAGACGACGCGCTGAAAGAACTCGTCCGGGTCAGTCATGGATATCCGTATTTCATCCAGGCTTATGGAAAAGCCGCTTGGAATGCGTCGGACTCGAATCCGACGCCGCTGAGTGCGGTGGCGGAAAGCGAACCATACGCGAGGGCGGAACTGGATGAGGGACTGTATTCATCGAGATGGCAGAGGGCCTCGACCCCGGGAAGACGATATCTCACGGCCATGGCGGAAATCGGAGGCGATACGCCGAGTTCGACGTCGGAAATCGCAAGACGACTTGGAAAGACGCCGGGCGAAGTGTCCATGGCGCGCGATTCCTTGATCAAACTCGGACTGATCTATTCCCCGGAGCATGGCAAGGTCGCTTTCACCGTCCCGGACATGGGCGAATTCATTCTGCGTGCCGCACCATCCGACGGGCAGGCATACGACGGACGTCGGTCCAATGTCGACTGACGAATGGCGGTGACTTTTCCCGACAATGCCCATCGCCGCCACGCACGCCCATCCTCTGCACTTATTCTGTGACGAGCAGCGGCTTGTGTTGGAGCATGTTCTGGATGAGTGTGCCCATGTCGGCGACCGGCAGGTAGCGGGCGATGATGGTCCAGATGATCGCGACCTCGATCAGGCCGAGGATGATGGTCGCCGTGCCCCAGACGAGTTGCATCCATAGTCTCGGCCCGGTGGCCGCCCGCCCGGTCACTCCGGCGATCACCGTGAGGATGATGAGCGCCGGCACCAGTATTGTGATATCCCAATCATTGAACCATTGGCTTACTGAGACAAGCCATTCTGCGAGAGTCTCGAGGATTCCTGCCATGTTGCTGTCCTTTCGTTGTTGTTTTCCGTTGTCTGTTCCACGTGCGGTTCATCCATCGGAAGCCGATGGAGGGTCTCTCGCATCGTTTCGAGTTCCTTCTGGTCCGCTTCCCGTCCCATGCCGTACATTGACGCGAGCGTGAGTAGACTCCGTTCGACATCCTCGGGGAGACGGCCTTCATGCCTGTCGGACGGATGAGTTTCGTAGTATTCCTCGATGGTCGTCGAGCATTGCCGCAGTTCGTCCCAAGTGGGCATGTCATGGTCCATGGGCTGCATGGTTCTTTTGTTCTGGGTGGCTTCCATGCCCATGAGGTCCGTGGCGGTTCCTCCATATGTCATGGTGAGCGCGTCGAGGCTTTGCCTGATGGTCGGTGGCAGCAGCGAGTACGTGTCGTGGCTGCGCTCATCCGCGTCCATGACAGCCCGTTCCATGTAGTATTCCTCCAATCGTCGCATGCGGTCCCTGCGGTTCGCGTCGATGATTTCCGCTTCTCCCGTTCCGTGGTCGGCCAATCGGGCGATCCTGCCGTTGATGGGATCGGTCAGCGCGTCAAGTGCCGATTGCGCGGCCTCGTCGATATGGTCGCTGTAATCCTCGCCAAACGTCTCGCGGCATGCCTGGGCGATGCCGCCGACCTCGTCGCGTATCCTGCCGAGGGTGACGTCGGGATCGTATCTGCCATGGATGAAGTCGAGGGCCGCCTCGTCCGCGATGTCGGACATACGGCTGATGAAACCGATGTCCCGGGAGCATCGGCCGAGCAGTCTGTCCCCGTCGGGCGTGGGTTTGGTGTCCATTGGAATGCCGGAGTCCAGAAGCTTTCCCTCCACATGGACGGCTGGCTCCTTCCGTATCGGTGCTTTTTCCTTGATCGGAGTCTTGGCCGTGACCGGGATGCGGGTCCCTTCCCGGGTGGGTTTGGGCGGCTTGACCACTCCGCTGGTGTGGTTGATGCGGCCGTTGAGGTTGGCCCAATGCTGTTCCTGTCTGCCGCTTTCCGCGGGAGGCCTCTCCCCTAGCGGATTGTCGGCGTCCTCCACACTCCACATGGCGCGGTAGACGACGACGTCGCGCAGGAGACGCTTGTCGGAGTCCCCGGCCGCGGCGAGTACCTGGCCGACCCATGCCTGCTTGGTTCGGCGCGCCTCCTGTTCGAGGCTGTCGATCCTGGTTTCGATGAGCCGTTCGTTCTGCCGCACCAGGTCGAGGGCCGCGTCATGCTTGCGGGAGCGTATGGGAGGCAGGATGCCACCCACCCAATCGTCGTGCACGCTGCCGTTGACCCGGTCCAACAGGTTGGCGTTCAATCGTCCCGCTATGGTCGCCGCCCAGTCGGGTTCCACGGGCCGGTTTTTCTTTTTCAGGTCCGGATCGTCGTTGATGATCCCGCGTGCGGTTTTGCGCAACGCTTCCCATTCGGGGAACATGGACTGGTCGATATCGTCCCGGGCCTGTATATGCGCGTCAAGCATGGCCTTGACCGCCGGCGTGTACCGCTCGTCCATGCTGAACCGGCTGCGGCCGGGGTCCAGGGATGGTTCCTCATGATATGGGATGCCGGTCTCGTCCATCATGTGCCGGACCGTTTCGATCATGTCGGATGGCGCGTCCATGTCGAGCGTGAACGTGCCGCCTGTTTCCGTGCCGGCCGCGGGCATCATGCCGCGTGCCGCGTGGATGGCGGCATGTTCGGCCTTCTCCGCCGTGAGCCTGCGTGGCTTCTTCTCAAGGCTTTGTCTGATGATGGCGGTGGCGCGCTTCGGGTCGGTCATGTAGGCGCGGGACCAGACTCCACGGAGCCATTCGAAGCTTGGACTGCGTTTGATCTTGTCCACGGTCCTCGCGTCATGCGTCTTGCCGAGCATGGCGAGCAGGTGGGGGCCGGCGATGAGGCCGGCCGCGTAATCGTGTTCGCGGAGCAGCCGTTTCAGATCGTACCGGTCCTTGTATTCCTGTTCCATGGTTTCGGTCGCGGTCATGGTCTCCGTGTGGGTCAATAGCGAGTCGAGCATGCGGCTCATGGCGATTTTCCTCGGGTCTTCTTCCGCGCCGGTGAGCATGTGGTCGATATGACGGTCCTCTTCGCTTTTGCATCCGAACAGGAAATGGTTTTCCTCCTTGCCACGCGTGCCGGCCACGTACTGCAGATTGCACGCCGAGTTCGAGTCAGATGGAAACAGGGCGGCGCACCGGTCCACGGTCATGCCCTGGCTGCGGTGGACGGTGGCAGCGTAGCCCGCCTCGCAAGCCTTCCGCAGGACCTCCTTTGGAATGTTCCAGACGGTGTTATCGGAGAGGTTCACGCATCGTGCGCCGGACTTGCCGGTGGCGATGATCCTGAACGTCATACCGTTTTCGAGCGATCGTCCGTTCTGGCCGTGTATGTCCTTCATGTTGTCTCGGCAGACGATCTGGTCTCCGGATCCCACGTCGAGCCCATCGCGCAGTTGGAACAGTTTGTCCGGGTCGCTTTCGCTTTTGCCTTGCGCGCGCCGTTCGAGGATGAACCGTTTGTTGATGTCGCGTACCTGCGCGTTCGTTCCGGCGATCAGCAATGTCGACTTGCCCATCGACTGCCATTTGATGCACATCTGGTACGCGTCTTCCTCCACGTCCGCGTCCTCGCCCCAGTGGATGCGGTCATGCGCCAGATATTCGTCCACGAGCTGCCGGCACTGGTTGACGCTCGCTTCGTCCAACCGGTCGCCGCCGTCGCGTAGCCGTAGGGTCGCTTCCGGTTCACCTTCCCACCTGCGGCGGGACGCGGCTCCTTCCGGATCGTTGGCCCATTTCTCCGCTTTGGCGGTGAAACGCCATATGCTTGACAGTCTCGCGCACTGGTCATGCCGGTCCGCGTAGCCGAGCATGCCGCCCGCGCCGGATACGGAGTCGAGCTGTTTCGGATCACCGGTGAGAAGGACCTTCGCGCCACGCATTTCTGCGAGCCTGGTTATCCATTGCAGGTTTCTGCTGTCGACCATGCCGGCCTCGTCCACGATGATCAGCTGGTTGGGTTTGATCGTGTTCGACGAGTCCGTGACATGGTTGGCAGTGATGTTGATGCGGGCGAGCAGTCGTTCCAACGGGTTGGACGCGTTCCTCAACTGTTGTTGGAGTCTGCCTTCCTGTTGGATCTCGGCTTTGATCCGTTCGGGATCGTTGAGGGCCATCAGCATGGCGATGGTCTTGCTGTCGCAGCCGATGCTGTTGCGTAGTTCTTCCACGGCCTTGTGGCTGGTAGCGAGGCCGAGGACGCTTCCCGCGCCGTACCGTGCCTGCCATGCCTCGGCCACGGCCTTCATGGTCGTGGTTTTTCCCGTGCCGGCCGGTCCGATGATGCTGCTGACCAGTCGTGGATTCTCCAACGCGTACGCGGCCGCTTTTTTCTGGTCCTCTGCCAGCGGATAGCCGCCTTGGGCTTGTTTCCTTTCGTTCCACCGGTCGAGCCATTTCTCGCCTTCGCCATGCGCGTAGCCGACATTGGCGGTCTTGTTGAATCCTTCGATCATGTACTGTTCGGCCTGAAGCACGTCCTTGGTCGTGTATTTGTCGAGGTCCGCGTCGTCGAACACGCTTCGGCCCTGGTGCGTGGCGAGGCTCAGATCATCCATCATGTCTTCCGGCAGCTTGTACCGGTCGGGTGTGAGTTTGACGCATTGGCCGAGCGCCCTGTCGGCGATCTTGTTCGCGACGATGATCCGCTGCTTGGGGTCTATGCGCACGCCTCGGAGCAGGCGTTGGGCTTCGGCCCTCACGTTGCTGCGGGTCCATGTGGTGTGCGCGTGGGTCGTGGCCTGGATTGTGGCCTGGGCCTGCCGGTCGAGGTATTCCTCGCCGCCTCCGGCGAGTTGGGTGAGGTCGGCGAGCTGGCCGAGCAGGAGTCTGGCCACGTCTTCCTCGCATTCGGCGTCCACATGCATGAGACTGCTTTTATGCGAGTTCACGTCCTTCATCATCTGGTCGAGTTGGATATCCGGTGCGACTTCGCCGAGCTTGTGGTACCAGTGTTCGCGTTTGGCTTGCAGGGATGGTTGGACTGCCGGTTTGGCTTTGCGCGTGTTCCTCCACACTTCGAGATCGATTTGCGCCTTGCGTTTCGGACCGACTTCCTTGCCTGTCTGCCGTTCCTCTTCTTTGATTTTCTCTTCGACCAGTTTGGCTATTTCCGCGTGACGTCCGCTGAAGGCGTCGATGAGTTCCTGCGGCACTCCCTCGACCTCGTTGACCACGGCTTTGGTGCCGGTGTCCTGTCTGAGGGTCCACGACCAACCGAACCGTTCTGTGAGCAGGTCCTGGAGCAGGTTCTCATGCACTTCGCTGATCTCGACCAGGCTTGCGTAGATCTTCCGTCCGTCCAACGCGGTCCAGACCTTGTCGGACGAACGGCGCACGCGGTTGCTGAGGACGACGTGCTCGTGTGGCTGCGGGTCGCCGTCGCGACTGTCGTAATGGTCGAACACGAAGCCGGCCACCCCGTCGGCCGATACGCTGGCGACGCCGCCCTGGCCCGCGCGCGTGGTCGCGTATTCCTTTTCGAAATATTCGATGGTCATTTCCGTGGCCCTGCGCATGCATTCGTCGATTCCGTCACGGGTCTCTTTATCGCCGAATGCCCAGAGGATGCTGATGCTTTTCGGCTGTCGTGTGGTCAAGTCGAATCCGGCGACCGGAGCTTCGCCGTTGTCTCCCTCGACCAGTTTCACGTCGCCGAGGTATTGGCCGTTGGACGGGTTGCGTCGTTCGTTGATGAGCTCGCGCACGGTTTTGCTGGATGCCGTGGTGCCGACCTTGCCGCCGACGAGCTCGGCTCCTTTGCCGATCCAATAGCCTGGCGGGTTGCCTGTTGCCGTATAGTATGCCGTTGGGTCGGCAGGGTTCAACGCGTTGTCGCCATCGATCGCCTCCCGCGCGTCACGGAGCGGGTATTCGGCGTTGCTGAGTTTGGTGAGGTTCATTGACATGGTTTGTTCACTTGTCTCCGGTGGGTATCGGCCCCGTGTATCCGAGATGCCTGAGCAGGCGTTCCGCATCACCCTGCGAGCCATACTGGTCAATAGCGCGCATGAGGTTCGCGATGTATCCGTTCGCCGTCGCCTGTCCGATGAGTTCCGGCTTGTAGCTCAGAATGGTTTTCAGTTGGAACATGCATGAGAACCGACTGGTTTTCCTGGCGCTTTTGATTTCCTTGTGCGCGTTCAGGGTGGATTCTCGTTTCCCGTCGGCCCTTTTCCGATAGTCCCCGCCTTGCTTGGTCAACTGGTCCAAGGCCAGTTCCGCCGACTTGTTCTTTTTGAAATCGATCGCGTCCTGTTTCCGCTGGGCGTACGTCTGGCGGCACGACCTGCTGCAGAATCGTGCGGTCGGTCCTCGTTTGGGCTTGCGGATCAGTTTGCCGCAGATGGGGCATATTCCATCGATCCGTCCGTATCTCTCGTCCAGTTCGTGTCGTCTGCGTTTGATCTCGGATGCCCGCATGCGCAGTCCGATGAGCTGCCGGTCTTCCTTCTTTCCCATGACCGATCCTCACTTGTATGTCCACGGACCGCGATCGTCGGCCCATCGGCCTCCCGCGATGTTGTCCTCGCGCCAGATATGCTTCAACGCGGTCTCATAGGTGACCGTCGTCTCCTTGTGGTCCAGGTCGCCCGTGTATTCGTCCTCGAGTCGTTCGCCCGGTTCGTCAATGCGTCCCATGAACGTGCGTGGCGCTCTGCCTTCCGGACTCACGTCCGGATCGTCGTTCCACCGTCTCACGCCGTTCCAGTGGACGCTGTCGGCTATCAGATTCATCCCGTCCGAACCGATCTCGGCGGACAGCCAACGGAAATCGTCCCCGTAATCGATGGGGATCATCGGACTGATCTGGAACATCAATATCGCCTGACGGGTAATCTGATAGACCATTTCGACCACCGCCCTGTCATGCCCGGGAGCGATCTCGTTGTAGTCGGCGATCTCACGACCCAAAGATTCCAAGGCGTCCCGCCGGTCGAGCCACGCCTGCAGCAGACGATCATCCCGCTCCTTCTCAATACGCAGACGTTCTTCCGATTCTTTCACCCGCCCTTCGGCCTTTCTTTTCCGATCACCGCACTCTAAGTGCCATTCCCTATACTCACCTTTTCGTCCAGCCGCACCAGTACGCCTGCATACCTCGCTTACGGGTTTGCCGCAGACCGGACAGGTAGGCATTTCACCCATATCAAATATCGTTTCCACGCTCATTCCACATACACGGCATCAATAAGCCGGACGATATCGGGTCAAAACCCTGGATTCCGTCTTAAATAGCGCAGAAACGGCGGTATTTCGCCGTTTTAGGCGTCAGCCGCGAAGCCGGGTGCAAGACGCGCGTGGTTTCTTTTTTATGCTTATAGTTTTTGTTTTGGGGTCTGTTTTGGTTTCTTCTGTCTTTTTGTCTTGGTTGTGGTTCTTTCTTCTTTTTTGTTGTTGTCTTTTTTTCTTGTTTCTTCTTGTATGGTCTTTCTTCTATCTTTTTTCGTTTTGGTTTTTCTTTCTTGAATTCTTCCTTCTCTGTGTTCGTTTTCCCCTATCATTGTTTTCGTACGAAAAGTGCTTTTGCGCTCACGTGCAAACATGGCCGCGTCGATATCGGGACCATGCCGATCATGAGCCGGATGATCCTGGTCCGGGGTGGGAAGTCCGGAACGAGGATTCGATATCGGCTCGGCTCTCTCTTCGCGCAGCTTGGACCATACGGGTCAGGATGCGCCGGCTCAATTCTGGCCTATCGGTTTGGCGTGGGCTTGAGCCGATATCGAAGTCATGCCCCGGCTCCGATATCGGCTGGTGGTTTGTCTTTCAAGCCTTATGGACACGGCCTGTGATCAATGGTCCATAAGGGACCATTTCGGTTCTGGACCGATATATCGGCACGTGATCCGCATGCCGATATCGATTCGGCTCATTTGGGTCAATTGAGCCTTTGGCTTTATTCCAAGGGTTTGAGGTCATGGACCATATGGTCCATGGTCCGGATGGTCCTGGTCCTTTTCTTTTCCGGTCCGATATCGGGGACGATGCGTTGGCTCCGATATCGGTTGGTCGGGGTCCATCGATGGCGCTTCCTTGGGCCATTCCGACTCTGCTGCCGACCGCTCGGCATGTGATTGGACCAGTGGCCCGCATGCCGATATCGGATTCGTGGCCGGTGGTCCAATCATGTTTCTCTACATGCCCATCGATGACCGGACGTCATTGTCCGTGTCTTCCGTGATGGCAGTCGGATTCGGTATCGGGAGTCCGATGGAAGGTCGCCCCGACTTGATCCGTTCGGTTTCAAGTCTCCGCGACTCCGCGGAGGTGAGCCCTCCCGGCAGCCGGCCAATGGCATAATCTCTCAACCATGCGCATAACGGAGCGGGATCGTCCGATTCGTAATATCGAAGAAGCCTGTTAGTGAAATCACGCTTCAGAGACGGGCTTATGGCGAATACGCCAATGCCCGCGTTGATGAGCACATGGTTCGCTGCCATCAATGCGGTACGTTTATTGCCGTCGTTGAACCATTGTCCGCGTGTGATGGCGCAGAACATGAGCAGGGCTTGATCCTCTGCCGACCTTTCGGACTTCGATAATGACAAGATCACATCATGGGAGGATTCAATGGTAGGCAGATCCGGAATCCAGTCCGTTCCTCCGATGCGCACATCATTCGTTCTTATCTTTCCCGCATCCCGTATGAGTCCTTCACCAAGAATCCGATTGTATTCGGACACATACTGCCAGTCGATAGGATGCCCGCCGTTCTCGAACAAGAACATCCACGCCCGTTTGATGTTGTTGACCACGATGATGTCGTTCACTGTCATGTCCGCTGGCGCCCGTCCATCGAATATCTCCTGGGTGTCGGGGAACGTTATCCCATCGACCTCAATGTTGGCCATCTTCCACATGACGTCGATTAATTGGCGTTTTGCCAATTCCATCGCCATTGTTGCCCGGTCCGAATTGTCTTCAGCCATTGACATGTCCTTCCTTCTTTGCCTTCATTTTATTAGTTTGCTTCCCAAGAAAAAGAGAGCCCATGAGTTTTTCATGGGCTCGAATCTGCGGGATTTTCTAGAAGGCCGGCTCCTGTGGTTCGGCGAACTGGTCCTGTGTGGCAGTGGGCCATGGATCATTCGTTGGCTGGGCCGTCTGCTGTTGCGGTTGGACCAGCGGAGCGTGTTGCATGCCGGCGTTGGCGGTGGCCTTGGTGATCTGGACGGTGGCGTAACGGACGGAGGCGCCGAGATCGTCCACGTTGAGCTCGTAGCTGCTTCGCCTCTCCCCCGTCTCGGTCTGCCAGTCGCGTTGCACGTATCGTCCGCTGACTATGACCCTGGTGCCCTTGCGGATGCCGGAGGCGATCATATGGTCCGCCAGGATGCCGTAGGCTACGCAGCGGATGAACGTGGTCTCGCCGTCCTCCCATTTGCCGTTCTTCTCGGTGACGCTGGTTTGGGCTACGCGGAAGTTGACGACGGTCTTGCCGCCTGCCGTGCGCTTGGGTTCGAGATCGGAGACGAGATTGCCCATGAGGGTCATGGGAATCTGGTTGATTGTCGCCATGATTGGTCCTTTCTTTCGAATTGCGGCCCATGTGGTGGGCTTATCCTTCTCACTTCATCGTATGTCGATATTCCATGTGCCCACTCAGTCCCATGCTTGTTCTCTGAATTTGGCTTGTTGCTGGGCGGTTTATGGCTTTTCGCGCCGCGTCGAGCATTCCGCGCGCGAGGTCTTTCGCCCGGCCTGTGTCTATGAAGCTTGACGCCGATCCGAGCATGCTCAGATGAGAGGTGAAGAAATCGGCGGCTGCTTCGACTCCGGCGTCGGTGGAAGACGCGAGTCGTCCGGCGGCGTACGCTTCGATGATCGCGTCGCCGACGGTGAATGCTCCTTCGATGATCTGGCAGCAGTCGTAGTCCTGACTGTTTGCGTAATCCTCCGCCTCGTCTGTCACGATGCTCATTTCAACCCTCCTTCTTCCGCTGGATAATTGTTCTCTGCTAGGCTTCGTGCAACCATGTCAGTCTTCCCTTTCATTCCACTTCCCTCGCCTGGTGGCCTCAGCGCAAAGCGCTTGGTAGAGCATCTGCTCCTGGATCGCGTCGGACAGTGCGCGGTGTTCCTCGACGTCTCCGATGTGGTAGTCGACGATGAGGTCCGCGACGCGGTGATGACGCTTCTGCGGGTTGAGCTCCCAGCTCATCTCCTTCGTGCACGCCCACTTGCAGTCGAACACTGGCGAGGTCGGATCGTAGACGCGTTCGGCCACGTCAAGGAAACTGACGTCGAATTGGGCGTTGTGCGCGATGATGGTCAACGGCTCCCCCGCCGGCCAGACATGGTCGATCCACTGGTGGAAGCGCATCATCGCCGCGCCTGCGGTCGGCATGCCCTGGAGCATGCGGTCGGTGATGCCGGTGAGGCCCGTGATGAATTCCGTCAATGGATGCTGCGGGTCGATCAACTGCTCGAACTTCGGCCGGCTGTTCTCGTTTCCGGGCTGTACGAACAGTGCGCCGATCTCGATGAGCGTGGCTCCCTCCTCGGGATGGAGGCCGGTGGTCTCCGTGTCAAGCATGATGTATGTGTCGATCGGCTTGTCGAGCGGTTCGATGCGGCGCGGATTGCGACGGTCGATATAGCGTTCCCAATACATTTTTGTTGTGTTTCCTTTCATGGTTGTGGTTCCGTCCGGAGTGGATGGAACCAAAGATTTTTCGATGGAAGTCGATTTTTCGGAATCGGTCGAACCGATGCGAGGCTAGAGCTTCAGTCAATACTCCCTCTGGCCTTAAGACGCCACAGAGCCGTGGGCGTGGGGCTCCAGCCGTCTAGCAGCAGAAGCTCTTCGTCGGTCAGAGGGGACTCCATCAGGGATATGCGGCGCGTGACCGCGCGGCGTGCGCGAGTCAGTCCCGAATCGTATCCATGGGCGATTTCCCTTTCACTGTGGGGATGCCGGCTGGCCTATGCCCTGCCGATACCCCAAGTATATCACACATGTGTGATATTTTGCAGGTGTCTTCCTACTTTTCCAGAGCCCAATCGGCGACCTTGCCGGTCTCCTTGAGTCCGATGGCCTGGCGTGCCCCGTCCTGTCGTCCGTGCCGGTAGGCGGACTGGCTGGATCCCGTGGGCTTGGAGAGTTTCGGCCGTCTGTCGCTGAAGATGACGTGTTTTTCGACCCATTGGTCGACCTGGTTGCCGCGGACGGTGATGAGTTCCTTGCCGGTGCCGTCCGATTCCATCTCACGTCGAAGGATCTCGTATCTGCGGGCGATCTCTTCCTGGAAACCACGATAGTAGCCGTTCCTCCAGGCCGCGTTGGCTTTCGCGCGAGGTGTGGTGCGCGCTCTTTCGCGCCACATGGCGGCGCGGCTGGTCTCCATAGCCGTCCAGATGGATTCGGTCTTGTCCACGTCGGAGCGGGCTCCGTAAATGCTGATGGAGCAGACGACGTTCCGTCCGTTCCCGGCCCGCCGCCATCCGTATGACGCCCGGCATCGGTTTCCCAGTGCGACGATGTTGGCGAGTTCGGCCATGTACCAGTTGCATGGGTTGGCTTCCAGGTGGATCATACGGCGGATGATCTCGATTGCGTCGTGGTCCTCTTCGAGCTGCCATTCCTCGATGGCGTGCCGGTCCATGAGCCTTTGGGCCTGTTCGAGGGCTATGTGCTGCTCGTTGTCGGATGCGGCGGGGTCGTTGGCTATCGCCAGCAGCCGGTGGACGCGTTCCATGATTCGTTCGACGTCTCCCATGGGACTCCTTTCCATTCTGGTTTGTCATGAGGTGAGGAAATGCATGGAGGCGAGTGGCGGGCACGCCCATCGCCATAGGGAGAGGATGATCGCTGTCCACATCATCAGGAAGACGATGGTTCTGGTGATGATGAAGACGATGGTGTTGGATGGCATGATGCCGGCGTTGAGCCTCCATAGCCAGGTGATCGGCCCTCCGATGTCCCGGCCGTGCCAGTAGCAGGTCATGCGTCGGTGCGAGCACATCCATCCGATGGCGTCGAGCAGGATCCAGATGATGAAGGCGCAGATGCCGAGCACTCCCGTGACTGGCAGGTTCTTCTTCTCGCTGACGGTGACGATCCTGCGGCTGATCTTGTCGATCGTCGTGTCGGTCGTTTCCGTGTATTCGGCTGGCGTGCCGTCGGTCTTGGGCGCCCAGCCGTCGAGCCCGCCGTGGACGATCAGCCTGTGGGTGACGTTGCCGCCGGTCATGATGGGCCAGCAGGTCTGCAGGGTCAGTCCCCGTTCCACGCCGGCCGCGTCCTGGTCGATGACGTCGGTGCGTGATTGGTCGACGATCTCGGGATTCGAGTTGATCCGGTACCGGTACCAGTAGGAGCCCGTCTCTATGTAAACGACGTCCCCGGGCTTGAGCAACCGGATGTCGGCCATGTCCGCGTATGTGTTGTGGCCGGCGAGCGAGCTGTTGCCGACCTGGCCGGGCATGGCGGTGGTGTCGTAGTGCCCGGCGCCCATTTCGTCGAGCACGGTCTTGGCGGTGCCTTGCCAGATGGGCAGGCGGTATTGTTTGCCCCAGGAGGGGACGCGTAGGTATGCGAACAGTTCGCCGTCCCCCGGCTCCGCCTCGGCGGGCGGGTCGGTGTGGCGCATGGTGGCGGTCTTGCCGGGTGTGGCCTTGTGGATCTTCCGGTGGCTCACCTGTTCCTGCCGGTGGCTGACGTAGGACTGGTCGAGGCTGCTGGCCTTCGCGTCGTAGGCGAGGTAGGCGCCAAGGAAGATGACGGCGAGGGCGCAGAGTTCCGCGAGGATGCCGCAGATGATGTTCATGGCTTTTCTCATTGGTCCTCCCCCGTTTGTTTTCCGTCGTCGGCTGTTGCCCGGCGGACGGTCGATGCGCTGACGTCGAAGATCTGGTCGACGGTCCGGTCGCTGAATCCGGCCGACTTGGCTTCCAGGAGCAGTTGCCTGCGGTCGCTTTTCGGCAGCTGCCTCATTATTGATGCTTGTTGGCTGAAGTTGTTCCTGCAGTAGGCGGCCCAGCCCTTCATGCCCTCGGGATAGCCGAAAGCGATCCAGATGCGGCCGTCGAAGGCTTTCTGCGCGGCGTGCACGAAGTCGAGCATCGATTGGAGCAGCTTGGTTCTGGCTTCCATGAAGTCGTTCCATACCTCATCCAGATCCCTTGGATCCTGTTGTCCGTTGGCCATTGTCGTTTCCTTCAGTTGATGGCGAGGTTGATGGTGATGGTTGGCATGTCGATGTCGGGCACGCCCGCTCCGGGCCAGTCCACGCCGGCACGGCGCATGATCTGGTTGACGCAGGTGCTGTGCGCGCAGGCGAGCTCCCACTGCCAGCATTGCGTGTTGCACAGTCCGTAGCAGCGGTCCCACATGAGGTAGCCGTCCTCGTCGACCGCGGGCTTGTCGCCGTTGAGCAGGTCGCGCAGGGCGAGGACCTGGGCACGGTCCTTGGCTTCGAGGAGGGTGGATTTCCTCCAGGTCATGGAGGTGACCCAGCCGCCGCCGTCCACGATTTCGCTGTTCTTGCCGATGGTCACGGTCAACTTGTAGTTGCACATTTTTTCTTTCCTGCCCTTTGCTTTTCGTTCTTTCCACGGGTGTCCGGCCCGATATGGGTCGGACGTGTCGTCCCGGTTTCAGTCGGCGAGTTCCTCTTCGAGGTGCGTGATGGCGTTGTCGGCGTCTCCCCATCCAGCGTCGCAGAAGTACTTGTATTCGCCCTTGGCCTTCCTGGTCGTCCAGTAGCCTTCCTCGCCATCCACGCCGTCGGCGTTCAGAACCCACCAGTATTCCCGAGTGCCGTTCTTTTCGACTGCGTGGAGGCAGACGTCCCAGCGTCCGCGGAGGCCTTGGACCTTGATGTTCTTCGGTTCGTGCTGCGATTCGTATGCGCAGTGGTTCGTGTTCATGCTCGTCTCCTTGATGTCCTGTCGGTCCCTGAATTTTTTCTTTTGGACCGTTTGGTCGAGC